>Ga0137376_10000537_pt1 | contig 17881 bp, 22 predicted proteins | sample SagtaG_23_FD_104814 | JGI IMG/M metagenome (GOLD analysis project Ga0137376, IMG submission 104814) | Vadose zone soil microbial communities from Sagehorn Ranch, Mendocino, California, USA - Sage2_L_20_16 metaG | ecosystem: Environmental > Terrestrial > Soil > Vadose zone | place: USA...
AAAGTCATGCACACATGTTCTATCTTCCTACCAATTCCGACTCGGGCGCCTGCGAAGTGATCTTCAGGTAATGATTAAATTTAGAAAATTGATTCGATCGCAGTAAACGTTTTAACGAAATGATGCGATAGGCTTTGGCACTTTCACCATCGTTGACAGTGTCGATGGGCCCACTCTCGAACTCTGAGGGAGTCGCAATTTCAGGAGGAACATTCACAGAGATTCAAGGCAATCAATATCAATATGTGCGTCGGACTTGTCCGGTCTGTATGACGCCAACAACGTTATTCACAGATCTACTGTAACCGCGAAACTGCGGATACCCGAACGTCACCCGATGATACGAGTGCTGGCCAGACGTTGGCAGAGAGACTGGATGGTCTTGACTTTTCTGATGTATGCTTCCCAATGTCGTCCCGCGGATGTCGGCTGACATGTAGTAGTACAGCGTTGTCAAACGCGGTGATCTTCAAGCCATCAACGTGCCACGAAGAAGGCGTCGACACCTGACCGGCGGATATGAACAGGACTCAGAAGTGATGCTGGAGGAGTGCACTGTTCGCATCCATGATCAGATCATGACAGCTAAAACTTACAGAGGGAAATCTGCTTTGCAAGTGAGTACCATCGCCTGCTTCGTTTTAATGCTGATGCGGAGGTCATATGTTGTAGTCTTTTAGAGACGATGCTAAAATAATTTTAGAACACAATTTTCTGTGAGTTTAGCATTATCATCGGCCGAGATCATACTTGCTTATGGATGCGTTAAGACATCCGCATATTGCTCAGCTTTTTGGCATGTGTTTGTCTAGCAAAGTGCCTACACTGATATTTCATGGTGGTGCGACCTTTCCTAAACCTCACTTTAGGCGGCTCACGTCTGATGCTTATATTGAGACCTTGAAAGGCTAGATTTATATTTCGACAATCTCGCTCTGCGAGAACGTTTGCTTCAGCGATACCAGATGGTCCGTTTTTTACTGTGGTTTTCCAGCAGTTCAACATTACCCTGTAGACTAAATGTTCAGTATATGGAATGGCAGGTTAGGATCAGAATCTCTGATAATTTCGATCTAAGCATTCTTCAAGGCTGCTTTTCATTATCTAATGCAAGAACATCAATTACGCAGTCCTGGCTACAATATCCTAATGCCGGAGGGCCAATTTGCCCGGCACGTGGCAATACTCGATTGTTGCTATAGCATTGGTATCAACGAATGTTTTGATAACTGGGGTTACCACGTCTACACGGACACTTCTCGGCATTTACAAGTATCCATTGTGCGTTCCTCCATCAATCAACTGATTTTCCATAACAGAGGTTTCTTCACTCAGGAATCTCCAATCAAAAGCTGTTTGCTTCCTGAAACCAGGCTTTTGTTTCCGATACATTCCTTGTATGACATAGAAGCAATAAAGGACGCACTGCTATCTGATGGGATTGTACCCGAAGATCGTTGGACTGACAAAAAAGCATGTCTCCTTGCAATTTATGATTTCTCAATCGAATGCTGGACGCTAGATCCGTCATTGAAGGGCGCAGCACCTGCCCATCTGAAGGATTCGGCCATGTTGATCTCACCAATGAGGCGCGCCAAGGCTGCGCGACTCACGTTCGACTGCAAATATTCATTTGAATGGGTTGAGTGGAGTACAGATAAACAAGAGTCAGTAGACATTGAAATGTCCCATGTCACTATCAAAAATGACTCTTGGACACGGTAAGTCGGGACCGCGATTATTCGAATCTTTATTGACTTCCCAAAGCTTTACAATATTCTATAAAGTTTCTTCAGAACATCAAGAATGGCATCCATACCATTCGAGGTTTGATGCCCCGTCACTTTATCTCGAAACGTGGCTAGCACAAGGCGAACGGGTCATGTCCCGAATCAAATCGTCCTGTCCTGGTTGCAATCTGCGTGTTATGTGGTTGGGTAAGCAGGTCAAGGATGCAATAAATAGTGACGTGTGTGGAGTGTCGTATATCTTTTCAGAGCTACTTCTCTCCGTCATTACCATTCGAAGTGCCAGATGCAGTCTTTTTATTTGTTCAAGACCTTCAAGAAGTTGATGATGCATTTGAAATACCTTGGTTTTGGACAAAGGATCAAAAGGGGTTGGAACGTCTCAGCCCGGCTGACATGCTCGTATTAGGATTGCGCGAGCTTCACCAGTTAAAGATCCTTCTCAGAACTTGTCAACTGAATTCCACTAGATGGGAAGAACTGCGCTTCTTCCACGAGATATCCGGGTTTACCGCTGACTCCATCGATATCCCCCGTTTCCTGGGCTTGCCCGTCGCTTCGGTTGAATGGAATGGTGCGCACCTTTTTTCATTTGTCATTTATCCAGATTTAATCTGTTATTAACCATTGGATGCAAAAACGTAGGAGATGAAAATGGTCCTTTAACGCCTTGGGAATCCCTCACGGTGGATGTCAGCCAATATTATAAAAGATATTGAAATCGCTTTCCGCGTAAGCCTTTGACGAATAGCATTATTCTGGGATTCCGCCGCTCATGTTTAGCTTGTTGTATTATTGCATGTGTATGGAAGATATGAGGATCTTGAGCCAATGCATATCACTCGCATCCACTACTCCGCTCGACGCGTCCGAGCCGTCGCCCTTTGCGCGTATACGCTACTAACTTCTGCTTCCTCAGTGATGATTGGTGGGGAAAGATAACGCACTGGGCAGTGGTTTACCCCTCCTATCGACTGACCAAAGGTGAATGAATGCTCGGGCCGTTTCGGAGCCCCACCTTCAATGCTTTCGGTTTAGAGACGTCGTGAGGGAGAAGGCCAGTGCATTGGTCATTGTGAGAAGCAGGTTATGGTATTGAGGGCGAGTGGGTTGGGAGAGTAGCTGAGTGTCAAGTTGGCTTTTGAAAGCATACTGGAGCATGCCAAGGTAAAATGTCGGGTGGTAAATGCGCAGGAAGGTAAGCTAGCTTGATTGAGGAAGTATAGGTGGGGGAAGGGCGCTCAGTGGTACGGTTGAAGAGGAGTTTGCGAGCATAGCAAAGTCGCGTGATGAAGAAATTCAAGTCCGTTGTGAGCAACCAGGGATTGTTGGAGCACTGAGCGCTTGGCCCGGGTGGTGGGCATCGGTGAGCAGTCAGTGAGGCCACGCTCAGGTATACCGTAGGACGGAGGAGAGCGGTTCCGCCGTAAGTTGTTACCAAAGTTAGTAATTGTAACTTGGCACAGCCCCCTTCCCGTGACAGCAAACTCTATCCTGGAGCCCTTTGCCGTGACGCGGTTTCACCAATTCACTGTCTTTCATTCGAAATCAATCTTCCGTTGTATCCGATTGCCTATCTGTCCTTGAGTGGAATGAAGGCAGTTTGAGAAGCGAAAGACAAAAAAAATTTCATTGTATGGACATTGTACTCGGAGGAATGTCTGTTTTCCTTTTCGAGACCATTCGCTTCATATGGGAACACCTTGTCAACCCTGTAAGGCATTGCGGCGACTTAGCCTTCCACTCATAAGTGTCTCCATGCCATGGCTTCCCCATCATCCCATAAAGGTCCTCAACGAAGATTGGTCATCGCTTTTGATATAGGTACAACCTTTAGCAGTGTTAGTTATAGGTAAGTCGTCATTTTCCGCTAGATAATGATTGGTTCAAGCGTCGTCATGTCGTTAGCATTGTGGGACCTGGAATGCGGCCGGATGTTTGTGGGGTAAACAGGTTCTGGCTTTTTATTCAAGTGACACGGAACAACGACTGATTGTTACGTAGGTTTCCGGGGCAAATTCATGGAAAATCGGAAATACCTTCGGTGCTTTATTACGATGTAAAGGGCGTGGTTCAGGCTATCGGTGCTGAAGCTGTCCAAGAGTGCATGGACGAAATTGCTAATGATAGTGGATGGAAAAAAGTATCCTTGTACGTGTCATTTTAGGTCGAGGCCTGTCGCTCATTGGCTCTCGCCTTAGGTTCAAACGGCACTTGAGTCCGAACGCGAACAAGTTGGCCTTTGTAAATAACGTCATAGCACCCCTCCCGGAGGGCGTAACGGTGGTTGATACATTCGCCGACCTATTACGATATCTGTATCGCTGCACGAAGACGTATTTCGAGGACTCCCACGCCTCAGGAGACTCGCTTTGGGCATCTCTCGAGAAAAACACGGATTTTGTATTAACCTATCCAAATGATTGGGGCAGGTTCCAGCAAGACAAGCTGAAAAGAGCAGCTGTCAAGGCAGGATTAGTACCCAATATGCGTGCAGCCAGCTCACAGATATCCTTCGTGACGGAGGGTGAAGCAGTTCTTAACTATTGCATCTGGAGTGGGCTTTCAAGCGAGGCACTCAAGGTTTGATCTCTATTTGAATTGAATATTCTACTGCTATACCTATATCAGGATGGAAAAGGTGTTATCGTGGTCGACGCAGGTTTGGCCTTGTCCCTTATGTTGAATGTTTGTTAGATCCCTATTTTTAGGCCGCGAGACGATAGAAATCAGTGCATATGCGCAAAGTACTTCGTCAGACAACGCATTTAAAGAAATTCTGGCACCTCAACGTGAATCGTTTCGCCCCCTTCATTTAACCATGATTCTCATGATGTTCAGGCCATGCGAAAGGATCCATTTTTGTCGCGCTTAATGCAGAGAGCTTCCTCAAGGGTAAGCGTGAAATCCGCTTGATTGTTCTTCTGTCACAGCCATGTCTAGATCATCTTCGTGATTCTGATTTCTTACGAGAGAATAAAATTAAGCGCATGATAAAGCAGTTCGACAAGTGTATCCTATCCTTTCGAGGTAACGAAGACGATCAGTTCATTAAATTTGGAAGCTCGCGTGATAACGACCCCTCGAAGGGGATTCGTTCTGGCCAGCTGAGATTAGCAGGGCATGTATACTTCTCTTGGATTACCACTCAAACGATTGATTATAAATGTTAAAGGTCTGATGTTGCCCGCTTTTTCGCTCCATCATTACAGTGCATTTGTGAAACGATACTAGAAATGAAAGACAATTCAAAGATACCTATCGCGGTAATTAACTTCGCGTTTAGACACCATCTGTGTCCTTAATGGCCCCACAGTCCATGCTCTTTGTCGGAAGCTTCTCGAAAAGTGATTACTTGTATAATCAAATAGGTGAAACCCTTCGGCATTATGGAATCGATGTTTTTAGGCCACTGGAACATGGACAATTGTAAGAACGTTCACTTTTGTTGATGAAAGTGACGAATGAACTCTCCGAACATCCAGGAATCAAGCCGTTGTCAGCGGCGCTATATCATATCATTTTACGTCTTCACGCCAGTTAAAAACCTGGAGTAAGGCCGTGGCATAAATGCATCACGACCGCATCACGACTACAACACGTTGAGCGCACAAGAATACCGAAATTTTTACTTGGTCTCCGGTACCGTCACACAGGCGACATGCTCCGAGAGCATATGCACATCATCATGATATGCATTCTCAGTTTCATGATGAATCACTGAACTTGAATGCGGGGAGCCTAGGTGACCGTACACGTAAAGAGTACAACTCCAGTTATATATTCGTTTTGACGAAGTGCGCATTTGTTTGAAGTATACTTGCAGACGATCTGGGGGCATACTAGCTCACGAGATAAAATTCACGTGTCGATGGGATTATGGGTGGTGTTTTAAGATTTGCAGTCGAAATGTTGAAGATTCACACTGCGGACGGAACGGGCGGCCCGCCGCCTGCGTGAGACGTTGCCGTTGTGACTACTGCTCGCAATCAACCATATGCACCTCCTGCCAAGAGGCTCCGCCCACTGGCATAAGACGTGGTCGTTACGCCTTATTGCAAGATATTGGCTGTACATGGATCATTTTACTTGCTTTGGGAACTATGGCGGCCCCGACGTAATAGTATAATGCCTCATTTGGTAGCACCGCTTTGCACCCCAACGCAATGACCCCCTTCAAAAAACTCTTAGCCATTCATATATTTTCTAAGCGTACACCGCCATCCGTAGCAACAGCATCAGGACCAGCTTCTCAGAACGATTGGGCATGGACTGCTCTAGATATTGCGAGACGCGCTGCTGGGGCCGATGACCTGGCACACGTTCCATCCATCAGAGCGATTGCGGAGATCTTCACGCAGATGTTGGAACGTCTTCAAGCGAGTCAGATCGTTCTACGTGCCACCTAGATATGCTTATCCTCCACAGGGAATGGAAAGGAATAGGGATGACTTCTATGTGATCACCTGTGAGATTGGGAGTCTTATTGACTCAGTTATTCAATATGGAAGGAATCGGGAAGCGATGTCCGACGGATACAAAAGAGTGTGCAGCGATTTCCTTAGGCGAGTACATTCACCATCATGGGATTCGTGCGTTCTTGTTAACTGTAAGTCATTAGCACTATATCGTCTATGCAATCCGGAATGGAGCAGATTTTTGGAAACCCTGGGATCTTCGTCAAGCGCATTTCCAAATCAAAGGCGTACCACACGGTTCTATCTTCTTGCCAGTTACGACTTAGGTGCTTGCGAAGCGATCTCCAGGTACCGATGTAGAAAATTCATGGTAAATATTTTAACCGAATGATGCGATAGGCGTTGACACTTTCACCACCGTTAACATCGTCGACGGGTTTACTATCGAACTCTAGGGGAGTCGCGATTTCAGGAGGAACGTTCACACAGATTCAAGGCAACCAATATGTGCGTCAGAGTTGTGCTCTCTGTATGATGCTAACTACGTCATTGGTAGATCTTCCAAAACCATGGAACGCCGGATACTGAAACATTGCTCCACCATACGGCTGTTGACCAGACAGGAGGAATGGATTTCTCCGATGTATGCATTTCGAATCTCGATATCGGTTACACGGGTTCTGGCTGATGTGCAGTAGTACAGAATCCTCAAATTTGGCGATCTTCGGGCTTCCAGTGTGCCGCGGAGAAGATCTCGGTTTGATGATGAAGCAATGGAGGAATACACAGTTCACATCAACAATCAGATCATGACAGCTAGAACATACAGAGGGCAATCCGCTTCACAGGTGGGTGCTTTCAAAAGGTCTACTTTTATATCGGTGTGCCAAGGTCTCATTGTTATCCAGATATTTAAGGATGAAGCTAAGATGATTCTGGAACACAACTTTCGGCAAGTCATATCTATATCAGCCAAGGCGTTGCTTTTTCATTTATACATCAAGCCATCCGCATGTTTTTCAGCTTTTTGGCGTGTGTTTATCCAGCAAAGTACCCACACTGGTATTTCACGGTGGTGCGATCCGATTTAAACCTCATATTAAGTGCTCGCCTCTGATTCATTTTTGGAGACCTCAGAAACTTCAAGTTCGATCGGACCCTTAGCCCTCGGAAATACTGGCATCGACTATTCCAGATGGTATGTCTTCGTGTCACCGGGGCATGCCAGCAGTTCATTACCCTGTAGACGAAAACGTACAGTATTGGGAATGGCTGGTTAGGGAACAAATCATCTGCAAATTCTGATCTGAGCTTTATGTCGTTTAGGCCACTCTTCGTTACCTAATGCAAGATTGTCAAGTCCATGATCCCGCTTGTGATCTCCTAAGGCGGGAGAATCAGTTCCTCGACTACATCAGTTGGCAAGGTTACAGCATTCCTACAGTTGTATATTTTGACAATTGTACCTTCTACCTTCATACGGACGATTATGAGCATTTACAAGTATCCGTTGTGCGTTCTCTTGTCAATCAGATCTGATTTTCATGACTGAAAAGTTTCTTTCAATCAGGAACCTGCAACTCCCAGCGATCGTTGTGTCGTCTGGGATAACCCGTTTGATGATAACCCGGTTGTCAATGCCCCGTTTCCACAACTTTCCTTGCGTGACATAGAAATACTAATTAAGGATGGGTTACTACCTAATGAAACTATTCCTCAGGCTAACGAATATCCGATCGGCGAAGCATCTTTGCTTGCAATTTATGACTATATGATCAAGAACCGGTATATTCCTAACTTCCTGTGTGGGAAGAGTCCGACGGCGACTCCGACCGTATTGATCTCGCAAATACCAGTGAAGCGTGCTAGGGCTGCGCGACTCATTTTCAAAGGTGAATGTCGCTTTACGTGGAACGGATGGGCAGTCAAATACGATGAACCGGACATCGAAGTTTCTCGCATGACCGTCGAGAATACCTCTTGGACACGGTGAGATAAGAATGCAATTATTGAAACTATTATTATTGACCTCCTTAAGTTTTACGATACCTCACAAAGTTTCTCAAGCAAAGCACACAGATATCTGCTGCCATTCGAAGTTTAAAGCTCTACCGCTGTATCTTGAAGCATGGCTGGCACAATGCGAACGAATCATGTCCCGGGTCGGGTTGTCGTACAATACCTGCGAGCATCCTCCGCTAGGTAAACAGGTCGAATCAAGGAGAAAGATGGTTTAATGAGAAATGATTAGTGACAGGCGTGTCGTGCGAGATTTTCTTCCAGAGCTGTTTCACCCCGTCGTTGCCTTTCCAAACCCCGGATGAGATTTACTTATTTGTTCAAGACCTTCAGGAAATTGACAACGTGTTCGAAGTACCATGGTTTTGGGCAAAGGATCCGAAAGGGTTGGAACGTCTCAGCCAGACTGACAAAGTCGCACTAGGACTGAGCGAGCTTCGTCAGTCAAAAATTGGAAGTGCGCGTCTTCCACAACAAATTCAGGTTTGCTGCTGACTCTTCACTTGATATCCTCTACTTCCTGAACTTGCCCATTGCTTCAGTTGAATGGGATGGTGCGCCCCCTTTGTCACCTTTAGTCTTTTTTGAATTTAATTTGTAACTCGAATTGGGCGAAAAAAATACAGGAGATGAGAATGGTCCTTTAACGCCTTGGGAATCGCTCGGGATGAATGTGGATGAAGTTCGTCTTGAGATATTAACCCATATGGAGGAAATAGGGGAGTGGTTCCGGGAGCGAGATACATACGCATATGCTAACATAGCGGGGGTGGAGGTGGAAAGTGGGACGTCAGGTATGAGGGGAACGAGGGAGGCAACGACTCGGAGCAGGAGATAGATGACTTGGGCGTGTAGAAGGGCAACGGGCCCGTAGAACTGTGCGGTGCGCCGGAATAATTTGATAAATTTTCATTGCTATGAAAATACTTTATAAGTGCACCCCGGGTGCAGTACGTTCTGGAAGAGGAAATGCTGGTGCCAGCGGGAATAGCAACGAGGCGATGTAGAAATTTAAAACAAATCTCACCCTGAGGCTCATTCCCGTACCCTACTCTGCTTGGTAGGTCCACGCAGTCCAAGCTCGTCAACACCTGACATATTTCAAATCTTCAGCACTGATTGTTGGCGCCAGGGTAGCGTTTTTCCAAGTATCACCACACCCTCCAAAAGCTCCGGTAGAAGTCTTGTCCCTCTTTCTGACCACCTAAAGGGTTTGAGCAGTGTGAACGAGGGATCTAGAAATACGTCAGTTGGGCACGCGTTCTCGAGTTGTTTCCAACCTTCAGCACTTTTTTCCACGTCCACCCTGTAGAACGTTTGAGTATTGGGTGGGGAAGACTGGGGTTTACATAGACCAGTCAGATGTTTTAAGACATCTGTGATACTTGGCCGTTTCGTCGCTTCCCTCATCCAGCAACGCTGAATCACGTCCCACACCTCGTCACCCAAAGGCGGCAGATCCAGTCGAGGCGGAAGTTCGCCTCGAAAGATGAGGGCCAAGATTTGTCCGTCGTTCCTGTAAGCAAAAGGCATGCTATCGTAATGAATCTAGACAGTTTAGCAAGAGCACCAACATCTTGATGTATGACTTACTTCATAATAAAGACATCCAAATGCATAGACGTCCGACATTTGCGTTCTGGTCGGAACATCCCCGAAAGGTTGGTCATTGTCCTGAGAGAATCCAAATAACTCTGGTGCTGCAAAGTTTGGATGCAGCGCGCCGGTTCGGCTATTTGTAGCTTCAGAGAGTCGTGTTAACCCAAAGTCTGCGATTTGGACATAAAGGTTGTCATCCAACAGAACGTTATCCTGAAAAGAAGGGTCAGAATTTGAACACGCTAGGTTTCAGGTAAAATACCCCGCGGAGATCACCATGAACTACGCCTTCTGAGTGAATGTATTCAATCCCTTCGGCCACTTCCAGCATCTGCCATGAGGATGAGCGTCAATGAAGACTCAAAAGCCGAGGGTGGAAAAGCCCATACACGTTTTTCTATCTCAGATACCGACGGATTTGCTGTCTTCCGCCATTGGGCTAAAGTGCCATTCCTCATATAGGGCGAGACAAGGAAAAGTTGCGATGCCGTGCTGCTCTGAAGTTCATAAATTCCGAAAAATGGTAGCACAAACTTATGCTTGAGCGATCGCCACATCAACGCCTCCCGACAAAAGGCCTATCAGAATAATGATTAACGATGATGTTCTAGACCGCGTGAGCGACTTACGACGTTGTTATTGGGTTTGTATAACACTTTTAACGCAACGGCTCTCCCCTGTAGTTCGCCCTTGAATACACGCCCAAACCCTCCACCACCAATATAATCTCGCTCGGTTGGCATGCTGACTCCAGTCACGGTTAATGACCGTGGTATCACGGGCGTCCTTGATATGATTTTGAGTATCAACCGTCTTGCTCGCCCATTCATGTCCAACGTTGTTGCAGGGGAAGCCAATAAGTGACGGTCGCAAAGAAGTTGAAGCATGAAATCCAATAGATTCGCGACGTCCGAGGTCTGGCTTAGTTGTTCCGCAACGCTGACATAGTCTTCTCGTGACAACAGATCACAAACAAGGCCAGTAGTCGTTTCGTTTACGATGGGCTCGGTGGAAGATGTGAGCTATAAACTGTTTAGCGAAGGATATTACGTTCTTGCACACAATGTTGCTCACCTTGTGATTGTTCAGGATGAAGAGCAGCGACGGGAGGGCATAGCCGCTGGGGTCAAGCAGCATGTTGTACGGTGTCTGTGGACCCGTCGCGAATTGAAAGAGAGGTAGGAAGGGTAATGTTGTCCGTTCCAACGAGGCTCTAACTTGACCGTGACCAGAGTCGGACTGCGGTGGATTCGGAAGAGACTGAAGTCATCCAGATCAACGCACAGCATGCCCATAGAAGCTGTCCAAATTATTTCTCAGCGCTTATATAATAGGGTGACGGTGACATATTGACATTTACAGTAAAATGAACGCCAAGAGGACTCGAGCTTCCAAAAATAGAAACACTACCACAGATGATTGGCGGAAACCGCTGTGAATCTTGACACTCGGAGACCGTAGTTACACTCATACGGGAAAAGGATGCAGTACGTAGGCCAGGCTACTACTTCATTACGACCGAAAAGATGGCGGGCGTACAAATAGACGTAAATAACACGCAAGATCTGCAGATCTCATCTAACTCGCACCGGTAAGTTGTAAGTTTGAACTGACTGGACAAAATGACCTAATGCTTATCTCCATGGTTTCAATAACCGATTTAGAGCGGACAACTGAGAGCTCTGCGGAGATTTCATCAGCTATGCTAGGGCGTCGCCGGAAGGTTTGTCCGTCTACACGCTCGTTATGGAAACGACATTTGCCTCATGTAGCACTCAGCACCGCTTTACGCGCTCACATCCAAGTTACTACCACAATGCCCCCCGTCAGAAGTGACAAAGTCAAGGCCGTTCGAATTTCTTCCGATCTTTGCACACCTTCAGCTAGACCAGCAGTGTCGGAATCATCACCCGGTGACGATTGGATTTGGAGCGCTTTAGATATCGCGAGAAACGTAGCGATGGCTAACGACCTCGCACATATTCCATCTATTAAGGGCATCGCGGATGTCTTTACGCGGATGTTGAAACGTCTTCACGTGAATTGGATCACCGCTCTGTGCAAATTGGGATGCTCATTCTCCACAGGCAATGAAAAAGAATAGGGATGACTTTTGCGTCATCACTAGTGAGATTGCGAGTCTTATTGAATCAGTTGTTCGGTATGCGAGGGAGCGCGATCCGGTGTGCGAGAGATATAAGGGAGTATGCGATGATTTCCTGAGGCGAGCCGCATATTTGTCGTCGCCGGGGTTCATCTATGCTAACTAAGCGTCGACAACTAGCACTATATCAGCCATGCAGTCTGAAATGGAGCAGATACTTGGGACCCCTAAGCGCCCACCGAGATCGAAGGCATTCCAAACGGTTCTATCTTCTTACCAGTTCCGAGTCGGTTGCCTGCGCAGAGATCTCCAGGTACCCAATATGGAATATTGGTTGTAGAGCATTAACGAAGCGATGCGACAGGCTTTGGCACCTTCACCGGTACCGTCGTCGACGCGTTTACTCTCAAACTCTGGGGAAGTCACGATTTCAGGAGGAACGTTCACGGAGATTCAAGGCAACCAATATGTGCGCCAGACTTGTCCTGTCTGTATGATGCTAACGACGTCATTCATAGATCATCCAAAGCGATGGAGCCGCGGATATTCAAACGTTGCTCAACGATATCACAAGGAGAATGGATGATCTTGACTTCTCAGATGTATGCTTATTGATATCGTCCTCGTGTCGGTCGTTCAAGGCTGACATGCAGTAGTACAGTGTCCTTAAATATGGTGATCTTCGAGCCATCAGCGCGCCACGGAGAAGATATCAGGGAACCTGGCTCCACGGTGACGATGAACACTGGCAGGGCTCATTTGAGGAATACACTGTTGTCATTCACAATCAGATCATGACTGCTAGAACTTATAGAGGGAAATCTGCTTTACAAGTGAGTGTTGTCGCAAACTTTTATGCCGCCGATGCGGAGGTCATATTATAGTAGTCTTTTAAGAATGATGCTAAAATGAATCTGGAACACAATTTTCGGTGAGTCATGTCATCATTATTAGTCGAGATCATGCCTTCTCACGGATTCATGAAGACATCAGCATCTTCCTCAGCTTTTTGGCGTGTGTTTATCTCGCAAAGTGCCTACCCTGATATTCCACGGTGGTGCGATCCTTCTGCGTCAGATTGCTAGTATCTGATATATATTTGGAGAACGTAAACGTTTGACATTTGACCGGAATACTAATCCGCGAGAATACTGGCTTCAACTGTTTCAGATGGTATGTCACTGACTTGCCAGCAGTTTGCTACGTTATAAACGAAAATATACAGCACGGGGAACTCCAGGTTAGGAACCCAGTATCCACAAACTTTCATCTGAGCTTCCTGTCTTTAAGGCTGCGTTTCGCTACCTCATGCTAGAGCTTCAACTCGGTCATCATACTTCTCCGAGTTTGGAACTTACGTCGGAGGGTCAGTTCCTCGACTTCATTACCGGACATCGGACTCGAGGATTGTATTCCATTCTTCCTGAAGAGGTGGATTTTGATAATTGCAGCTGTGATCTTTATATCAACAGTTGTCAGCATTTACAAGTGTCTATTGTGCGTTTTCTTGTGAACCTCATCCATGATGCAAATGTTTCTTGCGCTCAGGAACCCGTGAAACGTAGAACTGCCTGGCATTCTTTTATCATATTCCCAAAGCTGTCTCCGCAGGACACAGAAGCACTAAAGGATGCTTTACTATCTAATGGGATTAAACCAGATGGGTATCAGATCGACAAAAAAACATGTTTACTTGCGATCTATCGTCATACGATTCGGAAGTATCCCTCCTCTATGGGCTCGCCGCGGGAGAATCCGATCATGTTGATTTCGCCAACGAGGCATGCCAGGGCTGTGCGACTCACTTTCAACCATGATTTTCGCTTCATATGGCATGGTTGGTGTATTGGCGACGATGGATCGAATGTTGAAGTGTCTCAGGTACCTATCGACAACATCTCTTGGACATGGTAAGCTAAGAACGCGATTATTAAAATCACTATTGACCTCCTCAAGTTTTACTATACCTCACAATGTTTCGTCCGAACGTCAGGCAGGGTCTATCTGCTGCCGATCGGGGTTTGACGTTCCGTCGTTATATCTCGAAACGTTCCTTGCACAAGGTGAACGAATACTATCCCAAATCCGAACGTCATGCACTACTTGCAAAGATGTGGCGATAGGTAAGCAGGAAAGATTTAGGATAGCTCTCCACTTATGAAATGCGATGACCAGTGACAGGCGTAAATTGCCAGATCTTCTTCCAGAGTTGCTTCTCTCCGACATCACCCTTCCCAGCCCCACAAGCAGTATTTTTATTTGTTAAGGACCTTCAGGACGTTGATGACGCGTTCGAAATATCATGGTTTTGGGCAAAGGATCGAAAAGGGTTGAACCGTCTCAGCCCAGCTGACATGTGCGTATTAGGACTGGGCGAGGTTCAATCGAAAATCTACTTCGAAACCTGGGAACTGCTACCTTGGACATGGGAGGATTTGCGCGTCTTCCACGAAATATTTGGGTTTGCCGCCGATTCACCCGATATTCCCCGTTTCCTGGACTTACCCGTTGCGTCTGTTGAATGGGATGGTGCGCATCTTTATTTTCAATTTAGTCATTTTTTCTAATTTAATTTGTTATTGGCCATTAGGAGATGAGGATGGTCCTTTAACGCCTTGGGAAGCAATTACGTTCAGCTCGGATCAATATTATGATAATTGGCTCGGCAGGTCTCTTCCGGAATTGCCACCACTTGACACTTGTTCAGGGACCCTGGACGCGAAATATGGTATTTCACGCTCTCCAACTACAATCCACTATTCGTGAAGAGGCCGATGCTTGAGCATGGGGTAGGTGTTTGAAAAGTCACCTTCCTGTGGGCTTGCGCCCTCGTAGTTCTTAGAATAAATGTTCGTAGTATCACCATCCTTTTTGTAAAATTTGTTCGAAAAGATTGGCCGATCTTGATGATATGGCAGAAATAATGGTCCAAAAATCTAACAATGACTCAGACCTGTGTATTGCAATAGGTACATTTAATACACCATTTTTGCGGCCCATGCATCTCTGCACAATACATAGAGTATATCGCCGTACATGGCGTAGGATAAAGTGCGAGCATTGTTTACATTAACTTCCTGTTTTTATTATTATTGAGTCATACCCATTTGGGCCCGTGAGGAGAGAAACAGAAAGAAAGAAATAGCGCTCATGTAATTCTTGGTTGTGTCCAAAGGCAAATACGACTGGCGGGCGATGATGGCACACTCAAAATCGACGTCGAGATCTAGGCCAAATTCAGAGGTAGGTTCTCTCATTGTCACCGTTAGTCACTTGGGTATGGACAAATAAGACTATACCAGAGTCTCTCCATATACACGAGTGGACGTATGCGAGGCGGTATGGAGATCTAATACAGAGAGTTTGCCCCACGATTCTCATCCGCTGCTCATGCTTGCCCTGCTCGACACGTCCGAGCTGCTCCCAAACTTCATCATCGTCTCCTGGGCGAACGTAGGTATCTTTCGCCTCCTCAGCGATGATTGGTGGCGGAAAGATAACACCTTGCCAAGCGGGCCGGTTCCCTTCAGTAACTCCGATAGCGGCTTCCCCTCTTTTGTTGACCGCCTGGAGGTGGAATAAATGCTCTCGGTTCCTTTCGGAGTCCCACCTGTAATACTTTCATCAAAGCTCCCCGCGTCATCGTCCTTGCACGATTCGGCGTCTCCCCTCATTTTACCCGCGATTCCTTCCCTCGACCGCGGCTCCGCCTGCGCGTTCGCAAGTGAAGCACGAAGAGCGTTGATCTCTGCATCCTTTTGCTCGAGCCCCCGTTGGGCATTCCCTAGCTGCGCCTCCGTAGCCTCCAGCCTCTCCCGGATCCTATCGCGCGGTTCCCGTGTCTTGCTCCACGGTTCCGCCTTCGACTGTCCCAGAACGTTCTCGGTCATCAAACGGTCCTTCTGGACTTTCGACCAACCCTGCTCCTTCTCTACCGACAGCCATTCACTGAGATCGCTACTTCGACTTGTCGCGTCCTCCATCCCTTCCTCCGCACTCGAGCTCACGGCTTCCGTATCGGTTCCAGAGACGGAGACTGCCCTTGATCCATCGAAGTGCCCGGAATGTCTCCCCGAGCTTCCCGTCATACTCTCCGTCTTGGGCATCTCCGTCGAGTTCCTCTCTTCATTCGGAGTATGTTGCAGACCCTGTTCCCTAGTTGTAGGCAGCGCCTGGGGAGGATTCTCCCCTTGTCGAAGCTTCCAGATATCCGCGTCGCGTGCATATAGCTGCTGATAAGCCCAGTCGAGCTTCCGCATCATGTCTACCATCTCTTCATTTTCTCCGCCAAGGCACGTGGCTTCCTCCGACTCCTATTAAAAAAACGTCATCGCGTCATTATAACCAGCTCTCTGAACATCTGGCATCAAAGAACTTACCGATTGGACCTCCGCGCTTTCGCGCATCTCCCCCAAATGCTTCTGGACTTTCCCGATTGGACATCTTCCCTGTCCCATAACTTCTTGCAGTTCGTCGTCTGATGGAGTCTGCATATCTTCTCTCGTTCTCTTTAACAGATCTTCCAATTCAGGCACAGGCGCGCCGTCGTCTGAGGCTTCCTGAGCTTCTTCGACCTGTGATTGCGTCTTCGTCGCCGCATTATTCAGCCGCACCAAAGCTACTTCTTTTTCCGCCGTGATAATGAGCTGCCCAGATGAACAGCGTCGGCGGTACGACTGCTGCCAGCATAGTATGATGACGCCAATGATGGCTATGAGGGCACCAAAAATGACATTGTGTTCAATGTCCATCGTTAAGTGGCGGTGAATATAACCAAAGTGGTATGAACGATGTAGATATGCGGAATGTGGAAGAAAATGATTTTTAGTACACCTGCCTCGGCGGGTTACAGGGCTGATATGCAGGGAAGAATGCAAGACGTGTCGTGTGTCGTGGTGTGGGTGTGAGTGGACCTTGGTTTAGCTTGACACGCGGCCTCCACGCAAGAACACCGGATTATACTTATCACATCACCTCGTGTTCGTCGTTCACTGCGCTTGTTTCTATCTGATCAGGATCCACGGCCAATAGATCTAGATCCAGATCGACCTACAACGTTGTACTGTATAAGGAACGAGGATGCCGAACGTTCTCAGATCTCTTGGGAATCCGGATTGAGAACGGAATCGTAGCTAGGAAATGTGGAATGGTCATTGGAAAAAAGGCCTGTCTGTCATCACTATAACTCGTACCCTTCGTGGTCATGCTCAGGTACTCGTATTACTATAGCCATCGGATGATCGTCTCCAGCTCCTTTTCTCCGAGACGCAGTTTGTACATTGATGCAATTTAGGCAATCGATCGATTAGGAGTTACGGTGAATTGAAGGGCAATTTCGTGCATTCGTTCTAGTGCCCGAACCGCTCAAGCTTATGTTGATGGCGCGGGACAGAATTAAAGTTCTGTTTGTCCATATTGTGCTGATTGCATCACGGAACAGGCGTGACACGCAAACTTCCAGATGCCACCGTTGGCAGATGCCTACTGAACTGAGGAAGCTATCCTGTGCGGTTTTTCCCATCATAATCAGTCAAGGTCAATCATCTTGTTTTAGGGCATCTTCCAACGGTCACCTCAGTTGCGAGCGTAAATACGGTGCTGCGTTTGACCGCATAAGAAACACATGAAATGTAATGTGCATAGAAATCTATCAGACTATGTTGGAGTACGTGCATGCTACATAACCATACGTGTGTTGAAACAGTCAAAAGTAAGATCAGCGAAAATGATGAGAGAATAGATGATCAGACCTAGAAAGAAGAGAAAACCCGCTCTTCGATTGATACTCATACACTTCTCATGCTTGCTCTGCTCGATGTACGCGTAGTACCACTTCCGAGCTTCATCACAGTTTCCCGTGCGAATGCCGGTATCTTCTTTTTCTTCAGCGACGACTGGAAACCAAAAGACAACGCTTTTCCAAACAACCCAGAATCCTCCAGTACCTCGGATAATGGTCTACCTTGCTTCTCTCTCTGCCCTCCAACAGTTGA
>Ga0137376_10000548_pt1 | contig 17790 bp, 13 predicted proteins | sample SagtaG_23_FD_104814 | JGI IMG/M metagenome (GOLD analysis project Ga0137376, IMG submission 104814) | Vadose zone soil microbial communities from Sagehorn Ranch, Mendocino, California, USA - Sage2_L_20_16 metaG | ecosystem: Environmental > Terrestrial > Soil > Vadose zone | place: USA...
CGGTGCTGGAGTAGAGAGGCCGATGAGCGCCCCCGTGCACGCTCCGGCCCCCGGGCGGGACGCACGCGCGCTGGCGGAGCTGGCGCGCACGATCCGCATCCGCACGCTGCAGATGACGCACCGCGCCAAGAGCTCCCACATCGGCACCTGTTTCAGCATGGCGGATCTCCTGGCGGTGCTGTACGGTCGCGTGCTGCAGGTGGACCCGGCCCGGCCGGATTTGCCCGGCCGCGACCGCTTCGTGCTGAGCAAGGGCCACGGCTGCGCGGCCCTGTACGCCGTGCTCGCCGAGCGGGGTTTTTTCCCCACCCCGTGGCTCGACCGCTTCTACCAGGATGGATCCACCCTGTGGGGCCACGCTACGCATCACGGCGTCCCGGGCGTGGAAGTCTCGACCGGCTCGCTCGGACACGGACTCAGCCTGGCCTGCGGGATGGCGCTCGCGGCGAAGCACGACGGCCACTCCTGGCGGGTGTTCGCCCTTCTCTCCGACGGCGAATGTGACGAAGGGTCGACGTGGGAAGGGGCGTTGTTCGCGCCGCACCATGGGCTCGACAACCTCGTGGTCATCGTGGACTACAACAAGATCCAGAGCTTTGGGACGGTGAAGCAGGTCCTCGACCTCGAGCCGTTCGCCGACAAGTGGCGTGCGTTCGGGTGGGCCGTTCGCGAGATTGACGGTCATGCCATTGAGACCGTCGTCGAGGTCTGCGAGCGGCTTCCGTTCGAGCGCGGGCGCCCCAGCTGTCTCATCGCCCATACGGTAAAAGGGAAGGGCGTGAGCTTCATGGAAGGCGACCTGCTCTGGCACTACCGCGCACCGGACGCCGACGAGCTGCGTCGCGCGCTCCAGGAGCTCGGCGCGGCACAATGAGAACCGCGTTCGTCCAGGCCCTGACCGATCTCGCCAGTCGCGACCGGCGGATCACGCTCATCACCGGCGATCTCGGTTTCGGAGTGCTGGAAGGGTTTGGCCGTGCCTACCCTCACCAGTTTTTCAACATCGGCGTGGCCGAGCAAAACATGACGAGCGTGGCGGCCGGCATGGCGCTCACCGGTCGCATCGTCTTCACATACTCCATCGGTAACTTCCCGACGCTGCGCTGCCTGGAGCAGATTCGGAACGATGTCTGCTACCATGAGGCGGACGTCAAGGTGGTGACCATCGGGGGCGGATTTGCGTACGGTGCGCTCGGTATGTCGCACCACGCGACCGAGGACCTCGCGATCATGCGGGCCCTGCCGAACATGGTGGTCGTTGCGCCCGGAGATCCGCTCGAGACGGCGGCTGCGGTGCGGGCGGTGGCTGAGCGATCGGGTCCGTGCTACCTGCGGCTCGGTAGGGCGGGCGAGCACACCGTGCACGGTGACGGAATGCGGTTCGAGCTCGGGAGGGCGATCACCCTGCGGGACGGGGGCGATGTGACGCTGATCTCCACCGGCGCGATGCTCGAGCGCGCACTGCGTGTCGCGGAGCGACTCGACGCCGAGGGCGTGCACGCGAGGGTGGTGAGCATGCACACCCTCAAGCCGCTCGATACCGATGCGGTCGCCGATGCGGCCCGACAAACCGGCGCCATCGTCACGCTGGAGGAGCACTCGGCAATCGGAGGCCTGGGGAGCGCCGTCGCGGAGGCGCTGCTCGACGGCCCTGTGTGTCCTGTGCGGCTTCGGCGGGTGGCGTTGCCCTCGATGTTCGCCCCAACCGTGGGAGGCCAGGACTACCTGCGCGACGCCTTGGGGCTGTCGGAGAGCGCGGTCGCGGAAGCCGTGCGCTCACTGCTCGCGGCGCGGGCACGGGAGATGAGCGGATGGAATGGCGCGTCCGGTTCGTAGACTACCCGTCCCAGTTTCGCGGCATGGAAGCCGAGCTCATGGGGACGGTGCGAACCGTGCTCGAGCGCGGCGATCTCATGCTGCGCCAGCAACTCCGCGATTTTGAGGACCATCTCGCCCAATTCGTCGGCACGAAGTACTGCATCGGGACCAGCAACTGCACCGACGCACTGCACCTGGTGATGCGGGCGGCCGGCATCGGCCCGGGAGATGAAGTCGTTACCGTCTCCCACACGTTTGTGGCGACGGCCGCCGCGATCCACCACACGGGCGCCACTCCGGTGTTCGTCGATATCGGACCCGACCACAACATGGACGTGCGCCTGGTGGAAGCCGCGGTAACCCCCCGCACCCGGGCGGTGGTTCCGGTGCACCTGAACGGCCGCCTTTGCGACATGGAGGCTTTGATGGCAGTCGCGGCCAAGCACAAGCTGCTCGTCATCGAGGACTCGGCCCAGGCTTTGGGCGCGTCGCACCATGGACGCAAGGGTGGCGCATGGGGGCTAGCCGGCTGCTTCAGTTTCTACCCGGCGAAACTGCTCGGCGCCCTGGGCGACGGGGGCGCCGTGACGACCAACAGCGCAGCAAGGGCGGAGGCGGTGCGGCGGTTGCGGGGTCATGGACGTACCCCGGAGGGAGACCTGGCCGGGTGGTCATTCAATTGCCGTCTCGACAACCTGCAGGCGGCGATCCTCGACCTGAAGCTCGGCTACTTGCCCCGCTGGATCGAGCGGCGGCGTGCGCTCGCCGCCATCTATCAGGCCGAGCTGTCGAACCTGCCGCAGGTAAGTCTGCCGCCGCCACCGGATGGTCGCGGGGCGTTCTTCGACGTCTATCAGAACTACGAACTCGAGGCGGAGAGCCGCGATGGACTCGTTGCACGGCTGAAGGAGGCAGGAGTCGAGATCCTCCTGCCGTGGGGAGGCCGCGCAGTGCACCAGTTCCCGCGGCTGGGCCTCCGTGACTACGTGGGGAAACTCCCGCACACGGAGGCGCTGTTTCGCCGGGTGCTGCTCCTCCCGATGCATACCGAGCTCAGCGACGAGCAGGTGCGCTATGTCTGCCGCACCATCCGCGAGTTCTACGCCGATTGACGTGGTGGATCTCCGTTCCTGAGAGAGCGCGGTGACCGCTCGAGCATCGGGTGGTCCGAAGTTCGAGGACGTCACCGAGACCACCGGCACCCCCGTTTCCGCCGAGGGTGCCGCGATGATCTACTCGCGATATCGCTACGCCGCGGACGTCGCGCGGGGCTGTCGCGTGCTCGAGCTGGGCTGCGGGTCGGGACAGGGGTTTGGGCTCGTGGGGCAGGGGGCGACGCAGCTCGTCGGGGGGGACCTATCGCTGCCGTTGCTGCGCGCGGCGCAGCGACATTACGGCCACCGCTTTTCGGTTGCCCTGCTCTCCGCCGAGCAACTTCCGTTCGGCGAGGGTGTGTTCGATCTCGTACTGTTCTTCGAGGCGTCCTACTACGTTCCCGATGTTCAGAGCGTGCTCCACGAGATCACGCGGGTACTCGCGGCTGGCGGACTGGCTGTACTCGTGAACGCCAACCCGGAGCGTCCGGACTTCATCGCGAGCCCGCACAGCATCCACTACCACACGGCGGACGAGTTGCGGGCCGCGCTCGGGGCCCTGGGGTTTCGGGTGACGGTGGAGGGTGCGTTTCCGGTCGCGGGACGCACGGCGAGGGGCCCCGCGCGCTGGGTGGGCGCGGCGCTGTCGCTGGCGCGGCGGACCCTCCACAGCCTCGGGCTCGTGCCGCGGACGTTGCGAGGGCGGGCCCGCCTCAAGCGGCTGGTCTACGGCAAGTTGCGCCGGTTGCCCGCCGAATTGCCGCGCGACTTTGCCGCGGTGGCCACGCGTGTCGCCGTCAGCCCTGGCGCGGTACGAGACTTCAAGGTCATCTACGTCACGGCACGCAAGCCAGCTCATGGCACGGGTTCGCCGGCGTGAGTATGGCGGGAACGTGGCTGCGGACGCAGGTGGGGATCCTCCGGGAGTCTGCACGCGAGGTGCTGCGCGGACGATGGCCCAAGAGTTACATGTTCACCTTCATCGCCGAGATGGGCGCGCTGGTCGGCGGACTCGCCACCCTGAAGGTCGCCGGCGACGCCCTCGGGGCGACCGGCTTCGGCGAGTACGCCGTCGCGCGGCGGATCGTCTCGGTCTTGGCCTTCCCGTTGCTTGCCGGCATGGGTACCAGCGTCGCCCGGTACGTCTCCCGGACAATCGGCTCGAATCCGTCGGGCGCGACGGCAATAGGGTACAGTCTTTCTAGCCTCTTTATCGGCGTTGTGATCGTGGCGACTTTCAGTATCGTCGTCTGGCTTCAGCCCGATCGGTTCGCCCGACTGTTCTACGGCGATGCCCGTTTCGCATCGTTGAGTCTACCGATCCTGCTCGCGATCGCGGGGTTGTACGCGCACGTGCTGGTGTACGCCAACTACCGGGGACGGCTCCGCATGTGGCCGGCCAACCTGCTGCAGCTCTGCAACCTCGGCCTCGCGCCTCCGCTTGCCGTCCTCGCGTCGCACCGGACCACGGGGGCCGCCGTGGGAATCACTGGTGTGGTCTGGCTCACCACCTCGGCGCTCGTGGGCGGTTGGGGCGTGCTGTCCGGCGGTTTACGAGTGCCGTCAAGGGGCTTCCTTGTCGTCGCCGCGGGAGATCTGCTTCGCTTTGGCCTCCCGCGCGTGGTGGGCGAGTTCGCGCTGTTCGGCCTCTTTGCGCTCCCCACGTTCTACGTCGCGCATACGGCGGGCGTCGAACGCGCGGGATTCCTCTCGTTCGCCCTGTCGCTCGTACAGGTGCTCAGCTCGCTGTTCGCCACCGTGGGCATACTCCTCCTCCCGTACGTGAGTCGTCAGGTGGGAGAAGGCAACTGGGAGCGGATCGCGAAAGTGGTCGCAAACAGCGTTGGCGCGTCGCTGCTCGTGACCCTGGTCGCGGTCATGGGGTTGCACGTCACGCTGGCGTGGCTGATCCCTCTGGTGATGGGGAGCAGCTTTACGCCGGCCGTGCCGCCCGCACGCTGGTTGATCACCGGTGCCATCCCCTTCGTGGTCTACACGCTGTTGCGCGATCCGCTCGACGCGATCGCGGTCTGGCCCTACAACACCGTGAACCTCAGTGTAACACTGCTTGCGGTGATGGGCCTCTTGTGGGGCGCGAGCGGCTGGATCTCCCCGGCGCCCGCTGTCGCCTTCGGCATGCTCGTGTTGGGCGCGCTGACCCTGCTGTCGTGGCGTCGCGCGTTCGGGCGCGCGCGGACCGGGCCCCCAGCCCCGCCGGTCCCGGCGGTGGGCGGTACGGAGTTGGGAGTCTAGCCCTTCGTGCGGGTTTGGCTGACGGAGCTCACCGAGCCCCTCCCCATCGCCCCGGGCGCCCGGCTCATGCGGTGCGGTATCCTGGCGCAGACTTTGGCGCAGCAAGGGCACGACGTGCTGTGGTGGAGCTCCGCGTTCGATCATTCGGGCAAGGCGTATCGCACGGTCGCGACCGGCGTCGAGATCATCCCCGTGGTCGCGAACTACCGCATCCGGCTGTTACCAGGCCCCCCCTACCGGCGCAACGTGAGCCTCGCCCGCGTCCGGCATCACCGGGCGGTCGCGCGGGCGTTTGCACAGCGTGCGGGGCAGGAGTCGGTGCCGGATCTGATCGTTTGCAGCCTACCGACACTCGAGGTCACCGAAGCGGCGGTCCGCTACGCCCTGGTGCATGAAGTGCCTGTGGTGGTGGACGTGCGCGACCTCTGGCCAGACGCGTTCCTGACCATCGCGCCGGCCTCGTTGCGGGGAATGCTCCGGTTGCTGCTGCGCACGGAGTTCCGGCGTGCCCAGTTCGTGTTGCACCACGCTGCCGCCATCCTGGGCGTGTCGGCACAGTACCTAGAGTGGGGTGTGCGGTACGCCGGGCGCGCGCCGACCGAGCGGGACGCTGTCTTCCCGCTGGGCTATCCCCACCTCGAGCACTCGACAGACGAGGTGGAACGCGCGCGGCTCGACCTCGCGGCCGCGGGAGTCGATCCGTCGAAGACCATTTGCTGCTTCGTGGGGTCGTTCGGACGGACGTACGACCTGCTCCCGGTGCTCACCGCGGCGCGCCAGCTCAACGGCGCTGGCTGGACACAGGTGCAGTTTGTGATTGCGGGCGATGGAGAGCGGGCTGCGGAGTGGCGCTCGCGAGCTGCGGGGCTGCCCAACGTGGTGTTCACGGGTTGGCTGTCGGCAACCGCAATCGCGGCGTTGTTGACGATGGCCGGCGTCGGTGTCGCGGCGTACGCGACGGGCGCCCCGCAGGGCCTGCCCAACAAAGTGTTCGAGTACATGTCGGCCGGGCTACCCGTGCTCTCGAGCTTGCACGGAGAAACGGAGCGGTTGCTCGCCGAGTCCGGGTGCGGTCTGACGTACGAAGCCTCCGATCCCGAGAGCTTCAGCACGGCGCTGCAGGGCCTACTCGAGAATCCGCAGCAGCGAACCGAGATGGGCCGCCGGGCCCTGGAACGGTTTCGCTCCGGGTTTGCGGCCTCGGCGATCTACCAGCACCTGGCGTCTCACCTCATCGGGATTGCGATGCACCCGACGCAAGCGCCCACGACGTAAGCGCCTACCGTCGGGCGCCGTTATCGCGTCGCTTGCGGAGCAAGACCAGGGAGTGACGGATGCCGAGCTCAGCCGGAGAGTAACGGTGGAATCGTGTCGCGAGAGGAAGCTCCGCCAGCACGGCCAGATCGCTAGCCGCGCCCTCCGCGCGAAGGTCTTCGACGATTTCGAACCCCGTCACGTCGAAGAGCTCCAAGTAGTCCCGATGCCTCAGTCGATTCTGGTAGTGTAAGCCAGGATTCAACCAGGACCACGCTCGGTCCGAATACTTGAGAAAGTTGTACACGGAGATGCGGGTGTCGAAGTAGGCGTAGTGGTCCTGGTAGTCGATCTGCACACTCATCAGTCCATCATCACGTAACACTCGGTTGCACTCCCCGAGGACGGCGCAGATATCGTGGGCGGGGATGTGCTCGAGCGTGTTGGTCGACGTGATGTAGTCGATCGATACCTCGGGCATCCGTGTATCTCGCGCGTTTACCGGCGCCCGGTAGTCGATGCCGTACTCGTCCCGCAACGTGGCCAGAGCTTCGGTCTGATCGTTGCCCAGATAGCGCTGTGGGACTCGGGGAAGGCGCAGTGAACCGGCCAGCCGTTGGAGCTTTGCGATGGCATCGTTGACGAGGTAGACCCTCACGAGTTGGCGAATGTCGACGAGAATCTGGTGATCGACACCGAAACAGTAGAGTGCGAACGGGATCATCAGGTCCCATCCGGCCCCAAACTCGTAGAACGTGGCATCCTCAAGTGGGCGGGTGCCGTGTCGCTGCAGCAGATCGAAGTGCTGTTTGGCAACCGAGACGATGCCGCCACACTTCGCCGCGCTGGTGGGCAGGCTTCTCGTCACATGGCGTTGGAAAAAATGATTCAGCGGCTCGCCGAAGGGGAGGAGCGAGAACGTTCCCTGGAGCAAGGCCTTCATCTTCCAGTTCATCACTGGTCTCGGATTCGAAGAGTACTTCCCGCCGTGCCCGACCTCCTGCTCGCCCCCGCGATGGATCCCTGAGCCATTACGGCTCGAGCCGGAGCGAGGGCTCAAACCGCCTGGCCCAGAGCTCGAGGGCAAGGGGGTTGAAGATGTCTTTGAACGAGATCGGGCCGCCGTCGCCGCGTTGTCGGCAGTAGGCCGAGTACACGCGCCGTAGGGCGGCCTGGTCCACCAGCCCGGCGGCGGCAGTCAGCATTGGTTCGGAGAACAGGCGCTCCACCGAAGGCCGGAGCTCGTTCTTCAACCACTCGCTCTGCGGGTTTGCGAAGCCCTGCTTGTCTTTGCGCCACGTGATAGCCGAGGGTAGATCAACCTCCATCGCCTTGCGGAGGATCCACTTGGACCATCCGCGGCGTAGCTTCCAACGGGGGTGAAGTGGCAGGAGCCTGCTGATCACCCGGCCGTCGAGGTAAGGCAAGCGGATCTCGCGGCCGAATGCCATCGACATCCGGTCCTCGTAGTGAAGCAGGGAAGGAAGTGAGAACCACGCGAGGTCCGCTACCTGTCGCTCCACCAGTCCGGCCGTACCCAGGCCCATGTCGAGGCTCGAGTCCACCCAATGCAAGCGCCGTCCGCAGATGTCGACCCCACGCGGACCCAACCACCGCGGCAGGTAGCGCTTTGCCTCGTTAATGCGAAAGTGCGGGAGGAACGTTCCTCGCAGCGCGACGCCCGCCGCTACGGTCAGCGCCCTGCCCCATTCCCGCGAATGGACGAGAGACTGCAGGTAGAACCCCCAGTACTTCAGATAGCCGCATGCCAGCTCGTCGGCACCCTGTCCCGACAGGATCACGGTCACGCCGAGCTCACGCGCGCGTTGCATCAGGAGATAGTGGCCGACCGGCGAAAAACACCCGAAGGGCTCGTCATTGTGCCAGATGGTGCGGTCGAGGAGTCGAAACGCGTCGTGGGCCGTGAACCGCACTCGGGTGCTGCGGGCAGCCTTTCCCAGATGCGTCGCCATACGGTCGATGAAGGGTTCCTCGCTGTACCGACGGTCATCACACACGATCGACAGTAGTTGCAGTTCGTTACCGTTGTCGACACTGTGGCGCATCGCCGCGGCCAGCGCGGACGAATCCACGCCGCCGGACAGCAGCACACCCACTGGCACGTCGCTCCGCAACCGCAGCCTGACGGAGTCCATCAGCTCGCTACGCGCCTCGTCGGCATTCGGCGCGGAACCGTCAATCTGACGATCAGGATCGGGAGGGGTCCAGAAGCGCCGCAGGGCAGGCTGGAGTTGGGGGGGGGAAAAAAGGTCGAATCGGATCACGTGTCCCGGCGGGACCGCCTCGATTCCCGCGAAGAACGTTTGCTGCTGGGCGTCCAGCAGGGATTGACGTAGAAAGCGAGCGACCACCTCGGGGTTGATCGAGAACCGGGTATCACGGGCTGCCAGGATTCCCTTGATCTCAGAGGCGAAGAAGAGGCAACCGTCCGCGGTATGCCAATACAGCGGTTTGATGCCGAGGGGGTCACGGGACAGCACCAGGCGGCCCGCATCTCGATCCAGCCAGGCCAGACTCCACATCCCGTTGAACCGTTCGAGCGCGCCCTCTCCCCAGGTGGCGAGCGCCTGTAGGACTACCTCAGTGTCGCACCGGGTGCGAAAGACGACGCCCCGTCCTTGGAGCTCTTCTCTCAACTCGCGGTAGTTGTACACCTCGCCGTTGTATACGAGGACCTGGCGCTGCGAGGGGGAAAACATCGGCTGGGAGCCAGCGGCCGTGAGGTCGAGGATAGCAAGGCGGACACTTCCGAGGGCAACTCGCAGATGGTCGACCCGTGAGGTCCAGGAACCGGTTCCGTCCGGCCCGCGATGCGACTGCACGCGGATCATCTTCTGGATCCACACATCCACCGGCGAATCTGCGTCGAGGCTTACGATTCCAGCTATACCGCACATAGTTCTCCCCAGAGGACGCAGGCTCCCACGGGCGCGCACGACGCGCTTAGCGCGAACCTACCCGAAAGCCGGGGTGGGGCAAGTGCTGCGCCCACGCGGCGCCTCACGGGTTGCAGGATCTCCAGTCAGTCATCATGCTTAGCCCCTGATCGATATGATCGTACTCGTGGCTACGCTGCCGCTGTTAATCCTCACGGTGCTCGGGCGCGCCTTGCTCGGGAGCTGGCTCGCGCCCGGGGTGTTCTTCGCTCTCTACTGGGTTGCCGGCTTGCTCTTGCCGATTCTCCTCTCTCCGAGTGACGCCGTCGGGATCGGGCCGCTGCTCTGGCTCGAAGGAGCAGTGGTGGCGGTCTTCGTCGGCGCGCTGGCGGGAGGGGGATCTCGTGCGATCCCACTGCCAGCCGGAAGGGGGCGTCATGCTGGAGAGCTGCATGTCGCGTTCTTCGTGTGGGCAACCGTTGCTTGTACGGTGCTCGGCTTGGGCGCCGGGGTTCTTGCGCTTGTCTCCGCTGGCTACACCGTAGGCGCGTTGTTTTCGCCCGACAATTTGGTCGCCGCGGCTCACGTGCTATCGCTGGCGCGTTATTCCGTGCTGTATCGCCCGCCGGCTTCGAGCCAGGCGCTCCTCGTGTTCGCCTATGCAGGCCCGCTGTTTGGGGGTGTGGTCGCTGCCATCAAGTGCCGACGGAGTCACGCGTGGATTGCGGCGGCGTCCTTGCTGCCGGCTGTGCTCATTACGGGAACGCAGACGACCAAGGGCAGCACGTTCTTAGCAATCGTCCTGTGGCTGAGTGCATACTTGGCGACCCGGTTGGCGTTCGGCCGGCGGGAGCTGTTCACGCGCCGTCATATGGGCGTCGGAGTTTGGGCAATAGGCATCGTAGTGGTGTTGTTTCTGGCGTCGGGGCTCGCGCGCTTGGGTTCCACGAATCTCTTGCGGGTGGAGCTGGAAGTCCTGCCCAGCATGAAGGACGCCGCGGTCGGCTATCTTCCGGCGTTTTCTCATTGGTTTCAGGGAGCGGGGTTCGACCTCCACGAGCCGGCCCTCGGCGCGTATACGTTCGCGGGCGTATTCGAAGCGCTTGGCGTGCGCGCGCGGCTGGGGGGATTGTTCACCGATTTCGTCACACTTTCGTCGGGCGGGACGACCAACATCTACAGCCTATTTCGCTTGCTGATCGAGGACTTCACGCCACCTGGAGCCCTGGCGCTTCTGATCTTGTTTGGGGCAGTCGCCGGAATGGTCTACGACCGCGTCGCCCGGGGTAGTGTGACCGCCTTACCGCTGATGGTCGCCTTTTATGCGACGGCCATTTTCAGCTCGATCTCGAGCCTATGGGCGTACAACAGCATTCTGGCGGCACTGGGCGTATTTAGTGTCGGCTTGGCTGCGGCTCAGTGGCGCGGCTCCGGCGTGCTGAGTCCAGCGTGACCAGGAACTTGCGGTCCGGCCGAGGAGGTCCGATCCGTGAACGGCATGCCTATCACCACGGCCGCACCACGACGCATAGTCGTCATCGGGGTGAGCTACGGAACCGACCAGCTGACGGTCCGCTTTGCTCGCCAGATTGCGGAGGGTGGCGCTACCCCGCCGGTGGATCTCGTGATTGTGGACAACTCGGACCGTGTGGACAGCAGCAACTTCTTCCGAGAGGTGCGGCGGGTCCATCCCACTCCGCTGTGTCTCAAGCCCAAGACCAACCTCGGCTACTTCGGGGGAGCGAGCTTCGGCTTGGCCGCGTATCGGGAGCGCGGCTCGGCTCCAGATTGGATCGTCGTGGCCAACGTGGACGTCGAGTTCCGGGATCCTCTCTTCTGGCGGCACCTGGCGGCTTGGGATGGTGAGGCAGACGTGGGTGTGATCGCACCCTACATCTGGTCCACGTTCCTCGGGGGCAGCAGCAATCCGCTAATGGGGGAGCGGCCGAGCCGGTATCGGATGCAGTTCTACAAGCTGGTATTCAGAAACTATTACGTGTTGAACTGTTACGAACTGCTTGGGGTGGTGAAGAACAAGGCTAAGCACTTCGTGCGCCGTCAGCTGGTCGCTGCCTCGTCGGGAAACCACGAGGCCACGGACCAAGGTCGCAGGATTTACGCGCCGCACGGATCGTGCATCGTCTTCAGTCAGAGATACTTCGAATGCGGAGGCACTCTGGCTTACCCGTCGTTTCTGTTTGGGGAGGAATTCTTCGTCGCCGAGACCGCGCGGCGACTCGGCATTGGGGTGGTGTACGAGCCGCGGTTGAAGGTTTGGCACCAGGACCACTCCTCTACCGGGTGGCTGCGCTCGCGGAGGGTGGCGCCATACTTGAGCGCATCTGCCCGCTACGTCGCCGACACGTTCTTCCGCTAAGCGGCGTCGTCCCGATTCGAGCCGGCTCGGTGGACCGACCGCGGTCGCACGAGCATACGCAAGCCCCCAGATATCTCGCCGCGCATCCGTTCCACCAGACCGCGGAACTCTCGGTACCGCCGCGGCTCCTCGTGTCGAGCCCGTTCGCCGTAGTCGGCCGCGAACGCCACGAACACGCCTGCGATGCCGCCGAACGCCAAGGCCGTCAGAATCCAGAGAATTCGGTTGGGGCGTGACCGTTCTTCGGGCGGAGTCGCGGGATCGATCACGGTGAGGACCGGCGTGTCGTTTACCTCGTCGATTCGCGCCGTCTCGTATTGTCGCCGCATCGTGAGATACACCTCCTGACTCACCTCCACTTGGCGACGCAGACGCGCGTCTTGGAACACGAGCTCGGGGGCTTGCTGCCATCCGCGATTCCGCTCGTAGAAGGTCCTCACCGCCTCTTCCGCCTCTCGCAGGGCCGCTCCGGCGTCGGCCACGCGCTGTTCCGTGAACTTCCGGCGCTCGCGCGCCTGGGACTGTCGCGTCTGCGCGTTGAACTCATTAAGGTATTTCACCAGCCGATTGGCGACGGTCGCAGCAAGCACTGGGTAGCGGCCCGACACGCTGAGGCGCACGATGTTGGTTTGGTTGTCGGCGTCGACCGAAATCAGCCTGAGCAGCTTCTTTACGCCGCGCTGCAGGCTGTCGGCTGACGTGCGCCCTTTCACCCCGAGAATTCGCAGCAGCGTGGTGGAGTCGGACGGGACACTCGGGCTCCGCGGGTCCGGATACCGGCTGAGTAGAACGCGCTCCAAGAGCTCGCGACTCGTGACTACGCTGGCGTAGAACTGCGGGGACTGGCTGGGCTGCCCACCGAGGGGGATTCCGAGCTGTCCAGTGAGGCTGGTCAGCCCCGCTGGTAGGTTGGTCGGACTTCGGACCTCGGGCACGAACGTCGTCGTCGCCGTGTAGCCGGGCGGGATCACGAACACGACCCCTGCGGTGAGCGCGACGAGCAGCAAGGGTGCCGCAGCGACCTTCCGCCACCGCCTGAGCAGAACGTTCGCCAGCTCGAGCGGTGTGAAGGAATCGGCCGAGGCCGGGCGGTCAGAGACGACGCCGAGCTCCCCGGCAGTGGGACGCGGCGGGAACGTTTCCGGCGCTGTCGTACTCATCCGCGTGGCCTCACGGTCGCGTCACGACAACCACGATAATGGTCGTCAGGGCGCCGACGATTTGCGCGATGCCCGCAATGATGGGGCCGATTTGGGATTGCGCGGTCGTATCGCGCACCGGCACCACCACCCGAGCGCCGGCCTCGGGGGTCGGCTTGCTGGTCCCGAAGAACAGCGGGCGCTTGTGGACAGCACGCACGTTGCCGTTCGGCTGCTCCACGAAGACCCGGCCCTTGTCGCCCTTGTAGGAGACCCCGCCCGCAGCGGAGAGATAGTAGTCGAGCCCCTGGCCCTGGACGTAGGTGACACTGCCCGGTGAGTTGACGGCGCCGTCAACCCGGACGGTCGGCACGTAGGCGGGGATATACAGCGAATCGTGGTCGGCGAGAAGGATGTTGTCCTTGTAACGCCTGTCTTTCAGCACGCGCGGGAGGTTGAGACCCACGCGCCCCGCGTCGGCCTCGGCGCGATAGAAGCGGATGCCGTTGGCGTAGGCCTGAGGCGTGAGCCCGCCGGCGCGGTCGAGCAGGTCCAGCAGGCGTTCGTCCTTGGACCGGAGCGCGTAGGTGCCCGGGAACCGCACCTCGCCCCGGACCTGAACGGTGCGCTGCAGCTCGAAATCGGGCTGTTTCAGCATTAGCACTTCATCGAACGGCTGGAGCGGGACCTCCGGAGCGCCGCTCCCCCGGAAGGCCGGACCAGCCGGGCCTACGTATTGGCCCTGTCGATCGCGCTCGAACAGATAGGTGGAATCGATCGGTGCGCGCAGCGTGTCGGCGAGCTGGCCTTGCGAACGATCGGCCGGAAGCCGGGCGATCTCCACGTCCTTTAGGTAAGCGCCGATCTTGGGGCCGCGGGCCAGCTTCATCAGGTCCCGCAGGGTCATGCCCTCTTGCCACGGGTAGCGCCCCGGCTTGTTCACCATACCGCTGATCGCGACGTAGAGCAGGTTTTCCAGCGGCCCCACGGCGTCCACCACGACAGAATCGCCGTTGTCGAGCGCCAGGGCCGGGATCACGACTCCGCCCAGCGGATCTCCTCCGGGAGTCGGTGTGCCCGCCGTTTGTCGCGACTGCGCGCTGCCGTGCTGCTCGCTCTGGCCGGGCACGGCCAGTGCGACGTCCAGCGCGGCCCGGGGAAGCGGTCCCGGTCGCCGCTTGGCGGCGGGCAAGATGCGATGGATCGTCAGGCGATCGAGCGCGGCGTCCGCGGTGAAGCCGCCTGCGGCGCGCAGCAGGTCGGGCAGGGTCTCTCCCTCCTTCAGCTCGTAGATCGCCGGACGGAGGATCGCTCCCGTCACCTGGACGCGGGTGCCGTGCAGCGGGACGTGCACCACGTCGCCCGTTTCCAGGCGGACGTCGTCGCGCTTATCCCCACGCAACAGGTAGTCGTACAGATCGAGCGTGGCGACGACGTTGTTGAGGCGGCGGATCTCGATCTGCCGCATATTCGCGCGGGCGGTGACCCCCCCGGCCGCGTACAGCGTGGTGATCGCGGTCCCCAAAGCGCTGATCTGGTACGCGCCAGGCTGCGTCACCTCCCCCGTGACATAGATCTGATTCGCGCGCACGCGGGCCACGGTCGCATCGAACTTGATCGTCGGGTTTGGGCCACGAAGCTTCGAGTAGACGCGGCCGAGCCGATCGGACAAGACGCTCCGTGCGCTCTCGAGCGTCAGATTAGCCAGGTAGATCTGGCCGACCTGCGGCACGATGACGAACCCGGCGCGCGTGATCTCGAGCTGGTACGCCTGCTCCACGCCGCCGGTGAGAAAGAGTGCGATGACGTCCCCGGGGCCCAGGCGGTACGCCGGGTCGACGGGCCCGGAGAGCAAGGGCATGAACTGCGTGCTGACGCGACGGAAGACATCGACCCCAAACACGTAGTTACCGACCGCGAGGGACTCGGGCGCTACCGCTTCGCCGCGGGCGCGGATGAACCCCGCTTCCGGGTAGAGGGAGTCTGCGGACAGAGGGCCCCCTTCAAGGCCGAGACCCTGGAGCACGCCCAACACCTGACTGGACGGCTGCCCGGTGGCAGACCCGGGTTGACCGGTGGGGAGATACGCATCGAGCAGATTCGCGGGGTAGCCGGCGGCCGCGAGCTGGGCGCGGATCTGGTCGGCCGTAAGTCCTGACTGTTGGAGCCGTTGGCGGAGCCGCGCGGCGAGTTGCGGATTCTGCTGCAGTAACTGAGTCAGCTGGTCCGGGGTCATGCCCGCCGGCAGCCCACCAAGAAGCTGGGTTTGCCCTTGAGTGAGGACCTGGCCGGATGAGCGATTCGGAACCAGGGTGGAGAGCGCCAGGGCGCCCACCACCGCGATCGAGTACAGTGTCATGCTTTTCCAGCTTCCCCAAGGGCTCGACGGGAACAGAACTGCAAACTGTCGTCTAACTAACGGAACGTCAAGACGTTAATCTCTATTGGTCGCGATCGACACATATGCGCGGTTCCACGCTCCTCACCACTCTCTCGCTCGGCCTTCCGGCCCTCGCCAGCCTCGGGGTGAGCTGCGATTCCCCCCCGACGTCCATCCTCCCCGCAATAGACTCCGTCGCGCTCGTATTGAGCGCCGTCGCGCGAACGAACGCGATTCTTAAAGAGGGAGTCCTGCCGCTGAACGAGAATCCGGCGATCCGGAGCCTGGCGGCCCTCGGCGCGCGCATGGTTCGGGTTGCGGACTCGTCGCGTAGCGTGTTGGGTCGCACATTTGTCATCGACGTCGGGACAGGGGAATACGCGCCGGATGACGGTCGGGGCGGCGCGCCACTGGATGGTACGCGCTTCATTCTCTACGCAGTCGACAGCACTGCCCGCAGTGTGGTGCTCCCCCTGTCGGAGATTGGATATCTCGACGTGGTGGGACTGTCCAGCGCGGTCGATGCGACGCCTAGTGTCCATGCGGTGATCGGCCAGGTGACAGCGTTCCAGTACACGGCCATCGGCGCGCTCACCGATCCTTCGTCGGGCTACTTACCATGCTGTAACTACTCGGTCCTCACTGCTCCGCGCTGGCTCGCGGTAACCGGAGCCATTGGCGACGGGGCGAACCGCACCGCCTTCACGTATTCTGACACGGTGTCCGTGTCTGGTCTCCCGAACTTTCCCGATGACGCCTATGTCGGTGACAGACGCGTATACCATGCCCTGTCACCGACGCGGGGCGATGCAGGCATTCGCTCTAGTGTAAACTCGAGCATCAGGTTTCTGGATTCCGATAGAGCTGGTGCGATTCGGATCGCCTTTCCCAGCGAAAGGAAAGCCTCGGCTGATTCCACCGTGGTGGAAATCTACTTTGGGGGAGTCCGTGGCTACCGGATCACGTCGATCGTGATCGATGGGGTCGGCAATTTGCTCACTACAGCCTCCTGTGTCGGCAGTTCCGGTGCCGTTTTCGAGTGCTACCGCATCCTGGGAGACTCGGTCCGATCGGACACGCTCGAGCAGTTCGCCGGGCTGGTCTCGACCGCGGTAGGGTCGACAAGCTTTGCGGCTTACGGGGGTGGGGCGTGGACTGCGCCGGCCGAAGCGCTGGTCGCGCCGGTGCTCTTTGCCATGCGACGCGGCTTGATTGCTCGAGGCACCGGCCTCGTCGTACGTACCGCCACGCGCGGGACTGCGCTCGATCCCGACGGGTACTCCCTCGAGGCGGACGGCACCGGCGGAGTGCCCATCGGTGTCAACGACATCGCAACCCTATCAACCTTGGGCGTCGGTCACCACCGCATCGAACTGAGAGGCGTGGCATCAAACTGCGCCGTGCTTGGCTGGAACCCTCGGCTCATCAAACTCTCGTACCGTCAGGACACACTCTCGCTGGACATCGAGTGCGGCGCGGCGAACCTGCGCAGTGGTCGTCTGGCGTTCACGCGAGGCCACGACATCTACGCCGTCAACGCGGATGAGAGCGACCTCGTGAGCCTGACGAATGACCCGGGGGAGGACGATGGGCCGACCTGGTCACCCGACGGCACCCGAATCGCCTTTCGGAGTTTTCGGAACGGGTACGAAGAAGTCTGGGTCGCGAACGCGAACGGCAGCGGCCCCGTGAACGTCACCAACAACGTCGACCGCCCCGACCGTGAATCGGAGCTCGTATCCTCTACCACTATCGACTGGTCTCCCGACGGCAGTCGGATCGCTTACCCCCGGTATCACACGGCGGACTTCCATTCCACTTCCGAGATCGCCGTCGTTGACGTTGCCAGCGGCTCGACGCTCCTGGTGGCGTCCGGGGACGCCTTCCACGCCGGACCGCAGTGGTCCCCCGACGGGACGCGAATCGCCTTCACCACAGCGACGGTTGTAGGGGGCGTGGTCACCTCATTCATCTATGTCGTGGCCCCGGACGGGACCGCGCTGGCCAGGTTGATTCCGAACGACACGGCAAGCGAGTACCAGCCACGCTGGTCCCCAGACGGAAGGCGGCTCGCATATCTCAGCCGCGGGGACCTGTACCTCGTCAATGCTGACGGCTCGGGACCCGTGAATGTCAGCAACAGTCCCGGGGCCGACGACTCGCGACCGGTCTGGTCACCCAGCGGCGCTCAGATCGTCTTCATGTCGACTGACGGCACTACATCCCAGCCGTCGATCCTATCCGCCAATCCCATCACAGGAGCGATCGTCACACTCGTCGCCACGGACGCGTCCGCTTACCCGAACTCGAACATCGTGTGGTCCCGCGATGGGACGAAGCTGGCCTTCAGCGGGTATGACCAGGGAGCCACTAGTTCTCTGTACGTCCTCGACGCCCTCGGTCGTTGGGCAACGAAAGTGACTCGAGGTGCATACGACGGAACGCCCATGTGGAAACCTTGACGGTGAGCAGGCGAGTCTCTGAACTACATGACGTCTAGGCGTGGCACATAGGCGTTCATGGCGTCACGCCAGCCACGCAAAGAGGAATCGGTGCACGCGGCGTACCGCGTGCAGTC
>Ga0137376_10000552_pt1 | contig 17758 bp, 19 predicted proteins | sample SagtaG_23_FD_104814 | JGI IMG/M metagenome (GOLD analysis project Ga0137376, IMG submission 104814) | Vadose zone soil microbial communities from Sagehorn Ranch, Mendocino, California, USA - Sage2_L_20_16 metaG | ecosystem: Environmental > Terrestrial > Soil > Vadose zone | place: USA...
CGAGCCATCGATCCCTTCGACAATAAACAACCGCCCGGGAAAACGATGTTTACCGTACATCTTCATTCCAACGGCCATGGACAAACTAATGCCTTCCGATAGTAAAATTAGGAAATTTAAAACACGCGCAGCTTAACAAAGAGAACAATGCTCACCTAGCACTTTTTTTTGCTGTCGGTGTTAAATTTGCCCCAAACCAAGCGAGGAAATACCCGACTTTAGATTCTCTACTAGCAATTTTCGACACAATTTACCAACGACGATTTTTGGTGCGAGCGACAGTACCAGTCAAAGCGAAGGAAGATGCCAAAGGCGTGCTATTTATTCCAACGGTCACAGGCACAAGCGCGTCGGGCAATACTTTCTCCCCAAACAAGAAGTCACATCAAATTACACGGCCCCCAGCCCATTAAAATCACATTAAGGCTTCCCAGCGAATAGAAACTTCCTCTATTTTCTTAACACCTTTTTTATATCGCCTTAACAAAGGGTTCACCCCCGCCTCTTAAGTACTTCGTCAAAAATGAAATCAAAGAGACTGCAAACGCTTTACGAAAAGGAGGACTCATTGTCGGAGACACGTGGTGGTTTTTCCAACCTTAACGAGTTCGTAACCTTACCGTAACAATAGGCGCTTAACTATCTACCCTAACATTAGGAGGATAATTGAATGAGAGCTAAAAATATCTTGCTAGGGTTCGTTGTGGCAACACTGTCCGCGAGCGCTGGGCATGCTGTGGCGGCGGGATGCCCGACGAAGGGTGTCAAAGAGTTGACCGGGGCGGGTGCCACATTCCCATATCCGCTATATTCGAAAATGTTCAGCGAGTACGACAAGACATGCGGTGTGAAGGTAAATTATCAATCGATCGGCTCCGGTGGCGGTATTCAACAACTCAGTGCAATGACCGTGGATTTTGGCGCATCGGACGGTGTCATGGATGAGAAACAAAAGAAAGAAGCCAAAGGCGGCGCGGTACTCCATATCCCGACCGTGGCGGGCGCGGAAGCAGTTGTCTTCAACCTGCCCGGAATTAAGCGCAGCCAGCTGAAACTCACTCCCGAAGTTCTTGCGGACATCTATCTGAAGAAGATCAACAACTGGAACGACGCGAAAATTAAGGCCCTCAACCCGAGTGTGAAGCTGCCCGATTTAGCCATCGCGGTCATCCATCGCTCGGATGGATCCGGAACGACATTCATATTCACCAACTACCTGTCTAAAGTCAGCGCCGAGTGGAAAGACAAAGTCGGCTTCGCCACCTCGGTCAATTGGCCCGGCGATGTCGGTGGCAAGGGTAATGAGGGCGTGGCCAATTCGGTGAAGCAAATTCCCGGCGCCATCGGTTACGTCGAGCTTGCGTACGCCAGCCAGAACAAGATGGACTGGGCGCAGATGCAGAACAAGGCGAAAAAATACCTCGATCCCAGCCTGGAGGGAGCCGCGGCAGCGGCGGATATCGCCAATCTGCCGGACGACATGGAGGTGGTGATCACGGACAGCCCGAATCCGGCTGCATATCCAATTTCGGGTTTTACCTGGCTGCTGGTTTACGAAAACCAGACCGATGCTGCGAAGGGGGATGCGCTGGCAAATCTCGCGTGGTGGATGCTTCATGACGGACAGAAATATGCGACGCCGTTGGAATACGCGCCGTTGAAGGGTGCCGCGGTCAAAAAAGCTGAAGCACTGACGAAAAAGATAAAGGTTAACAATCAAGTGGTCTTAAGATAATTTCCGGCCTTTATTTTTTTCCAAGCGCAGCCGGCACGGAGGGGTGCCGGCTGCGCTCAACTCATTCTTGGAGAAAGCTAATGAGCGACCAGACTCAAACTATCGATAGCAGATTTTCGAGCGGCAGTGCGGCGAGAGTCGCGCACCATGATACACGAGTGATCAATGTCGGCGATCGATTATTCTACCGCGTGACGCAAGCTTTTGCTCTTACTGTAATCCTTTTAGCTTTCTTATTGGTGTTCGATCTCTTTCACGGCGCGTGGGAGGCAATTCAAACTTTCGGCCTAAAATTCCTGGTCGGCACCACCTGGGACCCGGTACAGCGGCAGTTCAGCACACTGCCGACAATCATTGGCACTCTGGTTAAAGCGTTCAACGCCCTCTTGCTCGCTGTCCCGATCAGTATCGGCTCAGCGGTTTTTATTTCATTCTATATCCCCAAGTGGCTTCGGCCGATCATTTCTTACCCGATAGAACTGCTCGCCGGCGTTCCCAGTATCGTGTTCGGCCTATGGGGCTTATTCGTCATGGTGCCGGTGATCCGTTCCCTGCAGATCTGGCTCAAGGCAAATTTCGGCTGGTTTTTTCTTTTCAACGGTCCGGCGGTTTACGGCGTTGGCGTGCTTTCCGGTAGCGTGATTCTCGCGATCATGATCATTCCAATTATCACGGCCATCTCGCGAGATATTTTACTCACCGTGCCACGCCCGCAGATCGAGGGTATGCTTGCCTTGGGCGCGACAAAATGGGAAGCGATCTGGAAGGTCGCTTTGCCCTACGCCAGGGTTGGGTTGTTCGGCGCGGTCATTCTCGGTCTTGGCCGAGCCATCGGCGAGACGATGGCCGTAACGATGGTCGGGGGCAATTCTTTCGATCTGATTCATTCACTTTTTGATCCGGTGCACAGCATGGCGAGCCAAATCGCCAGTGAATTTACAGAGGCGACTTATAGTCTGTATCTTTCCTCACTGATCTACGTTGGATTGGTTCTGTTCGGCATCACCATCATCATCAGTTTGTGCGCACAGGTTCTCATCTGGCGGTTGTCGAAGGGTCATGTCGCCGTGTTTGAATGAAAGGCTAAATCATGGTCAATCAACATAGCGCAGCTGAGCGCCGCCACTATCAATTCCGCCGAGCCACGGAATGGTTGGCCGGCGTCGGTATGGTGCTTTGCACCGCCGTAACGGTATTTTTTCTATTTATGATTCTCGGCTATGTGATCTACCACGGCGCATCGGCGATCGACTGGAATTTCCTCACCGCGCTGCCCTTGCCTCCCGGTGAGGCCGGCGGCGGTATTGCCAATGCTCTAGTTGGCAGCGTATTGGTTGTGGCGTGTGCCGTCCTCATCGCGATGCCGATCGGTCTCGGCGCCGCGATCTTCGTCAACGAATTTCCCAGCGCGCGACTCGGTAGAACTGTGCGCTTCATGGCGGAAGTACTGACCGGCGTACCGTCCATCGTCGTGGGCCTGTTCGCCTATGCGTTGGTGGTTCGACCCATGGGATCATTCTCCGGATTCTCAGGGTCCATCGCTTACGCTTTTATCATGGTTCCGATCATATTGATCACATCTCATGAAGCCTTTCGGCTGGTTCCACCCTCTTTGCGCGAAGCCTCTTTAGCTCTCGGGGTGCCGAAATGGCGGACGATACTCGGTGTCGTGTTGCCCGTGTCCCGGACGGCGTTACTCACAGGAGCCGTCTTGGCTTTTTCCCGAGCCCTAGGGGAAGCGGCACCGATGCTGTTCACCGCGTTCGGCAATCCGTTTTGGAATTTGAATCTCGGCAAGCCTATCGCGACCGTACCGATGCTGATCTATACGTACGCGACCGGTCCATACGACGATTGGCATCAAAAAGCGTGGGCTGCCTCTTTCGTATTGATGATGGTAGTATTGGTGACAAGCGTCATGACCCGGGCGTTCTTGAGGGGGAAATCACATGAATAACGGGGGACTCCAAATGAAGGATGAGAGATTCACATCCGATAGGGAAAACTTAAAGAGCGACGATGAATCTCGTCCTTCGAAGGTCGCGCCTTCAATTGCACCGGAACAGCTACGCCTGAAAGTGGAGCAATTGAATGTTTATTACGGACAATTCCGCGCGGTTAAAGATATCGACCTTTTGATCAGAACCAACAAAGTAACCGCCTTGATCGGACCATCGGGGTGCGGCAAGTCGACTTTTATCCGGTGCCTTAACCGAATGCATGAAGTCACACCCGGCGGCCGCGTCGAAGGGAGAGTCCTGCTCGATGGCCAGGATCTTTACGGTCCTGGTGTTGATCCGGTCGACGTGCGCCGGCGGGTCGGGATGGTCTTCCAGAAGCCGAATGTCTTCCCCAGCATGTCGATCCACGACAACGTCGCATCGGGCTATAGATTAAATGGCATTCGCGATCATCAGCTCATCGCGGAAAAAGTCCAGAAGAGCCTTAAAGACGCAGCGCTATGGGACGAAGTCAAAGACAAGCTGAAACAGCCTGGAACGAGTCTTTCCGGCGGGCAACAGCAACGACTCTGCATAGCGCGCGCGTTGGCCGTCGATCCCGAGGTTTTGCTTATGGACGAGCCCTGCTCCGCGCTCGATCCCATCGCCACCGCCAAAATCGAGGAGTTGATCCACGAGCTCAAAGACACAGTCACGATCGTCATCGTAACCCATAATATGCAACAGGCGGCGCGGGTATCGGATCACACGGCTTTTTTCTACGTCGGCGAGCTGGTCGAGTTCGGCGAAACCGGGACGCTGTTCACGACGCCGCAAAAACGCCAGACTGAAGATTATATTACCGGTCGATTCGGCTGAGAGGTACCTCATGAAAGCAGAACAGACACACACCGACAAAAAATACGAAGAAGATTTGAAGAAGCTCCGCGAGGAGATTCTCTACATGGGGGGGCTCGTCGAGGATCAAATCCAAAAAGCGGTAAAATGCCTGGTCGACCGCGATTCCGAGTTGGCGAAAATCGTCATCGAACGCGACCACGAAGTGAATCGCTTGGACGTGGAGATTGACGAGCTGTGCATTCGCCTGCTGGCCTTGCATCAACCTGCGGGAAGAGATTTGCGCTTCATCACGACGGGGCTCAAGGTCACGACCGATCTCGAACGGATCGGCGACATGTCCGTGAATACCTGCGAGCGGGCCCTAGAGCTCAACCAGGAGCCCCAACTCAAGCCCTATATCGATATCCCGCGCATGGCGCGCATCGCCCAGCGGATGATCCGCGAAAGCCTGGACGCCTTCGTGCGCGAGGATACGGATCTAGCCCTTAAAGTGTGCAGAGACGACGAAGAGATCGATCAGCTCAACAGCCAGATCTTCCGCGAGGTCATCAGTTTCATGATCGAAGATCCGCACACCGTCAGCCGCGCCATAAAGCTCAGTTCGATTTCGAAATACCTTGAGCGGATGGCCGATCACGCGACCAATATCGCGGAAATGGTGATCTTCATGGTGAAAGGCAAAAGCATACGGCACATGAAAGAATTGCCGTCCTCAATATAGCTTGGGAAAATGGCGAAAACCGGACAAAAGATTCTGATCGTGGAAGACGAGCCCGATATCCGCAAGCTCGTGAATTACAATCTGGTCCAAGAGCGCTTCAAGGTCCTGGAAGCCGAAGACGGCGAGCAAGGCCTCAAAATCGTCCAGCGGGAGAAGCCCGATCTGGTCATTTTGGATCTCATGTTGCCTGGGCTATCGGGCATGGAGCTGTGCAAGATTCTTCGCGGACGATCAGAGACCGAAAAATTGCCTGTGCTGATGCTCACCGCCAAAGCCGGCGAAGCCGACCGGATTGTCGGCCTTGAAATGGGCGCCGACGACTACTTGGCAAAACCTTTCAGTCCGCGCGAGCTCGTCGCGCGTGTGCGGGCCATTTTGCGGCGGGCGGAAAGCGCCAAGCAACCGGACAATTCACCGGCCTACGACAAAGGCGGCCTCAAGATCGATTACAGCACCTACGAAGTCTTTGCCCGCGGCACAAGCGTCAAGTTGACCTTAAAGGAGTTTGAGCTTCTGCGCTTCTTGGTTCAAAATCCCAACCGAGTGCTGAGCCGTGATCAGCTGCTTGATCGCGTCTGGGGCGGAGAAACGTACGTGACACCGCGGACGGTCGACGTGCACATTCGCCGCCTAAGAAAGGCGATCGAGAAGGACGATAGCAAACCCAAATGGATCCTCACTCTCCGAGGTGTCGGCTATAAATTCGATGAAAAGGCTTTGGAACAGTAGTCTCGTCGCAAAAGTTTTTCTTTCCTACTTCGCCGTCGTCGCGCTGCTCTTCTTGAGCTTCTATTTTTCTTCGAACACCCTGCTGCGAAACTTTTACATCCAATCGCTGAGCCAGCGAATGGAGCGGGAAGCGCACCTGCTTGCCCGCGTAATACCCTTTGACGTGGCAGGGCTCGCTCTCGACAACATCTGCCGTCAGCTTTCCGGCGAGCTCGGTTCGCGGATCACAGTGATCGCGAGCGACGGCCGGGTGGTCGGCGATTCCGCCGAAGTATCGGAAAAGATGGAAAATCACGCCCATCGCCCGGAAATCATCGAAGCCATGCGCGCAGGAACGGGCAGCGCGATTCGTTTTAGCACCACCGTCCGCTACAATATGCTGTATCGCGCTTTCCACCAATCCACTGCGGGTCAAGAAAGAATCGTCCGGGTTGCCATCCCGCTGACCGATATCGACAGCGTCATTCATTCCTTTCGCCAGTCGCTGCTTGCGGGACTAGCGGTGGCTTCGGCCATTGGGCTCCTTTTGGCATGGGCGTTTTCCCATCACTTGAGCCGGCGGTTTCAGCGTCTGGTGCAGTTTTCAGGACAAGTAGCCGGCGGCACGTTTCCGCAAAACTTTTTTCCCAATCCCGGTGCCGATGAAATTGCCTTGCTCGAACGTCACCTCAACGAGATGAGTCTCAGGATCCACGAAAACCTTGCCAAGGTCGTCGCGGAAAAAGAAAAATCCGACTCGATTTTGCGCTGCATGGTCGAAGGCGTTTTGGTATTGGACCCTCAGGGTCAAGTGTTGGTGATGAATGAGCAAGCAAGAGCGATGTTCCATGTGCCCAATGGCGTGGACGTTCATGGCGCATCAGTGCTCGAAGTCTCGCGTCACCCTGAAGTCCACAAGATTCTTGATGAAGTCCTGACGTTTAATTTCTCAGAGCAGCCCTATTCTAAAGAAATCGAGCTTGGCGAAGAGCGCTGGTTTCGCGTCAATGCGGTTCGGCTGCGCGATAGACAAGGCAATTTTCTCGGTTCGATCTTGGTTTTCCACGACATTACCGACATCAAACGTTTCGAGTCCATGCGCTCGGATTTCGTCGCCAATGTCTCCCACGAACTGCGCACGCCATTAACCGCTATTCGCGGCTACGTCGAGACTTTACTCCATACGCCGCCGCCGGATCCTCAGGACAACCGGCAGTTTCTTGAAATCATTGATCGTCATTCCGACAGGCTCAGCCGCTTGACCGAAGATCTGTTAACGCTTTCGGACCTGGAGTCAGGAAAAATACGCTTATCGCTTCAGCAGCTAGACATCGCCCAAGTGATTCGCCGGGTCTTGGAGGTCTTTTGGGATCAGGCCGCGCGAAAAAAAATAAAATTAGCGCACCACGAAGCCGCCGCGCTACCCACGCTCTTGGGCGACCTTGACCGACTGCAGCAGTTGTTCATCAATCTCGTCGATAACGCACTCAAATACACCCCCCTGGGCGGTGAAGTCACGCTTACCGCGACATTGGTTCCGGCGCAAAACGGCGGCGCTTCTCAAATCGAAATCGCCGTCAGTGACACGGGCGCGGGAATTCCGGAAAAAGATTTGCCGCGTCTCACCGAGCGCTTTTATCGGGTCGATAAAGCGCGCTCCCGAGACCTCGGCGGCACCGGACTGGGGTTGGCGATCGTCAAACACATCGTGCAGGCGCACAAGGGCGAACTCATCATTGAAAGCGCTGTAAAAAAAGGTACGACCGTGCGGGTTCGTCTACCGGCGGTAAGTATAAACGCGAAGACTCAAGAGACGATCTTATTTCTCTGCACGGGCAACTCTTGCCGCAGCCAAATGGCCGAAGGCTTTGCCCGCCAGTTGGGGAATGGCCGTTACAAATTTTACAGCGCGGGAACCGATCCCAGAGGGATTCATCCGTTGGCCGTGCGCGTGATGAAAGAATCCGGCGTGGATATTTCCAAACAGCGGTCCAAGGGCTTGGACGCCGTCCCGCTCGATCAGATCAGTCACATCATTACGCTCTGCGGCGATACCGAAGATCGTTGCCCGGTATTGCCGGCGCAAGCCAAACAGAGCCATTGGCCGCTCATCGATCCCGCTCGCGCCGTTGGCGATGAAGAACAGCGGTTGACCGCGTTTCGCGAAATTCGCGACGCCATTCAGCATCGCGTTCACGAGCTATTTTCATCACGTCTGCCCTGACTTCGGTTGAAGCCATACCGAACGCGTGCTAGATTTCAGCGCGTTCCGATTCCCTTATTCAAATTTCCATCTTATCTTCGCTTTTGGAGTGAACATGGTAAAATTTCAGTTTCTGCCGGCTGAGACGAAGTTCTACGAATGGTTTGAAAAAGCCACGGCTAATCTGCTCGAAGCCGCCGACGCTCTGCAGGATCTTCTGGATAATTATGAACACGTAGAGTCCAAAGTCGCCCGTATCACCGAATTGGAGCACTGCGGCGATTTTATCGTCCACGAGGTCATGCATCTGCTGATGCACACGCTGATCATCCCTTTGGACAGCGAAGACGTCGAACGATTGATATCTGCTTTGGATGACTCCGTGGACAAGATCGAAGCGACCGCCGTGCGAATGCTTATTTTTCGCATCGAGGCACCGACGGAAAAAGCGCGCGAATTGGGTCACTTGATTCACAGCGGCGCGAGAGAGCTTCATATGGCAATGCCGAATCTGCGTGAAAAGAAAAATTTTCGGCTCGTCACCGAGCATATCAAGGAAATCAACACGATCGAGAATAACGGCGATCGAATCCTGCGTGAAGCGCTCGTTGAAGTCGTCAACCACAAGGACGATCTCTACAACTTGATCCGCTGGAAGGAAATCTACGAGATGCTCGAGGAAACCACCGATACGATGGAAGACGTCGCCGATGTTTTGCAACGGGTCGTGATCAAAAATGGCTGACCCGGTTCTTGTCTTAACAATCCTAATTATCGCCGTCGCGCTCGTCTTCGATTACGTCAATGGTTTTCACGATGCGGCAAATTCAATTGCGACCGTCGTTACAACTCGCGTCCTAACGCCACTGCAAGCCGTCGCCTGGGCGGCGTTTTGGAATTTTGTTGCTGCGTTCATCTTTGGGACCGCCGTCGCTAAAACCATCGGCAGCGGTCTCCTGGATGTCCAACAAGTGGATTCTTACGTGATTCTCGCCGGCTTGCTCGGCGCGATCGCCTGGGATCTGATCACGTGGTACGTCGGACTCCCGACCAGCTCGTCACACGCCCTCATCGGGGCCTACGCCGGCGCGGGTATCGCCAAAGCCGGACTCGGAATCATCGTTCCCGCCGGCTGGATTAACACGCTGATATTCATCGTCGTGGCGCCGTTGATGGGCATGGCGCTGAGCATGTTGAGTCTTATCTTGATTCTCAATATTTTTAGGCGCTCCATTCCGTCCAATGTGGACCATTTGTTTCGCCGCGGACAACTGATTTCCGCAGCCGCGTACAGCCTCGGGCACGGCACCAACGACGCGCAAAAAACCATGGGCATCATCGCTGGCGCGTTCTTCACCGTGCCGGAATATCGCTATTTGGTCAGCGATGCCTTCGGCAAGCTTGCCATTCCTTTCTGGATTGTCTTACTCGCTCACGCCGCCATCGGACTCGGCACTCTGTCCGGCGGTTGGCGCATTATTCACACGATGGGTTCACGGATCACCCGCTTGCAACCGATGGGAGGTTTCGCCGCAGAAGCTGCAGGTGCGATCACGCTTTTCAGCGCGGCCCATTTCGGCATCCCGGTATCGACGACCCATACGATTACCGGCGCCATTGTCGGCGTCGGCTCGCTTAGGCGGCTTCGCTCAGTGCGTTGGAATGTTGCCGGACGGATCGTCTGGGCGTGGATCTTGACGATCCCGGCATCAGCGTTTATCGCAATGCTCTGCTGGCTGGCAATCAATGTCGGTCGAAAGATTTTTCAATCGTAGCATCGTCGTTAGCCACATCATCACGCGCTAAATTTCCCGCCGTCCTTCCAATGCTTTTCCCAAGGTGACTGCATCCGTGTACTCGAGATCCCCCCCCATGGGCAGGCCGCGCGCGATTCGAGTAACTGAAATACCGGTGGGCTTAATCACCTTGGAAAGATAGAGCGCCGTGGCTTCACCATCCATGGTCGGATTGGTCGCGACAATCACCTCTCGGACCACGCCGTCGCCCAATCGTTCAAGCAGTTCCTTGATGCGCAAAGCGTCGGGCCCCATGCCGTCGAGCGGCGAGATGGTGCCGTGCAAGACGTGATACAGGCCGCGGAACTCTTGCGACTTTTCCACGGCGATCATATCCGACGGCTCCTCCACCACACAAATTTTGTCGCCCTCGCGCTCCGGATTGCGGCAGACGTCACACAGCGCGCCGTCTTGGTTTTCCCGATTGACCTCACTAAAACCGAAACAACGTTGACACAAGCCCATTTCTTGACGCAATCTGCCGATGCTGTCGGCCAAGCGCGTGACATCATCCTTATTCGCTTTCAAGAGATGGAACGCCAACCGCGCCGCGGTCTTTTCTCCGATGCCGGGAAGCTTTGACAATTCCTGAACGAGGCGAGCGAGAGGAGTGGGATAGAGATTCATGGCATCATACCTGGAATCTTCAATCCCCCGGTCAGCTTGCTCATTTCCGCTGAAACCAACTCGCGCGCCTTGCGCACGCCGTCGTTGATCGCCGCGAGAATCAGATCTTCCAACATCTCTTTTTCTTCGGCATTAATCACCGACGGTTCGATCTTGATCGCCGTAACGTTGAACTGACCGTTGACCGTCGCCTGAACCATGCCGCCGCCCGCGGAGCCCTGAACGGTTTTATTCGCCAACTCGTCCTGGATTTTCGCCATGCGCGCCTGCATCTCCTGAGCCTGTTTCAAGAGATTGCCCATTGCGCCAATGTTCGCCATCGGTTACCTCCTTGCGTTTTCACAATTCTCTTCTCCGGCGCAAGACGCTAACTTTCCCGTCGCACATTGCGAATCGAGCCGCCAAAGATGCGCAGCGCTTCCTTGACCATCGGGCTTCGGTCTTCGCCGGCATTCACGGCAGCGACCGCGAGCGTCTCGGGAGATTTCGCAGCGTCACCCAAACTCGAGCTGACGACCTGAACAGCGACATCCTCAGCAAAAAATCTCTTGGCCAGATCTTTGAGTGTTGAAAGATTATCGCTGTCGAGCAAGAAAGCCAGATGATGGCGTTCCGACACGCCGATTTTCAGGCGACCCGGCGCTAACTCCAACACCTCACCCGAATCGAGATGCGACGCTAAAAACTTTTTTTCCTTGCCGACAAAGGCGATAAATTCGTGCCAGACGTCGTTCCCATCGGTCCGAGGCAGCGACCGCTCCGAAGCGGCGGACGGTTGCGCCGAGGGCGCTGTCCTTTCTTTGTCTTTGGCGACGACGGCACCTTCGGCCCGCGATCCCGCCATAGATACGGCTTTAGCCTCCAATCGTTCCAAACGCTCGACCCATTCCGCTACCGGCAGCGTCTTCGGCAAGCTGGCTAAGCGAATCAGTACACTTTCCAGCGCGAATCGCGCCGTGGCGGAGCGAGCAATCTCTTCTTCGCCTGCGGCCATGAAATCGAAATAATCGAGCAACGTATCGATTGATAGGAGCTGAGCCTGGTCAGCCAATTCGGCTATCTCTGGATCCGGTAGATCCAGCAGCTGTCCAGTTGCGAGCGGTTCTTTACCTGGCGTCGATTTATCAACTCCGGACGCCAGCCGCGCCACAAGAAGGTTTCTAAAATGCTCCACGAGGTCGCGCGAGAGTCGACCGATGTCGCACCCTTGAGTGACGGTCTGGGCGACCAGCTCAACGCATCTGCGCGCGTCGCCATGGAACACTGCCGCCGAAATGTCATAAAGAACTTGCCGTTCCGCGAGGCCGAGAATTTCCTGCAACAAGATTTCATCGACCCGCACCCGCGCGGCGCCGTCCTGCGAAGGCTCGGCAAAGGCGAGAACTTGCTCCAAGAGCGACTGCGCGTCGCGCATGCTGCCGTCGCCTTCGCGCGCCAGCAGCACCAGCGCTCCTTCGGAAATATCGAGCCCTTCGCTTTTGGCAATAGCGCCGAGCCGCTGGGTAATTTCCCGCAGACTGATTCGGCGAAAATCGTAGCGCTGGCAACGCGACAAAATCGTCGCCGGCAGACGATGGGGCTCGGTGGTGGCGAGGATAAACTTTACCGACGGCGGCGGCTCCTCTAAAGTTTTCAACAACGCGTTGAAAGCATCTTTGGTAACCTGATGAACTTCGTCGATGATATAAATTTTGAACCGGCACTGCGCCGGCTGGTAGCGGACATTTTCGATGATCTGACGAACTTCATCGATGCCACGGTTGGACGCCCCATCGATTTCAAGAACGTCGATCGAGCTTCCCTGCGCGATCTCCTCGCACTGGGTACACTGGTTACAAGGCGTTGCGGTCGGTCCTTGCTCGCAGTTCAGTGCTTTGGCAAGAACCCGCGCCGCGGTTGTTTTGCCCACGCCACGAACACCAGTAAACAGAAACGCGTGAGCAATTCGGTTTGTCCGGATGGCGTTTTGCAGGGTCCGGGTAATATGCTCCTGTCCGGCAATATCGGCGAACGTCTGCGGGCGCCACTTTCGTGCAATCACCAAATAAGACATAGGTTCAAAGCGAGTCGGCTAGGTAGGTCAATTCGTCCATGCGACTTTTGCATTTCTATGCTTGCGGGATGCCCATTGCTGACAGCCAGGTTACCCTGTGGCACAGGGGCTGATCCGTTACCGCTGCTTCCTTCCGGACCTGACGGAGTTTGCGGTGCCGCCTTGCACAGGACCTAGCTATCAGCAATCGACATCCTGCCACTTCAGTGCTGAATGTTGAGTGACAAGGACTGAAGAGATTGCCGGGATTTGATTTCGCTCAGTCATCGGCACTTTCTCCTGAGCGTGCTTCGTGGCGGAGAGGGAGGGATTCGAACCCTCGGTACGGGGTTAACCGTACACACGATTTCCAGTCGTGCACCTTCAACCGCTCGGTCACCTCTCCCAATTGGAATATCGAGCAGTTGCGCGCCCTGCCCTGCTCTTTAAACGACCAATGTCTCCAAAATGTCGCCAGTCGAGATTTTTCGAGCCGTACAGATTACCGTAACATGGCCGCGGAGAAATTTCCAAGCTGAAAAAATCATGAAGGTCCGTTACACGATTGAGAGTCGTGCGATCGAAAAAAAACTTTGTTGTGTAGCGAGCTTATGAACTCATGTCTCCATGATGTCTCCAGCCCTGTTAATAGCGGATCGAATAAAAAACCGGAATCTGAGCGGAGTCAACGCCTGTGGCAAGACGATGCGACCGTGCTGTTTGCTTCCAATACGGTAGTATTGACGAAGCCAAGTCTGAAAAAAAGGGGGCTGAAAGAGTTCGCGCTCTCTCAGCCCCGTGCTCGTCGCTCCTTTGGCTGGTCGCCTGTTTGTTGGGCCGCCCGTGACGATGAAGTCTACCTTGAGGCGCACTAGCTCCAGTCGCGAGCGCGGGGAGGCGATCGGGTTTTCCCTCCGCCCACCGCCACCCAATGACAATGTTTTTTCCCTCCACGTATCCAAGCTCGCGCAGACCTTGCCGAAATGCCTCGATGCGCGCCGGGATAGCGGAAAGGGAGGCACCACCTAGGTATCCTATCCGCGGGATTTTCGTTGGCTGCTGCGCCTCGGCGTTGACAGCGTGCACTGTGAGCGCGACTGCAAAAAGCCCTAGCAATTTTCGTGTGCGGGGCCGCTTTTGGATTTTAGATTTCCGATTGTCGGAGGAAAACGCTCGAAATCGGGACGACAATGTTTTGGTCATGTTCTTGTCTCCCTGAGCCCAATCTAAAATCTAAAATCGAAAATCCAAAATTGCTTCACCGAATCACCTTATCCGCTCGCGCCAGCACGTTCGGTGGAATCGTCAGGCCGATTTGCTTCGCTGCTTTGAGATTGATCACCAACTCGAACTTCTTCGGTTGCTCGACGGGCAGGTCGGCGGGTTTTGTACCCTTTAAGATCTTATCCACGATCTCAGCGGCGCGCCGGAGCATCTCTGAACGATCCTCTGAGTAAGTCATCAGTCCACCTGCCTCAACATACCGAACATTGGGATACAGGCCTGGAAGCCGATTCTTTGCCGCCAGCTCTACGATCCGTTTTTGGTGAGAGCTGAGGAACCCGCCGCCGGCCACCCAACATAAGCGCCTGAGCACGCTTCTTTGTTGCAGCTTGAAATGCCCTTTCGATGTCGTCAGGCCCTTTCACCTCTAAGGATTGGATCCCTAACCGCCGAATGCCATCACAACGGGGACCGTGTTGATCACTTTTTTAGCAGCCTCCGCCGCTTCAGTCCCGGTGGTAACGATAACGTCGCAGTTGAGACGGACTAGCTCGGCGGCGAGATCTGCCAACCGATTAACCTTCCCCTCCGAGAACCGGTACGGCTCGCGGTCGTCGCCAGCGCAATCCGGGGGCGCCACCGGCAACTGGTGCACGTTCCATTGGGAGAATGAGACCGAGCAGCCAGGCTTGAAAACGAGCAGGAAATCTGCGAGCAATTCAAAAGACGTATCGGCTGAAAAGGGCTTTAGAACAGCAGGGGCATGGCTAAGAGATTTTTGCTCCTCGCTGTTTTAATTTCCGGGTGCACGTTTCATTACATGGAAAAGGGCCCAAATGCGCTAGTCGGTAAACACGTGCGCTATGCCTTTGACGTGCTGGGATACCCCAACGGCAAGCAGGCATGTGGCGGCGACATTGTACGTCCAAACGGCAAAATCTAATGGAGCCGAGTGGAGGGCGACGCCATGGGTCTTACTCGTTTGGAACAGGTAACGAAAACCATTAACGAAGGGGAGATCATATATGAAACGCTTCCTAGGTATTCTAGTGGCTTCTATGTTTTTGGGTTCGGCAGTCTACGCTGCGGAGGAAGTGGGCGAACAGAAAACGCCTGACAAAAAGACCAAATCTGATGTCAAGAGCGGCTCCGTGCCCAAGAGTCGAGCAGAAACTGAAGACAGGAAAGTCGGCTTCGAGGGCGAACAGAAAACGCCTGGCAAAAAGACCAAATCTGATGTCAAGAGCGGCTCCGTGTCCAAGAGTCGAGCAGAAACTGAAGACAGGAAAGTCGGCTTCGAGGGCGAACAGAAAACGCCTGACAAGAAATAGACGAACCAAATAAGCTTCGCGCATTCGATGTAGCGAGGTGACCCTCCCACCTCGCTGATCGTTGAACCGCTTCATTACATTTCCCTCGGCGGGAAATTAGCCAGACAGCAGCTGTCTTCCAGCAGCCATCGCCGCGAGCGGCAAGTAACTCATAGCCGGATCGAATCCGATATTCTGCTGATTGAATATCAGACGTTCCGCGTGGGCCGCGCCCGCGGTGCGGAACCTGACCGCGAATAAAGTGACCTAACAATCAAAGTGAACACTTGCCGACGGCAATGCCAATCATTCGGCGCGTCGAGGAGTGCAGTCGGGCTGTAATGGGCTATAGCACAGCTAAAGCGACACGAGATATTTAATTCTCGTGTCGCCTCCAACCGCCTGAGAACGTCAAATCATTTTCCACTCTGCGAGTCTTTTTGCGAGAACGAAAAAACTGCGAGATGGCAATGTAGGGGCAGGCGTAACCGGCTCGGTCCATACCTTGCCCGAGGGCCGCGCCTTTCTATCTGCCGCGTGAGCTGAAAACATTTTTTGACAGGCAGCGCACGGGGTGGGTATCATCCGCACCGAGTTGGAACTCTGAAACGTGCTGATTTCGCTCGTTAGGAGGGAGATCAGAGGGAGATCATATGAAAAAAACAATGGCGTTATTGGCGGCAGTCGCTTCGATCCTTAGCGTCTGGACCCCGCTTGGATCAGCACAACAACCAATGACTCCGGTCTTCTTCAAACCATTTGTTGACGGACGTAACTGGATCGTCGGGGAGCCATTGACTTACAAAATAGGCATTTCGCAGGATTCGATCACAGTCCCAGTGGGCTTCGTCACCGACTTCGCGAGTATTCCTCCAGCGTTGCAGTCATTTATTCAACAGAACGGGCCATCTCTCCTCCCAGCCGTCGTGCATGACTACCTTTACTGGAAGCAGACATGTACGAAAGATCAGTCCGACCAAATCCTGCTACTTGCGATGACTGAGCACAAAGTGCCGGAGGCTCAACGAACTGCAATCTATCAAGCGGTACATTGGGCGGGCATCTTCTCCTGGGATATGAATGCGCGAGATCGCAAGGCTGGGTTGGTGCGGATATTGGCGCCCGAGCGCCGGAACATCGGTGCGAATATGTTATGGCCATCGTATCGGCAAGAACTGCTCCGACAGGGTGTAAGCGAAGCCCCCGATACAGTGATTCCAGATGCATTTTGCCGAAGGGCAGACATGCTGTTAGATGACGCGCTAAACAAACCGTAAGAAGCGATCCCCTTCAGATTTGGGCGAACTCAGCCAAGAGAACGAACTTGATTCTCAATCAAGTGAGCGCGATAGGGCGCCGGACTGCTAGCGAAACTGAACCTGACCAACACGACCGTAGAGTCCGCGCAGGCCGATCACGCTTTCCCTGTTGTTATCGGTAACACCGGTCACAAGCCTTTGGGAGAAATCCTTATAAAGATGAACCAAGACGACACGAGGATTGCTGATCCTCTGCGCAGCCGGAATCCACGATAGGCGTCATTCGGAAACTTGCATGCCATCGTCTTGGAGACTAAGCTCTTGGAACCTTTGCTCATTTAGAGCAGCACTGAATGCCCCAATATAACAGAAAGGAAGACTTTGAGCTTGGCCTCTCACAGCTGATACCCTTCTTCGATTCGCTCGGCTTTATCGTGACCCGCGGTGAGCCTGACATAGACAAAGCCGGAACATCATATTCGGCCCGCTTCGTTCGCTCTCCTCGTTCAGTTGGATTGAGTCATCTTTACAGCCTCGGGCCTGTCCTCTACTCTATCCGGGAATTTTCGGTGGAGCACACCTTCTACACGCAGGCGCTGGGACTCACCGCCGCTGCTCAGTTCCCATGCTTCGTCGATGATTCCGTGTCGGGTTATCCGGCGTTGCTCCACGACCTTGAGAATCTGCTATCGCCGTTTTTCAGCGGCCCTGAGGACGACTTCGTCGCCATTGCCAAACGCTACATGCAGGCACAGCAACAGCAGCATGAAGACGACAGCCGCGATCTAACTTACCACGCCACAGGAGAAGATCGTCTCAAGGCTCGTGCTCGTGAACTCTTTCGGCAAGGACGCTATGACGAGGTTCTGCAAATAGAAGCGCAGATCCGATTCCCCGAGCTTCTCACAGAGTCCGAACGTAAAGTATTCAACCTAGCCCGGAATCGGCGGTGACAGTTTCGACATGGTAAAGGCAAGTGCGACGGCGCGTCGGAACCAGAAAGTCTTGGCTCCGCCGCTGCCGTGTTGGGACAATCACCCGTTCCTTTTCACAACCCGCCATGCCGGGGAGAACAGCTCTTTGCCCCGAAATGTCTGTAGCACCGGCAGCGGTCCAGCCCCAGCCTACGTTTTGCTGAGTTTTGGCGGGTGGGACCACTATTCGTTCGATTTGATGATGTCAACTTCGTGGTTTGGGTTTGATTTTCACTGCAAAATAAACCCCCGACGCAGCGGCCGGCTCCTGCCAAGACGACGATTTCGAATGGCGTAGCGAGTCAGTTAATAATGTAGGATCTCGGCACCTGGTTTTCCATTCCAGCATTTGCCGAACAGCGCCTAAA
>Ga0137376_10000554_pt1 | contig 17754 bp, 13 predicted proteins | sample SagtaG_23_FD_104814 | JGI IMG/M metagenome (GOLD analysis project Ga0137376, IMG submission 104814) | Vadose zone soil microbial communities from Sagehorn Ranch, Mendocino, California, USA - Sage2_L_20_16 metaG | ecosystem: Environmental > Terrestrial > Soil > Vadose zone | place: USA...
CTTTGCAGGTGGCGCCGCGTGAGCGGCGGTGCCGGCGGGCAGAGATGATCGGAGCGAACGAGAGAACCCCGCAAAGCGGGCAACGGCGGAGCCACGAGCGGCGCACGATGAAGTCCAACTCCCTTCGACGACGGACCGAGCGATTCGTCCCACGACTCTTGCTGCTGGCGGTCGCGGCCTGCGGGCTCGCCTGCGGCCACCGGCGGTCGGCCGCCTCCCCGGCGGCGGCGGCGCTGCTCCCTCCCCCGGCGCGCGAGCCGGGGCCAGCCTATCGCATCCAGCTCGGCGACGAGATGGACGTCAAGTTCCTCTACCAGCCCGACATGAACGAGCACGTGCCCGTCCGGCCCGACGGACGGATTTCGCTACCGGCGACGGGCGAGATCGCGGTCGTGGGAATGACGCCGCCCGATCTCGAGCACCTGATCATCGAGCGTAGCTCGGCACACCTCCGCGATCCGCAGGTATCGGTCATCATCACGAAGCTCGGCGAGCAACGCGTCTACATCGGCGGCGAGGTGAGCCGTCCGGGGTTCGTCATCCTCGCCTCCGACATGACGCCGCTCCAGGCCGTGCTCCAGTGCGGCGGCTTCAGGAAGACCGCGAAGCTCGACAGCGTCCTTCTCCTGACCCCCGGCGCCGACGGGAAGTTCAGCGCGGCCCGCGTCGACATGGGGCAGGTCGTCGAGCACGGCGTGCCGGAGCGCGTCCGGCTGCACCCGAACGACGTCGTCTTCGTCCCGGCGACGTGGATCTCCGACATGGATGACGTCGTCGATGCGTACGTGCGCGGGTTGATTCCGGCGCTGCCGCGCGTCGGCGTGGGGTATTCGCTCTCGCAGTAGGCGGAACACGATGGCAACCCTCCAGACCCTGCCCGAAGCCGCGGCGCTGTTCCCGGCGAACGGAATGTCCGGCTCGCCGGCCCTGGCCGCGCGGAGCTTCTTCTACTCGGTCTTCAAGCACCGTCGCCTGGTCGTCGGCGTCTTCCTGCTGGTGTTCTTGGCGTCGGCCCTGATGGCGGTGCTGCGGCCGCGGACGTGGCGCGCCGCCACGAAGGTGCTGGTGAAGGTCGGTGAGGCGGTGCAGCTCGCACCGGCGGAGGCGCCGTCCCGCAGCGTCAACGTGCCCCTCAACCCGGACGTGGTCGCCGGCGAGGCGGAGATCGTGAAGAGCCGGCAGGTGCTCGAGGAGGCGGTCGTCCGCGTCGGGATCAAGCCCGAGTCCGGCATCAGCATGGCCGAGATGATCAGCAAGATGCAGTTGGCGCTTGCCGTCGCGCCGGCGCCCGGCTCGAACGTGCTCCAGATCAGCTACCTCGGGCGCAACCCGGAGCGCGCGGCGCACCTGGTCAACACGCTCACCGACGTCTACGTCGAGCACCACAACAAGGCGTACGCCAACGAGGGCATTCACTCGTTCTACGCCGATCAGCTCCGCATCCTCGAGTCGGAGATGAAGGCCGCCCAGCACCGCCTGCGGGGGTACCTCCGGCGGACGAAGGTCGTCGACGTTGACCAGGAGATCCACATCCTCAACCAGGACCTCCAGGACGCCGACAAGAGCCTGCGCGGCCACCGCGAGAAGATCGGCGGCGCGGAACGGAAGCTCGTCGAGGTGACGGCGCAGCTCGGCCGCACGCCGTCCCACGTGCCGTACTCGGAGGAGTACCGGGCCAACCCGACGATCCAGACCTTCAAGGATCGGCTCGCGGGGCTCGAGATCGAGCGCTATCAGGAGCTCCAGCGCTACCAGCCCGACGATCGCCACATCCGCGACAAGGAAGAGGAGATCGCCAACGTGCGCGCGCGGCTCCACGAGGAGAAGGACCGCGTGCTGAACGTCGAGACCCTGCAGGAGAACTCGATCTACCGCGAGCTCCAGCGCAACCAGCTGACGATCGAGGCCGCCCTCGCCGACCTGCGCGAACGGGCGGCGCCGATGGCCGAGCACGTGACCGAGCTCAAGAAGCGCGTGCACCAGCTCCGCGATCAGCGCTTCATGATCAACAACCTGAAGCAGGTCGCGGACGAGAAGGCGTATGCGTTCGACCTCTACTGGCGGAAGCAGGAAGAGGCCCGCATCAGCGAGGCCATGAAGACGCAGAGCATCGTCAACGTGACCGTCGTCGAACGGGCGACGGCGCCACTCGAGCCCGAGAACGGGCTCCTGATGCCGTTGCTGATCGGCCTCATGAGCGGGCTCCTCGTCGGCGCTGGCATGGCGATCGCGGTCGAGTACCTGAACCGCCGGCTTCGTTTCGAGGAAGAGGTCGAACGCTACCTCGAGCTGCCCGTGCTCGCGGTCATTCCCGAGCTGCACACGGCCCCGGACGTCGCGCACGGCTAGGAGCGGAGGGACCATGAGCCGCATCTACGACGCCTTGAAGAAGCTCGAGGCAGAGCGCCGCGGCGCCAAGGGCAACGGGCACAACGGCGGGAACGGCGGGAACGGCGGGAGCGGCAACGGCAAGCGGAACGGCAACGGGCGCTCGCGCTGGCGGTGGCGCTTCGGTCGGACGCAGCGGCGCGAAGCCGAGCCGCGCGTCGCCCTCGATTTCCGCCTGGGCCCCGAGGTCGAGGAGGCCTACCAGCGGCTCGGCACGAACCTGCTCGTCGCCCCCGGTCCCGACGCGCCGCCGGTCCCGCGGCTGCTCGGCGTGGCCGCGTCACGCCACGGCGAGGGGACGACGACCACCGTCGCGGTCTTCGCGTCGATCCTGGTGCGCCGGCGCAGCGGCCGGGTGGCGGTCGTCGAGGCAAACCTCCGGACGCCGAGCTGCGATGCCGTCTTCGGCGTGGCGCGCAACGGCGGGTTCGCGGAGCTGATCGAGGGCCGCGCCGAGCTGCCCGCGGTCGTGCAGAACACGGCCATCCCGAACCTCTTCGTGATCACGAGCGGCCAGACGGCGCTCGGCCCGTCGGCTCTGTTCGACTCCGACGGGGTGGCCGTCGCGCTCACGAAGCTGCGCGAGGCGTTCGACTTCGTCCTCTTCGACCTCGCGCCCGTCAACGTCTACAGCGACGCGTCGATCCTGGCGCCGCGACTCGACGCCGCGCTGATCGTGATCGAGGCCGATCGCACCCGCATTCCGGACGTCGAGCGCACGCGGCGGACGCTTGAGCGGGTCGGCGTCCGTGTCGTCGGCTCGGTCCTGAACCGCCAGCGCGACTACATCCCCGCGTTCATCGAAGAGCTGCTCTAGATTCGCGAGGGGCTCCGCCCCTCGCCCCGCCGGGCGAAGCCCGCCGGGTCCTCACTCCCCGCTCGCTTCGCTCGGCCGCGCGCGCGGCGCGCGCGGAGATTCGAACTCGAGTCGATTTCCTTTCCCGCATGCCTACGCGTCTTTCTGCGACCAGGCGTTCGCAGGGCATGCCCGTCGCAATCCGGGCTGCCCTGGCGCTCGCCTTTCCGTTCATCGCCGCCCTCACGGTGGCCGGGACCTACCTCGGGCTCGAGCTCGTGGTGGGCGCGGCGTGGCTCGCCTTCGCGATGGTGGCCGCGCTCTTCGTGAACCCCATCATGGGGATCGTCGTCATGGTGTCGCTCTACATGCTGAGCGCCTACCCGACGCTCCTCCAGTCGCTCGGCTTCCTCACGGTCGCGAACCTCCTCGGCGTCGGGTTTCTCGTCTCGCTCGCGGTGCACGTGCTGAACACCCGGGACCTGTCGTTTCTGAAGCAGCCGCAGGTGCTCGTCTTCGCGGCGATCGGGCTCGCGTTTTTCGCCTCCACGACGCACGCCCCCCTCGACTTCCCCCTCCTGCGCGAGAGCCGCGGCAGGGTCTTCATGCTCGACAAGACCGCTGACCTGTCCCACGACCTGGTGACCAGGCTCGCGTTCCTGATCTTCTTTCTGGTGTTCGTCCGCGGCCGCGCGGACATCCGCGCCGTGTTCCTGGGCTTCATGTTCGCGCTCTTCACCGCGGTCCCCTCGGCGCTGCTCAACTGGGCGCAGGGCAACCTGAGAATGGGCTTTCGTGCCGTCGCGGCGGTCACCGCGGGCGGCAACGCGAACAAGCTCGCCATGATCTGCCTGATGGAGATGGCGTGCTGGTGGTTCTGGGGGATGTCGCGGCCAAGCCAGCTGCGACGGCTCGGTGCCCTTGCGGCCATTGGCGCCTCGCTCCTCGTGCTGTTCGCGACCGGGTCACGCAGCGGCCTGCTCGGCGGCGTCGTGTTCGTCGTGTTGATTCAGTCGGGCCCGCGCGGGTACCGGGTCCCGGCGAAGTACATCGGGCTCGGGCTCGCGGCGAGCGCGCGGCTCATCGCGACGGTGATCCCCGCCGGCGACTTCGCCCGCATGACGCACCTCGCGCCGAGCCGTGCGGAGGACCGCGGCGCGGCGGCGTCGAACAGGATGCGCGAGGACACGATCATGTCCGGCTGGCACATGATCAAGGATCAGCCGTGGCTCGGGGTCGGTCTCGGCAACTTCCGCGAGGTGTCCCGGCAGGTCTACAACGACACGTTCTTCCGCCCGCCTCACAACTCCTATCTGTGGGCCGCGGCGGAGGGCGGCGTCTTCACCCTCGGGCTCTACCTGTTCCTCTTCTGGGTGACGTGGCGTGACCTGCGCGTCGTCACGCGACTCGCCTACCGCGATCCGGAAGTCGGCTACATCGCCGCCGCGATCCGCATCGTGTACCTGCTCTTCTGCTTCTTCGCGCTCTTCTCCGACCTCTGGCAGACGCCGTTTGCCTACATCCTGATCGGGCTCATCGTGACCATGCGGCGCCACGTCGAGAGCCTCGGCGAGCCAATGGTCGTCGGTGCGCGCCCCCCCTGGGACGAGTACGCCCTCGCGGCGCCGGCATGACGCGGGTCGCGTATTTTGCGCCGTTACTCTTCACGGGCGGCACGCAGCGGCACCTCCAGCAGGTGCTGCGGCACCTCGACCCGCGACGCTTCGCCGCGCACGTCTACACCCTGCGGAGCGGCGGCGAGCTCACCGACGAGCTGCGCGCGGCGGGGGTCGCCGTCACGTCGCTCGAGCTCGGGGAGCGCCTCACGCGGCCGCGGGTGCTCGCCGGCGTGATCCGCGCGGCGCGGCTTCTGCGCGCGGCGCGCGTCGACGTCGTGCACGGCTACCAGTGGCGCCCCGCGCTCATCGGCGCGCTCGCCGGACGGCTCGGCGGCGCCCGGCTTCTCGTCGCCGGCAAGCGGAGTCTCACCGGCGCCGACCGGCCCGCCCGTCTCGCCTGGCGCGTGATCGCGCGTGCGGTCGACACGATCGTCGCCAACGCCGACGCTCTCCGCGTCGAGGCGGAGGCCGACGGCATCCGGGCCCGCTGGGCGATCATCCCGAGCGGCGTGGACGTCGAGCACCTCCGAAGCAGCCCGGCGCCCGCCGCGGCCAAGGCGGCGCTCGGGCTCGACGCGAGGCGGCCCGTCGTCGGGACGGTCGGGCGCCTCGAGGAGCGGAAGGGCCACGGCGACTTCCTGCTCGCGGTCCGCGACATGGTCGGGCTGGCGAACGGCCTCCGGCCGCAAGCGCTGATCGTCGGCGACGGTCCGCTGCGCGGGCGTCTCGAGCGGCAGACGGCCGATCTCGGGCTCGGCGAGATCGTCCACTTCACCGGCGCCGTGGCCGACGTCCGGACGGCGCTCGCGGCCATGGACGTGTTCGTGCTGCCGTCGCGCGCCGAGGGGATGTCGAACGCGCTGCTCGAAGCGATGGCGGCGGGGCGGCCCGTCGTGGCGACCGCGGTGGGCGGCACGTGCGAGGCCGTCGAGACCGACCGCACGGGTGTCCTCGTGCCGCCCGGCGATCCCGCCGCGCTCGCCGGTGCGGCCGTGGCACTGCTGGCCGACCCGCGGCGCGCCGCGGCGCTCGCCGGCGCGGCCGGGCGCGCCGTCGAGGAACGCTTCAGCGCGCGGCGGATGGTCGCGCGCCTCGAGCGGCTGTACACGGAGCGGCTCGAGGCCGCGGCGTGAGACCGCGCGCCGCGGTCTTCGCGTTCCACGACGTCGTGCCGGCCGACCGGCTGGCCGAGGTGCCGGCCACGCACCGCCCGTACGCGATCGACCCGCGCGACTTCCGCGCTCTCCTCCTGGCGGCCGCCGATTCGCCGCGCCGGTCGTTGCCCGTCGGCCGTGTGCCGGGCGAGTTCGGCGGCGGCTTCTTCGGCCTCACGTTCGACGACGGATCGGCGAGCGACTACGAGCACGCGTTCCCCGCGCTCGTCGAGCTCGGGCTCCGCGCGACGTTCTTCGTCGTCCCGACGCGCGTCGACACGGCCGGCCACGTCACGTGGGCGCAGCTTCGCGAGATGACCGCCGCCGGCATGGAGATCGGCAGCCACTCGATGACCCACCCGTTCCTCGACGCGCTCGACGAAGCGGGTCTCCGCCGGGAATTCGGCGACTCCAAGGCGATGCTCGAGGACCGTCTCGGCGCGCCGGTCGCAGTTGCGTCCCTGCCGCGCGGCTGGGAGCCGCCGGCGCTCACCCCGGTGCTCACCGAGCTCGGCTACCGGGTGTTCTGCACGAGCCGGCTCGGCTGGTGGCACCCCGGGGACCCGCCGCTGTCGATGCCGCGGATCGGCGTCCGGCGCGCGATGCCCGTCGAGGAGTTCGCGGCCATCGTCGAGGCGCAGCGCGGCGCGCTCTGGCGGATGCAGACGATCGAGGCCGCCAAGAATGCCGCCAAGGCCTGCCTCGGACGGCGCGGCTGGAACCGCGTGCGGGCCCCGCTCCTCGAGCTCTTCTACCGCGACGGGGACCCGCGATGATCGCACGCCACGCGGGCGGGGCATGACGGTCTCCGAGGCGCTCGCGGTGATCCATGCCGCGCGCGCCGCGAGCGGCCGGGTCGCGCGCTACGCGCTCGTGTGCGGCGCCACCCCCGTCCATCTCGGCACGTTCGTCGCGGCCGAGCTCCAGCGCCGTCTCGCCGACACGCGGGTCGAGATCGTGAACGGCCCGTACGGCGACGTCCTCGGTGGCCTCGAGCAGGCGGCGCGGATCGATGGCGATGGCGCGGTCGTGGTCGTCGAGTGGTCGGACCTCGACCGCCGTCTCGGGCTGCGCGACGCCGCTGGCTGGCGTCCGGGCGACCTGCCCGACGTCGTGACGAACGCGGCGTGGGCGTGCGACGCGATCGTCGCCGGCGTCGGACGTCTCGCCGACCGCATGCCCGTGGCGATCTCGGGGCCGACGCTGCCGCTCCCGCCCGTCGCGTTCACGCCGGGCTGGATGGCGAGCACGGTCGCAGTGGATCTCCGCCGTCTCGCGGCCGACCTGGCGGCGCGGCACGCCCACCTGGCGGGCGTCCGGGTCGTGGAATCGCAGCGGCTCGACACCCTGTCGGCGCCCGGCACGCGGCTCGACGTGCGGTCCTGGCTGACCATCGGGTTCCCCTATCGCCGCCCTCATGCCGCGATCCTCGGCGAGCTGCTCGCGCAGCTGCTCGTGCCGACGGCGCCGAAGAAGGGCCTCATCACCGACCTCGACGACACCGTCTGGCGCGGTGTGCTCGGGGAGGCGAGCGTCTCCTGGGACCTCGACCATCGAAGCCACGCCCATGCGCTCTACCAGCAGCTCCTCGCCGCGCTCGCCGACGCCGGGGTGCTGATCGGCGTCGTGTGCAAGGCCGACGCGACGACGGTCGAAGCCGGCCTCGCGGCGCGTGACCTGCTCCTGCCGCGCGAGCGGCTCTTCCCCGTCGAGGCGCACTGGGAGCCCAAGTCCGTGTCCGTCGAACGCATCCTCCGCGCCTGGAACGTCGACGCCGCGAGCGTCGTGTTCGTCGACGACAGCCCCGCGGAGCTGGCCGAAGTCCAGAGCGTGTATCCCGACCTCACCGCCCTCCGTTTTCCGACCGGCGACGACGCCGGCGTCTACGCGCTCCTCGAGGAGCTGCGCGACCTCTTCGGGAAGCCGCGGCTCGTGCCCGAAGACGGCCTGCGCGCGCCGACCACCGCCACGGGTGCGCTACCGCCGGTCGCATCCGGCGCCGATCGCCTCGACGCGTTCCTCGCCCGCGCCGAGCAGGAACTGACGGTCCTGCCGGTGGCCACTCCCGGCGACGGGCGAGCGCTCGAGCTCGTGAACAAGACGAACCAGTTCAACTTGAACGGCCGGCGTTACACGGACGGCGAGTGGCGGGCACTCGTCGAGCGCGACGGCTCGGTCGCGCTCGTGCTCGCATACCGCGAGCGGTACGGTCCGCTCGGCAGGATATCGGTGCTGGCAGGCCGGCGCGCCGGCGCGCACCTGACCGTCGACACGTGGGTCCTCAGCTGCCGGGCGTTCAGCCGCCGGATCGAGTGGGCGACGCTCGCGTGGCTGTTCGACCGCTGGCACCTCTCCGACATCACCTTCGCGTACGCGCCGACGCCGAAGAACCACCTCGCCACCGGCTTCCTGCAGGAGCTGGTCGACGGCGCGCTGCCCGCCGCACCGCGCGTCTCCGCGGCCGCCTTCGCGGCGCGGAAGCCGGCGCTGTCTATCCGCTGGTCGGCGGCGGAATGCCCGTGATCGCGTTGGACGGCGTCGAGCGCCGGCTCGTGCGCTGCTTCGGGCTCGTGTTCCCGGAGCTCGGCGCCGACGAGATTCCCGTCGCGAGCCCGTCCTCGGTCGGTACGTGGGATTCGCTCGCGTCGATCAACCTCGTGGCCGTCATCGAGGAGGAGTTCGGCATCCAGGTGGAGCTCGAGGAGCTGGGCGACATGATGTCCTTTGCGACGGTTCTCGACCTGCTCGAGCGAAGGCGCGGCCGATGACGCCGGCCATGCGAGCCCTCGAGGGGACTGACATCGCGATCGGCGCGAAGGCCGAGTTCGAGCGCGAAATCCGCGAGGAGGACGTCCTCCGGTTCGCCGAGAGCTCGGGCGACTGGAATCCGCTCCACGTCGACCCGGTGTATGCCGCCGCCTCGAAGCTCGAGGGGCGCCTCGTGCACGGCGCGTTCCAGGTGGGACTCGCCTCCGCGCTCGTCGGCATGTCCCTGCCCGGGCCGCCGGTCCTGCTGGCGTCGGTGCAGGCGCGCTTTCCCGCGCCGCTCTACTTCCCGTGCCGGGTGCACGTCCGCGGGGAGATCGTCTCGTGGGACGCCGCGCTCCGCAGCGGCAGCGTGAAGGTCGGCATCCTCGACGCCGGCCGCCGCCTGCCGACCGCGGAAATCTTCATGGGGTTCACGAGCCACGAGGCGCGCCGGCCCGCCGCGGCGCTGCCCGTTCCGCCGGTGTCGGCGGCGGCCGTCACGGACGCACCGTTGGTGATCGTGACCGGCGCCACGGGCGGGCTCGGCGCGGCCATCGCGGCGCGGCTCGCCGGTGACCATACGGTCCTGGCACTCGGCCATACCCGCCCTCTGCCGGAGCCGCTCGCGGCGCACCCGCGCGTCACCGGGCTCCACGTCGACCTCGCGGCGGCGGATTGGCGCACGTCGCTCGAGGCGGTGCTCGGCGACCGGCCGGTCTTCGCGATCGTCCATGCAGCCTGGCCCGGCGCGCCGCGCGGCGGCCTGCTCGCCGCGCCCGACGAGACGATCGAGGAGCAGGTCCGCTTCGGCACCGTCTACACCGTGCGGCTCGCGCGCTTCTTGTTCGGCCACGTGGGCCCCGCCGGCGGCCGCCTGATCGTGGTCAGCTCGATCTGGGGGAGCCACCGGCCGAACCTCTCGCTCGCGGCGTACTCCCTCGGCAAAGCGACGCTCGAGAGCGCCGTGAAGCTCCTCGCGCCGGAGATGGCGCGGCGGGGCGTGACGGTGAACGCGGTGTGTCCCGCCCTGGTCCCCGTCGGCATGCACAAGAACCAGAGCGAGCGATGGATCCGCATGAAGGCCTCGCTGGTGCCGCTCGGGCGGCTCTGCCGGCCCGAGGACGTGGGCGACGTCGTCCGCTTCCTGCTCTCGCCCGGCGCCTCGTTCGTGTCCGGCGAGCTGATCGAGCTCAGCGGGGGCCAGCTCTGATGCAGATCGTCGCGTACGAACCGTCGCTGTTCTCGGCGCTCGCCGCCGCGGCGCGTGGCGCTGCCGCCGGTCACAGCCTCGGGCACCGCTCGTTCGTCGACCACTATTACACGACCGTGCCGTGGTGCCGGCTCTACCTGGCGCTCGGCGACGACGGGGCCGTTGCCGGCGCGATCGGCGTCGAGCAGCTCCGCTTCGAGTACGAGGGCCGTCCGCTGACGATCGGCTGCGCGTCGAACTTCGTCGCGTTCCAGCCGGGCGCCGGCGGCGTGCTCTTCCTCCGCTGGATCCGCTCGAGCGAGATGGCGTGCATCTACGGCGGCAGCCGCGACACGCATCGGATCCTCGCTCATCAGGGCTGGACGTACTTCCCGGGTGTGCACGTGTACAGCCTGAACGGGCGCTACACGGATCGACCGGCCGAGCCGCGGTGGCGCGGGGTGGCGAAGTCCCTCCTCCGCGCGGTCACGCCGCGGGTCGACGTCGGCGAGCGCCTGCGAGGTGCCGTCGCACGCGGCGTCGTGCCTGCCGTCAACGTCGCCGAGGTGGGCGGCTTCGACGCGGACATGCTCCCGCGGGCGGGCGGCTTCACGTTCCGTCTGGCCCCCGGGACCGAGTACCTCGGGTGGCGCTACAGCCCCGCGCTGCCGTTCGTGCGCTACCGACTCTTCCGGCTGCCGCGCGGCTATGTGGTGCTGAACGAGCGGCCGGGCCGCATCGTCGTGGCGCAGGCGGACGCGACGGACCCGGACAGCCTCGTCGGCGGCGTGCTCGCGGCGGTCGCGCAAGTGGCGGGGGAGGGCAGCCGCCCGGAGGTGCTGCTCACCTCGTGCCATGCGCGCATGCGGCGGCTGTACGAGCAGTTCGGCTTCCGGCCGGCGCACGTCGAGCGGCCGTTCGCGCTCGGCTCGGCCCGCGGCCCCGTGCCGCTCGCCCCCGACACCTCGAGCTGGCTCGTCAATTTCGACTGGACCGACAACGGGCTCCGACCGCCGTTTCTCGACGAGACGGTGGCGTGCCCGACGGCCGAGCCGCGGCGGCTCATCACACGCCGGCGCCGCCCCGAGCCCGTATCGGCGAGTCCCGTATGAACGCCCGCCTTCCCCGTCTCGGTGCGTGGGCCGCCAAGCGCATGCTCCACCACTCGGGCCTCCTGGCGCTGGCACGCCTGCGGCGCAGCCGGGAGCGGGCGCTCGTCCTTCGCTACCACGCGATCACGGACGGACCTGCCCACGTCCCGTACGCCGGGCCGAGCATCTGCCTCCCCGTCGACGCCTTCCGGCTGCAGATGGCCTTCGTCCGCCGCGCCTACCGCGTCGTGCCGCTCGACGAGCTCGTCACCGCGGTCGGACGGGGCGGGAAGCTCCCGCCACGCGCGCTCGCCGTCACGTTCGACGACGGTTATGCCGACAACCATCGCCTCGCGTTTCCCGTGCTCCAGCGCTTCGGCTTGCCGGCGACGCTCTACGTGACGACGGGCGCCCTCGACGGCGGACCGCCGCTCTGGATGTCGGCGGCACGTGCGCTCGTACTGGCCGCCCCGGCGCCGGAGCTCGCCGTCGCCGGGCTGCCGCCGATGGCGCTCGGCCAGAACGGCCAGCGCGACGTTGCGGTGCGCGCCCTCACACGCGCGCTCGTGCCGCTCACCGCTGCCGATCGCGCCGACCGTCTGGCGAGCGCGGCGACGGCGACAGGCGTCGACCTCGCGCGATCGCTCGCCGGGGTCATGCTCACCTGGGCACAGGTCCGGGAGCTCGCGTGCGCGGGCTGGACGATCGGTGCCCACACGGTGACGCATCTGAACGTCGCGCTCGCGTCGGCCGCCGACGCGGAGGCGGAGCTCGCCGCCTCCCGCGACGCGATTGCCGCGGCGGTCGGTGTCCCTGCGCTTCACTTCGCCTATCCCAATGCCGGCGGCGCACATCGCTACTTCGATCCCGACACGGCCGCGATCCTCCGCCGGCTCGGTTTTCGCTCGGCGGTCCTGTCGGTCGCGGGTGCGCTGTGTCCCGGTGCGGACCTGTTCACGCTGCCGCGCATCGGCATCGGTCCGCGGCTCGCCTCCGTCGGCGACCTGGCGGCGGCGCTCGAGCGGCAACGGCTGGCGGCCTGAGTCCACTATGTGTGGCATCGCGGGAGAGCTGAGCCTTCGCAGGGGAACGCACGCGCGTCCGGAACGCGTGCGCGCCATGTGCGACGTCATCGTGCACCGCGGTCCCGACGACTTCGGCGAGTTCGCCGAAGCCGAGGTCGCGCTCGGCATGCGGCGCCTGTCGATCGTCGACGTGGCCGGCGGCCATCAGCCGCTCGCGAACGAGGACGGCTCGGTCCAGGTCGTCTGCAACGGCGAGGTTTACAACAGCCCTGCGCTGCGCTCCGGGCTCCTCGCTCGGGGGCACCGCTTCCGAACCTCCAGTGACGTCGAGGTGATCGCGCACCTCTACGAGGATGGCGGCACGGATGCGCTCGCCGACCTCGACGGCATGTTCGCCTTCGCCCTGTGGGACCGCCGCCGCCGGCGTCTCGTGCTCGGCCGCGATCGCGTCGGGATCAAGCCGCTCTACGTCGCCGAGCGCGGCGACCGCATCCTGTTCGGGTCGGAGGTGAAGTGCCTGCTCGCCGCGGGCGTCGACGCCGAGATCGACCTCCAGGCGCTGCACGACTACCTGACGCTCGGGTACGTCCCGGGCCCCGCGTCGATCCTGCGCGGCGTGCGGCAGGTGCCGCCCGGCCACCTGCTGATCGCCGAACCCGGCCGGCCGGTGCGCACCGAGCGCTACTGGACGCTCGAGGGGCATGCCCGCGCGAGCGCGCCGCGCTCCGAGAGTGCGTGGACCGAGGAGCTCGTCGCGACGCTCCGTGGCGCCGTCGAGCGCCACCTGATGAGCGACGTGCCCCTCGGCGTCTTTCTCTCGGGCGGGCTCGACTCGAGCACGATCGTCGCGCTCATGCACGAGCTCGGCGTCCACCCGATCCGCACCTTCACCATCGGCTTCGAGGAGCGGACGTTCAGCGAGACGGCGGTCGCGCGGCAGGTCGCGACGCGCTTCGGGACGGAGCACCACGAGCTCGTCGTGCGGCCCGACGCCGCGACACTCCTGCCGCGGCTCGTGCATCACTTCGACGAGCCGTTCGCCGACTCCTCCGCGATCCCCGTCTGGCATCTTTCCGAGCTCGCCCGCCGGCACGTGAAGGTCGTCCTGTCCGGCGAGGGAGGCGACGAGATGCTCGCCGGCTACGAGACCTACCGCGCCCGGCGGCTCGCCTCGCTGTATGCACGGCTGCCCGGCCTGATCGGCCGCCGCGCGCTTCCCGAGCTCGTGCGGCGGCTGCCCGTCTCCCATGCGCGCGTCAGCTTCGACTACAAGGCCAAGCGCTTCGTCGCCGGCGCGTACCTCCCGCCGGCCGCCGGCCACCTCTGGTGGAAGACCGTCCTCTCCGAGGACGCGAAGGCGGCGCTCTACGCGAACGGGACGCTGGCCGAGGTCGAGCCCACCGTGCGGCTCTTCGAGCGTCTCTACGCGGAATCGGACGGCGAGGAGCTCGACCGCCTGCAGTACGTGGACGCGACGCTATTCCTGCCCGCGGACATCCTCGTGAAGGTCGACCGCATGAGCATGGCCCACTCGCTCGAAGCGCGGGTGCCGTTCCTCGACCGCGGCGTGATGGAGCTCGCGCGACGGCTGCCCGCGCGGCTCCGCCTGCGCGGTCTCACCACGAAGTACCTCCTGCGGCGGGCGATGGCGGGGCGGCTGCCCGCCGCGGTCGTCGACGGCCGCAAACGCGGCTTCAACGTGCCCATCCCGGGCTGGCTCGTGGGCGAGCTCCGCGACTTCACGCACGACGTGCTGGCGCCGGCCCGGCTCCGCCGGCTGGGGCTGCTCGATCCCGCCGCCGTCGGCCGCCTCGTGACCGAGCACATGACGCGCCGGGCGGATCACAGCCGGGCCATCTGGGCGCTGCTCGTGCTCGTCCTCTGGTACGAGGCGGTGCAGGCCGTGCGCCCGGCAGTGGGCGGGGAGGCGCCGCGGCGTGCGCACGCCGCCGACGGCCGGATGGGGGCCTCGTGATCAGCCTCCGTATCCAGCGCGCGGATTTCGAGGCGCCGTGGCGCGAGCTCGGCCTCCGGCCGGACGGCCGATGGGGCCGCTGGTGGCAGGTGACGATCGCCGTCGCGGGGCTGCTCATCCTGCTCCCCGTCTCGCTGCTCGTCGCCCTCGCGATCAAGCTCACGAGCCGCGGACCGATCCTCTACCGCGGCAGCCGCATCGGCCGCGACCTCCGGCCGTTCACGATCTACAAGTTCCGGACACTGCTCGTGGATGCGGAAGGGCGGATCGGCGCGCGGCTCCTGTCGCCGGACGAGCCGCTCTACACGCCGGTCGGTCGCTTCCTCAAGCGCAGCAAGCTCGACGAGATCCCCCAGCTCCTGAACGTGCTCCGCGGCGACATGAACCTGGTCGGCCCCCGGCCGATCCGCCCGATCTTTCTCGCCACCTCGACGCGCGACATCGCGAACTACACGGCGCGGTTCGTCGTGCGGCCGGGGATGACCGGCCTCGCGCAGCTCCGCGGGGGCTACTTCACGCACCCGCGAGACAAGCTGCGCTACGACATCCTCTACATCCGCAACCGGAGCTTCTGGCTCGACTTCCGGCTCGTCGCCGCCACGTTCGTGAAGCTCCTGAACCGCTGGCTCACGCTCGGCGTCGTCCTCGGGCTCATGTTCCTCTGCGCGTCGTTCGCGCCCGCGCTCTTCAAAGAGCCGTTCGAGGTCGCGGTCGGCGGCTTCAACCTGTCGCCCTTCGAGGCGCTCGGCCTTCTGCTCGCCGTCACGACCCTCGTGCGGCAGATCCCGGCGCACCGGCTGTACCTCTACCGGACGCCGACCAACCGGCCGATGGTCGGCTTCCTGCTGTTCTCGGTGCTGGCCGGCGTTTTCGGCGGCGACCTCGTGCCACGGCTGCGCGACGTCGCGTACTTCAGCGCCTCGGGCTTCCTCCTCGTCTTCCTGCTCGTCAGCGGCGAGGTGAACGACCGCTTCGTCGTCCGTGCGACCCGCGTCGTCGCGCTGGCGGCCGTGGCGGTGTCGCTGCTCGGCATCCTCGAGATCGCCGTGCAGACGCACCCGAGCGCGGGCGGCGCGCTGCGCATCACGTCCACGCTCGGGAGCCCGATCGTCCTCGCGGCCTACCTCGTCCTCGGCGTGCCGCTCGTGCTCGTCGAGCTGACCGCCGCGGAGCGGCGCGAGGAGCGCGATTTCTGGCTCATCTGCGCGACCCTCGTCATCGTGGCCGTGGTCCTGACCCAGAGCCGGACCGGGCTCTTCGCGTTGTGGATCACGGGGTCGGTGTTCACGTGGCGCGCGTCGCGGCGCACGTTCCGTGTGTTCGCCGGCGGCTGCCTCGTCCTGGTGAGTCTCCTCGTGGTCACCGGGTCGCTGCGGCTCTCGCCGGGCGCGATCGGCGCCGAGTGGGCGCGGCGCGTCTCGCTCACCGGGGCGACGCTCTCCTCCGAAGTGCGGAGCCACCACGCACTCGTCGGGCCGGAGCCGGGAAAGGGCGCGCTCAGCATCGTCATGGTGGAGGGGCCGGGCGAGCGGGCGCCGCACCGCGCGCAGAACGCCAACATGCACCTGACACTCATGCTGCGCGCCGGGCTGGTCGGCTGGGCGCTCATGATGTGGGTGATCGGCGCCGCGCTGGCGGCCATCTACCAGGGCAGCCGCCGGGTGCAGGACGAGCGGCTGGCGCTCGTGCTCTGGGCGATCTTCTCCTCCGGTCTCGGGTTCCTCGTGTCGATGGCGAACTTCAACGCGTTCTACAACCCGCCCGTGCAGATCCTGTTCTGGGGGTTGCTCGGTATCGGCATGGCGATCGTGACGCACCTGAACGGGCGGCGTCCGACGTTCAACGTCATCTATCGGTTCGGGCCGGGCGAGTGAGTGGGCACCGCATGCTGCGGGGGTGCGTCGCCGGCCTCGCGACCGGCGCCGTCTGGTGGGCGGTCGAAGCGACGCTCAACTGGACGGCGGGTGGCCTCGTGCCCGCGCGGGTCGCGGCGCAGGTCGCGGGACTCGACCTGGCGATCGGCGGCGTCGCAGGCGCGGGGCTCGGCCTCGTGCTCGGCGGCGGGGTGCCGCTCGGCCTGGCGCTCGCCGTCGTGTACGGCTTCCTCCGGGTCTTCCAGCCGCCAGGCCTGGGAGGCGAGGCGCTCTTTCTCGTCCTCGCCGCCGCCGCGGTGGCGGTCGGCGCGCGTCTCGCCGCCGCCGGGGTGGGCGAGCGGCCGAGCCTGGTTACCGGCCACGTAGTATTGCTCGCGACGGCCGCCGTCGCGCTCGGGGAGGTCGCCCTCGACGATCGGCACCTGGCGCTGCTCACCGAACGCAGCCTGCCGGCCGTGCTCGCGGCAATGCCGCTCGTCGGTCTCGCCGCCGACCGGGTGCTCGGCCTCCTCGTCGCACGACGCGGCCTGCGGCTCGGTCTCGAGGTCGCGGCGGGGGCGCTCGCGGCCGCGCTCGTCGCGCATCCGCTCGCAAGCGCGCCGCTCGAGGATCCGATCACCACCGCCGTGCCGCCGCCCGCCGGGACGCCGGACGTCGTGCTCGTGTCGTTCGACACCACGCGCGCCGACCACCTCTCGACGTACGGCTACGCGCGCGACACGTCGCCGAACCTGACCGCGTTCGCGGCCGATGCCTTGCTGTTCACGCAGGCCCGCTCGCCGGCCGCGTGGACCTTGCCGGCGCACGCGTCGCTCTTCACCGGCATGTACCCGAGCCGCCACGGTGCGCACCTGGCGGGCGGCTTCCTGCCGGGTCGCTCGATCGACGGGCACCGTCGCGTCGCCTTCCCGCTCCCCGAGGAGCGGACGACGCTCGCCGAGGCGCTGCGCGACCGCGGCTACCGCACGGCCGCCTTCGCGGCGAACTTCTCCTACCTCTATCGCAGCTTCGGCGTGGCGCAGGGCTTCGGCCACTACGACGATGCGCCCGGCCTCCTGTTCCACGTCCGCCCGCACGTCGTGCACTTCGTGCAGCGGTTCGCGCCGGGCTTCTGCCTGAAGCCGTTCCGGAGCGCGCGCGAGATCAACGCCGCCGCGCTCGCCTGGCTCGACCGCGCGCCCGCGGGCCGCCCGGCCTTCCTCTTCGTGAACTACATGGAGGCGCACGAGCCGTGGCTCGCCGAGCCGCCGTACGACCGCTGGAGCCGCGGCCTCGCCGGTGCCGCGCGGCTCGCGCGCACCAACCTCTACACGCACGCCGTGCACGACTTCACCGACGCGGAACGCGACTTCATCGCCGCCAACTACGACGGGGAGCTGCTGAAGGCGGACGCGGCGCTCGGCGAGCTCCTCGCGGCGCTCCGCGCGCGCGGTCGCTACGAGAATGCCCTCGTCGTCGTCACCGCCGACCACGGCGAGTTCCTCGGCGAGCACGGGCAGGTGGGTCACATCGGCCGGATGCTCTACGAGCCCCTCTTGCACGTGCCGCTGGTCGTCAAGTTCCCCGGTGCGAACCGGCCCCGGGGCCGCCGCGACGACCGGGTGCAGCTGATCGACGTGCTGCCGACGGTGCTCGGCGCGGCGGGCGCCCCGATCCCGGCCGGGGTCCAGGGCGAGCCACTGCTCGAGGTGACGCACGCCACCGTGGCCGAGGAGGACATCAATCCGTGGCTCGTCGCGCAGTACGGGCCGACCTACGATCGGGCCATACGCGTCCTCTACGACGGCCCCTACAAGCTGATCACCACGTCACGCGGCGAGCGTCTCCTGTTCGACCTCGAGCGCGATCCCGAAGAGACCAACGATCTCGCGGCCCGAGACCCCGCGCGCGCGGAC
>Ga0137376_10000564_pt1 | contig 17640 bp, 9 predicted proteins | sample SagtaG_23_FD_104814 | JGI IMG/M metagenome (GOLD analysis project Ga0137376, IMG submission 104814) | Vadose zone soil microbial communities from Sagehorn Ranch, Mendocino, California, USA - Sage2_L_20_16 metaG | ecosystem: Environmental > Terrestrial > Soil > Vadose zone | place: USA...
GAGGCGTGAGGCGAGGCGCGAGGAAAGCTCCATCTGAAACCTCACCTCGTGCCTGGTAAGCTTGAGTTCCTCAGACCTCGGACCTGTTTTTCAACTAGCGTTCAACTTCGATCCGTCGTGCCGTACTCGGCATAACGAATCGCAGTTCACGGCGGGGCGCGCTGTAGTCTGTACGTGTGGTGCGGCCATCGACGAGAGTACGCCGCGGACGGTCCACGTCGTGCACCGTCACCTGAAAGTATTTGACACCTGCATAGGATCCATCACGCGCGAGCGACGCAACGAGCTGCTGCGGGGTCATGGTCGTCTGAAATGAAGTAACACGGTATTCGCCGCGCTGGTATCCGTAACCATCGCCTGCGTCTTCGTACAATTGACTTGTGGCTGACCCCGGATATATGTGCAATTCCATCGAGTCGAGCTTTCGTTGACCTTCGTACGAAAGCACCGCTTGCGATGGTACGACGGCACCTGCGCGAACGAATACTGGGAGTCCAGCAAGAGCAGTCGTATCTCCTCCGTCGTGCATAGGGTCCGGCGCGGAAACGGATTTGGCGAGTCCGCCTTCGTACTGCTCACCAGTTCCAAGGCGATACCAGTGACCCGAGGGGAAATAAACGACGCGATTTTGTGCGGCAGAATCGAGTACAGGAGCGACAAGCACATGATCGCCGAGGAGGAATTCATTATCCGTCGCGAGCGCGGCAGTATCGCCGAGTGCATTCCAGAAAATCGGACGTGCGACGGGACTGCCCTGCTTCGTGTGCTGATAGTACGCCGTGTAAAGCGCGGGCAGCATCCGGTATCGTAAGCGAATGCTCGCGCGATTGGCGCGTTCATATACCGGCCCGTAGCTCCACGGCTCGCGCCTCGGCGTGCCAATCATCGCGTGTGTGCGCGCAAACGGAACGAGAACCGCCGATTGCAGCCAACGCGAATACAACTCGGCACTCGGCGCACCTACGAAGCCGCCGATGTCACTCCCGGCGAATGGAATCCCCGAAAGTCCCAATCCGAGAATCATTGGAAGAGCAATTCGGAGATGGTCCCAGCTCGACGTGTTGTCTCCAGTCCAAATCGTCGCGTAGCGTTGCACACCCGCGTATCCCGCGCGCGTGATCACGAACGGTCGCCGTTCCGGACGCAGCTTGCGAAATCCATCGTAAGCAGCGCGCGCCATCAGCGTTCCGTATTGATTGTGATACTCGAGATGATTTCCGGGGTGACCGTCTCCCTCGAACTGGACGATGTCTGCGATCGTCTGGCCACCGAACGACGCCGGCTCATTCATATCGTTCCAAACTCCGCGGACGCCGACATCGACAAGAGCCGAGTGTTCCGCGCCCCACCACTCGCGCACTGCCGCGCGCGAAAAATCCGGAAACACCGACCTGCCCGGCCACACGACGCCGACATATGGAGTTCCATCCGGCAGCGTGATGTACGCGTGACGCGAAAGGCCGTCCCGATAAACCGGATATGCGCTGTCAATCTTGAGTCCCGGATCAACGATGGTAACGACCTTGAATCCTTCGGTCGCGAGCTTATCGAGAAGCGCCTTCGGGTGCGGAAAATTCTCCGGGCTGAAAGTGAAATCCCGGTACTCGTTCATGTAGTGGATGTCGAGATGGATAACATCAGCTGGAATGTCACGCGCGCGAAATTCGCGAGCGAGATTCTCGACCGTTGTATCTGGATAGTAGCTGTAGCGGCTCTGGTGATAGCCGAGTGACCAGCGTGGAGGAAGCGATGTGCGCCCGGTAAGGCGAGTGTAGCGGGCGAGTGTGCTGTCTAGTCCCGGACCGGATATGACATAGTAGCGCAGCTCGCCTCCATCGATTCCCCCTTCTGCCATGTACGAGACCGAGGAGCGCATTCGAGCGGAAAAATCGAAGTCCGCGCGGAATGGATTGTCGTACAGAATTCCGTACGCGATACCCTCACGGACGCCGATGTAAAACGGAATCGACGAATAGATCGGCATGTCGCCGGGCCGATAGCCGAATCGATCTGTATTCCACAGAGGATAAACCGAACCATTACGCACGAGGGACGTGGGCTGCTCACCGAGGCCGTAGTAGCGAGTGTCCGGCAGGTCACGTACAACATGCGCGAGCCTTCCCTGCCAGGTGCCCGCTCCGAATGATTCGCTGACGAGTATGTGTCCGGCAGCGTCGGCAATCTCAAGTCGTACCGGATTGCGCGCGGCACGCACGACGATTCCTTCGCCGGTAACAACAACGGAGTCACCATTCTCGCGCACCGTGGCAGTTCCAAGCCGCGGCGCCGAGTCGCCTGTCGCGAGGGAATGCGGAACGGGAAACGCGGCAGTGCCTTCCGAGAAGCGAACCCGTACTCTCATTCCAACGCCGGCGATCGCCTCGATGAGCACAGCTCCGTGATCGGCGCGCAGCATAATTCCGCCGGGAACACGATCATAGCCGCGCGCATTGCCGAGAAAAACGTACGCGGGCTGCGGGTTCTGAGCCTGTGCAGAGACGCAACGGCCGCCAGGCGCGAACGCCAGAAGCGAAGCCGCCAAAATCGCTCTTCCATTACCGGTAAGAGAGTAGTAGCGTTTTCCTTTACGGGTCGACATATACATCGTCTCTCTCCGATTGAAGTCAGGAGCGGTTCAAATGCGATCAACCATTACGCGTGTCGTGCTGCCGTGCGGCCTGCTTATCGGACTTGTCTCTGCCTGCGCGAGCGGAGGCGCTAACGGGGCTGGAAGCAACCCGGCCCCAAGCGGCAGGGCAATCGTAACGTCAGAAGACCTCGAGCGCAGCCCCGGCCAATCGATCGAAACTATTTTGATGTCGAAGGTGCCTGGCATCATTGTTTCGCGAGGGCCGGACGGAAGCCTCGCGATGCAGATTCGTGGTCCTTCATCTTTAACCTCGAGCACCGACCCACTGTTCATAGTCGATGGCGCTCCATTCGCGGCGGGGCCAGGCGGCAGTCTCGCGGGAATCAACCCGTTCGATATCTCGTCGATCGAGGTATTGAAAGATGCGGCTTCTACGACGATGTACGGCGTCCGCGGCGCAAACGGAGTGATCGTCATCAAGCTGAAACACTGAGCTTAACGACGCCCGCCTGAATTCCTGAACACGAGAGCGCGGTCGTTATTGCGCGTGACAACGTACAGATCAGCTTGCTTCGACCGGACGCGCTCGATGTCCCGCGCCTGACCCGGCACGAAGAATCCGCTTTTCGTCATGGGAACAGGCGTGAAGCCTCCCTTCCCGTCGCCCCGCAGGAACAAACCGTAGCTCGCATTCATTCTGCCGATTTCCGGCTTGACGCCGTCGAAGTTTCCGGCGAGAAGTAAATCGAGCTTGCCGTCGTGGTCGATATCCGCGGCGAGAATTCCCTCTACCGGCGCGCGCTGAGCTTCGGTCGGCAAAGGAATGAGCTTGAATGAGCCGTCACCGTTGTTTAGCGCCAATGTCGTCGAGAAAGTGTACGCGTTTTTTACGACCGCATCGGACATCTCTCTCTCGGAGAAAATCCCTGTTACCGCCTGAGTCGCGTAGCTCTTGTAATCCGGGAATCGCTCTTTGAGTGATGGTAATGCATCGATGAGCTCGTCGCGCAGAGGCAGAGGATAGCTGTGTCCATTGTTGTAGTAGGACACGATCTGCTCGTAGAACCCGTTCCCGTCGAAGTCCTTGACGTACATCGTGACCGGCTCATTCTCCGTTGCGTGCAGTCGCGTGTTCAACCCGAGATTGCCGACGACGAAATCCATGCGACCGTCGCCGTTGAAATCGCCCGCAAGGATGCGATTCCACCAACCGTTGCTTTTCTCGAGGCCGCGCACGTTCATCCGCTCCAGCTTCCCGCCGCCCTTGTTTCGATAAACGACTATCGGCATCCAATCCCCAACGATGACGAGGTCAGGCCGCCCGTCTCCGGTGACGTCAATCCAGGCAGCATCCGTCACCATTCCAATTTGCGCCAGACCAGGCGCCGCCTGCGCCGTCACGTCAGTGAAGTGACCCTTTCCGTCGTTCCTTAACAGCATGCTCGTCGGATCGAGGCCGTAGCGTCCGGGAATAACGCGTCCTCCGACGAAGAGATCGATGTCGCCATCGCCGTCGAAGTCCGCTGCGGCGACACGCGATCCACTGAAGGTCTCCGCCGGCAAGCAGCCTATACACTTTTTGAAGTTCCCTCGCCCGTCGTTCAGGTACAACCGGTCCTGAAGCGCGGGTGCCACGTCCGAGAAATCATTTCCGCCACTGACGACATAGAGATCCGGGTGGCCGTCTCCATTCGCATCGAAGAAAACCGAGCCGAGGTCTTCAGACACTTTGTCCTGCTCGAAGACTGCGCTATTGCTGCCGAAGAATTTCCCGTCGCGTTGCTGAATCAGAAGCTCGCCGGGCTGATCCTTCGCGCCGCCTATGAATACATCTGGCAAGCCATCTCCGTTTACGTCTGCAACAGACATGAACGGACCGTCGGTTGAGACCATTTTCGGAATCAGCCGCTCTCGGTCAAAATCCACGAACTCGTTTTCATGATGGGCGAAATCGAGCCCCGCCCCACTCGTGACATCCGTGAAAAGCGTATTCACCGCGGTTGGCTGAATCGGTGGGGATCTGGATGATTGCGCTTGTTTGACGACAACACGCTGGTTCGCTGCCAGTTGCCCCATCGCACTTACACGCCCGTCAGGCCACTCGACCCGCAGCGCATCAACTGTGTCACGAGCACCGATGCCAAATGTCAGGATATAGTCAACGCTCGATTGGAATCCACGCGTCGGCTCCTCTTCCTGATACAGGCTGTCGTTTCCAATTCGAAGAGAGACCTTCGCTCCGATAGCGAATCGATTCTTTCCATCTCCATCGAGCTTTACCTGCAGATATCGATTCTTTAACAGAGCGCGCGCGTTGTTCCGATAAACGAAAGCCTCGTCATTGACATTGCTGACTACGAGATCGAGCGCTCCGTCGCCGTTCAGATCGCCATACGCTGCGCCACTCGAGATGTTCGGCGTATTCAATCCCCACGCCGCAGCCTCGTTCGTGAAGGTCATGTCCCCATTGTTGCGGAACGCGTAGTCGGGAAGCTTGGTCGATGTCATCGCCTTGATGAGCCCGAGAAAATCGACGCGCTTCTCTTTCGTGGCGGAGCTCATCGTCGCGGTATTGCCGAGGAACGCGACGTAATCCTGCGACGTCACGTCACGGGCTAAACCGTTCGTTACGAAAATGTCCTTCCGGCCATCGAGATCGTAATCTGCAATGAGCGCGCTCCAGCTCCAGTCCGTGCGCGCCACTCCCGCCATCTGACCGACATCGCTGAACGTGCCGTTGCCGTTGTTCAGCTGGAGCATGTTCCGCATGAACTGAAACCCAAGACCGCTTTTCACTTTGGTCTGGTAGGTGTCCCAGTTCTCGAAGTTCGATGTGGTGCGGAGCCGGTACTCATCTTCCGGCAGCATGTCCGTCGTATAGACGTCGGGCAAACCGTCATTATTGATATCGGCGATGTCGAGTCCCATCGAGAAATAGCTGCTGACAGGCATCTCGCGGTCGAGCGCGTCGGTGAATGTTCCGTTCCTGTTGTTGATGTAGAGGTAATCGTGCTCGAAGAAATCGTTCGACTGATATATGTCCGGCCATCCGTCGCCGTTCACGTCGCTGATAACAACGCCAAGTCCGAATCCGATCTCGCTTCCGTAGATGCCGGCTTGCTCGCTCACGTCCACGAAATGTCCACCGACATTGTGATAGAGGTGCGCGCCACCATCCTTGTCTCGAACATTGCGCGTGTTCTGCATTCCGAGGCTGCTCACCGGGCGTGACGAATTGTTGATCACGAACAGATCGAGCAGGCCATCGCGATCGTAGTCGAAGAACGCAGCCTGTGTCGAGTAACCTGTGTCGGCAACTCCGTATTCTTTCGCCTTTTCCTCGAAGGTCGGCACGCCCTTCGAATCGACGCCCTTGTTGATGTAGAGCTCATTCGCGCGATGCTCTGCATCCACCTTTCCAGCGTAGCAAACGTAGATGTCCAGCAGGCCATCGCCGTTGACGTCCGCGATAGTGACGCCTGTTGACCATCTATCTTTTTTCTTCGTGAATCCGGCTTCGTCGGTGATGTCGCGGAATCGGTAGTTTCCGAGATTCAGATAGACGCGGTTCTCGCCCATGTTCGACGTGAGGACGATCTCGGGAAGTCCGTCGCCGTTTAGATCACCCAGCGCGACTCCACCACCGTTGTAGAAGTTGCGGTAAGTGAAGACGTTGACGGCCTGAGTCTCGGTTAGCCGATTCTCGAATCGAACGCCGGTGTAACTCGAGGGAAGCCTCGTAAAGAGATGGCCATCGACCGGTGGCGCGTTCCCCGTAGTCGAATCAGTTGCGCCGCGATTGTCGCCGGAGCAACCCGCGACGACACAGAGCAGCGCCGCTAGTGTGTACCAACGCAACACAGCCTGCCCCCCGAAAGGAGCAGGCTGCGTGGAAAAAACTTCTGGAAACGCCGTCAGTTATCAGTATCCAGGGTTTTGCGTGAGCAGTGGGTTCGTGTCGATCTGCGTCTGCGGAATCGGCATCAGGATCCGGTAGGCTGGCGTCACGGGCTTATCGAACCAGGCTCGCGACGTATATTGCCCAGCCCTGATCAGATCCTGTCGTCGTTTTGCTTCCGACGTGAGCTCGAAGAGACGCTCGTTGAAAATTGCCGCGCGCGCCTGACCCTGCGTCATCCCAGCGTCCAGCGGCTTCGGCGGCGAGAATACCCGGGCACGAAGCGTGTTGACGAGTGCTATCGCCGCAGCCGTCTGCCCCTGCTCGTTGAGACCTTCCGCCTTGATCAGATAAATCTCACCGAGTCGGAAGTGAGCGAAATCGTTTCCGGCGTCCTGCTGGACGTGGTTTGGATCACGCGGCCATTTCGTGATGCGAATGCCTTCGCCTTCGGTCGCGTTGGTTACGTCTTTGATTTCCGCCGTGAAGATGAGCGGGTTCCCATTGCGGTCGAGAACTGGCTGGCCATTGTCAAGATTGACCTGAGGTCCGACGAGGAAGATCTGTCTGCGCTGGTCGGCGGCATCGAACGAGTTGTAGGTCTCCGCTATTGTAGCGAAGCCGTTCCACGGGGATGGTGTGTACTGAGTGTAGTGAAGCGCGCGCATCAGGAAGTTGAGTCCAAGACCACTCTGGTTAAGGAACATCACCTGCATGATGATTTCCGGCGATTGATAATTGTCCGCCGTGAAATTCGAGCGCCAGTTTGAGGCCAGGCTGTAGGCGCCCGAGTTGAGGATACGGTCGCAAGCAGCAACTGCATCGGCCCAGCGCTGCGTGCCCGGCTGAAGCCCGGCAGTCGTGACTGTTCCAGAGTATACCTGCGCGTTGATATACAAGCTCGCAAGCATCGCATCCGCTGCGCCCTTCGTCAGACGACCGTTCATATCCACCGGCCACTTGGAGGGCAGAACCTCGCGAGTTTCCTTCAGCTCCTTTTCGATGAATGCAAAAACCTCAGCACGTGTGTTTCGCGCCCGCGGCTTGATGTCCGTATCGGTAACGATCGGCACACCGCCAAAGAAATCCTGCAACAGCAGATAATAGAACGCGCGAAGCGTGCGGAGCTCCGCTTGAACGACAGGTTTGTCGCTGAACGTCGCCTTGTCAATCGCTGCGAGTGCAACGTTCGCGCGTGCAACACCGGTAAAGAGGGCGTTCCACGCACCGTTAATATTGGATAGCCCAGAGGGAGTATTCGGACCCCACGTCTGGCGGTCGAGCTCCAACCATGTCCCGTTGTCGTACCAGTCCGTGCCGCGCGTCGGAACGATGTACTCATCGGAGCTGACTTCGCTCACGTTGTAGTAGTCGTCCGTGGTGGACCGCAGCTGCGCGTAAACAGACGCGAGACCACCGATGATTTCCTCTTCGTTCTTGTAGAAGTTCTCCGGTGCGATTGCGCTAGTCGGCGTCTCTGTCAGGTCAGTACAACCGTACAGAAAGCCGAGAGCTGGAGAAATAACCAGAAGCAGGGCCGAGATCGACGCCAATCTGATCGGTTTTGTCGTCCGTAGTTTTATCATGGCAGCCACGTTCCTGTATGAGTTGGCAAGTAGGTTAGAAGCTGACACGGAGTCCTCCCGTGAATGTGCGGGGTCGCGGATAGTGCAGATAATCTATACCACGCGTTGCCACGCCGTTGATTGAGGCGTCTGTGTGCACTTCGGGGTCGTAACCTGTGTAGTTCGTGATCAGCCACAGATTGTCAGCAGAGAGGAAAGCCCTCGCTCCACGACCCATTCCTGTAAACTTCGGCATGTCGAAGGTGTAACCCACCGTGAGATTCTGCACTCGAATGAACGACCCATCTTCGATATACCGGGACGAATATATCTGCGGCTCCGATATGCCCACACCATCGTTGAGCGCAGTCGCGATGAAATTCTTACCTCGTTTCGCGTTGCCCTTCGTCGCGTAGACGAGCGCCGTGTTGTTGAACACGTCATTTCCTCGTTCGCTGTTGACCAGGAAGCTCATGTCGAAGCTGTGGAAGTTCACACGGCTGTTAATGCCGAAGCTGAAGTTCGGGTTAGCGTTGCCGATAATAACGTAGTCGTCGCCGCCGGGGCTAAGTGTCGTGCCGTTGAGCACACGCGTCAATTCACGTCCTGTCGAATCGCGCGTGACTGTGTATTTGTTGAACATCTGCTTCCCGTTCGCATCGACCCCGACGAACTCGGGCCCGTAGAAGGTGCCGATCGCCTGGCCCGGTATGACTCGCTGCGAAGGCGCATTCGACTGGCCCTCTCCGCTAATCGTACCGGTGATGAGAAAGTTGCGTCCCTGGAGATCCACGACCGTGTTTCTCTGGACATCGAAGACGATCCCGCCAGTCCAGCTGAAGTCCGTGCGTTTTATCACCTGACCATCCAGCGACATCTCGAGCCCCTTGTTCCGGGTCTTTCCGATGTTCTCGAGCCGCGTGCTCACGACCGCCGGCTGAGCAACTGGAACTGTGAGCAGCAAGTCCTTCGTGTTTTTGATGTAGTACTCGATGCTGCCGGTGAATCGATTCTGCATGAAGCCGTAGTCGAGTGCGAAGTTCGTCTGCGCGGTTTCTTCCCACTTGAGATTCGGGTTCGGGTTCTGAGTCGGCGTGAAGCCGGTCACAGGTCTTTCACCGAACACGTAGCGCGATCCTCCATCTGCTGCCAGGAGAATCAGTGAAGCGTATGGTGGTACTCCGGGATTTCCCTGTTTGCCCCATCCAGCGCGAAGTCTGAACTCGGAGAACGGACCGCGCGGGAAGAAGCTTGACTGACTCAGGCGCCACGATCCGGATATCGCCGGAAAGGTTGCCCACTTGTTTCCAATTCCGAAGACGGAAGCACCGTCTTTTCTCAGAACGCCGGTGAGGAAGTATGTGTCATTGAGACTGTAATTAGCTCTCGAGAAGAAGCCGATGATGCGACTGTCCTCGCGATGCGAGAAGAGAGGCTGCACCTGGCTTCCGCTGCTCAGGCCATTGAAGCCTTCCGCGTCCGTGAGAAAGCCGCGGCTCTCGGCATAGAATTCGGTCAGCGTGTTCTGGTTGAATTCGTAACCGCCGAGGAGCTCGAGGTCCTGGCTCGTCGAGTAGTGTGGATGGAATGTCACAGTGGTTTGCAGAGTCTGTGACTGGTTGTTGCGGTTGTCCTGGCGAGCGAGACCACCGAACGCCGCACCGACCGGACTTGCATTCGGGAGGTACGTGTTGCGGTTACTGTCGAAACGATCACCGCCGAGAACGACTCTTCCAGTGAGGTTGGAGAAAATGTCGAGGTCGGCCGAAATATTCCCCAGAACACGCGTTGTCTTGCCGAGGTCCTGTATCTGCTCGGCCATCGCTACCGGGTTTCGCAACGACTGCGATCCGCCACCAATTTCATAGAATTTACTTACTCCGGTCGTCGCGTCTGTTACCGTGACGGGGAATGTCGGATTGAACTGGAGCATGTTTATGAAAATGCCACCCTCAAATCCGCCTGTGTTCTCGAATGGCACGTAGTCATTGATGACATGAGAGCCAGTCAAGTCGAGTGCAAATCGCAGGCGGCCTTTCAGCGTTTGATGCGTACCGTTCAGTCGCGCCTGATATCTCTTGAACCCGCTGCTCAGAACGATGCCCTGCTGATTCGCATGATTGAGCGATGCGCGATATTGAGTGTTCGACGATCCGCCTGAGAATGAAAGATTGTGGTTCACGACCGGCGCGCTGCGGGTCAACGCGTCCTGCCAATCTGTATTCGCGCTGCCAAGGCCGGCGAGAACCGTCGGTGCAACGTTGCCCTTCGCGACCTGATCACCAACGAATGCCTTGTAGTCAGCCGCGCTCAGCAGAGGCAGCGCCCGGTACAACGTAGCTTTCCCGACGCTCACTTCGTATTCGGTGCTCGGTGCCGCGGCGTTACCTCTCTTGGTCTCGATGAGGACTACGCCGTTGGCTGCGCGCGTGCCATAAACGGCAGCGGCCGCATCTTTCAAAATGGTAACGGAAGCGATGTCCGACGGGTTGAGCATGTTCAACGGGTTTCGTGGCAGGGACGGCGAGCCGCCAATACCGAAACCGGCTGGATCTTCAGGGATGTTATCGACTGGAACACCGTCAATGACATAAAGCGGATCGTTACTCGCGCTGATTGAAGTTCCACCGCGAACGCGAATCTGCACACCTGCGCCTGGCTCACCGCTGTTCTGGGTAACGTTTACACCCGGTGCGCGGCCCTCGATCATCTGATCGACGTTCGCGACGGTGCCGACATTCGCTGCGCTACCGTCGATCGTTGCGATCGATCCGGTAACTGCGACGCGACGCTGAGTGCCGTAGCCCGTGACCACGACGCCTTCGAGTACCGATGCACTCGGGATGAGAGCGAAGCTCACGGTTGAAGTTGCCCCCATTCCAACAGCGACCGGTTTGGCATAAGAGTTATAACCGATGCGACGAGCGCGAACGCTCACTGTTCCGCTCGGTACTCCACCCAGTCGGAATGTTCCGTCGCTACTAGTGACGGTGCCGCGTTGCGTTCCCTCGACCAACACCGTAACACCGGCGAGAGGTTGGTGCGTCGAGCTGTCGACGACTTGCCCTGTTACCGCGCCGGGCGCTTGAGCCCCGAGGCTGGCGGTGAACAGGACGCTCGCTACGAGCGCGGGAAAAAAGAAACGGACTGATGCCATAAAGCTGCCCTCGCGGCAAGAGAGGATGAAAACGTTTTCCTTTTTTCGAACGCTAGAGTATCCGGCAGGGGATTTTGCTTGTCAAGAAGAATCTGGGACGAGCCGGTGGAGGGATGAAACAGGCCGGTCAGCGGATTTCAATGAATCCAAGGGAGCCCATTTATTATAGTAGTGGAGGGAATGGGCTGAGATCGGGGCAACAGGCCCGGCAGGAATCGAACCTGCAACCGCCGGTTTTGGAGACCGGTGCTCTACCAATTGAGCTACGGACCTAAGAGAACCGCTACGCGCTACCCGCTACCCGCTACGCAATGGCGAACGCTGGCGGCGGGAGGCGCGTGGCAGGTAGCTTTTTTTGAGAGGGTGGCTGACGGGAATTGAACCCGCAACCCCCGGAGCCACAGTCCGGTGCTCTAACCAATTGAGCTACAGCCACCATGAACAACGTTCTGCATCTTAACCGAGCTACTTCGCTCTGTCGAGATATTCTCCGGTGTTCGGATTCACGCGCACCTTCTCACCCGTGCGAATGAATTCGGGAACGTTGACGGTCACACCGTTCTCCAACTTTGCCGGCTTCTGCGACGCCGTTTTCGTTGCGGTCTTCATCACCACCGACGTGTCCACGACCTCGAACACCATCGAGTTCGGAAGATCGATTCCGATAGGTTTTCCATTGTAGTACTCCGCCTGGATTCTCATTCCGGGCTGCATCCACTGAGCTGAGTCGCCGAGCGCTTCTTCATCCATCTCGATCTGATCGTAGTTCTCGGTGTTCATGAAATGGTACGTGTCGCCGCCCTGATACATGAACTCGAGGTCGTGTGTCTCCATCGACGCTTTCTCGACGGTGTCGGCCGCGCGAAAACGGTGCTCGAAGTTCGAGCCTGAGCGAAGATTCTTGAGCTTTGCCTGCACCATCGCGCGGAGATTGCCGGGGGTGTGGTGTCTGAACTCGAGAACTCGGCACGGATCGCCCTCGAATACGAGCACCATGCCTCGTCTGATTTGCGTTGCTGGAAATGCCATTTTTCTGAGTCGTGAAAGAACAAAAAGAAACGCGGCGAGTGATCGCGCCGCGTGAGTTCAATTTACCCGGTTGAAGTGGTCTCGGTCAACGGACTCTACAAGACATTGTCCGAGTTCATAGTTGGTGAACTATTTCAGCACACTCTGCACGACTGGTTTCAAACTCCTCCACACGTTATCCGCAACGATCTTCTCGCCCGCGACATTCGGGTGTACTCCATCATCCTGATTGAGCTCCGCCTTGCCGGCAACGCGATCGAGTAGGAATGGCATCAGAGTAAGACCTTCACTCTTCGCGACCGACTTGTATGCCCCGCGAAATTGCGCTGTGTAACGCGCGCCGAGATTCGGCGGGGCTTCCATCGTCGCGAGAACTATTTTCGCGCGCGGCTGATCCTTTTTTATATGCTCGACAATTGCTCTCAAATTCGATTCGAGAGCGGTGGGATCGAGCGCGCGCAAAGCATCGTTGCCGCCGGTCTCGAGAACAACAATATCGAACGGTCCGCCCTGCCCCAGCGCCCAATCAATTCGCCTGAGCGCTCCGGCAGACGTCTCGCCCGAAAGTCCCGCATTAACCGCCGTGATCGGCAATCCGTCGGCCGCGGCTTTCTGTCCAACGAGAACCGGAAATGCCTGCGATGGATCGAGTCCAAGACCGGCAGTAAGACTCGTTCCGAAAAACAAAACGCGCACCTTCGACGTAACTGAATCAGGTCGCTGCGTCGTGTCGACGGCGCGTATGGTGATCGTTTGAGGCCCACGCGCAGCGGGCGGACTATCCATATTTCGGTCCGGGCTGCACGCGACAATCGCCAAGCCCAGGACAATCCAGACATTCTTCATGCTCATTGCACAGCAAGTTACACGGGAATACAAAAGCGGAGACCAGAACCTGACGGTTTTGAGGGACGTTTCTTTCACTGTCGAGCAGGGCGAGTTTGTGGCAATCGTCGGACCGTCGGGCAGTGGTAAAACGACCTTGCTCGGTCTGCTCGCAGGACTTGATACTCCGACACACGGCAAGGTGATCCTCGACGGGAACGATCTTACGGCGATGTCCGAGAATGAGCGCGCCAGACTTCGCGGCGAAAAAGTCGGGTTCGTGTTCCAGACTTTTCAGCTGATTCCGACGCTCACTGCTCAGGAAAACATTCAGGTTCCGCTCGAGCTGCAGGGAAACGACGGCGCGGAACCACGAGCGCAGGACCTTCTCGAGAAAGTCGGACTCGAAGCGCGAGGACATCATTTCCCGACGCAGCTGTCGGGCGGCGAGCAGCAGCGCGTCGCACTGGCGCGTGCGTTCGCGAACTCTCCGCGAATTCTCTTCGCGGACGAGCCGACGGGAAATCTCGATGCTGCGACAGGCGCAAAAGTTTTTGATCTTCTAGCAACACTGAATCGCGAGTCCGGTTCCACGATTATTCTCGTGACGCACGACGCCGGGCTCGCCGGACGTGCATCGCGCGTGATTCGGCTCAGCGACGGACGAGTTGTCGGCGACACCGGAGCAAATTCGTGAGCGGATTGCTCGGACTCACCTGGCGCGAGAGTCGAAGCGCGCGACGCCGGCTCCTTCTGTACATGTCGGCGATCTCACTTGGATCAGCCGCACTCGTAGCGATCGATTCATTCGCGGACAACGTGAAGCGATCGGTGCGCGATCAGGCGCGTTCCGTTGTCGGAGGCGATCTCGCGTTTCGCTCGCGACGGCCATACACGCCGGCGCAGAATGCCATTCTCGATACGATCGCTCGATCGACGGGCGCGCGGTATTCCCGCGTGACGACATTCCCATCGATGGCGTTTGTGCCGAGGAATGGCGCAACGAGGTTGTCACAGATTCGTGCGGTGAGTGACAACTATCCGTTCTACGGACAAATCACTACAAACCCCGCCGGACAGTGGTCAGCGCTTCGAAATGGAGCGAATGCTCTCGTCGACCCCTCGCTTCTCGCAACTCTCAACGCGCACATCGGCGACACGGTCTCGCTTGGGTACCAACGATTCAAAATCATCGGCACGCTCAAGTCTGTGCCGGGCACGCCCGGTGTAGCTGAGATTCTTGGACCTCGCGTTTTTATCGCCGAGCGATATCTCGCCGCGACGCAACTTCTGGTTTTCGGGAGCACCGCTGAATACAACACGATGGCGAGATTGCCGGAAAACGCGGATGCAAATAAAGCGATCAAACCGTTTCGAAAGAATTTGGATAAAGCTCAGCTCCGGTTCATGACGGTCAACGAGTCCCAGGATCAGGCGAATCGATCCATCGATCAGCTGAGCCGCTTCATTGGAATTGTCGGACTCATCGCATTGTTGCTCGGCGGAGTCGGAGTAGCGAGCGGAGTTCGCGCTTACGTCGCGCGAAAGATCGACACGGTTGCAATCCTCCGCTGCCTCGGGGCATCGAGCGGACAAGTGCTCGCGATGTACGTGATACAAGCCGCTGTGATGGGATTGATCGGCGCCGTCGCGGGTGCCGCGCTCGGCGTCGCCGTTCAGTTTGGTCTGCCGACAGTATTCAAGGATTTCATGCCGGTGGATGTGACGGTCACACTCGAGCCGGAAGCAATTGTCACGGGCGTAATCATCGGCGGATGGATTGCGTTGATATTCGCACTGAGACCGCTGCTGGCGCTCAGAAATGTTTCTCCGCTGCAAACGTTGCGACGCGACGCAGATGCAGAAGTACTTCGGATGCGCTGGAACGACTGGCCGAGAATAGCTGTCGACGCTGCGCTCATCGCGAGCGTTGTCACGATCGGATTGTTGCGCGCGGCAAACATCCAACAAGGACTTTGGATCAGCGCATCTACAGGAGCTGCGATTGCTGTGCTCGCGGCCGGCGCTGCTTTTCTCTCGTGGATCGCGCGGAAAACGTTGCGCAAAGGCTGGCGATACGAGATTCGGCAGGGAGTCGCAAATCTTTATCGACCCGCAAACCAGACTCGATCCGTTGTCCTGTCGCTTGGGTTCGGCGCATTTCTCATCACGACGCTCTACCTCGTGCAGACGAATCTCCTGAAACAGTTCAACGTGAGCATGGATGCCTCGAACGCCAACCTCGTTTTCTTCGACGTCCAGGAGGATCAGCGAGCGCCGGTCGATTCTCTGATTCGCGCGGGGGGACATCGGATTCTCGAGACTGCGCCAGTAGTGACGATGAGAATTGCATCGATCAATGGGAAAACGGTCGATCAAATCGCTGCCGACACGTTGCCTCGCCCCGGCGATCAAGGCGCGGCGGCTTCGGAGGAACGGCCTGCGAACGATCGAGGTGGCAGCGGACGTCGCGGTCGGGGTGGCCGTCCTTCGTGGGCGCTACGCAGAGAATATCGGTCGACGTATCGTGACACGCTCACTGCATCGGAAAAAATCACGAAAGGAAAATGGTTCAGTCGAGAGGCGATATCGGCTCACCACGACACAGGAGAGGTGTCGATTGCGGCGGACGTGGCCGAAGAGCTTCGCCTGCATGTCGGCGACGTCGTGACATGGGACGTTCAAGGGGCTCAGGTTCCGACAAGGGTCACGAGCTTGCGCGAAGTGACGTGGACGCGATTCCAGCCGAATTTCTTTGCGGTGTTTTCTCCGCCGTCGCTCCAGGCCGCGCCGAAGCAATGGGTGCTTCTTGCAACCGTGAATGGCGCTGGTGAAGTAGCGAGATTGCAGCGCGACGTCGTGAGCAGGTTTCCAAATGTGTCCAGCATCGATCTCTCATTGATCAAAGACGCAGTGGAAAGAATCTCCGCGAAAGTCACAGCCGCGATTCGCTTCATGGCATTGTTCAGCCTCGGCATGGGAATTCCAGTTTTGTTTGCTGCCGTGGCCGCGACGCGAAGAGAGCGGATCCGCGAGGGCGTACTGCTCAAGACACTCGGCGCGACGCGGGCGCAGATCATTCGAATTCTTCTTGCCGAGTATTCCCTGCTCGGTGTGCTCGGAAGCTTGACGGGAATGCTGCTGGCGATATTGGGCGGTTGGGCGCTTACGCATTTCGTATTTGATACGACGTTTTCGCCGGCGCTCGGGGCAGCAGTTGCGATTGCTGCGGCGATGCTCGCGCTGACGATTGCGATTGGGCTGCTCGCGGGACGCGACGTGTTCAAGGAGACTCCCATGAGCGCACTGCGGGATGTGTGATCGGATTAACGGATTGACGGATTGACGGATTGACGGATTGACGGATGATCGAAAATCGGCTTCCGGTGTATCCGTTATTCGTCTATCCGTCAATCTGTCGTCCCGTCTATATTCAACCGAAATGAAAACTCGCGCACGCCTGGTATCGGCGGCGGTAATCGCTTACGCAATCTCGGGTTGCACCGGCGGCACGGAGCCCGCAGTTCCGGCTTCGATTGCTGCGGATGTATCAGTACCCACCGCCACCGCAGGCCTGGCGCTCGCGACAGCGCCGACATTTTCGGTGAAGGACGCGAGCGGCAAAACTATCGGCGGTGTTCCGATAACGATCGCAGTAACGGCCGGCGGCGGAACACTTACTAACTCACCGAGCACGACCGCATCTGGATCGCCAACTTCTGTCGGCAGCTGGACGCTCGGTAAAGTCGCGGGAGTCAACACTGTCACGGTCACCGTGTCCGGCCTCTCGCCGATTGTCATCAATGTCACCGGTGTAGCGGGACCACCTGCTTCGATCGCGATGGTCGGCGGAAACTTTCAAACCTCGCTCGCGGGAACTAGCGCTCCAGCGGCGCTCACCGCTCAAGTCCGCGATCAGTTCGGCAATGGTGTAGCGGGAAGCGTCGTGACTTTCCTGGTTCTCACCGGTGGAGGATCGATAAATCCTTCGACCGTCACGACGGATGCGTCGGGAAATGCGGGCGGTGCAGTATGGACTCTGGGTAAGAGTGATACGCCGCAATCGGCAAGCGCAAACGGGGCGGGTTTTTCGACGGGCATCAACGCGACCATTTCGACGGCTTTCAACGTCGACGTCAGGTTTTTTGGGCCCGCGCCATCGCCCGAGGCGGCCGGCGCCTTTACCGCGGCTGCGGCGCGTATAAGAGCGATGATCGTGGGCGACCTTCCAGACATCGATTTCACAACAGTGAATGGAGGCGCCGGGCAGGATCTATCGGGTTGCGGAATACCTGGGATTATTCTGCATGAGCCGGTCGACGACATAATCGTCTACGCGACCGTGACGCCAATCGACGGACCGGGAAAAATTCTCGCGTCTGCCGGGCAATGCCTGCGACGCACAAGCAATTTTCAGACGGTCGTCGGCGTGATGAGATTCGACGCGGACGACATCGCCGGCTTGGTATCAACCGGTCGGCTCAACGATGTAGTGCTTCATGAAATGATGCACACGCTGGGATTTGGAACGATCTGGGCGCTGTCTTCGCGACTTGGCGGATTACTCTTGACCGGC
>Ga0137376_10000572_pt1 | contig 17549 bp, 17 predicted proteins | sample SagtaG_23_FD_104814 | JGI IMG/M metagenome (GOLD analysis project Ga0137376, IMG submission 104814) | Vadose zone soil microbial communities from Sagehorn Ranch, Mendocino, California, USA - Sage2_L_20_16 metaG | ecosystem: Environmental > Terrestrial > Soil > Vadose zone | place: USA...
GACGTCGAGAATCATCTCGATCTCGTCGGTCGTGAGGTCGCCGAGCCGGAGGAGGTCGCGCTTCATGCCGTGGCGAGCGCTCGCTCGAGCACCGCGAAGCCCTCGTCGACCTGCGCGCGCGTGATGACGAGCGGCGGGACGAAGCGCAGCACCCGGTCGGCGCAGCAGTTGATCAGCAGCCCGTCGCGGAGGCAGCGCTCGACCACCGCGGCGCCCGGCCGCGTGAGCTCGGCGCCGAGCATCAGGCCGACGCCACGGACCTCGCGGATGACGGGCAACTTCGCGGCGAGGGCCCGGAGCCGGTCCGCGAAGTAGGCGCCGACCTCGCGCACGTGCTGGAGGAGCGCCGGCCGCGCGAGCTCGTCGACCGCCGCGAGGGCCGCGGCGCAGGCGACCGGGTTACCGCCGAACGTCGTGCCGTGGGCGCCGGCCGTCAGCACCGCCGCGATACGGGCGGTCGTGCACGTGGCGCCGATCGGGAGCCCGCCGCCGAGTGCCTTCGCGAGCGTCATGATGTCCGGCGGCACGCCGACGTGCTCGTGCGCGAAAAGCCGGCCCGTGCGGCCCATGCCGCACTGCACCTCGTCGAAGATGAGAAGGAGCTCGTGCCGGTCGGCCAGGTCGCGGAGGCGCGGCAAGTAGTCGGGCGCCGGCACGTTGACGCCGCCCTCGCCCTGGATCGGCTCGACGAGGATCGCGACCGTCTCGTCGCGCACGGCCGACGCCATCGCCGCCGCGTCGTCGTAGGCGACGAGGCGAATGCCGGGCAGGAGCGGCTGGAAGCCCTGGTGGTACTTCTCCTGGCCGGTGGCGGTGAGCGTGGCGAACGTGCGGCCGTGGAAGGAGCCCGTGGTCGACAGGATCTCGTACCGGCCGCCGTGCTCGCTGCCCCAGCGGCGGGCGAGCTTCATCGCCGCCTCGTTCGCCTCGGCGCCGCTGTTGCAGAGAAAGACGCGCTCGGCGAACGAGTGCCGGCAGAGGAGCGCCGCCAGTTCCACCGCCGGCGCGGTGTAGTAGACGTTCGAGGCATGGAGCAGGGTCGTGGCCTGGGCGCGAATCGCTTCGACGACCGCCGGATGGCAGTGGCCCAGATTGTTGACCGCGAGGCCGGCGAAGAAGTCGAGATAGCGCTTGCCGTCGGCGTCCCAGAGCTCGGCCCCGCGCCCCCGGACGAAGGCGACGGGCTGACGGGCATAGACCCCGATCTCGTGCGCCGCGCTCGCCGCGAGAATCTCCGCGTTCGTCATCGATATCCTTCGCTCACGCTCACGCGCGTGACAGACGACGGCGCGCCCGGCGCGTCGCCGGCACGAGCTCCGTACCGACGCCGCGGCTCGTCAGCACCTCGAGCAGGAGCGCGTGGCGCACGCGGCCGTCGATCACGTGCGCCTGCTTGACGCCGCCACGCAGCGCCTCGACGCAGCACTCGACCTTCGGGATCATCCCGCCCGCGATCGTGCCGTCGGCAATCAGGTCGACGGCGGTGTCCGCGGCGAGGGTGTCGAGCAGCGAGCCGTCGTGCGCTCGCACGCCCTCCACGTCCGTCAGGAGGATCAGCTTCTCGGCGCGCAAGGCCTCGGCGATCTTGCCGGCGACGACGTCGGCATTGATGTTGTAGGTCTGCCCGTCGGCGCCGGCGGCCGTGGGCGCGATCACCGGGACGAAGCCCTCGAGCGCGTCGATGACGCGCGGGTTGACGCCCATCACGTCGCCGACGAGCCCGAGGTCGTCCGCGCCGGGCCGCTTGCGGGCGACCACCAGCTCGCCGTCCTTTCCCGAGAGACCGACGGCGCGCCCGCCGTGGCGGTTCAGGAGCGCGACGATCTGCTTGTTGATCTTTCCGACCAGGACCTGCTCGACGACGTCCATCGTGGCCGCGTCGGTGACGCGCATGCCGCGCACGAAGCGCGAGGAGACGCCCTGCGCCTTGAGCGCCGCATCGATCTGCGGGCCGCCGCCGTGCACGATCACCGGGCGCATGCCGACGTACTTGAGGAGCGCGACGTCCTGCGCGAAGGAGTCCTTCAGCTCCTCGTTCTCCATCGCGTGGCCGCCGTACTTGACCACCATGACCTTGCCCGCGAAGCGGCGAATGTAGGGCAACGCTTCGAGGAGGACGTCGGCCTTCTCGACGGGACTCACGCAGGCGTTATGCCTCGCGGTCGCCGAGTGGACAACCGGATGGCGGTGGCGGGTTGCCGTGCGCGCCGAGCGGACCCCAGCGGTGCGCGATCCACACGTACGTGCGTTCGGCCAGGCGGAGTGCTCCGGGAACGAGGAACGGCAACGTCCAGAGCGTGCCGCCGGGAAGCCGGCGCAGGACCTCGCGTCCGGCGGCGGCGCCGCGGTGGACGTTCCCACGCTCGTCGACGAGGTGGATGCGCGCGACGCAGTCGGCGCGCGACACGCCGGGAAACCGTGCCTCGAGATCCGGTGTCTGGTAGGGCAGGGGGTCGAGGAGTCCGCCACGATCCCAGCGTCGGATCCGCGCGACCCAGCGACGGCAGAAGCCGCAGTTGCCGTCGTAGATCAGCGCCGCCTTCATGTCTCCGCCAGGCGTTTCAGGTTGAGGAGCTGCTTCCGCATCATCACGAGGTCGCCCCACGGGAAGAGCCCGCGCGTCAACCACCCGATCGGCCCTCGACCATAGCGGACGAGGACCTTCACGACGAGCCGCGCGCGGGTCTCGCCACGCGGCTCGACGACGTAGCTCACCCCGAACCGGCCGAAGACGCCGTCGAGCACGCTCGGCCGCGTCACCGCCGTCAGGTGGCGGTCCCGCTCGAAGTCGACGAGCTCGAAGCCGCCCATCACCGTCTGGCCGCGCTGGAGGTCGTCGAGACCCGGTGTCAGCTGGGGCGGGCTCTGCCGTCCGAAGTTGTCGATCCAGTCGTAGCTGTACGGCGCCACACGCAGCTGGCAGAGCCAGCGGAACACGACCGCAGCGGGCGCGTCGACGTCGACCGCGCGAAAGACGGCCTCGTCGGCGGGTACCAGATGCCGGTCGCACGGAAAGGCGGCCGCGCGTTCCGCCTCGGTCGCCCCCCATGCGTAGGGAATCACCCGCGCCGCTCAGGCGGCCGGTCTGCCCGCGAGACCGGCTGCATCGGGCAGCCTTCGACGCCGGCGCCGCGCGTGCCAGGCGCTCGCCAGCCCTGCCCCGGCCGCGCCCCCGAGCGTCGCCACGATGACCCACGCGCCGCCGTGGTCGAAGATCGCGCCGTGCACGACCCGCAGTGAGACCGCGATGGCGGCGCACGCCGCGAGCGCGCCGTACGGAAGCTCGCGCCACACGAGACGCTGGCGGCCGGCGAGGATCGCGACGAACGGCACGGCCGACGTCGCGGCCAGATACGCCTCGTACGGCCGGCCGCGGAGCACGAGGAGTTTCCGGTCCTGGTGCCAGGCGCCGACGATCATCACCGTCGCGATCCCCGCCTGGAAGACGGCGCCGACCAGCCGGGTCGCGAGGAGCACGTGCGCCAGCGAGGCGAGCGCGAAGCCCATGAAGAACGGGTGGCGCGTGATGCGCTCGAGCCCGTGCGGCGGCCGCACCGTGTGCGTGAGGATCGCCATCGGCGAGGCGGCGTACGACGAGACGAGCGACGCGAGCGCCAGCGCGATCCCGAAGCCGATCATCGCCATGAGGGGCCAGCGGAGCGCGGCCACATCGCCGAGCGCCAGGCCAGGCGCCCCTTCGAGGCGGTGGTTCGCATAGAAGCGGACGACCACGACGAACATCACCGCGGCGATGAGCGAGAAGAGCGTCGTGAAGCCCCGCTCGCCGAGGCGCGCGACGAGCGCGGCGCGTGGGCGCCGCGTGGCGAGCCCGATGTGCAGCCCGCCGAAGAGGAGCCAGAGGAGACCGACGGTCAATGCGGGTTCCATGAGATTCTCCTTTCACCCGCGCGGGCGCGGCCGGGGGACCGCCGCCAGCAGCGGGTGCTTCAGCGCGGCGGGATCGAGCGGCTTGCCATGCGCGAAGGCCCCGAACCCCGCGTCCATGGCGGCAAAGAATGCCCGCAGTCCCGCGACACGCGTGGTGACGAACTGTGCCCAGTCGCGCCGCCCGCGCTCCTCCTCGACCGCGCGCTCGGTCTCATCGATGGTCGCGAGCACCTGGCGCACGTTCCAGCGGAAGCGACGCTCCATGATCTCCTGCATGACGCGCCAGAAGTCGGCGGCGGCCTCGTACTGGTCGCGGCGCGACCCGCCAACGCGGCTGCGTCGCACCAGGTGCCAGTCGACGAGGCCGCGGATGTTGACCGAGATGTTGCTCTTGCTCTGCTCGAGCTCGGTGGCGATCTCGTCGAGCGAGAGAGGCCCGGGCTGCAGGTAGAGGAGCGCGAAGATGCGGCCCTGGAGCTGGTTCAGGATCCCCGAGGTGGCGGCGGCGGCCCCCATGCCGTCGACGAAGATGCCGGTCGTACGATCCATAGCGTACGCTCTGTGCAGAGCGTTTAGAATATTCTGAACGTATTGTCAATAGGCGGCGTCGCGCGGATCCGCTCGGCACGGACGACACGACCGTCGCGCTCGGCCTGACAGACGGGGAGAAGAGCGACCTCGTCGAGTACCTGAAGTCGCTGCCGGCCGAAGAGAGCGGGTCCTAGCGCCTGGCGGCCGTCACGAGCAGCACCTTCAGGCCGTGGCACGCTCCATCGCCCCCGCAAGCCCCGTGAGCTCCTTCGTGACGCTCGGGCGCGCGATGACGCGGCCGTACCACGCCTGCAGGCGCGGATGTGCGTCGCCGAGCGGCGCGCCGAGGTTGGCGGCGAACGTGATCGTCAGCGCGTACCCGATGTCCGCCACGCTGAACTCGCCACAGAGCCAGGGCCGGTTCCCGAGCCGTTGCTCGAGGCCATCGTAGTGCGCACCGATGGCGGCACGTGCACGGGCGATGCGCTGCGCGTCGCGCGCGTCACCGGCCTTGTAGAAGACCTCGGAGATCAGCTCGAAGACGAGCGGGAAGAGGATCTCGTCGGCATCAGATGCCGCCGGTAGGTTGAGTCAAGACGTTTCCTCATCCGCCCTCGTTGCGCTATCCGCTCCCACACGTGAGGACCGCCGCATCGTGGTTCGTGCTCGCCGCCTTCGCCCTTGCGGCCGACGCCGCCGCCTGCACGGCGACGAGCGCCGCGCACCCGCGCTGGACGCTCGCCTCGGACGGGGGTGTGGCATGGCTCGTCACCCCGTGCGGCGAGCGCTTTTACTCCGTCGGGATCAACGGTCTCGACGGGGGCTCGCCGGTTCGACGGCGGACCGCGTATCACTGGGCGCGCTTCTTCCCGGATTTTGCGAGCTGGCTCACGACGACGCGGGCGCGAGCGGCGGGGTGGGGCTTCAACACCGCCAGCGCCGGGTCGCTGCCGCCGCACGTGCTCCGCATGCCGGAGATCCCGAACCTCGCGCTCGGGCAGACGGCGACGTTCCACTGGGTCGACCCGTTCGCCCCCGCCGCCGAGCGGCGGATGCGCGCCTGGGCGCACCGGCTCGTGGCGCCGTACCGCGCGGACCGGTATCGCATCGGCTACTTCACCGACAACGAGGTCGGCTGGTGGAACGGCGCGCTCTTCAACTTCTTCGTGCAGCAGCCAGCGACCAACCAGACCAAGCAGCGACTGATCGCGCTCCTCCGCGAGCACTACGGCGGCGACTGGGCGCGCTTCCAGCACGACTTCGTGCCGCCCGCCGGCGTCGGCTCGTTCGACGGTCTCCTCGCCGAGACTGCCGACCATCCGCGCCTCCGTCCCGGCGGTGCCGGTATCCAGGTGGTCCGGCGCTGGACCGGCCTCGTCGCCGAACGCTACTACCGCCTGGTCCATGCCGCGCTGCGTGCGGCGGACCCGGACGCGGTCAACTTCGGCGACCGGCTGCCGATCTACTACGACCCGGCGGCGGTGCGCGCGATGGCGCCGTGGGTCGACGCGATCGCGACGAACTACAACGTCGACAGTCCCGACGGCTGGATCGCGCCCTATTACTTCGAGGGCCTCCACCAGCTGAGCGGCGGCAAGCCCGTGCTCGTCACCGAGTGGTTCTTCGCGGCCGCCGAGAACCGGACCGGCAACCGCAACAACGGCCACCTGATGACGGTCGCAACCCAGGCGGAGCGCGCCCGCGGCGCGGCCGCCGCGGCGGAGGGCTTCGCGCGCCAGCCGGCGGTCGTCGGCAGCCACTGGTTCCAGTACTACGATCACCCGCGCGGCGGGCGGCAGGACGGCGAGGACTACGACTTCGGCCTCGTCGACGTGAACGACCGCCCCTACGAGGGACTCGTCGCGGCGCTTGCCCGGACGAATGGCCACCTGGCCGTGGTCCATCGCGATTCCGCCGACGGCCCGCGGCCGCGATTCAGCGGCGCCTGGACGATGCCGCGGGCCGACATCGACCCCCGCGACCGCTCGCTCGGCGAGTGGCCGAAGGACACCGCGCTCGTCCCGAGTCTCGCCACCCCGGCCGGCGAGGTGCCGTTCGGCGACCTGCTGCTCGCCTGGAACGGCGAGGGATTGGCGCTCGGCCTCGTCGCGATGGACTACTACGACCCGCACCTGCTCGCCTACGGCGACGAGTTCCCGCGCGGGGAAGCCTTCCGTGTGGACTGGGGCGTCGACGCCGGCGCGGGCCCGCGCCGCCTGAGCCTCTCGATCATCCCGCCGAAGGTGTTTCCGAAGAAGAGCGCGCCCCAGATGCGCGCCGAGCTCTGCTACGACGAGCACGGCCGCTGCGACCCGGTCCCCGGCGCCGTCGCGGTCTACTTCGGGAGCGACCAGCCGCGGATCACCGTCGAGGCAACGGTACCGTGGCGCGCGCTCGGTGTCGCGGGACCGCCGCCGCGGCCGCTCCGCATGCAGCTCGCGGCGACGGCGTTCCACCGGTCGCGCTGGATGTCGTGGAACGGGCTGCCGCCCGACGAAGCGATGAAGGATGCGGCCGGCTGGCGCGACGTCGCGCGGCGAGATTGACTCTTTACGACCGCGCTCCACGCGGGCTATGGGCTGCTTCGATGGGTGCGTTCCGCCGCGAGGAGCTGGAGGACGCGTTCCGCATCTACTGGCGCACCGGCGCCGTCGGCGAGGACTGGAACGCCTGGGCCGACCTCTTCACCGAGGACTGCACGTACTTCGAGCACTGGTACGGCCTCATGCACGGGCGCGAGACGGTCCGGGCGTGGATCGTGCCGCTCATGGAGAAGTACGGCGAGATCTACACGGGCTACGAGTGGCACGTGGTCGATCCCGAGCGAAGCCGCGTCGTCCTGTACGTCCAGAACCGCCGCGATCATCCGTCGGGGCGAGGGACGTGCGATTTTCCTGGCGTCACCGTCCTCGACTATGCCGGCGGCGGGAAATGGCAGCGCGAGGAGGACTACTGGGCGGTGAAGGCGCGCGAGGCCGCGATGCGCGAGTACGAGGCCGCCTGCCAGCGCGACGACCCCGACCACCCGAAGAAGCGCACGCGGCTCGACTGGGGCAACGGCCCGGCGTGGACGAAGGGCGGGCGCTCGTGGTTCGAGCGGCCGCGGCCGTAGCAAGTAGCGACGGTTCCACCCCGACTACGAGCTCGTGGACGCAGACGGGAACCCCGTCGCGATGCCCGAGAACCGCATCGTTCCGCCCGAGATGGCACCGCCGGGACTGCCGGTGCAGATGCTCGACGACCCCCAGCACGCGGGGACCCAGGCTCGCGGGCGCTGATCACAGCGCACCCAGGAACTTCAAGAGCCGGGCCCGTGCGTCGGGCGAGAGCGCCGCGAAGCGGTTGCGCGCCGGGCGCCCCTGGCCGTCGTGCGCGAGGATCGCGTCCGAGATCGTGGTGGCGCGGCCGTCGTGCAGGAAGGTCGTCAACAGGTGGAGGCCCCAGAGCGGCGCCGTGCGCATCTCGGTGCCGCGCGCGAGCCCCTGCTCGATGCCGTCGCCGAGCGAGCCCATGTCGTGGAGCAGGAAGTCGGAGAAGGGCTGGAACGACCGGAAGCGGAGGGCGTGTACGGGGCTCGCGCCCGTGATCAGTGTGCGGACGTGGCAGTTCGCACAGCCGATGTGGTCGAAGACGTAGCTGCCGCCGAGCTCCGCGAAGCCGAGGCGCGGGCGTGGCGGCGGGGCGAGGAGTCGCATGAAGTCGTTGAACAGCGCGACGTCCGTGCCGTCGTCCTCCGGGTCGGCGACGGGATCACAGGCGAGCAGCGAGCAGTCGCCCTGCGGGCAATTCTCGTTCGGGAAGAGCGGGCTCGTGATGCCCATCTCGTTCAGGTAGGCGTCGCCGGAGAAGTGAAGGAGGTTCGGTACCTGGCTTTTCCAGCCGAACTTCCCGACCGCCCGCTTTCCGGTCACGACGTCGGTGACGATGTTCGGGCGCCCCGCGGTCGCGGGCTGCCACCGAGCCTCGATCGCGGCCAGCGACAGCAGCGTGATCGCCGGCACGGAATCCACGAGGCCGAGGCCAAATAGCGGCGTGGTCCGCCGTCCGGCGCGGATGGTCGCCTCCGCAGGCACCTGCTCGCCGACGAACGTGCACGCGCCCTGCGCCCCGATGCCCTGGCTCTGGATGAGCGAGCCGCCGTGCGACGTCATCGGATCGAACGCGCCCGCGGTGGTCTTGCCGAAGCGCGTCTCGACGAGCGTGCTCCCGCCGCCCGTGCCACCGACGTTGTGACACGCGGCGCACGAGTCGCCGTTGAACACGGGACCGAGCCCGTCCGCCACGGTCTCGACCTCCTCGAACGTGTCGCGCCCGGCGGTGAAGCGCGCGAGCTCGTCGATCGTGAGGCCGCCCACGGGGTCGCCGAACTCGGCCCTCGCGGTCGCCCCGAGCAGTACCATCGCCGCGGTCATCCATGTCCTCGTCGTGCGTCGTATCGCCGTCATGGCTCCACCTCCGCGCCCGGAAGGTGGCAACGGCCATGCCAGAAGACGCGCGCGGCTCGACGCGACGCTCACGCGCCGCCGATCATGCCCGTCGATCGAGTGCGATGCGCGGTGCGATGGCGTCCGGCGCGCCATCTGCGGCGCGGAGATCGGATCGCGCGTACAGGACTGACCGCGCCCATCAGCGTCGTGACGGTGGCGCGCGCCATCGGACCTTCCTCGGTGCGACGGGTTGTCCGATGGTCTCGTCAGAGCTCGCCGACCGCCCGGAGCAGTGCCGGCGTCAGCTGCTGCTTGCACCGCCAGTACGCGTCCCGCGGGACGGGTCGGGGTCCTCGCGCCGGATGTCGCGGGCGGGCTTGTCCTCGCGGAGGCCCTGAAACGACGGATGACGGATCTTGCCGTCGCTCGTCCACTCGGTGAACGCCACCTCCGCGACGAGCGTGGGCTTCACCCAGTGGGCGTTCCGGCCGAGCGGTCCCTTGGGGCACGGCGTGAACGGGCACTCGGCCTGCGCGATGCCGTCGAGCCTCTTCCGGAGCTCCTGTGCGCTCCGGTTCGTGAAACCCGTCCCGACCTTCCCGGCGAAGCCGAGCGTGCCGCCGGCGTCGCGCACGCCGATCAGCAAGGCACCGATCCCGAGGCGCGACCCCTCGGGGTCCGTGAACCCACCGACGACGAATTCCTGGCGCTTGATGCACTTCGTCTTGAGCCACGCCGGGCCGCGCCCCGCCGCGTACGGCAGGTGCCGGCGCTTCGACACGATCCCCTCGAGCCCCATGCCGCAGGCGCGCGCGAAGAACTCCCCGCCGTGGCCAACGACATGCTCCGAGTAGCGGAAGCAGCGCGGAGGTTTCGTGCGGAGCAGGTCGGCGAGCCGCGCCTTCCGCTGCTCGAGCGGCAGCGCGGCGACGTCCTTGCCGTCGACGTGCAGGAGGTCGAACACGAAGTAGGCGAGCTGGCCGTCGCCCGTGCCGGACGCGTTCTGCAAGGCCTGGAAGCTCGTACGGCCGTCCGGCAGCATCATTGCCACCTCGCCGTCGAGGAACGCGCGCCGGACGGCGAGCTCGCGGGCTGCCGTCGCCACCTCCGGGAAGTGGTCCGTCCAGTCCTTGCCGTTCCGGCTGATGAGCGAGACCGTCCGTCCGTCGATGCGGCAGCCGATGCGGTAGCCGTCGAACTTGAGCTCGTGCAGCCACTCGTCGCCTTCGGGCGCCGTGTCGACGAGCGTCGCGAGCTGCGGTGCGAATATCCTGGGGAGCGGGACGTCGCCCGCGCCGGAGCGACGGCGCGTCACATCGCGCAACATAGCGCCGGCGGTCGGAGCGCGGGAGCTGGCCTTGCCCTATATAATGATGCGGGGCGAACGAAGGGCGAATTGAAACTTCATCACTGCGTCGGCATACGCCAGCGTTGCAGCGTCTCGGCCCGGGTGCTCGACGCGGAGTGGCCCGCCGTCGCCATGAATCCTGCCGCCCAGCCGCTCACCCAGCTCGTCGAGAACGAGGTGCCCGTGCCGAGCCACGCGTTCTGGTCGAAGTGGACGACGTTGATCCCCGGCGCCATCGCATCCACGAACGAGCCGCGGTTGGCGTACGACGCGATGTCGCCCCGCGCGTCGCCCGCGGTCACGGCGATGACGCCGGGGTCGGCCGCGGGATAGGTCGGGCTGGTCACCGGGAGGTTGCCGGCCGCGGCGAAGAAAAGGACGCCCCGCGCGGCAGCCTCGCGGATCAGGTCCGTCACGAGCGGGCTGTCGTGGTCGCCCGCGAGGCTCAGGTTCACGATGTTCGCGTGCCGGTTGAGCGCCTCGTAGAGGCCGCGCGCCAGGTCGAACGTCGTGGTGCTCTCGTCGCCGCCGTAGATGTCGATGGGCAGGATCGAGACCGGCACCTTGGCGCCGGCATCGCCGCGCTCCTGGAGCGCGCGCCCGACCCCGTCGAGGAGCGTTTCGGCCATCGCCGTGCCGTGCGTCATCCGATCGGCCGGAGGCTGATAGTCGCCGAAGAGCGAGATCCCCGGCTGGAGAAAATCCTTGACGAGCGTCCCTTGCGGCTGCACCGCCGTGTCGATCAACGCCACGACCACGCGATCGGCCGACGGCGAGACGTCGGGCTGGGGCAGCGCCGGCGGCCCCGAGCTCATCGCCAGCGGCTCGAGGTTGCCGGGAGGGGCGATCGAGAAATTCGTCTCGACGGATGCCACGTCGCTCTCGTGCTCGAGCTTGGCCCGCGCGCCCCGTGCGGCGGCTTCATCGCCGAACCGGAGCCGGTACGCGCCCGCCGCGTCGAGCCGCGCCACCACCGTGGCACCCAATCGCCGGGCGAGCGCGTCGACGCCCGCTTCCGACCCGTGCTTCAGCGCCACGATCAGCTCGGTGGGAATCGGGCGGCTCCGCCGATGGTCCGCTTTCCCGGTGACGTGGATGAGCTCGGTCGCGTCGTTCACGGAGTTCCGATAGACGAAGAGCTTCGCCGGGCCGCTCACCTGCGGGAGCAGCGCGAAGTTGTACCCCGCGAGCAGCCGATCGAGCGCCTCGCGAGGCTTCAGCTTCTTGAAGCGCACGCTGACCGTGTGGTGCGCGTCCGGCTCGACGTAGATCTGCCAGCCGGTCTCGGACGAGATCGCCTCGAGCACGCGCGGGAGTGGCCACGATTCGATGTGCGCGTCGACCTCGCCGCGATCGGTACTCCAGACGAGGGAATCCGCGGCGTCGAGCACGGCCGCGGTGACGAGGCAGACCGCGAGCAGGCACGCGGCACACGTTCGCACGTCCGCGCGCGTACTCCGTCTCGGCGGGAGCGTCAACCGGCGCACGCGATCGCAGCCCGTGCATCAGCGCTACGCCGCGGATCCGCTCAGAGCCCGACGTGCTCGACGTCGACCCGCAGCAGGATCACCGACGCGGGCATCGCGGCCGCGCCGCCGGCGACGGACGCGGGGGTCCACGCCGTCAGCTGCACGTGCCCGGCGAACCGCGGATCGGCCCCGTTCGCCGACGCGAGGAACGCGGCGAAGTCGCCGAGCGACCGGTCGGGCGTGAGCACGACCTCTTCGGGATTCTGGCCGAGCTCGACCCGCAGCGACGCGCCGGCGTTGTCCACGAGTAGCTCGGGGCTGCCCGGCGTGGCGTGGAAGTCGAGCCGCCGGATGCTCCAGACCTCGAGCGGCGCCGGATGCGGCCCCGTCGGAAACCTCGAGGTATAGTAGTTGACGTCGTTCAGGCGGAGCACGGCATCGCCGTCGGCGACCTGCGCGGCGAGCCGCGGCGTGACGGTGCTCAGCGGTCCGTTGGGGAGCGGCAGGACGGGCAGCTGCCGACCGACGAAGTACTCGGCCACGTGCCGCTCGAAGTGGAACGTGTTCCAGAACTCGTCCTGCGGGACGGGGCCCGGCTCCTGCGCCGACAGCGTGTGTCGCCGCCCGAGGATCCAGAGCCGGCCGTCGTGGCGGAGTGACGCCGCGGCGAAGGCCACCGCCCGCCGCTGCACGTCGTGGCGGAAGACCGGATCCTGGTCGCTCCACGCCTGGGCGGCGCCGTTCGCGATCGAGGCGACCACGGGCAGGACGAGCAGCGCGACTCCGAACCGGCCCGGCAGCTCGACGGCGCGGAGCGCGAAGTAGAAGAACGGCGGCAGCGCCGGCAGCAGGTAGCGCGCCTCGGTGTGCCCGACGAACAGGACGATGCTGCCGCCGATCAGGAGAAGCCACGACCAGAACGGGACGTCGCGCCGCTCCGGCCGCCAGAGCGCGCGTGCCATGCCGGCGACCGCGAGCACGACGACAGGGAGAGACACCATCGTCTGCAGCATGGGAACATAGTCGCGCCACGATTCTCCCGGCCACGCGTCGACGGCGCCCTTCGCGCCCCGGAGGACCACCCCGAGCTCTCGCCACGCGCCGGAGCCGTGGACGCGCCACAGCACGAGCCCCTCCGCGGCGAGGAAAAAACCCGCGGCGGTCCCCGCTGCGACCCCGAGTCCCGCGAAGCGTCGCCATTGTGGCGTTGACGATTCCCCCACTGTCGCCACGAGCTCCGCGGCGAGGAGCGCGGGGAGGAGGAGCGCGCTGCTGAATTTCATCGCCATCGCGGCCCCGAGCGCGGCCCCAAAGAGAGCATACCGCCCGAATCGGAGTGCCGTGCGCGCACGCATCCAGAGGGCGACGGACAGTGCCGACGCCCCGGCCGTCACGACGTCGGTCATGACGTGCGCGCCGTAGCGGACGAAGTACCGCGAGGTCATGAAGAGCAGCGTGCCGACGAGCGCGACTCGCCGGCCGCACGGCGCCGCGAAGAGGACGAACACCGCCGCCGCGGTGCACAGCGAGAGAACCGCGCTGAAGAGATGCGGACCGAACACCAGTGCGGCGTTTGCGGGACCGCCGAGCCGGCCGAGCGCGACGACGGGCACCAGGAGAAGCGTCAGGAGCGGGGGCCGGATCTGGTCGAAGCTGACGTCCTCGCCGAGCAGCCGGCTCGCATTCGCGAGATAGCGATAGCCGTCGTAGTACTCGACCTGGAGCGTCGCGCCTCGCCAGAGGGTGTACACGGCGCACGTGGCCACGAGCGCCACGACCGCCCGATCGAACGCCTGCATCGCGCGGTCCGTCGAACGGCCGTCGGGGCCTCCTGTGGTCTCGAGCGTGACCATGCGTCCGCGGGCGCGTCGTTCTGCGCGGGACCGGCGCCGGGCCTGCTCGCGTGCGGTGCGCGCCTGGGTCGTCACGGGCCGTTCGTCATACCCTCGCCCCCGTCTCGAAGTCGACGACAGCCCGCGCCGGGTCGTGCTAAGGGATCGCGGCCGATCGCATGGATCTCTCCGAACGCCCCGCCCATCCCTTTCACCGTCATCCCTGGGAGCTCGCGCGCTTCCGCTTCTTCCGGGCGCTCCTCCGCGACGCGGGTGCCGACCGACGGCCGCAGGCCATCCTCGACGTCGGCGCGGGCGACGCCTGGTTCGCCGGCCGCCTGCTCGGCGACATGCCGGCGGGGACGCGGATCACCTGCTGGGACGCGAGCTACACGGTCGACGACGTGGCCCGCCTGACCGCGGGTGGCAGCGGCGCGATCCAGTTCTCCGCCGAGCCGCCGACCGGCCGGTTCAGCCTCCTCTTGCTGCTCGACGTCCTCGAGCACGTGGAGCGAGATCACGAGTTCCTGTCCGCGCTGGTCGACCAGAGGCTCGAGCCGGGCGCACTCGTGGTGATCAGTGTCCCCGCGTGGACGGCGCTCTACAACGACCACGACGCCTGGCTCTGCCACCATCGCCGGTACGCGCCGGCGGGCGCCGCGCGGCTCGTCGCGGACGCCGGTCTCGCCATCGTCCGCCGGGGCGGCCTCTTCCACTCGTTGATCCTTCCCCGCTACCTCGGCACGTTGCTCCGGCGGCGCGAGCGGACGGCCGCGGCGCATTCCCTCGAATGGCGGTCGGGCGCCGCGACCGCGCGCCTCCTCGAGGAGGCGCTCGCGCTCGAGGGGCGCCTCTCGCTGCTCCTCTCGCGCGCGGGTCTCGACGTGCCGGGGCTCAGCTGGTGGGCGCTGTGCCGCAAACCGTAGTCGTCGTGCCTTGCTTCAACGAGGCCGCGCGCCTGGACGATGCGTCGTTTCTCGCGCTCGCGGCGGCACCCGGCATCGGCGTGCTCTTCGTCGACGACGGCTCGACGGACGGGACCGCCGCCCGCCTCGCAAGCCTCGCCGCGCGCGGCGACGGCGCCATCACGGCGCTGTCCCTCCCCGGCAACGCGGGCAAGGGCGAGGCCGTCCGGCGGGGTCTCCGCGAGGCGCTCGAGGGCGGCGCGACCGCCGTCGGGTACGTCGACGCCGACCTCTCGACGCCCGTCCCGGAGGTCCTCCGCCTGCTCGCCGAGATGGAGCGGCGTCACGCGGTGGTGGTCATGGGCGCCCGCGTCGCGCTGCTCGGCACGGCGATCGCGCGCCGCGCCCACCGGCACTACCTCGGCCGGCTGTTCGCCACGGCCGCGTCGCTCGTCCTCGGCGTGCGGGTCTACGACACGCAGTGCGGCGCGAAGTTCTTTCGCGACACCCCGGCGGTGCGCAACGCGCTCGCCACGCCGTTCGCGTCGCGCTGGGCGTTCGACGTCGAGCTGATCGGCCGTCTGCTGCAAGGCGACCCGCCGCTGCGGCCGGCGGACTTCGTCGAGATCCCCTTGCAACGCTGGACCGACGTGTCGGGGTCGAAGATCGGCCCGCTCCAGATGGTGCGGACGGCGTGGGATCTCGCGGTGATCGCGGTCCGGTACCACGTGCGAAAGCGCGTCCGATGAAGCGCGCGCTTTTTCTCAGCGTGATCGAACCTTCATCATTGTCAACGAAGGTGGTACGCCATGGCGCGATGACCGCCGACTGGGGGTTTCCATCCGACCTGGACGACGTCTCCGGCGAAGTCGCGATCGCCGGCGTCGGCGAGGCCGACCACACGAAGGCGTCGGGTCGTACGACGAAGCAGATCGGCGCGCAGGCGATCGAGCGCGCGCTCGCCGACGCGGGTCTCACGCCGCGCGACGTCGACGGCATCATGCACACGCCATTCGACGGGCAGCAGTTCGGGGCCGACGACTACCGCGCGCACTTCGGCACGACGCACGAGATGTGGACGTCCACCGCGGGCGGCGGGATGGTCTGGGCGGGCTCTGCGCCGCACGAGGCCGCGCTCGCGATCCGCGCCGGCAAGGCGCGCACCATCGTCAACGTCTTCTCGGTCGCATGGGCGACCCAGCGCGCGGACATGGTCGGCGGTCCCGGCGAGGTGCACGCCGCCGAGCTCTTCAAGCAGAACCTCGAGGTGCCGTTCGGCTGGTTCCCGCAGCCCGTGTACTTCGCGACCATCGCGCGCCGCCACATGCACGAGTACGGCACGACGCCGGCTCAGCTGGGCGCCATCGCCGTCGCCTGCAGGCGGCACGCGAATCGCACGCCCGCCGCCGTGCTGCGCGACAAGCCACTCACGCTCGAGCAGTACCTCGCGAGCCCGACGATCTGCGATCCGTTCCGGAAGGAGGACTGCTGCCTCATCTCCGACGGCGGCGGGGCGTACGTCATGACGTCCGTCGAGCGGGCGCGCGACCTGCGCCGCCCGGTCATCGAGGTCGCGGGCGTCGGCGTCGGGAACTCGAGGACGCGGACCTATTGGGCGCAGCAGGGCGACTTCACGGCGACGCCGCAGGTCTTTGCCGCGCCCGGCGCCTTCCGCATGGCGGGCCTTTCGCCCGCGGACGTCGATGTCCTGGCCTGCTACGACCCGTTCACGATCGTCTCGCTCATGCAGATCGAGGACATGGGCTTCTGCAAAAAAGGGGAGGGCGGCCCGTTCGTCGAGGGGACGACGCTGCACTTCGACGGCGGGCGACTCCCGTACAACACGCAGGGCGGCATGCTCTCCCACGCCTACGTGCTCGGCATCGCGCACGTCGTCGAGGTGGTCCGCCAGCTCCGCGGCGAGGCGGCGGCGCAGGTGAGGGACGCCGAGATCGGCGTCTACGGCGGGTACACCGGGCCGCAGGCGAGCACCCTCATCTTGAGGCGCCGGTGACGAGCTTCCGGCGCGAGTTCCCGCTGCCCGATACGGAATGGCCGCCGACGCGCGAGTTCTGGGCCGCCGCGGCGCGCGGCGAGCTCGCGTTGCCGCGTTGCGACGCCTGCCGCCGCTGGCGCTGGTATCCCGACGCCACGTGCCGGTTCTGCGGTTCGGCGTCCTCGACGTGGACGGCGGTCAGGGGCCGCGGGCGGCTCTTCTCGTGGTCCGTCGTCCGCCGGGCCTTCATCCCCCAGCTTGCGGCGGACGTGCCGTACGTCGCGGGGCTCGTGGCGATCGAGGAGGATCCGGCCGTGCGCATCGTGACGCGCATCGTCGACTGCGAGCCGGCGGTGCTGCGGATCGACCTGCCCGTGCGCGTGGTCTTCCGGCCACTCCGCTTCGCCGGTGTGCGGGGCGAGGTTACGGCGCCGATGTTCGTCCCGGAGTAGGGCTCTCGAGATTCGGGACTCTAGGGCTTCGTCGCGACGACGATCATGCGACGCGTATCGACCCCGTAGACCTCGCCGTCGAAGCCGCCGTATACGCGCTCGAGGCGTAGACCGGTGGCCTCGAGCATGCCGATGAGCTCCGTGAGCGTGTAGAGACGGATGTGGTGCCCGTCCAGGTCGCGGCGGCGGCCATCGGACGCGACCGCGATGAAGGTCACGTGGTTGCGGCTCGTCACGAGGTTGAGCTCACGGTGCTCGAGATAGACCGTCTCGTTCGCGCCCGTGCGCGATTCGTTCGCCACCTGGTTTCTGATGACCCACTCGCGGTTGATCAGGTCGAAGAGGGCGCGGCCGCTTGGCCGCAGCGCCGCCGCAACGCCCCGCAACACCTTCGCGTCCTCTGCCTCCGACTCCAGGTAGCCAAACGAGCTGAACATGTTGATCACGGCGTCGAAGCGGCCGTCGAAACCCGGTGCGCGCATGTCGGCGCGCACTGTCTCGATCTCGATGCCCCGGCGCTTCGCCTCAGCCGCCGCCGCGTCAAGGTACGGCTGGCTCAGGTCCAGGGCCGTGACGCGCAGGCCGCGCTGCGCCAGCAGTAGCGCATGGCGCCCAGGTCCGCAGCAGAGGTCGAGCAGGCTCTCGCCCGCCTTCAGCGCCAGCGCCCGCTCGACGAAGCTGGCCTCGTGTTCTGCGCCCTC
>Ga0137376_10000574_pt1 | contig 17543 bp, 15 predicted proteins | sample SagtaG_23_FD_104814 | JGI IMG/M metagenome (GOLD analysis project Ga0137376, IMG submission 104814) | Vadose zone soil microbial communities from Sagehorn Ranch, Mendocino, California, USA - Sage2_L_20_16 metaG | ecosystem: Environmental > Terrestrial > Soil > Vadose zone | place: USA...
AAGCTCGCGTTGACCTGGATGCTCCCGGTGTTGTTGCCGATCGTCAGGCCGACCGTGACCGGATTGCCGGTGGGCAGGTTCGAACCTCCCGCGGCCTCGACGCCGAATGTGTAGCCGCCGCCATCCCGCGGCTGAATCTTCATCTCTAACGGCACGCCGTTGATGACCCCCCAGAACGTGAACGCTCCGTTGTTCGTCTGGAAGGAGCCCCCGGGGATCGTCGCCGTGAACCCGCCCAAGCGGAACGTGACGGTTTGCGTCAGGGGATCGATGGTGCCGCCCGGCCCGGGCCTGAACCCGCCTCGCGCAGCGAACCCGCCGGACTCCCGGTTGATCCAGACGGCGGAGGAGAAGGCGGAAAACGGCACCACCGTCGACTCTGCGAGTACCCATGTGTCGTTCAGGCCCGAGCACGGAAGACAGTTCGCCCCGGCGAAGAACGTGGCGCGTCCGGCCGCCTGGTGGTAGACGGCGCTCTGGCCGGCCCGCGGACCCGGTGAGCTTCCCTGGGGATTGAGTTGGGTCCAGACCGGCGTTCCCCCGATCCCGTTGGCGTTCGAGAGCCGCCAGACGTCGCCGAAGAAGGTCGTTTGCGAATGATTCACTCCCCCGATCACGGTCAGGGTGTTGGCCGCCGCGTCATATGTCACAGCGTGCGCATGCCTCGTGGTGGGGGGACCTCCGGCCGGGCTCAGCTGCGTCCAGGCCGGGGTCCCGCCGAGGCCGTTCGCGTTCGACAGCACCCACACGTCATTGTAATCGACGAAATCGCTCTCGCCTCCGAAGATGATCAACCGGTTGTTGGCGGCGTCGTAGCCGCCGGCATAGCCCATTTCCGCGCGGGGAGCGGGCTGCGGCCCGGACAGGTTGAGTTGGGTCCAGGCCGGCGTCCCTCCGAGCCCGTTGGCGTTTGACAGGATCCAGACGTCGTTGCTCTTCCCGCACGGCTCGTTGCCGCCGAACGTGATCAACCGGTTGTTGGCGGCATCGTAGACCGTCGCGCCGGAGCGGCGGGCAGCGGGAGGCAGTCCCACGGGGGTGACGGGCGTCCACGCCGGCGGTCCGCCCGACCCGTTGGCGTTCGTCAAGATCCACACATCATTGGCGTATCCGACATTGAGGGGCGCCGTGCACGCGCCGCTGAGGGCGGAGTCGTCCACGATGCCGCCGCCAAAGATGATCAGCCGGTTGTTGCCGGGGTCATAACCGGCGCCGGAGCCAAACCGCGGAGCCGGAGGGACGCCGGAAGGCGCGAGTTGGGACCATCCGGGTGTCCCGCCGAGACCGTCGGCGTTCGCGAGCACCCAGACATCGTTGTAACAAACCGCGCCGGAGTTCGTGCACACGGTCCCGTAGTCCTCGTTCGCCCCCCCAAACACGATCATCCGGTTCGTCGTGGGATCATAGGCCGCGGATGGGAGCAGCCGCTGGCTTGGCGGCCCGCCGGTTGGATTGAGCTGTATCCACGTGGGGTCGGCCGACTGCGCCTGAACCAGCTGGCTGAGATTGAGAGCGATGACCACCGCCACAAGCCGAACCGCTCTGGTCCTGATCCTCCCCATCGATGCCCCCCAGAACGCAGCCGGACGACAAGATTTACCCTAAGGTTGAATGACCACAGCGCGCTCGCGCCATCCGGGGAAATCCTGAAGGGGATACCGGGGAACTACTCACGCCGATTGGAAGATCGCGGAGGTATCGAACGATCGCTCGAGTATCGAGAGAAGGGGAGGCGGCATCCGGGACTTACTGTGCTGCGAGCTTCCGCCACACCCGAAGAATTTCGGCGACGCTCCACGCCTGAGCGATGCAGCCGCGAGGAAGGTGCGGCGGGTCCCCATCGAAGATCTCGGAGATGGTCCCGAGGCCCGCATCGCGCAGGTGGTGCTCAAACGGGTGCAGCAGCCGCAGCGCCGCTCCCGGGTCCCCGCCCACCCGATCGAGGGCTTCCGCGTACGCGCCGGCCAGCCAGGCCCAGACCGTCCCCTGGTGGTAGGCGCTGTCCCGGTGGGAGACGTCGCCCCCGTACGCTCCGTGGTAGCGCGCGTCGTCCGGGCTCAGCGAGCGCAGGCCGAACGTCGTCACTAGCGCTCCCACCGCATCGACCACCGCCCGGGCTTCCTCGCCTTCGAGCAGCGGAAATGGGAGCGAGACCGAAAAGATCTGGTTCGGGCGGACGGCCAGATCGTCCCCGTCCGGGCCGTCGACCACATCGGCCAGCGCCCCGAGGCCGCGCACGAACCTGGCCCGGAACGCCGCACGGACGCGACCGGCGAGGCCGCGGTACCGGCCCGCCGCCTCATCTCCGCGCGCCGCGAGAAACCCGGCGAGCGCGGACAGCGCATTGTACCACAGCGCATTGAGCTCCACCGGCTTGCCGATGCGGGGCGTCACGACCCAATCGCCGATCTTGGCGTCCATCCACGTCAGCTGCATTCCCGGCTGGCCGGCACGCAGGAGACCGTCGTCCGGATCCATGCCGATCCCGTAGCGGGTCCCCCCACCATACCGGTCGATGATCTCAATCAAGATGGGGAGCAGATCATCGACGAGGCGCGCGTCGCCGGTGGCCTCGTGGTACGCGTGCACGGCAAGGACGTACCAGAGCGAGGCATCCGCCGTGTTGTACCCCGGCTCCCCCCCGGCCCGATCGGGGAAGGTGTTGGGCAGCAGGCCGTCCGAGACATACCGCGCGAATGCGCGCAGGATCCCCGCCCCATCCTCGGGCCGCCCGGTGGCCAGGGTCAGGCCGGGAAGCGCGATCATCGTGTCCCGGCCCCAGTCGTTGAACCAGTGGTAGCCGGCGATCACCGCCGCCCCGGCGTCCTTGCCGCTTCCCCGGCGCACGATGAACTGGTCCGCGGCCAGGGTGAGCTGCTGAACGACGGGATGGGCGCGTTCGGCCCCGGCCCGGCGCAGCAGCACGGTCTGCCGCTCCTGCGCCGCTCCGAGGGCGCGCGCGGCGTCCAGATCCGGGGCCTCCTCCACCGTGGCGACCAGCGCGGCGCTTCCCCCGGACGGCACCTCCAGGAGCACCCGTCCGGGCGCGTACAGATCCGCGCGATCGTCGAGCCCGCGGGCCGTCTCCTCACGATGGAGGAAATTCCACCACCAGGCGCCACCGGCCGTGACGGCGCCGCCGGCGGCGATCAGCCGGAACGGCACCGCCGCATCGCCCGCGCGTACCGTGAGGGCGGACCGCTCGAGGCTCACCCGCGGCTGCCACCCCTGCCCCGACCGCAGCGTGTGAACATCCCGGTAGGTCACGAGCGGGGTGATCTCGATCGTCACGGGACCCTCGCCCCGGACGAGCCGGTACCCGACATAGGTCGTGTTGGCGCCGTGGGCCATCCAAATCCGCTTCTCAAGCAATGCGTCATCGAGGGCGAAGGTCCAGACCGGCAGCATCCCTTCGAGCGCGAACTCTTCCAGATAGCGGTATCCACGCGGGTCGATCGTGCGGTCGCCGAACTCATGGGTGGACAGCGGATACCGGCGCCCGCGGCGGGACACCCACTCCGCGAGCCCGCCCACGAGCACGGTGCGGCCGGCCGGCGGGGTCAGCGCCGCCACCAGGAGCCCGTGGTACCGGCGCGTGCTCACCCCCGCCACCGTCCCGGAGGCATATCCACCGAGCCCGTTCGTGACGAGCCATTCGCGCCGGAGTGAGGCGGAAAGATCCCCGCAGATCTCCCGCCCGAAGGCCACGAGCGGGGACTCGAGCACGGTACTCCCGGCCCGCCGGTGACTCCCGGCCCTGCGCGCAGCCTCGGGCGCCGCGCCCCCTTTCACACCGGAACCCACCGGTGCCCCTCTCCGGCCAGAAGCGCATCGGCGGACTCGGGTCCCCAGGTCCCGGCGTCGTAGGGCCGGATGGGCGGACGGCGCTCCAGGACCGGCGCGAACACACGCCAGGACGCCTCGACCTCGTCGGCGCGCACGAACAGCGTCTGGTCGCCCGCCAGCACGTCCAGGAGCAGGGTCTCGTACCCGTCCGGGAGCGGCGCAAAGGCTTCCGCGTACCGGAAGTGCAGCCGCTGCGTCTCGAGCCGGAGCGGCTGGCCGGGAGCCTTCACTTCGAAGGACAGCTCGAACCCCTCGTCCGGCTGAATCGTGATCACGAGTTGGTTGGCGTGGATCACGCACGAGGACGGCGCCGGCTGGAACACCAACACCGGAGGGCGCCGGAAGGTGATCACGATCCGGGTCGTCCGGTGCGGCAGTCGCTTGCCGGTGCGCAGGTAGAAGGGGACGCCGTGCCACCGCCATGTCGCGATGTCCAGCCTGAGCGCGGCGAATGTTTCGGTGGTGGAATCCGGCGCGACACCGGGTTCCTCGAGATACCCGGGGACCTCGCGGCCGTTGAGCCGCCCCCGCCGGTACTGGCCGAATACCGCGTCGTCCTCACCGAGGGGGGCGATGCCCCGCAGCACTTTCACCTTCTCGTTCCGGATGGCGTCCGCGTCGAACGCGCCGGGGATCTCCATCGCGACGAGCGACAGCAGCTGGGCGAGATGGTTTTGCACCATGTCGCGGAGCGCGCCCGCCCGCGTGTAGTAGGCGACCCGCCCCTCGAGGCCGACGTCCTCGGCGACGGTGATCTGCACATGCTCTACCCGGTCCCGGTTCCACAGCGTCTCGAAGATGGGATTGGAGAACCGGAAGATCAGCAGGTTCTGCACCGTCTCCTTCCCGAGGTAATGGTCGATGCGGTAGATCTGGGACTCGTCGAAGTACCGGTGGGCCAGCCGGTTCAGGCCCTGCGCAGACGGGAGGTCGCGGCCGAAGGGCTTCTCGACCACCAACCGGGTCCACCCCCCGCTGCGGTTGAGGCCCGCCTCCCCCAGCCCGGCGATGGTGCCTGGGAACGCGTCAGGCGGCAGGGCGAGGTAGAACACGCGGTTCGCCGGGAGGCGCCCGTCCCGCTCGAGGCTCTCGATCCGCCGCGCCAGGGCCTGGTAGTCTTCGGCGCCCCCGCCGGCGATCGACTGATACGAAAGGCAGGTGTCGCACCACCGGTCGAGCGGCTCGTCTCCGCCGGAGGCGGCCGGCAGGGCCCTGCGGGCCATGGCCCGGAACCCCCGATCGTCAACATCCGCGCGCCTGCCCGCGCCGAGGATCCGGGTGCGGGCATCGATCGCTTCCCGCGCCATCAGCCGCTGGAGCGCCGGGTAGAGCTTTCGCTGCGCCAGGTCGCCGGTCGCCCCCAGGACGACGAGGGTGGCCGGCTCGGTCTTCACGGCTCCCATGCGCTCCGGGCCGGCGAGACCCTCAACCATCGCTGCGCGCGGCCAGCGCCAGGGAGGCCGCGCCCATCAACCCGACCTTCGAGTTCAGCACGACGTGCACGGGGACGCGGTCGAGCAGGGTCGCGAATCGACCCTTGCGCCGGAACGCCTCCAGGAACCCCCTCTGCTTGAGCGCGGGAAGAATCCGCCGCGGGATGCCGCCGGCCACGTAGACACCGCCGGTGGCCAGCACTTTCAGCGCGAGATTTCCCGCCTCGGCCCCCAGGATGGAGATAAACATGCCGAGCGTTTCGGCGCAGAGCGCGCACCGCGGGTCGTCGAGCGCCGCCTTGATGATCACCGGGGTCGGGTCTGGCGCCGTCTCCAGCCGCCGCGCCAGCCATACCGGTTCCTCGGCGACGCCCGCCTCCTTGAGGGACAGATAGATGTTTGGCAGTCCCAGGCCGGAGCAGACGCGCTCGTAGCTGACGTGGCCGAACCGGCGCTGGAGCACGCGCAGCATCTCGACCTCGCGCTCGTTCGTGGGGGCGAAATCCACATGCCCCCCCTCCGAGGGATGCGGCTGATATCTCCTGCCATCCCAGGTGAGGAACGCCTCCCCCAGGCCGGTGCCCGGCGCGATGACGGCGATGGCTCCGCCGGAGGCAGGGGCGCCCTGGCTCAGGGTCTCGAGGTCCGCCGGCTCCAGCAGAAGGATGCCGGAGGCGATCGCATCCAGGTCGTTCACCACGCGAACATGCGGCAGGCGCAGCGCCTCGCGGAGATGCGTCTCCTCGATCAGCCAGGGAAGATTGGTGATCATCGCCCGGCCCGCCACCACCGGTCCCGACACGCCAAAGCTCGCTCCCGCAACGGGGACCCGGACCGTGTCCAGGAACGCGCGCACCATCGCTTCCAGGCTGGGGTAGTCGGCGCTGGGAAAGGTCCCTTCCGCGAGCGGCGCCCGCAGCCCGCGCTCCGGCGAGAAGACGGCGAGGTCCGTCTTCGTGCCGCCGATATCGCCCGCCAGCAGCGTCTCAGGGACCGTCTCGGGCATCGCCCCGCGTCACCTTACCTTTGCTCTACTCTTCGCTTCGATCGGCCTTCGGCGCCTTACTTCCAGGCGGACTTCTGCCAGTTGTCCTTGGTCCCCGGCATCGGGAGCCAGGCCGGAAGCGGCATCAGCAGGAGGTCTGACAGCGAGTTCACGTAGGGTTCGTACATCCGGCGCAGTTCCGCCAGCCGCGCGTCGGCTGCCTGGCCTTCGCGCAGCGGGATGTGCGCCTCCGCCAGCACGGTCCGCACCCGCCCCAGGTTGGACGCCGGCAGCCGGTCGGTCTGCGGGGGCCGCGGCGCGCGGTACAGGACCTGGCTCAGGTCCACGACGGCGTGGCGGGCCATGGCGAAGGTGAGCGCCGCCCTGCGCGGGGGCACTCCATCCAGGCCGACCATCACGAGCGCGCACGCGTCCAGGACCGTCGTGAGGGCCGCGAGCCAGGACTGGTTGTCGTGCTGCGACCGGAAGAAGCAGAGGATCGGATAGGAGATATGGGTCTCGAGCAATTCGGCGGCCCAGGTCTCCCACTGGTCGAGGAACGGATCGAACGCCTCCTTGTGGTCGTTCGCGGCGAGGCGCCGGACGAGCTCGGCGGCGGTAGGCGGCGAGCCGGCCCAGGCGTCGAGCAGGGCGATCCGCACCTCGCGCCGGGAGAACGATTGGTACAGAACCGGCAGGTACGAGATGATGAGCGCGAGGAACGAGAACCCGATCCCCGCCTCCGCGACCACCATGGCCCGCGACCCCCATGTCCGCGGGCCCACATCGCCCAGCCCGAGCGTAAAGAACGTCGTCCCGCTCAAGTAAATGTCGGTGGCGAGGGTCGGGGGCTGATCGGCGCTGACCAGCGGGGACCCAAGTCCCCACAGGAGGAGGGCGAATCCCAGGATCAGCCCCACCGCCCAGGCGGCGAGGAGCAAAATGACCGCAAGGGGACCGTAGTAGCCGAGGTAGTTTTCCCGGCGGCCGCCCGGAGGCCACCGCCGGAACACGGACGAGATGAATCGCCACGCGGGCGTCAGGGTCAGGCGAATCAGCCTGAGGCGGCGCGACACCCGCCGCGGCAGCACGACCGTCTCGAACGCGTCCCACAGGATGCCGACGATCGCGACAACGGCGATGACCAGCGCCAGGCCTCTCATGGCTCCTCGCCCCGGACCTGCTTCAGCGCCAGGACGGCGCGAACCTGCTCTGTGGAGATCGGCCGCATATTGGAGGAAACGACGGTGACGGGCGCGGACATCCCAAGCATGTCGCGGATCGCGGTCACCGTCGTCCCCCGGGCGCGCCGCGCCCGCGTCGAACAACGTGCGGACGGCGGCTTCCGCGTGGCGGTCACGGCTCCCGCGCACGAGGGACGGGCCAACGCGGCCGTCATCGAGGCCCTCGCCGAGCACTTCCGCGTGCCGCGCTCCCGGGTGCGCATCGTGCGGGGACTCACCGGCCGGCGCAAGGTCGTGGAGATCGCGGACAGCGGCGAACCGCGCGCCGGAGGGAGCTTCGGCGCCACGGCGAAAATTCCGCACGAGAGGCGGCTGCGATGACCAGGCTCGTCGGCGATCTCAATCCTCCCACCCGGCTGCTCTGCGGCACCGGGCCCACCAACCCGGATCCCCGGGTCCTGCGCGCCCTCGCCGCTCCGCTGCTGGGCCAGTTCGACCCCGCCTTCACCGCGATCATGCACGAGGTCGCGACCCTGGGGCGGGAAGTGTTTCAGACCTCCAACCCCCGGACCTTCGCCGTCTCGGGGACCGGACGCGCCGGCATGGAAGCGGCGATCGCCTCGCTGGTCGAGCCCGGCGATCGCGTCCTCGTGGCCAACTGCGGCCGGTTCGGGGATCTCTTCGTCGACCTCGCCGGACGGTACGGCGGGCGCGTCGCTCAGGTGACGGCCGAATGGGGGCGCGTCATCGACCCCGGCGCCATCGCCGACGCCCTCAAGCGCGAGCCCGCAAAGATCGTGGCGGTCGTGCACGGCGAGACCTCGACCGGGATGCTGCAGCCGCTCGACGAGATCGGACGGATCTGCCGCGCGCATCACGCGCTCCTGGTCGTTGACGCCGTCGTGACGCTGGGAGGCGTCGCGGTGCGCGTCGACGACTGGGGGATCGACCTCTGCTCCGCCGGCACGCAGAAGTGCTTGGGATGCCCGTCCGGCATGGCGCCGATCACGTACAACGACCGGGTGGAGCGGGCCATCGCCGCGCGCCGCACCCCCGTCGTCTCCAACTACCTCGACCTGAGCCAGCTGCAGCGCTACTGGAGCCCGGAGCGGCTGAATCACCATACCCTGCCGACGAGCATGACCTATGCGCTGCGGGAAGCGCTGCGGCTGGTGGCCGAGGAAGGCCCCCCCGCCCGATTCCAGCGCCATCGCCGCGCCGGCGCGGCGCTCAAGGCCGGACTCACGGCCATGGGGCTCGCGCTGTTTGGCGACCCGGAACGTCGGCTCCCCATGATCACCGCGGTGCACATCCCGGCCGGGGTCGACGACGAAGCCGTCCGGGCGCAGCTGCTGGAAGAGTTCGGTGTGGAGATCGCCACCGCGTTCGGCCCTCTGCGCGGCCGCATCTGGCGGATCGGCCTGATGGGCTACAACGCGGAACTCAGGGCGGCTCTGGCGGTGCTCACCGGAATGGAGCACGTCCTCCGGTCGCGGGGAGTGGACGTTCCGCTCGGCGCGGGCGTCGAGGCCGCCCGGCACGCGTACCACGAGGGGATCGATTCGCCGGCGGGCGCGTGAGAAAGGGCGTCTAGCGGGCATCGGTTCCGGGCATATACAGAAATACCGATGCAGCGCGAACGCCGTAATCTTTCACACATTGGGGACAAGCGCCGGCGCGATTTCGACCGGTCGGCGAAGCAATTGTATGCCCTCGGGCTCTCCCCCTGGGCGGTCGAGTATTTCCGCCGCGCCGCGCGGGTGTCCGGCGCGCTGCCGCACATGGTCGTGTGCCAGGTGGCGATGATCGCCGCCGGCCGCATGCTGTCCAGGAGCGCCCAGGCCGACTTCGGGAGGGAATTCGCGAACGAGCCCGCCCCCCGAGACCAGGACCCCGCCGCCTCGACCGAGCCGTCGTATCGGACGATCTGCGCGAGACGGAACCATGTCCAAAGCCTGTGGCGCGAGATCCAGCGGCACGAATCCGCCTCCTCGCTCCCGGTGGCCCTCACGGATGACGGCGCCGCGCTCGATCCGGATGGACCCGCAGCACACGCGCGTCCTTTTCTTCCGGAACCGGCGGGCAACGGCCCGGCCAAAGCCAATCGAAGCGAGGAGTGGAACCCAGGTAAGGCCGATCGAAGCGAAGAGCGAACGAGAGGGAATGCACGATCGCGCAGACGGGGCAGGGCCCCTTCAAAGCATCATTGAGCGCATGGAGCAGACGCCGCGCCTGGAGGGGCACATCCGGTCACGCGTCCAGTTCCTTGCGGAGCAGGACGGACCGCCGGAGCGGATTCTCAAAGGGGAATTCGCGAAAGTTCTCAGCCGCTCCTCGCACGTCCAGAAGGCCTATCTCGCCGTGGTCCGGTACGGCGTGGCCGGAGGCTACGACGTCGCGCTCTGTCTCCAGTCGGCCACCGGCCCCGACGAGCGGCTGATCAAGAAACTCTCATCGGTCTTCGCCGGGCTCTTTGGCGGCGCGCAGCACCTGGACATCCTGTTCCTGCAGGGTCCCCAGGACCATGCGGTGTCGAGAGTCTGCCGGCCATTCTATCTGGCGGGCGTCCACTAACCGAGATCCGTCCGGCTCACCCCGCAGGCCCGACCCTCTCGCGCATGTGATCACCTCGCCCATCGCCGCTACGGCGCGGGGCGATGCTCGGGCAGCGGCACGTGAAAGCGTTCCGCCAGCGCGCTCAGTTCCTGCCATGTCGTTTCGGGCACCGCGATCCCCCCGGCCCGCTGCCGGCGGGTGATCGTCTCCGGCTCACCGGGCAGCAGCACCTCATCCCGGCCCGGCGCGGGCGGCACCCGCTTGGCCGCCCCGAGCGTGTCGCCGACCATGCCTCGATAGCGCTCGGCATCCCCGAAGGCCGCAGGATCGATCGCCGCCAGGAAGACTCCGCCGGCCTGGCCTCCCACGGAGCCCTCCCCCTGCGCACGGGCGCCGGGCAGGGTGGGATTGGGATCGTCGATCATGGCCAGGCCGCCGATCAGCGCCGACGCCAGGGCCAGGCCGAAGCCCTTGTGCCCTGCCTCCTCGCCGCCCAGCGGCAGCAGCGATCCTCCCCCGTAGAAATCTTCCGGGTTGCGCGAAGGGACGCCGTTCCGGTCCACGATGCAGCCGGGAGGAAGGAGCGTGCCCTTGGCGCGGGCCACCCGCACCTTCCCTTCGGCCACCATCGAGGTGGCGCCATCGAACACCATCGAGCGGTCCCGTCCCGGCACGCCGACGGACCAGGGGTTGGTCGAGAGAAACCGGGCCTGCCCGCCGAACGGCACGACCGACCCGAGGCCGGGGCCGGCGGCGCCCACGGTCACGACCGCGATCAGCCCGCCCGCGGCCGCCCGTTCGGTGTACTCGCCCAATCGCCCGATGTGCATCGAATGGCGGACCGCCACGGCGGCCATCCCGCCGCGGCGCGCCCGCGCGAGGGCCCAGTCGAGGGCGAAGGCGGTGGAGAAATGCCCGAACCCGCGGTGGGCGTCGACCACGGCGGCCACCTCGGTCTCGCGCACCAGCGTGGGCCGGGCCGCCGGCCGCAGGGCGCCACGGTCGGCTTCGCCCACGTACTGCGGCACGCGGATGACGCCGTGGGAGTCGTGGCCGGAAAGGTTGGCGCGAATCAGGTGCGCCGCCACCACGCCGGCGATCTCGTCATCAGCGCCGATGGCTTTGAAGACGGCCTCAACGTACGTCTGCAGTGGGGCGGGTGGGCAGATCTGCGCCGAACCAGCCATACCGGGGTGCGCTCCTCTCTACGCTCACGTGTTCACGCCCGCCGGCCCGATCGCGTCTCATCCCTCAGCGGGTTCAGGGCCGGGCAGGACCTCTGCCGGGACACGCGAAGGGGTTGGCCGGGCGCGGCCCGCGATCCTGCCCTGGGTCGCGATCGCGCGGCAGCCGCGCGCCCATGGGACGGTGGTCGGCGTGCCCGCGAGCGTCCTCCCGGACGGCCATCCCCTCACCGAGGCGGCCAGGGCCTGGCTGGCGGCCCTGCAGCGCTGTGTCCGGGCGGTCGACTACGCGGCGGCCCGTCCGCTCTTCGCCCCCGACGTCCAGGCCTTCGGCACCCACGCCGCCGTCGTCTCCGGCCGCGACCTCCTGGAGCGCGAGCAGTGGCAGCACATCTGGCCCACCATCCGGGAGTTCACGTTCCGGCTCGCCGAGATGCGCTGCGTCGGGCACGAGGAGATGCTGGGGGCGATCGTGCCCTGGGACTCTCTCGGCGCCGGGCCTGACGGGACGGCGTTCCCCAGGCCGGGCCGGGCGACGATCATCCTCGTCCTGCGCGGGGGGCGGTGGGTCGCGGTCCACTCGCATTTTTCGCTGGCCCCCTCGGCAGGGTAAGAGGTCGCAGGCGCAACGCGCGTCAAGCGCTCAGCCGAGCGGCGGGCGTTTGCCGGCCCAGGGGGCGACGGCTTCAAACGCGGCCGCAGCCCGCAGCACCAACGCATCCGCCAGCCGGGGCCCGATGATCTGCAGGCCCACCGGGAGCCCCTCGGACGTGAACCCGCAGGGGACCGTCGCCGCCGGAAACCCGGTCATGTTGATCGGATAGGTGAACGCAAACCATCCGGAATGCCCGACCTTGCGCCCCCCGATTTCCTGGTAGTGATTGATCCCGACCGGCAGCGGAGGCGCGGCCAGCGTGGGGGTGAGCAGCAGGTCATACCGGGCGAAGAACCGCCGGAAGGCCTCGCCGAGCGTGCGCCGCCAGTTGGCGGCATTGACGAAGTCCACGGCGGAGAAGCGCTTGCCGTACTCGAGCACCTCGACCAGCCCGGGGTCGAAGCGGTCGCGCCACTCGGCCAGCTTGTCTCCCAGCCGCGCCGCCATCGATCCGGCGAAGACGATGTTGAACGGCTCCTCAGGACTGGGAAAACCGGGACCGGCCTCGTCCACCCGGCAGCCCGTGTCCGCGAACCGCCGGGCCCCCGCGTCCGCGATCCGGCGGGTCTCGGGATCCACCGGCGCGTACCCCCAGTCGGGCGTCCAGGCGACACGAAGCCCCGCGACCCCCCGGCCGGCCTCGGCAAGGTAGTCCATCCCGTCGGCGGGCAGCGAGCCGAGGTCGCGCGGGTCGGGGCCGGCGATCGCGTTCATCATCAGGGCCGCGTCGCGCACCGTTCGCGTCATCGGCCCGGTGTGGGAGAGCGTCTCCAGCCCGCCGTACACGGGCGCGGCCGCGACGCGCCCCAGCGTGGGCTTCAAGCCGAAGATGCCGCAGCAGCTGCACGGAATCCGGATCGATCCTCCCCCATCGGTCCCGACCGCCAGCGGCCCCAGACCAGCGGCCACGGCGGCGGCGCCGCCCCCGCTCGACCCCCCAGGCGTGTGCGCGAGGCTCCACGGGTTGCGGCTCGGTCCGAAGACCGGGTTGTCGGTGACCCCCTTGAAGCCGAACTCGGGGGTGTTCGTCTTGCCGAGCACGATGGCCCCGGCCTGCCGGAGCCGTTCGACCACGGGGGCGTCCTCCTCGGGAACGAAGTGCTCGTACAACTTGGACCCCCACGTGGTGCGCACCCCTTTGGTCATGACCAGGTCCTTGATGGACACCGGGATCCCGTGCAGCATGCCGAGCGGGCCGCCCCGCATCACCGCGGCTTCGGCCTCTCGGGCTGAGGCGCGGGCCGCCTCTCCGGTGACGGTGCAATACGCGTTGAGCGTGGGGTTCAGGCGATCGAGGCGGGCGAGCACCGCATCGATCACTTCGACCGGGGAGAGCTTCTTGGATCGGATCGCCGCGGCCATCTCGACCGCAGGCAGGTAGCACACCTCGGCTGCATCCATCGGTCTCCCCTCCATGCGTGCGGCGCCCGCCGCAGCGTCCGCGCGTGCGATCGCGGTGGACGCCGGCGCAGGGGTCTTCGGACGCGGCGCGTGAAGAACCTTCCCCGATCTTCTCGGAGACTTCCATCAAGCCTACCGCGCGGCGCGGTCCTCATCAAAGCGAAGGACCCTTCCCATTCTAACGGGGCTCGAAATCCACAGGATGGATCAAGGCCGATCAGGGGCCGGAACAGAATCACTCTCAACGTCGGGGGAAAACGCGGCCGGAAGAGAGCGATCTGACGGCACACCATGACCCGGCCCGAGGGGAGCAACATGAGCATCGTGTCACTCGATCAAGTGGTGGGGGGACTGACCTCCATCCGCAAGCGGCTTCGCGCCATCAATGCGCGGTACGACGGGCTGGACAACCGGCTCGAGGCCATGTACACCGTGCAGGTCGCGATCAACGAGATGACCACGCTGCATGCCCTGCTGCCGCAGCATCTGCGGGAGAAGAGCTGGGTGTTCCAGAGCATGGAGCGTGGCCGGATCCCCTGGAGGCCGAGCCCGAACTAAGCCGGAGAGGGGGCCGGGCGCGGGCACTCCGCGTCCGGCCGGCTTAGGGTTCCAGCCAGACCGTTCGAAACCGCATCATCCCGTCGGGCACGTGGACAAACCCGCGGACGCGGGTGGAGACGAGCTTGTATTCCTTTGGAAAGAACAGCCAGACGTACGGGACGTCGCCGGCCAGGATCTGCACGACTTCGCGGTAGGCCCGCCGCCGCTGGCTCATGTTCTGTAGGACCCGCGCGGCGTCGAGCAGGGTCTGGACCCTGTCGCTGGCATACCCCGTGTAGTTGAACGCCCCGATCCCCGATTGCGTGACGAACGGGTAGATGTCGAAGTCGGGGTCCGGACGTCCGCTCCACTCGATGACCGCCGCCTGCTCCTGCAGGTGGGTGATCTGGTCGATGACCACGCCCTGCTCCAGCACCTGGATCTTCATCTCGATTCCCGCGTCGGCCGCCATCGCCTGCACCGCCTGGGCGAGCGCCTGGCGCTGCTGTCCCGGCATGATGAGCAAGGTGAAGGTAAACCCATTCGGCTGCCCGGCGGCCTGAAGCTTCTCCTTCGCCAGCGCGATATTGCGGGGCGGCAGCCGCCACGCCGGGTCGTACGCCGCGGTGCCGTTGGGGAATGGGGCGTAGGCCGGGTAGGCCGCGCCCTGCAGGACGACGTTCACAAGGATCTGCGGATCCACCGTCGCGCTGAACGCCTGCCGGAGCAGCTTGTTATCGAACGGAGGCCTGTCACGTTCAGCGCGATCCCGGTCCAGGCAAACGCCCCGTGCTCGAGCAGCCGGAACCGCGCGCCGCCCGACGCGGCCTCTCGGGCCAGCGCCTTGACCTGGGGCAGCGGCACCAGGTTGATGATGTCCACGTCTCCGGATTTCACGTTCGCCACGCGGGCGTTGTCGTCGGTCATCGGCCGGTAGACGATGCGGTCGAGGAGCGGTTCTCCCTTCCTCCAGTACTGCGGGTTGCGCTCGAGGGTGATATGGTCTTGCGGCACGCGCGCGGCGAAGGCAAACGGCCCCGTCCCCACGGGGTGCAGGGCGAAGTCGAGACCCGCTTTTTGGGCGGCCGCCGGCGACACCATCATCCCCGCCCGGTCGGTCAGCACGTACAGCAGCGGGCTGTAGGGGCGCTCCAGCACGAGCTGCACCGTGGAGGGATCGGCCGCCACGACGTTCTCGACCGGCCGGATCTCGCTCCGCCGCGCCGAGGGGAAGTGCGGATCCTGCATGCGGTCGAAGTTCGCCTTCACCGCTTCGGCGTTGAACGGCGTGCCGTCGTGAAAGGTGACCCCCTGGCGAAGCCTCAGGGTCACGGTCCGTCCGTCCGCGCTGATCGCCCACGATGTCGCCAGCATCGGCACGATCGCCAGCGAGTCGTCCATATCCACGAGCTTGTCAAACAGGTTCTGGAACACCTGCCGGTCCACCGCCGACCCCGAGCGGTGAGGGTCCAAGGTCGGCGGATCGGCGTCGAGCCCGGCGCGCAGGGTCCCTCCCGGCCGTCCCCCCTGCGCGGACACCTGGACCAGGCCCCCGGCCATCAGGACCCCCGCGACCAGCAGCGCGCCCCACCGTCGCCTCATGCTACTCTTATCTTGGCTACCAACCTGGATCGGACCTCTGAGGCGGCGCACGCCGCGTCGCCCGGGGGAGGGGCCATGGATCAGGTGACCGTGCGGTTCCTGGGGTGTGGAGACGCGTTCGGCAGCGGCGGACGCTTCCAGACCTGCTTTCTGGTCCGATCCGGCACGGCCCGCTTCCTGATCGACTGTGGAGCCTCGTCGCTGATCGCGATGAACCGCTTCGGGGTGGATCCCGCGGAGATCGATCTGATCCTCCTGAGCCATCTGCACGGCGATCACTTCGGCGGGCTTCCCTTCTTCCTGCTGGACGCCCAGATCCTCCGCAAACGCACCCGGCCCCTGGTGATCGCCGGGCCGCCGGGCCTGCGGAAGCGGCTCACCGACGCCATGGAGGTCCTGTTCCCCGACTCGTCCCGCATCCGGTCCAGCTTCCCCCGGGAGCTGATCGAACTCCGGCCCGAACGCCCCCGGGCGCTGGACGGCATCACGGTCACGCCGTATGTGGTCGAGCATCCCTCCGGCGATCCTCCATTCGCGCTCCGCATCGAGTGCGGCGGCAAGATCATCACCTACTCGGGGGATACGGGCTGGACGGACGCCCTCGTCGAGGCCGCCCGGGGGGCGGACCTCTTCATTGTCGAAGCGTACCTGTTTGACAAGAAGACCAGGCTGCACATGGATCTGGAAACGCTGACCGCGCACCTCGGCGATCTTTCCGCCAGGCGGGTGATCCTCACGCATCTGGGCGCCGACATGCTCGCCAGAGCGTCCGGCCTTCCCTATCAGTGCGCCGAGGACGGCGCCACCGTCGTGGTCGGATGAAGGGCGGATCCACGGCGGTGGGGAGGACCTCGGCCGGGGCGCGGTTCATGCTCAAGGAGATCCGGGAAGCCCCCTCGGCCGCCGCGCGTCTCCTGGAGCGGGAGGGAGCGCGGATCCGGACGCTCGGGGCGCGGCTCCGGCGGCACCGACCCGCCGGCATCCTCATGGCCGCGCGCGGCAGCTCAGACAACGCGGCGCTGTACGGCAAGTACCTCCTGGAGACCCGCCTCGGGGTCCCGGTCACGCTCGCGGCGCCCTCGATCATCACCCTGCTGGGCGGACGCCTCCGGCTGCGCCGGTACGTGGCGGTGGGCATCTCGCAGTCGGGCCAATCCACCGACATCGTCGCCTTCCTGGAAGCGGCCCGCGCGCGCGGCGCGTTGACCGTGGCCATCACCAACCAGCCGCGGTCTTCGCTCGCCCGCGCCGCGCACGAGGTGGTGCTCACCCACGCCGGAGACGAGCGCAGCGTGGCGGCGACCAAGACCTACCTCAATCAGTTGATCGCCTTCACCATGCTCGGTGCCGAATGGGCCGGCGACCGGCGCCTCAGCCGGGACGCCGCGGCGATCCCCGAGGCGCAGCGCGCGGTCCTGGCGCAGGACGGGGACATCGCGGGGATCGCGGAGCGGTACCGGTACATGCGCGAGTGCATCGTGGCCGCCCGCGGGTATGACTTCGCGACGGCGAAAGAACTGGCCCTGAAACTCATGGAGACCTGCTACGTCGTGGCGCTCCCCCTGTCATCGGCCGATCTTCTGCACGGGCCGATCGCGCTCGTCGAGCCGGACTTCCCGGTGTTCCTCATCGCGTCCCCTGGGCCGGTGCTGGCCCACCTGGCGGATGTCGCGTCCCGCCTCCGCGCGCGACGGGCGGAGACCGTCATCTTCTCCTCTGAAGAGACGGTGCTGCGCCTGGCGAGCGTCCCGATCCGGGTGGCGGCGCGGGCCGAGGGCGCGGCCGCGCCGCCCATCTATGGGGTGGCGATCCAGCTCCTCGCCTACCACCTCTCGCAGGCCAAGGGGATCGATCCCGATCATCCCCGAGGACTGCGCAAGGTGACCAGGACGTTGTAGCCCGTCGGTGCAGAGCGCATCGGGGCCGCCCCAAGGCCCGCCGGTTGCGATCCCCGCCGGATCGGCGGTGCTCGAAGGCGCGCTCGATGTGCCCGACGGACGGCGCGGCGTGGTCCTCTTCGCGCACGGGTCGGGCAGCAGCCGGCACAGCCCGCGCAACCGATTCGTGGCCCGCTCGCTCCGGGAGGCCGGGCTCGCCACCCTGCTGATCGACCTGCTGACCGTGGAGGAAGAGCGCTCGGACGCCGCCACTGGGCGT
>Ga0137376_10000584_pt1 | contig 17460 bp, 16 predicted proteins | sample SagtaG_23_FD_104814 | JGI IMG/M metagenome (GOLD analysis project Ga0137376, IMG submission 104814) | Vadose zone soil microbial communities from Sagehorn Ranch, Mendocino, California, USA - Sage2_L_20_16 metaG | ecosystem: Environmental > Terrestrial > Soil > Vadose zone | place: USA...
GAAGACCTGATCGCCGAGGAGGACATGGTCATCACCATGTCCCACGCGGGCTATATCAAGCGTCTGCCGGTGTCGGCGTACCGGCGCCAGCGTCGCGGCGGCCGCGGCGTCACCGCCGCCCACACCAAGGAAGACGACTGGGTCGAGCATCTGTTCATCGCGTCGACGCACGACTACGTGATGTTCTTCACGCAGCAGGGGCAGTGCTACTGGCTCAAGGTGCACGAAGTGCCGCAGGCGGCGCGCGCCGCGCGCGGCAAACCGGTGGTGAACTGCATCGCGATGCGGCCCGATGAGCACATCGCGTCGCTCGTACCGGTGCGCGCGTTCGCCGACGACCAGTTCCTCTTCTTCGCCACCAAGCAGGGCGTGGTGAAGAAGACGCAGCTGTCGGAGTTCGGGAACCCGCGCTCCTCGGGTATCCGCGCCATCAACGTCGACAAGGGCGACGAGCTGATCGACGTACAAGTGACCGACGGCTCGAACGACATCGTGCTGGCCACGCGCCACGGCATGAGCATCCGCTTCCACGAGTCCGACGTGCGCGGCATGGGCCGCAGCGCCACCGGCGTGTGGGGCATCGCGCTCGACAAGAAAGACCACGTGATCGACATGGTGGTGGTGCGGCGCCAGTCGACCCTGCTCGCCGTGACGTCCAAGGGCATGGGCAAGCGCTCGGAGCTGGACGAGTACCGCGTGCAGCGCCGCGGCGGCCGCGGCATCATCACCCTGAAGCGCAACGAGAAGACGGGCGACGTGGTCGCGCTCAAAGAGGTCCTGCCCGACGACGAGCTGATGATGATCACCAAGAAGGGCATCATCATCCGCGTGCCGGTGGAGGGCATCCGCATCTCCGGCCGCAACACGCAAGGCGTGAAGGTGATGAACCTCATCGCCGGCGACCTGGTGGTGGACGTGGCGCGGGTCGTGAAGGAGGACGAAGGCGACGAGAACGGCGACGCCGGCGATGATGACGAGGCGCCCGCGCCCAAGAAGGCAGCCAAGAAGGCCGCGCCCGCCCGGGGGAATCCCACCAAGGGCAAGGCCAACAAATAGCGGTGGTGACCGCCGCCGCAGTGCGGGCCGCCGCCCGGACGCTCGAGGGGATCGCCGTGCGGACGTCGCTCGTCGAGCTGCCCGATATGGGCGTCTACCTCAAGCTCGAGACCGAGCAGCCCGTCGGCGCGTTCAAGCTGCGCGGCGCCTATAACGCGATCAAGAACCTCCCCGACGCCGCGCGCCGCCGCGGCGTGATCACGTTCAGCTCGGGCAACCACGGCCAGGCCGTGGCATACGCCGCCCAGCTGATGGGCGTGCGCGCCGTCGTCACCATGCCCGAGGCCGCGCCGGCGATCAAAGTAGAAGGTGTGAAACGCTGGGGCGGCGAAGTGGTCCTGGCGGGCCGGACCTCCGAAGACCGCCGCGTGAAGGCCCTGGAGATCGCCGCGCAGGAGGGGCTCGCGGTGGTGCCGCCGTTCGACCACCCCGACGTCATCGCGGGACAGGGAACCGTGGGCCTCGAGATCGCGGCGCAGTTGCCCGGCGTAGCGACCGTGGTCGTGCCGGTGGGCGGCGGCGGCCTGATCGCGGGCGTCACCGCGGGGTTGGCGGCGGCGGGCAGCGCGGCGCACGTGTGGGGCGTGGAGCCCGCCGGCGCTCCCAAGCTGCAGCGCTCGCTCGCCGCAGGGCACGCGGTGACGCTGGAGCGCACGGCGAGCATCGCCGACGGGTTGATCACGCTGAGTGTCGGCGCGCTGCCGCTGGCGGTGCTGCAGGCGCACGGCGACCGCGTGCGCGGTGTGGCGCTGGTGGATGATGACAGCATCCGCGAGGCGGTGCATTATCTATGGCAGAAGCACCGCCTCAAGGTCGAGCCGTCCGGCGCCGCTACCACGGCGGCCGTGCGCTCGGGGGCGATCGCCCCGTCGGGCCCCACCGTGCTGGTGGTGAGCGGCGGCAACGTGGATCCCGCGCTGCTCGAGGACTGACCCCAGGATGCCGGACGCCCCGCTCGGAAAGATCCTCGTCGCCGACGACGACGCGTCGCTGGTCCGCACGCTGTCGTGGATCCTCAAGGAGCACGGCTACGACGTGACCACCGTGCCGGGCGGCGAGGGCCTGCTGCAGCGCGTCGAGTCGGACCGGCCGGACCTGTTGTTGCTCGACATCATGATGCCGAAAGTCGACGGCCTGCAGCTGCTCGAGCGCCTCAAGAGCGACGACCGCTTCAAGGACCTCCCCGTTCTGATGGTGTCGTCGATGCCGCCCGAGGAAGCGACCGTGAAGTCGCTCGGCCTGGGCGCGGCCGACTTCATTCCCAAGCCGTTCCGGGTGCGCGAGCTCCTGGCGCGCGTCGAGGCCCACCTGCGCGTCGGCAAGGCGCTGGCGCAGGCGCGCGAAGAGGCGCGCTCGCGCGCGGCGATGGTGGACATCCTCCACGAAGTCACCGACTCGCTCAAGCCCGACGAGATCTACCACATCCTGGCGCGGCGGGTCGCGCGCGTGCTCAGCATCTCCAAGTGCTCCATGGTCCTCGCCAAGCCCAACGACACGACGGGCGTCGTCGTCGCGGCGTACGAGAACCCGATGCTGCGCAACCTGCAGATCGAGCTGGCGCGCTATCCCGAAATCCAGCGCGCGCTCGCCACCGGGCGCGTCGTGCTGGTGCAGGACGTGTCCACCGACAACCTGTACGAGCAGGAGCGCGTGCGCTGGGAGCGCGAGGGCATCAAGGTGCCGACGCGCTCGGCCGTGGCGCTGCCGTTCTCGATGAAAGACCAGCAGGTGGGCGTGTTCTTCCTGCGCACCACGGGCGACGACCCCGCGCTGACGCCGGCGGACGCCCAGTTCGCCGAGACCGTGATTCGCACCGCCGTCGCCGCGATCGAGAAGGCGTACGACTTCGAGACGGCCGTCTCCGACAAGCTGCGGCTCGAGAAGCTCGCGTCGACCGACGCCCTCACGGGCATCATGAACCGCCGCGCGCTCAACGAGGCGCTCGACAACGAGCTGGACCGGGCGCGGCGCTACTCCCTCGCCGTCAGCATCCTGCTCGCCGACATCGACCGCTTCAAGCAGATCAACGACACCCGCGGCCATATCGCGGGCGATTCGGTGCTGCGCCAGATGGGCGAGCTGTTGCGGCGCGAGGCGCGATCGGTGGATGTGGTGGCGCGCTACGGCGGCGAGGAATTCGTGGTGGTGATGCCGGAAACGGCGCTGCACGGCGCGGCGATCTTCGCCGAGCGCATCCGGCGGCGCGTGATGGCCCGCGACTTCGCCGATCCCGGCGAGGACCCGGTGCACTTGACGGTGAGCATCGGCCTGGCGTCCTTCCCCGACGAACGGGTCCACTCGGCTGACGCCTTCATCGCCCTGGCGGACCAGGCCCTCTACCGCGCGAAGAACGAAGGCCGCAACTTGGTCCGTCAATGAGCGATCGCCGCTGTCCCAAGTGCGGGACCGTGTACACGGACACCGCCCGCTTCTGCCCCCGCGACGGCACCATGCTCGTCGAGGTGCAGGCGAAGCCGCCCCAGCCACCCGCGGGCGGCAGCAGCACGTCCGTGCGCACGCCGGCCCCCGGCAAGTCCGGCCTCGATCGCGCCTCGACGCTGTCGGGCCAGCTGCTCGACGGCCGTTATCAGGTGATGCAGAAGCTGGGCGAAGGCGGCATGTCGTACGTCTACCAGGCCAAGGAAGTCTCCGCCGGCGACATCGTCGCCATCAAGGTGCTCTCCCCCAAGCTCGCCGCCGATCGCTCGTCGGTCGAGCGGCTGCGGCGCGAGGCCGGTCTCGCGATGCGCCTCGACCACCCCAACGTCTGCCGCATCCTGCGACTGGGGGAGTCCGAGGACGGGCTGATCTATCTGGTGATGCCCTACCTCCGGGGCGAGCTGCTGTCGGACCGCGAGGTGAAGGGCGGCCCGATGGACGTGCCGCTGGGCGTGAAGCTGCTGCAGCAGGTGTGCGCCGGCCTGCAGCACGCCCACGAGCTGCAGATCGTGCACCGCGACCTGAAGCCCGAGAATATCATGCTGGTCCCGGACGGCGACGGCGATAAGGCCGTGGTGATGGACTTCGGACTCGCCAAGGAGCGGCGCGCCGATCCGGCGGTGCAGAAGCTCACGGCGACCGGCATCATTCTCGGCACGCCCGAGTTCATGAGCCCGGAACAGATCCGCGGCAAACCGCTCGATGCCCGCAGCGACGTCTACGCGCTCGGCATCGTGGCGTTCGAGATGTTCACGGGCAAGCTGCCGTTCCAGGGCCGCAACGCGCAGGAGATGATGATCGCGCGGCTGCGCGGCAGCCCCACGCCGTTGCGCCAGGTTCGCCCCGACATGCCGCAGGCGCTCGAGAAAGCGCTCGCCAAATCGCTCGAGGCGAATCCCGACGATCGCTACACCACGGCCGTCGAGTTCGCCGACGCGCTGACTGCCGCCGCCGGCGGCGGTGAGGAGAGCGGCGGCGGATTGTTCGGCAAGCTCAAGGGCAAGTTCACCTGACGTCACCGATCGGGTGGGTCTCCCTGCGCGACAAGACAGCACAGTCGCTACGGGAGACCCACCCGGTCGGGTGACCGTTGCCACCTGTGCGTCGCTACCCCGCGTTCGATCCCCCCGAGTACGTCTCCTGGCAGCCCGATCCCGCATTGGTGGGGCGGTTCCGCGAGACGATCGAGTCCGACGCCCCACGTGCCGCCGTCGTGGCGCGGCTCTCCCCCGATGATCTGCTCCGGCTGTACGCGGGCCTGGTCCGCGCCCGGCTGCACGACGTCACGCTGCAGCGCTGGGTGCGCACCGGCGTGATCTCGAAGGCGTGGCTCGGCACCGGCGAGGAAGCGACCACCGTGGGCCCCGTGCACGCATTGGAAAAAGGCCGGGATGTCGTGTCGCCGATGATCCGCAACGCCGCGGCGTGCTGCGAGCTGGGCATGCCTGTCGCGGCCATGCTACGCAGCTACCTCGCCACAGCTGATTCGCCGAGCAGCGGGCGCGACCTGCACGTGGGCGGCATGCAGTACGGCGTGCTGCAGCCCATCTCGCACGTCGGCGATGTGGTGCCGGTCACGGCCGGTGTGGCGCTCAGCTTCAAGATGAAAGGCGAGCCGCGCGTGGCGCTGACGTGGATCGGCGACGGGTCCACCAAGACCGCCGCGGCGCACGAAGGCACGAATTTCGCATGCGTGCAGCGACTGCCGGCGATCTTCGTGATTCAAAACAATCAGGTCGCGCTGGGGACGCGCCTCGAGCAGCACCAGCTGACCGGCAATTTCGACGACTGGGCGGCGAGCTATGGCGCGTGGGGCGCGCGCTTCGACGGCAACAACGTGCTCGATGCGTTCGCGATCACGCGCATCGCCGCCGAGCGGTGTCGTAACGGGCAGGGGCCGGCCGTGCTCGTGGCCGATACGTTCCGCATGGGCGGGCACGCCACGCACGACGAGCGCGAAGCGCGCGAGACGTTCCCGCCCGACGTGTTCGCCCAATGGGGGCGGCGCGACCCGGTGGGCCAGTACGAGGAGTATTTGAAGGAGACAGGTGTGACGGCCGCACGCCTCGGCGAAGTCGAGGCGGAAGTCACGGCCGAAATCGAGCGCGCCGAGCGCGAAGCGCTCGCGAGCCGCGAACACATGCCGGGCGGCGACTCCGCGCTCGGCGGGGTATACTCAACCCCGAACACGCATCCCGAGGTGTCCCGATGAAGCGATTGCTCTTGCTGGCGTTGACCTTGGCGGGCTGCAGCCCGCACACTGATGCGGTCGCCCAATTTCCGCCCGGACCCTACGACACGGTCGCCATCGCGGGCCACAGTCTCTACGTCCCGCATGGCTTCAAGATCAACATCTTCGCCGAAGGCATTGGCGGCGTACGGACGCTGGTGCTGGGACCGCGCAACGTGGTCTACGCTGTCCTGTCGCAGCCGGGCACAGTGGTCCAACTGCCCGACGCCAACAACGACGGCGTCGCCGACAGCGTGCACACGGTGCTTTCGGGACTGCGATACCCCTTCGGCCTCGCGTTCCGCGGGGACACGATGTATGTCGGCGAGTCGAATCAGGTGGACCGCTTCAACCCCGGCTCGACGACGCCGACGGTGGTGGTTCCCAACCTTCCGACGGGCGGCCACTCGACGCGCACGGTGGTGTTCGGGCCGGACGGCAAGATGTACGTCTCGGTGGGCTCGTCGTGCAACATCTGCGATGAGACCGACAGTCTGCGCGCGGCGGTGTCGCAGTTCGATCCCGACGGCTCGCACGGCAAAGTGTTCGCGCGCGGCCTGCGCAATTCGGTGGGGCTGGCCTTCAATCCGACCACCCACGAGCTGTGGGCCAACAACAACGACCGCGACAACCTCGGCGACGACCTGCCGCCCGAACATCTCAACATCCTGAAGGACGGGAAGTGGTACGGCTGGCCCAAGTGCTATCTCCCCGGCAAGCCGAATCCCGAATATGCCGGCGCCGATTGCTCCACGGTGGAGCCGCCGGCGGGGACGTTCCAGGCCCACTCCGCGCCGTTGGGGATCGCGTTCTACACGGGTGCGCAGTTCCCGGCGGCGTACCAGGGCGACGCCTTCATGACGTTCCACGGCTCGTGGAACCGCTCGATACCCACAGGTGTGAAGGTCGTGCGCGTGCATCTGCAGGCGGGCAAGGTCGTGTCCTCGAGTGATTTCGTCAGCGGGTGGCTGCCGCCCGGCGCCACCAGCACGTCCTCGCGCTGGGGCCGGCCGGTGAGCTTGCTGGTGCTGCCGGATGGGACGCTGCTGATCTCGGACGACGATGGTGGAAGGATCTGGAGAGTGAAGTATGGGAACTAAGGGGCGTGGATGGCTCGTGCTCGGGTTCGGCGCGGCGGTGTTCGGCATCGCGGCGTATCGACCGGTGCCGCCCATTGCCGCCCCTGCCGCCCATGACATTCACGCCGAGTTTATCCGCTACGCTTCCGGCCGCGACTCGATCACGGCGTACATCGCATACCCCGAGCGGCGCGAGGCGGCGCCCGCGGTGATCGTGATCCACGAGATGTTCGGGATGTCGGACTTCATCAAGCAGACCACCGAGCGGCTCGCGCAACAGGGGTTCGTGGCGCTGGCCCCCGATCTGCTCACGCGCCGCGGCGGCACGCCGTCGAAGACGGACTCCGCGGTGGCGCTGATCCGGCTGCTGAATGCCGATACCATCACGCAGGACTTGAACGGCGCCGCGGCGTATCTGAAGTCGCTCAAGGCGGTGCGCGGCGATCGCATCGGCGTGATCGGCTTCTGCTGGGGCGGCAGCCAGAGCTTCCGCTACGCGACGAACAATCCGGCGCTGCGCGCGTTCGTCGTGTGCTACGGCGCCGCGCCCGACACCGCGGCGATGCGGCGGATCCAGGCTCCCGGCCTCGGCGTGTACGCCGAGAACGACGCGCGCATCACCGCCAACGTCCCCGATGCCGCGACGGCGCTGAAGGCGGCGGGGCGCGACTATCGCTACACGGTGTATGCCGGGGTGGGGCACGGATTCTTGCGCCAGACCGACAAACCCGCGGTGGCGGATACGGCCTGGGCGGCGGTCATGCGATTCTTCCGGGACAACCTCGAGACCAAGTAGCGCTCAGTCGCGCGTCGGCGGCCGCGTCGCGAGATAGGCGCGCGCGGCCTCGAGCGCCGCATCGCGGCCGGCAAGGAAGTCCACGACCTTCTCCGCCACGGGCATCTCCGGGGCGATCCCCACCTGTCCGAACTCCGTACCGTCCGGGAAGGCCTCGCGTTCGACGCACAGCGCCAACGTCCATCCTTTCACCAGGGGCACCGCGAGCGTCTGCCCCGTAGCGCCGGCCGTGGTCTCGCCGATGATCGGCCCGCGCGCAGCGTTGCGGAACGCCACCAGGAAATCTTCGGCCGCGCCCCCCGTGCGCGACGAGACGAGCACCGCCACCGGCCCGCGATAGGGCGGCCGGTCCGCCACGGGGCGCACGGTGTCGGGCGGCGCCGCGTACCAGACGGCCGTCGAATCGACGATCCCCCAGGCGCGCAGCGCGGGCCGGTACTGCGGCGTGCGCCAGCGCGGCGTCACGAACGGCTTGGCCGTGAGGCGGGCCAGCAGGTCGTAGCCCACGGCGGGGGTATCGCCGTTGGCGTCGCGCAGGTCGAGGATCACGCCTTTCACTCGCGCGAAGTCCGGTACTTCGCGGTCGAACGCCTTGACCAGACCGGGATCGCTCAGGTCGGTGATGCGGAGCCACACGGCGCCGTCGGGCAGCGTGTCGGCGGCGAGGGCGGGGGGCGCGAGCGGCCAGCGCTGATTGAGCGCGACGCTGCGCGTCACGCTGGCGCCGCGCATGGCGCCGCCGGGGAGCTTGAGCAACAAGTACACGGCGGTGCCGCGGTCGCCTTCCAGCATCCGCTCCACGGCGCGGGTCCAGCGCGACCCGTCGGTCGCGGCCGCGACCTCCGGCAGCACCGAATCGCGGATCCAGGTGGCGGTGGGGATGCTCTGTACGCCCACGATCTCGGCCAGCCGCTCGGGGCGCGCGATGCGCAGCTCGTCCGTCTCGGCGTAGTCCACGATGAACGGGCGCCCTTCCACGGCGCGCAGGGCGATCGCGGGTCGGGCGAGGCGGCCTGACACCGCGGTGGGCGGGGTGATCCGCGCCGCACCGTCGTTCAACAGGGCGACGACGCGGCGCAGTCGCCGGTAAAACCGCACGTCGGACTGCGGCTCGCTCGCGGCGCGCAACGTCGCGCCCAGCGCCGAGTCCCAGTCCGCGCGCACGTGGTCCCACCAGGCGTAGTTATACTTCGCCTCGGCCCACACCGCGGCCGCGGCCTGCGCGCGGTCGGTAGCGGTCAGTTGCTGTGCGGCGGCGGACGTCGCCGCCACCACGAACCCGAGGAGCAACCGCGTCGGCATGGCGGTAATCTACCTGCTTCTGTTCATCGCGCCCCAGGTATTGATCTACGTGTACCTGCGCGATCGCCTGCCGGACCCCACGCGGCCGCGGCGCGCGCACGCGGTCCGTGCGGCACTGACCGCCGCGTTCACCGTTTTCAATTTCCCGTGGATCTTCGTCGCCCGCCGCGTGCTGTTCGGGACCGTGTGGGGTGTGGGCCGCATCCCATATCTGGGTCCGTGGATCGCGTGGCAGATGCTGGGCTGGATTTTCTGCGGGCTCGTCACCGTGTACTTGATAATGAAGGGGATGTGGTGGCTCGCCGGGCTGCCGGGCAGGCGGGCAGGCGGGCGGTTGTCAGCGGATGCGGCCGGCCAGGCCGCCCGCCCGCCTGACCGCCTGTTTTCCCGCCGCCAATTCCTCGCCCGCGCCACCTACACCTATGCCACGCTGGGCGCGGCGGTCTCGGGCTACGGCATCTGGAGCGCGTACCGGCTGCCGGTCATCACGCGCCGCACGCTGTACTTCAAGGACCTGCCGCCCGCGTTCGATGGCCTGCGCGTGGTGCATCTCTCCGACGTCCATGCCGGCATCCATATGGAGCGCGACAAGATGGAGGCGATCGTCGCGCAGGCGAACTCGCTGGGCGCGGACCTGATCCTGCAGACCGGGGACATGATCGACGTCTCCCCTTCCTACATTCCGGACTACGTCCGCGCGTTCCGCGAGCTCAAGGCGCCGCTCGGCGTCGTCACCACCATCGGCAATCACGACTACTACACGGGCGACAGCGCGGTCATCCGCGGCGTGCAGGATGCGGGCTCGGTCTTCATCCGCAACGACGTGCATCTGATCGAGCGCGGCGGGGCGACGCTCGCCCTGCTCGGCATCGATGACCCGCAGAACTGGATGCACGACGATCCCCAGACCGCGGTCGTCGACCGGACCGTGCGGCGGGCGCCGCCCGAGGCGTTCAAGATCCTGATGTCGCACCGTCCGGGCGCGTTCGACACCGCCGCGCCGCGCGGTATTCCGCTGACGCTCGCGGGTCACATCCACGGCGGTCAGTTCGCCATCCCCGTCGTCGGCATCTCGGCGGGGGCGCTGATCACGAAGTATGTGATGGGGCTGTTCGAGAACAACGGCTGCCAGCTCTACGTCAGCCGCGGCATCGGCGTCGTGGGCGTACCGATTCGCGTGTTCGTCCCGCCGGAGATCGCACTGCTGGAACTGCGGCGCGCCTAGGCGGCGATCGCCTCCCACGCCGCATCGATCGCAGTCGCGACCGCCGGTTGATCCGGCTTCCACTCGCCGGCGCAGATCTTCTCGAGCACGTGGCGCACCACTGCCAGCCACACGCCCGCCCACAGGTCGACGCTCCCCGTGCGCACCGCGCTTTGCGCCTTGCCCTGGGCCACGAGCGATTCCAGCGCTCGCGCCAGGTCGCGCGCGGCGTCTTTGGACTTGTCGTCCAACAGCGTTCCGTGGTCGCTGAGGAAGAGGATCCGCGCCACGCCGGCATCGCGGGCGGCGCCGTCCACCAGCGCACGCGCCGCGGCGTGCAGGCGCTCGCGCGGCGAGCCGGGCGTTTGCGCCGCATCCTGGACCACCTTCACGGCCCAGCGCGCCGCCCCGCGGTACAGCTCGTTCAGCAGGTGCTCCTTGGAGTCGAAATGGCGGTAGATCGTGCCTTCGGCCACCCCGGCTTTCTTGGCCAGGAGGGGGGTGGTCGTATCGTGATAACCGCGCGTGGTGAACAGCTCTAGGGCGGCGCGCACGAGGCGCTGGCGGGTGAGATCGGCTTGCCGCATCGAGTCCCGAATCTAACTAGCTTCCAACCGGCCGCGAAAACCCTTCCTTCCGTTCGGAGACGTAAAGCGCGATGCGAATGCTGGTGTTGGGCGCGGGGCTGCAGGGTTCGGCCTGCGCGTACGATCTGTTGCAACACGCCGACGTGGAGCGCGTCACCATCGCCGACCGGCGCACCGACCGCCTCCCCAAGTTCCTCACGGCGGCCCGCGGCAAGCGGCTGAAGGTGGCGAAGCTCGACGCCAAGAAACCGGGCGCGTTGCAGCGCTTGATGCGCGGCCACGACGCCGTGATGTGCGCGCTGCCCTACTACTTCAACGAGCGCGTGGCCAAGGCGGCCGTGTCGCTCGGCTTGAACCACGCCGACCTCGGCGGTAACACCGAGATCGTGCAGCAACAGAAGAAACTCCACGCCAAAGCGCTGAAAAAGGGCTTGTCGGTGATCCCGGACTGCGGCCTGGCGCCCGGGATGATCAACATCATCGCGGCGGAGGGCATCCGCCGCGTGGGCGACGCGCTGAGCGTGAAGATCTACGTCGGCGGCCTGCCGCAGCATCCCGAACCGCCGCTCAATTATCAGATCGTCTATTCGCTCGAGGGCGCGCTCGACTACTACACGACGCCGTCGTGGGTGCTGCGCGACGGCCAACCGACGCGCGTCGACGCGCTGTCCGAGCTCGAGACCCTCACGTTCCCGCAGCCGGTGGGCACCCTCGAGGCATTTCATACGGGCGGCGGCATCTCGACCATGCCGTGGGCATGGGCGGGCCGGGTCCAGACGATGGAGTACAAGACGCTGCGCTACCCGGGCCACCTCGCGATCATGCGTCCCATCCGGGAGCTCGGCTTGCTCGACGTGAAGCCCGTGGACGTGAAGGGGGTGAAGGTCGTGCCGCGCGACGCGTTCATCGCGATCGTGTCGCCGCAGCTCACCAAGCCCCAAAGTCAGGATCTCGTGGCGTTACGCGTCGAGGTGACGGGCAAGAGCGGCAAGAAGGTGGCGTGGCAGCTGCTCGACTACTACGACGCCGAGCGCGGTATCAGTGCGATGATGCGGACCACCGGCTATTCGCTCGCGATCACCGGCCTGATGCAGGTGGACGGCCGTATCACGGCGCGCGGCGCGCACACGCCGGACGAAGCGGTGCCGTTTGGGCCGTACGTCAACGAGCTGAAGAAGCGGGGAATCGAGATCCGGGAAGTCTGAGTCTCAGAAACTCCACGTCGAGCCGAACAACCACTGGCCGCCTTCGTTGCCGTGGCCGTAACCCAGGACCAGCAGTGTGTTGCGCAGTATCCGCACGGCCACTTCGCCGCCGCCGGCGCGGTGCAGCCCGCTGCTCGTGAGCTTCACCGTCTCGCCCGGGCCGAACACGCGCGCCGCGTCGTAGAACGCGACCAGGTTGACCTCGAACAAACTGGGCGCCCACAGCAAGCCGTAGCGCCCTTCGACCGAGGCGAGCAGCTTGCCTGGTCCCGTGAAGCGGCCGTCGTAATAGCCGCGCAGCGACCGATAGCCGCCGACCGCGATAAACGGCTGCTCGCTCGATTCCATCACCTGCATCGCCGCCACGGGCGGCGCCCCCGTCATGCGCTCGCCGGCCAGGCGCCCGGCCAGCATCACCCGCTCCAACGGATGCACCCAGCCGCGCAGCGATGTGGTCGTGCGCGTGTACCCGGAGCCGTGGGCGTACAGCCCTTCGACCAGGACGCCGCGATGCGGATCGAGCTCGTGGTCGCGCAAGTCGAGCACGACGCCCGCGCGCCACACCTTGTCGCTGAACGGCACCGTGCTCGAGTCCACTACGCCCGCGGCGTGGTCGCGACGGAACACGCTGCCGCCCGGCAGCTCGCGGAAGGCGGTATGGTCGATCTGCCCGCCCAGCAGGACGCGCAGCGGCCCGACGACGCGCCGCTGCAGCGTGAAGCGCCCCGTCCGGTGGGTGCGGCTCACGTTATAGAAATACGGCGTGAGCGGCGTGACGCTGTCGGGTGAATACGTGGTCGCGTTGCCCTGCCCGTAGTAGCCGAGGCGGTTGTCGCGGGCGAGCGTGAGCGTGAGCGCCGCCCGCCAGCCCTCCCACCACGCGGGGGCCTCGGCGTCGGCGATGACGAAATAACTGCCGTGGACGCTGGCGGCGGCGTCGAGACTCAGGGACGCGAAGTATGGCTCGGGACGCGGGCGGAAGCCGAGCGGGGCGCGATTCTGGTAGTGCCCGGCGACCCAGAAGCCGTCGGCGGAGGTGTAGTAGGCGTACGGCGTCAACGTGTTGGTCCAGATGCGGCCGGCTTGGGCGGCCAGCGTGGGTGCGCGGACGGCGGTCGCCAGCGCCGCCGCCGCGAGGAGGCGGCGCACGCGCTTACTGCGGCTGCGGCGTGGCGTAGACGTGCGCCGTATCGGCGAGCCGCGCCTGGGTGCCATCGTGCACGGCGAATTGGCTCGGGTACAACGATGCCGCGCCGAACTCGCCCGCCTTGTTCACCGCGTGGAAGACCATCTGAAAACGCGGCTTGCCGTCGCGCGTCAGCAGCCGCGACTCGGCCAGGTGGGCCACGCGCTTCAGTGTCTCGAAGCAGGCATCGGTGGGCTTCATGCCGCGGCGCATGTTTTCGACGATGAGAAACCCGCCGCACACCATGATGTTCGATTCACCACGCCCGGTGGCGCCCGCCGCGCCGATGTCATTGTCGGTGTACTGCCCGGCGCCCACGACCGCGGAGTCGCCGACGCGCCCCGGCACTTTCCAGGCGATGCCCGCCGTCGTCGTGACCGACGAGATGTCGCCGTTGGGGGCGACGGCATCGCAGTTGATGGTGCCGGTGGGGCGATGCGTCATCGGCTGGCTGTCGGCGACGTCGAGGTAGTCGTCGTCGGGGTTGAGGTTGGCGCGCCAGTGCAGCCACGCCTCGCGCGCCTTGTCGGTCAGCAGCTCTTCTTCTTTGAACCCCATCTCCAGCGCGAAGCGCTTGGCGTCTGCGCCCACCAGAAAAATGTGCGCGGTGTACTGCATGACGCACTTGGCCACCTCGGACGGGGTCTTGATGCCCTCCAGCGCGCCGACCGCGCCCGCGCGTTTGGTCGGCCCGTGCATGCACGACGCGTCGAGCTGCACGACGCCGTCGGCGTTGGGGTAGCCGCCGTAGCCCACCGAGTTGTCGTTGGGGTCGAGCTCCTGGATCTTGACGGCCTCGATGGCGGCGTCGAGCGTGTCGGCGCCTTGCATGATGAGATCGAAGGCCTTCTGCACGCCGCGCAGGCCGTTCGCCGATGCGATCACCACCGGTTTCGCGGCCCAGCGACTCGCCGCCGGCAGCGGGCGGGGCGGTCGGATGGGATGAGTGATCCCGAGCGCGCCGGCCGCGGCGAGGCCGCCGGCCGATGCCAGGAAATCGCGCCGTGAGAGCTGGTCGGTCACGCCTACGTTTTATCCACGCCGCGGGCACCTTTCAACTTGCACGCGGTACGGGCGGGTTCTAGGTTGCGCGCGTGACCTATGATCCCAGCGATCCGCCGAGTCCGCTCGCCATCATCCGCATGCTCGTCGGCGGCGTGGTGGCGCTGGCGACGCTGGCGCTGCTCGTCTCCTGCGTCGCGTCGGGCAGCATCGACTGGCAGCTGTGGGCGTTCGTGGCGTTGCTGTGGGCCTTCTGGGGGTTCTTCGAGGACATCGCGGCGTTCGTGGTGCGGCCGTTCAGCGGCTTCATGTCGCGCTCGTTGACGGCGGGGTTCGGCGGCGGACCGCTGGGCGACGCCCCACCGCCGATCACGATCGAAGAGGAGGCCGTCTTTCTGGAGCATCTCGTCGCGAACCCGCCCAATCCCCATCGCGCAGTGATGGCGGGCATCCGCCTCGCCGAGATTTACCGCACCCACCTGCACGACCAGGCCAAGTGCGACGAGCTGCTCGATCGCCTGCGCGCCCTGTATCCCGATGCCCGCGAGCTGGGGTATGTCCGACCGACCGGCGCCTGACGTCTCGCTGGTGGTCCCGGTGTATAACGAGCGCGAGAATATCGACCCTCTCGTGACGGAGATCGCAGCGGCGCTCGGCGGCCGGCGCTACGAGATCGTCGCCGTCGACGACGGCTCGACCGACGGCTCACTGGCCGAGCTGCAGCGGCTCAAGCACGCACACCCCGAGCTGCACATCGTCGTCTTCGCAGGGAACGCCGGACAGTCGGCGGCGTTCGTCGCCGGGTTCCGCGCGGCGCGCGGCCGGGCCATCGTGACGCTCGACGCCGATCTGCAAAATGATCCGGCGGACGTGCCGGCGTTGCTGGCGGAGCTGGAGCGCTCGGGGGCAGCGTGCGTGGCGGGCTATCGCGCCAACCGGCGCGACACGCCATGGCGGCGCCTCCAGAGCCGCATCGCCAACGGCGTGCGCAACTGGCTCACTGCGGAAACGATCCGCGACACGGGTTGCTCGCTCAAGGCGTTTCGCGCCGACGCGCTGCGCGCGCTGCCCGCGTTCAACGGCATGCACCGCTTTCTGCCGACGCTGATCCGGCGCGACGGCGGGACCGTGACGGAGGTGCCGGTCGGCCACCGGCCGCGCCGCTTCGGGACGACCAAGTACGGAATGTGGAACCGCGTATTCCGCGCCCTGCGCGACGCATTCGGCGTGCGCTGGCTGCTGCGCCGAGCGCTGCGCTACCGGGTGCGGGAGGAGCTTCCTTAAATGACTGACCACGAACGTTGGGCCCGCGATATCGAAGCCGACCTGGACGGCGAGCTCACCCTCGCCGAGCAGGCGGCCCTGGCGCGTCACCTCGCCGTCTGCCCGACGTGCGCCGGCACGCGCGCCAGTCACCTCGAGCTGCGCGCCTCACTGGCGCGCGCGAGCGGTCATCCGCGCGCCAAGGTCATGCCGCGGCAGGTGCTGCGCGGCCGCACACTGGCGCTGCTCGCCCTGCTCGCGGCGCTGGCCGGCGCGGGCGGCGGCTGGCTCGCGCACGCCCGCTGGGGCGGGCCGGGTTCGGGCGGGCTCGAGGCGTCGCGTGCGACGATCGACATTCGCTAGCCTCGCCCTCGCCGGCGCAGTCCTCGCGTCGCAGGGGCCCGCCGCCCGGCTGAGCTACGGCGTGCGTGTGCTGCTGCGCAACGGTGCCGACACGAACGTCGTGGGCACGGGCGAAGTCGCCGGACCCATGGAGACGGGGCTGCGCCTCGGCGTGCACACCGATTCGACGGACGTGGACATGCTGCTGAACACGTTCCCCGAGCCCGACAGCTTCACGCTGTCGGGGGATTTCGTCGCCACGCGGCTGGCGGGCGCGTCGCGGCGCGGGCTGCCCGTGTACGAGCAGGATGAGTACCGCCGCCACCGCCGGCTCGCCTGGACCGACACCGTGCGGCTGCACCCCTTCGGCACGCCGCGCGCGCGGGCGCGCCGCGAGCTGTGGGTCGAGCTGCGCGTCACCACGGCCGCCCCCGGCGGCATCACGCGGCCGAGCGAGCGGGTCGACCTGCGCGATTCGACGTTCGACCTCACACTCGAAGCCGTGGTCCGGCCGCGGCGCGCCACCGTGTTGCTCGCCCTGGTGCGCGGCGACGCGAACAGCGTGCCGCTGCAGTTCGACCTCGTGCCCGACGGCATCCCGCGCACGCTCGACCTGGCCGTGGATCCGGCGCGGCCCCACCACTTCGAGCTGCGCCTCACGCCGCCCGAGCCGGCCCGCACGGCGCGAGAACGGGCCCTGGCGTTGGACGCCGACGTCGTCTGCCTGCGGCTCAGCGAACCGGCGCTCACCAGTGTGAGCATGTTGTGCGGCAGGCTCAACAACGTGGCCCGGCGCCTCGCACTGCCGGGTGGCGACACGCTGGTCGCGACCTTCGTTTGGCCGGCGGCGCGCTGACCCTTCGAATCCCACCCGCGTTATCTTTCGCACGCATGACCCGCCGGCGCCGTCTCGACCCCGCGATCTTCCACCTTCCCGTCGACAAGATGCGGGAGGGCTACTACTCCGATAAGTATTTCGTGCGCAGTCGCGAGATCCTGTTGCACGACCACCACCGCCCGCGGGTCACGATGCAGGTCTTCGGCAAGACCCACGCCTACCTGGGCGGCGTCGACGAAGCGATCGCGATCTTGAAGCTGTGCGCCGACAAGTGGGACGAGCTCGAGGTCTCGGCGCTGTACGACGGCGACGAAGTCGAACCGTGGGAGACCGTCATGTTGATCGAGGGTCCCTACGATGCGTTCGCCGTGCTCGAGACCCTTTACCTGGGCGTGCTGGCACGCCGCACCAGGGTGGGCACCAACACGCGACGGGTGGTGGAGGCCGCCAAGCCGAAGCAGGTGATGTTTTTTCCGGCGCGCCACGATCACTGGCTGGTGCAGACGGGCGACGGCTACGCCGCCCACATCGCCGGCGCCATCGGCGTGTCCACCGACGCCCAGGCTTCGTGGTGGGGCTCGGAAGGCGTGGGCACCGTGCCCCATGCCCTCATTGCTGCCTACGGCGGCGACACCGTCCTCGCCTCCCGCAAGTTCGCCGAGCTGATGCCGGCGGGCACCCGCTTGATCACGCTCGTGGACTTCGAAAACGACTGCGTGAGGACCTCGCTCGAGGTGGCCCGGGCGCTCGGCGCGCAGCTGTGGGGGGTGCGGATCGACACGTCGGAGACGCTGGTGGACAAGTCGATTATCCCGCAGATGGGCAGCTTCAAGCCCACCGGCGTGAATCCGCAGCTGGTGCGCAACGTGCGCCAGGCGCTCGACCGGGAAGGATTCCGCGACGTCAAAATCGTGGTGTCGGGCGGGTTTAC
>Ga0137376_10000589_pt1 | contig 17407 bp, 20 predicted proteins | sample SagtaG_23_FD_104814 | JGI IMG/M metagenome (GOLD analysis project Ga0137376, IMG submission 104814) | Vadose zone soil microbial communities from Sagehorn Ranch, Mendocino, California, USA - Sage2_L_20_16 metaG | ecosystem: Environmental > Terrestrial > Soil > Vadose zone | place: USA...
CACCTTCCCAATCAGCTGGTATTCACCGAAGCGGTCGCGAATTACGACAAGGGGTTCAGGTACGTCTGGAATGAAGTGCCGGTGCTGGTGACGTACGAGAGCAACTGGCGCAAAGCGAAAGAGATCCTGACCGCGATTGCCTTCAGGCACGCCGAGCATCTCACCGCCGAGGCCGAGCGGGATCTGCTCGCCGCTTCGCAGCAGTACCTCATCAACTACAAGAAGCTGACGCCGATCGTGTACACCACCACCACCCCATCTGGAATTCTGCTCACGATTCGGTATCTCATCGAACCGCGTCGCCGCCGCGGCACGGTGTCAGCGATTTGGGACGATATTCTGACCGAGTTCGGCCAGGCCAGGGACATCGAGCTCGCCTATCACACCGTCCGCTCGTTCAGCAACCCGATCGAAGGGAAGATCGTCGGCACCAGCGAGGAACCTGGCTAGTCGCTGCGGAGCGCCGTGCCGGTCTCGACGACCGCACGCACCAACAGATCGAAATCCTCACGGCGGCTGCGGTGGTTCGTGATCGCGACACGGATCGCGAACTTGCCGTTCAGCACGGTCTGCGACGGGATCGCCACGCCGCTCTCTTGGATGCGGAGCAGGATCTCCTTGTTCAACGCATTCAGGGTCGCGTCATCAGCGCGAGGCACGACGAATCGGAAACAGACCACGTTGAGCGGCGCAGGTGCGAGCAGCTCCAACCGTGGGTGCTTGGTGACGAGCCCCGCCAAATAATGGGCCTGGCGCACGTTCTGGTGGATGAGCTGGGCGAATGCATCCACGCCGTGCGTCTTGAACGACATCCACACCTTGAGCGCCCGGAAGCCGCGCGACAGCTGCACGCCACGCTCCGCGAACGGGAACCCCCCCGCCGCGATCCCGCGATCGAACGAGGCGAGGTACGCGGGCGTCACGTTGAAGGTGGCGCGATGTGCGGTTTGATCGCGAACGAGGGTGCAGCCAACTTCGTACGGCATGTAAAGCCACTTGTGCAAGTCGAAGGCGAGCGAATCGGCTTGCTCCAGCCCGCTCACGAGCGGGCGCAGCGCGGGCACGAGCGCCGCCAGTGCGCCGAACGCGCCGTCCACGTGGAACCACGCGCCTGCCTCACGACTCAAGGCCGCCAGCGCGCGCAGATCATCGGTCGCACCCGTATTCACGGTGCCGGCGTTGCCCACAATGCAGATGGGTCGCCAGCCGGCGGCTTTGTCGGCGGCCAGCTGCTCGCGGAGGGCAGCGACGTCGATGGTGTAATCCGCTGCTACCGGGATTGCGCGTAGCGCGTCGTGGCCCAGTCCAAGCAGCTCCACTGCCTTCCGGACGGACGAGTGCGTTTCGGTGGACGCATAGACGCTCAGCCGCGGTGCCGCGCCTCCCCCACCCGCCCCGTTCTGCAGCCCGCGCTCGCGGACATCGAACCCAGCGCGGGCGTTCCGGGCGACAGCCAGTCCCACGAGATTCGCCATGGAGCCGCCGGAAACAAGCAGCCCGTGCGTGCCGGCAGGAAGGCCGAGCAGCTCGACCAGCCAGCCGATGACCTGGTTTTCGACGACCGCGGACGAGTCATCGAACTCGGCGACCTGCGGATTCATGCCCGAGGCGAGCATGTCGGCGAGCATGGCGAGCGGGGTGCCGGTGCCGATCACCCAGCCCCAGAAGCGTGGATGGATGTTGCCGGTGGGGTAGGGCAACACGTCGCGCTTGAACTCCTCATAGACCTTCGCGGCGGGCGTCGGGCCGCGCGGCGCGGCTCCAGAGAGCCGCTTGCGCACCTCGGCGGGCACCGGCCGCCAGACGGGACGCTCGCGCGCGGTCCGCAGGAATTCGAGCATCTCATCCACCATCAGCTGGCCGAGGTGGCGCAGCTCGTCCCACCCGCGGTCGTCGGCGGGGTCGAGCGAGATCTCCGGCTCGGTCACAGTGGGGGAGCGTCCAACACTTGGTAGTGGTCGACGAACGGCTCAAGCTCGAGTAGGAAGTCGCGGTCCTTCGGATAGTAATGCGCCTTCTCGTAGTCATCACCCGCAAAGCGACGGATGGCATCTACGGATTCCCACAACGAGATAAACGTAAACTCGGCTCGGTTCTGCTTGATCCGCTGGAGTACGTACACGCCACGATTGCCGGGCGTCGCCCGGCACTCTGCTGCACCGGTGCGTTGGAGGTAATCAGCGTACTCGTCGGCGCGGGCGGCTTCAGTCACGCCATGCCAGATACGCGCGATCAGCTTAGAGCCGGTCGAGCTCTGGGACGGTGCGGTCATTGCGGACGTTTCCCGTGTTAAGCGTCGAGTTGGGCTCGAACAGCAAGACGTGGGTTTCTTCCTCCGCAACCGGCAAGTGCTCGACGCCGTGCGGGATGATGGCGAACTCACCGGGCCCGAGCACGATGTCTTTGTCTCGGAGCTTCAGCCGCAGTCTGCCCTTGACCACGAGAAACAGCTCATCCTCGCGCTCGTGATGATGCCAGACGAACTCGCCTTTGAGCTTGGTGAGCTTTACGAGACAGTCGTTCACTTCACCGACGATCTTGGGACTCCACTGATCCTGAAACCGCCCGAACATCTCGGCGAGATTGACTTTGCGAATCGTCACGCGACCTCCCGCGCCGTCTGTCGGAGTATGGTCGCCGTGTCGACGACGGTCGCGAACTCGCCGTGCAGGTCGGCCAGCGCGACGTCGTGCAGCAGCTCGGATGCATAGCGCTTCCCGTCCGGTCCGGTGTTGTCGAAGGTCGCCGTCGCATCCGAGACGACGTAGGTGGTGAAGCCCAGGTTGCCGGCCATCCGTGCGGTCGTCGACACGCACATGTTCGTCTGTAGCCCGACCATCACCAGCGTCGTTATGCCACGACGCCGCAAGTCGGCTTCGAGCGTCGTACCGATGAACGCGCTGTTGACCGACTTCTGCACGACCGGCTCTCCGGGGAGCGGCCGCACTTCGTCCTTGATCTCAACCCCCGGTTGTCCGGGCCGGAGCGGTGAATTCGGCAGCTTCGAAATGTGCTGCACGTGAATCAACGGCCGGTCGCTCTCACGCCACGCCTGCTGGAGCCGTGCGATGTTGCGTTCGAGATCGGGGTTGTTGCGGTGGTATTTCTCGCGAAAGACGTCCATGCCCTTCTGGACGTCGATGGTGAGGAGGACGGCGTCCTTGGGAAAAGCGGCGGTCGGGACGGTCATGACGGTTGCTCTTCGGTTTGCGGTGCACGACTTGGCGGTCGGTCGGTCACGGCGCGGAGAGTATCTGCATCGGTAGCGACCGCCCGACCGCCAGACCGCCCGACCGCCAGCTTGTGCGAGAACTGAATCCAAACGACAGCTCCCAGGATCATGCCCATCGCGATGAACGTGCGCGGGTGTACCGGCTCGTGCAACAGCAGCCAGCCGAGCAGCACCGCAATCACGGGGTTCACGTAGGCGTACGTGCCGACGATCGTCGCGGAGGCGTGTCGCAACGCGTAGGAGTACGCGCTGTAGCCCAGGATCGATCCGAACACGACGAGGTACGCGATGGCCCCAATGCCACGTGGGCTCAGGTGCCACGACGCCCATTCCCCGAGGACCGTTCCGACAAGCGCGACCGCGACACCGCCAACGATCATCTGGAATGCCGCCCCCATGTAGGGGCTGGCCTGGGTCGGATGGCGCTTTGCGTAGACCGTGCCGACGGACCACGACGCACTCGCCAGCGTGAGCGCGATCGGCCCGCGCTTGTCGGCCGCCAGAATCTCCGCCGGCGTCGCGCCCACCAACAGCATGGTGCCGAGGAACCCGAGCAACAAACCGGCGATGATTCGCCAATTCAATTCCGAGGCACCGCCCGGGATAATGGCGTCGAACAGCGCCGTCCACATCGCCACGGTCACGACGAAGATGCTGGCGATCCCCGATCCGATATACTGCTCCGACCAGACGACGAACGCATTGCCGCCCGCAAGCAGCAGCACGCCGACGATGGCCAGCGTGCGCCAATCAGTCCGCCGCGGCAATGGATCGCCGAGCGCGCGGGCGATGACGAGCAGCAGCAGTCCAGCGACGAGGAACCGGAGGCCCGCAAACAGAAACGGCGGGAGATCGGTGACGCCGACCTTGATCGCGAGGTAGGTCGAGCCCCAGAAGACGCAGACGACGAGATAGGCGATGAGCGCTTTGCCTTTGAGCGTTGCCATCAGTCGGGCTCCGTGGGAATGAATCCCGGCTTTTCGAACAGGGTCGACAGCACGATCGTCGTGCGCGTGTTCATTTGGGGGTTTGGCCCGCGCAAATCGCGGAGGATCTCCTGGACGCCCTCGAGATCGTTCGCCACGACTTTGAGGATGTAGCAATCGTCACCGGCGATGTGGTGGCACTCGAGCACACCCGGATGTTTCTCCATCTCGCGCATGCGCGGCTCATCGCCGACGTAGTCGCTCGAGCCATACCGCACGGCGACAAACGCGGTCACGGGGAAACCGACCTTGGCGCGGTCGAGCTGGACGCGATACCCGCGGATGTAGCCCGACTCCTCCAGTCGCTTGACGCGCTCCATGATGGCGGGTCGCGATAGCCCGATCTCGTCGGCAACCGCCTGATAGCTGGCTCGACCGTCTTGGGCGAGGATGCGGAGAATGCGTCGGTCAGTGGTGTCGAGCTCATTCTTCGGGGGCATTTGGGAAGCTCTCCACGGGTTTGTCCGACTATCCGTTGCTGAAATGCTTTTGGAGTGAACGCATCATAACTGTAACCAGTTCCGACCTGACGGAATATCTGGTTTTGCGCGCCAAATTGTCCTTGGATTAGGACAGTGGCTGGGGTACTATTGGGACCATGGAGTCGCTCCGCGCCCTCGTTCGCAGTTTCCCCTCGGTTTTGCTTGGTTATTCGGGAGGCGTCGATTCGGCGCTGCTGGCCGTCGTGCTGCGCCAGGAGTTGGGAAAGAGCCGCATGGTGGCGGCGATCGGTCGCAGCGCGTCCTATCCTGCGGCCCAGTGGCAGACCGCCATCGACGTGGCGGCGCGATTCGACATCCCGCTCATCGAGATCCACACACACGAGCTCGAGGATGCGAACTATCTCGCCAACCCGACCAACCGCTGTTTCTTCTGCAAGACCGAACTGTGGAATCGGCTCGTGCCGCTGGCGCGCGAGCACGGGCTCGCCATCGTGTGCGACGGCACCAATGCCGACGATCTGAAGGAGCATCGGCCGGGGAAAGCTGCCGGCGACAAGGCGGGGGTGCGTTCCCCGCTCGCCGAGGTGGGCCTCACGAAAGCGGAAATCCGCGCCGCATCGCGCGAGCTCGGGTTGCCGACGTGGGATGCTCCCGCCGCGCCGTGTCTTTCGAGTCGCGTGCAGTACGGTCTCTCAATCACGCCGTCGCGCTTACGGCAGGTGGAGCAGAGCGAGGCGTTTCTGCGCGAGCTCGGCGTAGTGGGGGACCTGCGCGTGCGGCATCACGGGGAGGTCGCGCGCATCGAGGTGGAGCCGTCCTGGATTACCTGGATCGAGGCGCGGCGCCACGCGATCACCGATCATCTCACGAACCTTGGGTTCGCGCGGGTGGAGGTCGACCCGCGCGGGTATCGCCGGGGGAGCCTGTTAGAGCGTTCGTCGCCCTGAATTTTCCGCAGGGCGTGCGCCAAGGGCTCTGGGATGCGCTCGCGCCGCTGCGCGACCCCCGAGAGAAACTCCCGGTGAAATGGGTTCGTCCCGAGAACATTCACCTCAGTCTCAAGTTTCTCGGCGAAGTCGAGGAAAGGCGGGAACCGGAGCTCGTGGCCGCGCTGAAACAGGCGGCGGGCAGTCGCGGTGAGCCACGTCCGCTGACGTTGCAGCTGACCGGCTTTGGTGTGTTTCCCGATTATCACCGCCCGCACGTCCTGTGGGCGGGCATCACCCCGGAGCCGGGACTCGAGCTGTTGCAGCATGGCGTGGAGCAAGCGTTTGCGCCGCTCGGCTTTCCGACGGAGGCGCGCGCGTTTCGTCCGCACGTCACGCTAGGGCGCGCGGCGCGCGATGCGCGGCCGCGCGACTTCAAAGGACTCGCAGAGATCTTGGCGGCGCTGGCCTTCGACGAGACGGTCACCGTGGCCGAGGTGGATCTGATGCAGAGCACACTCCAACAGGATGGCCCGGTGTATCAGGTCAGACATCATGGACGGCTGTCTTAAGGGCGCGCTCAAACTCGGCTGCGCGATCGCCATCATCGGTGTGCTCGCGCTCGCGTGGTGGTTCCGCGAGCCGATCATGTCCACCGTCGTGCGCTGGTTCGGACGTTCGACTGCCTTGCCCCCCGTTGCCGACACGGCGGTCGGCGCGCCGACGCCCAAGGCCGTCGCGTCCGGCAAGGCCAAAGTCGGGACGCTGCGGACTGCCACCGGCCCCGATTCCGTGGTGCTGAACCCGAACGAAATGGCGTCACTGATCGGCGCCGGGATCGATTGGAACGTGCGCAAGATGTACGACTCATTGCGCGTCGAGCTCCAGGAAGGAACGCTGATCCTCCATGCGCGTCTCGACACACGCGCCTTGCCGCCGGGAACGCTCGGACCCTTCGCCGGGATGTTCGGTGAGCACGAGCCGCTGCGCATGGCCGGCACGGTCTCGATCGGGCGCCCTGGGACCGCGTTGTACGACATTACCGAAATCACGCTGCGCGGCATCGAGATTCCGGGGCCGTTTGTGAAACAGTTGACGAAGCAGATGGCCGGGGCGTCACCCAACGGCTCCGTACCGGTCAAGGTGGATCCCGCCGTGACGGCCGTGCAGGTGCACACGACGGGCGTCGTGCTGTACAAGCGGCCGAGGTCTGGGTCGTGAGCCCGCGCCGCGTGATGATCGTCGACGATGAGAAAGGGATCCGCGAGGCCCTGAAGCAGGTCCTCGAATACGAGGAGATCGAGGTGCAGGCGTGCGCATCCGGGCACGAGTCGATCCGGGTCTACCCGGAATTCAAGCCGCATCTCGTGTTTCTCGACGTAAAAATGGAAGGGATGGACGGGCTCGAGACGCTGAAGCGGATCCGCCAGCTCGATTCCCAGGCGCAAGTCGTCATGATCTCGGGCCACGGCACGATCCAGACCGCGGTCGAAGCGACGCAGCTTGGCGCGTACGACTTTCTGGAGAAACCGCTCGACACCGATCGCATCCTGCTGACGCTCCGCAATGCGCTGCAGCATGTCGTGCTGGTCAACGAAAACGTGCGGCTCAAGCAGGAAGTCCGGGCCCAGTATGAGATCGTAGGGTCGAGCAAAGCCATTCGCCAAGTCATCGGGTTGATCGAGAAGGTCGGGCCCACGCCGGCGCGCGTACTGATCACGGGCGAGAACGGCACAGGCAAGGAGCTGGTGGCGCGCGCGATTCACGCGCTCAGCCCCCCGGCGCGCGCCTCCGGTCCATTCGTAGAGGTCAACTGCGCGGCCATCCCCACCGAGCTGATCGAGAGCGAGCTGTTCGGCCACATGAAGGGGAGCTTTACCGGTGCGTTCGCGGACAGGGCCGGCAAATTCGAGCTCGCCGACGGTGGGACGCTGTTTCTCGACGAAATCGGCGACATGAGCCTCTCGGCGCAGGCGAAAGTACTGCGCGCGCTGCAGGAGGGCGTGATTTCGCGTGTCGGGTCCGGGAAGGCGCTGCCGGTCGACGTCCGGGTGATCGCCGCGACGAACAAGAATCTCGCCGCCGAGATCGAGCACGGACGGTTCCGCGAAGACCTGCTGCATCGACTCAATGTCATTCCGATCCATGTGCCGCCACTCAGGGAACGCCGCGCCGATGTTGCGCAGCTCATCACGCACTTCACCGCCGAGCTGACGAAGGAAGGGTTGGCTGCGAGGGAGTTCGAGACGGCCGCGGTGGAACGGCTCACCGCCCACGACTGGCCGGGCAACGTCCGTGAGCTGAAGAACGCCGTCGAGCGGTTGCTCATCCTCGCCGCGGGACCCACGGTCGCAGCGGCTGACGTCGAGAAGCTGGTCGGGAAGCGGGACGGGGGACGGGGGACGGGTGCCGCCGCATCGGGAGGCGACGCAGCCTGGTTGCGCGCCGCCACGTTCGAGGAATTCAAACAGTCGGCAGAGCGCGCCTTCCTGCTCGGCAAATTGCAGGAGAACGACTGGAACGTATCGGAGACGGCGCGCACATTGCAGATGCCACGCAGCAATCTGTACAAGAAGATCGAGCGCTATGGCCTGTCGCGCGGTAACGAAGGAGGAGTCTCGTGAAGGAGAAGGACCAGAAAGAGCGCGACTGGGATCGCGAGATGCGCGAGGTCGACAGGCTGCTGGCCAAATTGCCGGAGGCTGATCCCGCGCTGGGCCGCGGCGTGCCTACGGTTCCCGTCTCGCCACGCCCGGGGCTGGGGGTCGGGGCCGGGGGAACGCTGCCCGCCAGTCCGGCGCGGGGGCGTGCCTGGATCACGACGTGGATGCGCGTGGGTCTCGGACTCGCGTTGGGGATTGGGATGATCGTGTGGCCCTACTCCCATGCGTGCGGCCTGAAGCTCGTCTTCTATCTTATTGGTGCGACGGCAGTGACGGTCGCCGGCGTGTGGAGCGCGCTGACGTCCTGGAAACGCCGGCTGGGCATCGCGCACACACTGTCGATCATTCTGATCATCTGGGGGCTCGGGCTTGCCGGTCGTCAACTGTTGCCCCGTCTGTACGGAAAAACTCCCGTTCCATTCTTCTGTCCCGAACCGCCAACGCCATGACCGCGCCTGCTGAGTTCAAGAATTTCATCGCCGGTGATTGGGTCGCCCCGTCCACGGGCGAATACTTCGAGAATCGCAACCCCGCTGACTGGAACGACGTCATCGGTCGCTTTCCACGCTCGGGACCAGATGACCTGAAGCGCGCGATCACGTCGGCCAAGCGCGGGTTCGCCCTGTGGTCCAAGACCCCCGCACCGATTCGAGGGCAAGTGCTGCAGCGCGTAGGCCAGCTGCTCGCCCTGCGCAAGGATGCGATCGCACGCGCGATGACACGCGAAATGGGAAAAGTGGTCGCGGAGACCGGCGGCGACGTCCAGGAGGGGATCGATACGGCGTTTTACGCCGCCACCGAGGGCCGGCGCCTGTTCGGCCGTGTCGTCCCGTCCGAGCTGCGGAGCAAGTGGGCGATGAGCTATCGCCGGCCGATCGGCATCGCGGGACTGATCACGCCGTTCAACTTTCCGCTCGCGATTCCGACGTGGAAGATGTTTCCGGCGCTCCTCTGCGGCAACGCGGTGGTCTTCAAGCCCGCCGAGGATGTCCCGCACACCGCCCATCTGCTCGTGGAGATTCTGCTCGAAGCAGGGCTGCCCCCTGAAGTCATCCAGCTCGTGCATGGGCAGGGCTCCGTGGTCGGCAGAGCGTTGGTCGAGCATCCCGAGGTGCCGGTGATCTCGTTCACGGGTTCGACAGAGACCGGGTCCGCGATCGGCGCGACGTGCGGCAAGATGCACAAGCGGCTGTCGCTCGAAATGGGCGGGAAGAACGCGATGATCGTGATGGACGACGCCGACCTCGATCTCGCCCTCGACGGCGTGCTGTGGGGGGCGTTCGGCACGACGGGGCAGCGCTGCACCGCCACCAGCAGGCTGATCTTGCAGGACAAGATTCACGACAAATTCGTGCAGATGCTCGTCGATCGCACCGGCAAGCTGCGGCTCGGTCCCGGGCTCGACGCCAAGACCGAAGTTGGTCCACTGATCCACGAAGAGGCGCGGCAGAAGGTGGCCGAATACGTCGACATCGCGAAGAAAGAAGGGGCGAGCGTCGCGCTCGGTGGCAAGATTCCACAGGGAGACAAACGTCTGGAATGCGGCTGGTTCTATGAGCCGACGGTGTTCACTGGCGTCAAGCCGGGGATGCGGGTCGAGCAGGAGGAAATCTTTGGGCCGGTGCTTGCCATCCTGAAGGCGAAGGATCTCCCGGACGCGATTCAGATCAACAACGACGTCAAGTATGGCCTGTCGAGCTCGCTCTACACGCGCGACATCAACGGCGCCTTCAAGGCGATGACCGATTTGGACACCGGCATCACCTACGTCAATGCGCCAACGATCGGCGCGGAGGCGCATCTCCCCTTTGGTGGCGTGAAGCAGACCGGCAATGGACACCGCGAAGGGGGATGGGAGGTCTACGACTTCTACTCCGAAACGAAGACGATCTATGTCGATTTCTCGGGGACCCTCCAGCGCGCCCAAATCGACACGGAATCAAGCCCTTGACGCAGGAGGGACCAGAGGGGTAGAGTACCTTTACAACTGACGACCCGTGGTGATTTGCCGCGTATTGCCGCCACGTTAAACAAAGTGCTAAAAAGCGACTCGCCCGCGGCTTTATTGGTCCGGGCGATGGTTGTTTCAGGGAATCGCTTCCCGCGGCCGCTCAGCTGAGCGGCCGTTTTCGTTCCGGCCGTGGGGGGATCATGCCCGTCGTTCCTGCTAGTCGAGTCAACGCCCTCTCGGGCGAGGGCGCGTTCGAGGTGTTCGTGGCGGCACGCCGCCTCGAGGCCGCCGGCCGCCACGTGGTCCACCTCGAGATCGGCGAGCCTGACGGCGCGACCGCGCCCCACGTGGTCGAGGCAGCCGTCCGCGCGCTGCACGATGGCCAGACCCGGTATGTGAATCCGGCCGGTCTGCCCGCCCTCCGCGATGCGATTGCAGCGTCCCTGGCGTGGCGCGGCGTCCACGGGGCGGCGGCCGAGAACATCGTCGTCGTTCCGGGGGCCAAGCCGATGGTGTTCTACGCCCTCCTCGCTGTGGTCGAGGCGGGCGACGAGGTGCTCGTGCCGGACCCCGGGTTCCCGATCTACCCATCGGTCGTGCGGTTCGCAGGCGGCGCTCCTGTCCGCTACGCGCTCGACGCACGGGGCGGGGTGGATCCCGAGCGGCTCGCCGCCTTGATCGGCCCGCGCACTCGCGTGTTGGTCCTCAATCTCCCCGGGAATCCCACCGGCGGAGTCGCAACCACTGATGCCCTCCAGGCGATTGCGGATCTCGCGTTGCGTCACGACCTCATCGTGATCTCGGACGAGGTGTACGGCCGGATCCGGTACGACGGGCGCGAGGACAGCCTCGCGGCGCTGCCGGGCATGCTCGAGCGCACGGTCATCGTGGACAGCTTCTCAAAGACCTACGTCATGACCGGCTGGCGCCTCGGTTTCGGCGTGCTGCCGGCGGCGCTGGTCGAGCGGGTGACGACGCTGGTGGTCAACGGCACGTCCTGTACGCCGCCGTTCGTGCAGCTGGCGGGGGTCGCCGCGCTTACCGGGCCGCAGGATGCCGTGACCGCAGCGGTGGCGCGGTTCGAGCGCCGGAGGGAGTGGCTGGTCGACGGGTTGAACGGTCTTCCTGGCATTCGCTGCGCGCGGCCTGACGGGGCGTTCTATGCATTCCCTGACGTGCGACAGCTCGAAGAACGATCGGGGCTCTCGACACGCGAGCTCGCCGCCCGCCTGCTCGACGACTACGGCGTGGCGGTGCTGCCCGGCACCGATTTCGGACCGGGTGGCGCCGGCCATCTGCGTCTGTCCTGCGCCGTGTCGCCGGCCGATCTCGACCTCGCGCTCGACCGCATCCGCGAATGTGTCAGCGACCTCGCGGTCGCTTCTCCGACCGATGGAGGCATCCATGTCGGTTCGTAAAGTCACCGTTGCCACCCTCGCGGCGTTGAAAGCGCGCAACGAAAAGGCCGTCTTCGTCACGGCCTACGACTACCCGACGGCCACGTTCGCGGACCGGGCGGGCGTCGACATGATTCTGGTGGGTGATTCAGCCGCCATGACGATGCTCGGACTCCCGAGTACGCTCCAGATCGGCCTCGACGAAATGCTGGTCTTCATCAAAGCGGTGGCCCGCGCCGCGAAGCACGCCTTCGTGGTGGGCGATTTGCCGTTCCTGTCTTACCAGCCGTCCGACGAGACGGCGATCCGCAGTGCGGGCGCCTTCATAGCGGCCGGCTGCGACGCGGTGAAGTGTGAAGGGGGAAGCCGCGTCGCACGCCGTGTCCGCGCGATGGTGGACGCCGGCATCGCGGTGATGGGACACCTGGGGCTCACGCCGCAAAGCATTGGACAGCTCGGCGGCTACCGTGTGCAGGGCAAATGCCTAGCGGCCGCCGAACGGCTGCTGCGCGATGCTGAAGCGCTGGAGCGCGCGGGCGCCTTCGCGATTCTCCTGGAAGCGGTTCCCGCCGAGACCGCGGCGTTCGTGCGCGAACGTGTCGGGGTGCTCGTGTATGGGATTGGCGCCGGTCCGCACGTCGACGGGCAGCTCGTGATCTCGCATGACCTGCTGGGCAATTTCGTTGGCGACATCGCCCCGCGGTTCGTGAAGCGGTACGCCGAGGTGGGCGCGCACGTGGAGCGCGCATTCAGCGAGTACGCGCGCGACGTCCGCGCCGGCGTCTTCCCCGGTCCGGAGCATTGCTACGAAATCGATGCGGCCGACGAGGCGCTGATTCGCGCGGCCCGCCAAACGCCGGCACCGGCAGTGGGGGCGGGGGCGGGGGCGGGGGCGGGGGCAACGCCGTGACGACCACGGTGGCTCCGCCGGCGGCGTTGCGGCCCCGACCACAGGTGTGCCGGGCGTGCGGCACGTTACACCAGCCGGCTCCCGTGGCGATCTGCGAGCAATGCCTCGGCCCGCTCGATCCGGTCGTCGATGCGGCGCGGGTGCTCCCCACGCGCGACGCGATCGCGGCGCGTCCCTGGTCGCTGTGGCGTTACCGCGAGTGGCTGCCGTTCGACGGTGAGCCACTCCTCTCTCTCGATACGGGCGGCACGCCGCTGGTCGAGGCGCCGCGACTCGCCGCGCTACTCGGCGTAGCGCACGTCTGGGTCAAGAACGACGCGGTCTCACATCCGTCGTTGTCTTTCAAGGATCGCGTCGTCGCCACCGCGATCAATGCCGCCGCCGCGTTCGGACTCGACACGATCGGCTGCGCCTCCACCGGCAACCTGGCAAATGCGGTCGCCGCGCAGGCGGCGCGGGCCGGTCTCAAGGCATGGATCTTCATCCCGGAAGACCTCGAGACCGCGAAGATCGTCGGGACCGCGGTGTATGGTTCTCGCCTGGTCCGCGTGCGCGGGCACTACGACGATGTCAATCGGCTGTGCGCGCAGGTGGCGGATCTGTTCGGCTGGGGCATCGTGAACGTCAACCTGCGGGGCTACTACGGCGAAGGGTCGAAGACGATGGCGTTCGAGATTGGCGAGCAGCTGGGGTGGCGGCTGCCGACTGTCGTCGTCGCGCCGATGGCCGGCGGTTCGCTCGTCACGAAGCTGCGCAAAGGATTCCGGGAGTTCGCCGCGGCCGGACTGGTGAGCGGCGGCGCCCCCCGCATCTTCGGCGCCCAGGCGTCGGGTTGCGCGCCGATCGTTCGGCTTGTGCGAGAGAACACCGATGCCGTGACGCCGGTGGTCCCGCACACGATCGCCCGGTCGATTGCGATCGGAAATCCCGCCGATGGGCTGTTCGCCAAGCGTGCAATTCTCGAGTCGGGCGGCTGGGCCGCCGCAGTCTCGGATGCCGAGCTGGTCGCGGGAATCCGACTGCTGGCCGAAGCGGTCGGGATCTTCACCGAGACGGCCGGCGGCGTCACGGTCGCTGCCGCTCTCGCGCTGGCGGGCGAAGGCCGGTTCTCCGCGGATGACGAAGTGGTGCTGTGCATCACGGGAAACGGCCTGAAGACCGTCGACGCCGTCGCTCCGGCGTTGCCTACGGCCCCCATCATTGCGCCACGCGTCGCCGAGGTGCGCGCGCTGGTGAAGGACAACTCATGACGGCGCGCGCTCGGGTACCTGCGAGCTCGAGCAATCTCGGCTCGGGGTTCGACTGCATTGGCGTCGCCATCGACCGCTGGCTGGTTGCGTCCGTGACGTGTGCCGCGGAGACGAGGGGGGGCGGGGGGGGCGGGGGGGGCATCACCGTCCGGCGCCACGGGCGGCTGACTGCCGTCTCCGTTCCGGCCGATGAGGACCTGCTGGTGCGCGGTTTCCGCGCGGCGTGCGCTTCCGCCCGCGTTCCGGCGCCGGGGGGGGGAGCAATCATCGATGCGGCTTCGGACATCGCGGTCGGCTGCGGACTCGGTTCGTCGGCTGCGGCGATCGTGGCCGGTGTATTGCTCGCCGATGCCGCGCTCGAACTGAATCTGACACGCCAACAGGTGGTGGAGATCGCTACCGCTATCGAGGGCCATCCCGACAATGTCGCGCCCGCGGTCTACGGCGGGGCGGTCCTGAGCGTGCGGACGTCCACAGGGGGAGGACTGGTCTCGACCTCTCTCAACGTCGCTGCGGACATAGAGCTGCTGATCGCGGTCCCGCCATTTCCTTCGGACACGAAAGCCGCGCGGGCGCTGCTGCCAAAGACGCTGCCACACGCAGACGCGGTGCTCGCAGCCAGCCGCGCGGCTGCCCTGGTGCAGGGGCTAGCGACGGGCGATGGCGCGTTACTGAGCGCTGCGCTCGACGATGTGCTGCACGTCCCCTTCCGGCGCGCGCGCATTCCCGGGTACGATGCGGTGGTAGCGGCAGCGCAAAACGCCGGCGCGTTCGGCGCAACGTTGTCGGGCGCCGGCTCTGCCATCCTCGCGATTGCGCCGCGCGAGCGGTCCGCTGCAGTCGGTGCCGCCATGATCGCGGCGTGGCGCGAAATCAGGGTTGAGGCCGAGCTGATCACGTGCACGAGCAATGTGGCCGGCGCAGCGGTGATCGCCGCCACGCACGACGTACGACGCACGACGCACGATTCAACTGTGATTAAGGAGCTACTATGAGCGTCACACTCCAGCTGCCGACTGTGCTGGCGAAACTCGCCGACGGTCGGCGCACCCTGGAAGCTCGCGGAGCGACATTGGGAGACGTCGTCGCCGACGTTGCGGAGCGATTCCCTGGGCTCGCTCCACGGTTACGGGACGGCGAGGGCAAGCCGTATCCCTTCGTCACGTTTTACGTGAACGACGACGACGCCAGACTCCAGGGCGGATTTGCGGCGAGTGTGCGTGACGGCGATGAGATCATCGTCGTCCCGGCCATCGCGGGAGGTTGAGCGATGACGACACTCGTCCAGGCCGAGCTGGTGCGCTACAGCCGGCACCTGATTCTTCCCGACGTCGGCGTTTCCGGCCAGGAAAAGCTGAAGGCCGCTCGGGTCCTGCTCATCGGCGCGGGCGGGCTCGGCTCCCCCGCGGCGCTCTATCTCGCCGCGGCCGGCGTCGGCACCCTCGGTCTGGTGGACTTCGACAACGTCGACGTCACGAACCTGCAGCGGCAGATCCTGCACGGCACCAAGGACGTCGGCCGGCCGAAGCTCGTGTCGGCGCGCGAGCGTATCGCCGATGTGAACCCGCATGTGCGGCTGGAGACCTACGAGACGGCGCTCACGTCGAAGAACGCGCTCGACATTCTCAGTGGCTATGACATCGTCGTGGATGGCACCGACAACTTCGCGACGCGCTATCTCGTCAACGACGCCTGCGTCTTGCAGGGCAAACCCAATGTGTACGGCAGCATCTTCCGGTTCGAAGGGCAGGCGTCGGTGTTCGCCCTGCCCGACGGGCCGTGCTATCGCTGCCTCTTCCCGGAACCGCCGCCGCCGGGCCTCGTGCCGAGCTGCGCCGAAGGCGGGGTGTTGGGCGTGCTGCCGGGCCTAGTCGGGACGATTCAGGCGACGGAGGCGATCAAGCTGATCGTCGGTGTGGGTGAGCCGCTCAGAGGCCGCCTCCTGCTCATCGACACGCTGGGGATGCAGTTCCGCACGGTCAACATCCGGAAGGACCCAACGTGCCCTGCGTGTGGCACGCGCGAGATCAAGGCGCTGATCGATTACGAGCAGTTTTGCGGTGTGCGGGCGTCGGACGCGGAGCCGCGGGCGGTGGGTGGGTTCGTCGAGGTCACGCCGCGCGAGCTGCAGAGCCGGCTGGCGCGCGGCGAGGAGCTGCAGCTGATCGACGTGCGGGAGCAGTTCGAATGGGACATCGCGCGCATTCCCGGCGCGCGGCTCGTGCCGCTGGCGACGCTCCCCGACGTCGTCGACACGCTCGCTCGCGACCGCGAGGTGGTCGTCTACTGCAAGGGCGGCAGTCGCAGCCGCGCGGCCGCGACGCATCTCGCCGACGCGGGATTCGCGCGCGTGGCGAATCTGACGGGTGGGATCCTGCGCTGGCAGGCTGAGGTAGATCCGACGCTGCCGCGGTACTGACCAAACTTGACCAATTTGGTCAAATTTGCTATAGTGGCGCATGACTCGTCACAAGAAACCCCGTCCGGCGCGCGAGGCCGTGAGCCTGTACGAGGCGAAGACCCATCTCTCTAAGCTGGTCGAGCAGGCCGCCCAGGGGAGGGAGATTATCATCGCCAAGTCCGGGAAGCCCAAGGCGCGGCTGGTGCCGCTCGCGCCGAAGGACACGCGCCACCTGCGCAAATATGGACTGGGGAAGGGCAGGGGCTGGATCGCCGACGACTTCGACGCGCCGCTGTCTCCTGAGGTGTTGCGGTTGTTCACCGGGGAATCCGGGTGAGGCTGCTGCTCGACACCAGCGCGCTGGTTCGGTGGCACCTCGTCAAGCTTCGGCCCGCTGCGGTTCGCACCGTGCAGCGGGCCGAACTTGTGGTGGTGAGCGCGGTGAGCGCTTGGGAGATCGCGGTCAAGCGCGCGCTGGGTAAGCTGGACCTCAAGGACACCGTCGAACAGATCGTCGCGCGCTACGGGTTTCTCCCCCTGCCGGCGACGGTGCGACACGGCGATTTGTTGCGCGATCTACCGCTGCATCACCCCGATCCCTTCGACCGGTTGCTCATCGTGCAAGCGTTGGACGAAGGGCTCACGATCCTGACCTCCGACCGGGCGTTCGAGCCGTATCGGGTGCCGGTGGAGTGGGTGTGAGAACCGCCTCGGCGACATCCAGTGACCGCGTCGAAACGCGCCTGTCCGCGACGAAATGGTGATGCTTGTCACCCGTCGCGACTCAGTTTTGTAATGTGGCCTACGAGTCGGTCGTCGTCGTCCTCGCAACCGGTGGCGCGAGCCTCGAACGTGATGCGCTCGACGCGTTGCCGGAGACGACCGTCACATGGTGTCGCATCGAACGGGAGGGTCGAGTAGCGTGTCTGGCCGCCCGAGTGTGTCACGAGGACGCTGTTTCGGAATTCCGAGTCAGAGTTCGGCAATGGGCTGGGCCCCGAGGCTGGGGCGTAACTGTTGCGCCGTGCGGGCCGCATTGCTAAGATAAATCACATGCATGACTTGGGGGCATCGCCTGGCGGAACCGGCGCAGAGACGCCACGGTTCCCGTCGCCCCCCCCAAACCGCCGCTCCGTACTCTCCCGCTGGTTCGACAGTTGGATGCGATCGCTCGGCATGGCGCTCGTGCTCTTCCTCATTATTCGCACCTTCCTCCTCGAAGCATTCCAAATCCCCTCCGGCAGCATG
>Ga0137376_10000600_pt1 | contig 17325 bp, 14 predicted proteins | sample SagtaG_23_FD_104814 | JGI IMG/M metagenome (GOLD analysis project Ga0137376, IMG submission 104814) | Vadose zone soil microbial communities from Sagehorn Ranch, Mendocino, California, USA - Sage2_L_20_16 metaG | ecosystem: Environmental > Terrestrial > Soil > Vadose zone | place: USA...
CGAGAAAGAACTCTCGCTGCGCGATTGATCAAGGCTGGAAACGCAACTGCCGCGCCGACTAATCGCTCCACTTTCCACTTTCCCGAAAACTCCGCGCGCCGCGCGCGATCGTACTCGCGCAACGACTTGTCAGCGACCGACTCCGCGACATGATCGGCTAGCAGCTCACCGCCGCGCAGCGCTGTGTAGATGCCCTCACCCGTGAACGGATCAAAAAAATCCGCTGCGTCGCCGACGAGTGCAGCACCCGGAGTCCAGGCGCGTGTCGCAGCCGACGCGAATGGCCCAGTCGCTCTAACCTGATCGACACGCTCAGCTCCGCTGAACAACTCGGCGATTTGCGGACGCTCTGCGATCCAGCTCTCCAGAAATTCGGTTCGATCAGCGGCAACTTCTGCCGCGCGCGATACCGGTACGACCACAGCGACGTTCGTGATTCCATTGCCCACGTCTGCAACGCCGAGGTATCCCTCGCGATCGACGTGCATCTCGCCGTATTCACCGATGCCGCGAACGTTTCCGTAGTGTGTGACAAGTGCAATTCGTTTCGGCCAACGACTCGCCCGAATAAGGCCGAGTCTTCTTCCGATAACAGATCGAAGACCATCTGCGCCAATCACCAGGTCCGCGTTCAGCATGTGTGATGCCCCGTCGCTGGAGACAACAACTCCCGTGACGCGACCGCGTTCGTTGCGCACCACATCTGTCACGCGGGAGCCTTCTTCCACTCGCGCACCCGCGAGACGCGCGCGGTCGAGAAGAATTGCGTCGAGCACGGTTCGTCTAAGTGCCAGCCCGCGATCGCGAAATCCGCGATAGCCGTGCTGACCAGTAAACTCGCCATGAATGGTTGCGCCATTCGGAGCATGAACACGCATCCCGGTGAGCTGTGCGGCGCCGGACTGCTCGATGTCGTCGAGCGCACCCATCGCTTCGAGAATTCGCGACGCCTGTGGACTGAGATATTCCGAGCAAGGTTTATCACGAGGGAATCGCGCGCGATCGAGAACAACAACGTCGAGTCCAGCACGTGCCAGGTGATAAGACGCCGACGATCCCGCTGGCCCCCCACCAACGACGATTACCAGCGCGTCACGCATGTTGAGGGCGAAGCCTGTTCGTGGAGCGTGAGATCCGCTGAAAAAATCCCATGTACTGCCAGTTCGGCTTTGGCAATCTCAGCAACGACGCCGCGCGAGTGAGATACGGCAAAATCACCGAGCGGGAATCCGCCGAAAACATGAATCGTGGATGATCGGCCGCGAAACGTTTCAATCGCTCGACGGTTTCGTCGAAGGAAAGAGCATCGGTGAAGTAGAACGTCGGGGCGAGCAGGGAATCGTCAGGAGCGACTTTTCCCTCGGACACAGCTACGCGATGCAGCGTTGTTCCGGGATAAACGCGAAGTCCAACGGTGAGATAAACTGCGTCCCCACGCTCCAGTCTCCAACGCGCGAACGTCAACGTTTCTTCGAGAGTTGCGCGCGTTTCACCCGGGCCGCCCACCAGGAAAATCCACAGTGTGCGAATTCCTGATTTCTCGACGCGTTCAGCGACCTCGCGAACCTTCGCCGCATTGAACCCCTTCTCCAGTCTCTCGAGAACGGGATCGCTCGCGCTCTCTGCCGTGATGCCGAGCGTGCGAAAACCTGCGCGTCGCATCGCCGCCAGCAGCTCTGTCGAGGCAGCGGCCGGTGTGAAGTTCGTCGTGTCGAGATGGACACCGAGGTTGCGGCGAGAAATTTCTTCGCACACTTCGATCGCGTGACCTGGCGGAGAATTGAACGTCGAGTCCACGAAATCGAAGTCGCTCACTCCTGCATCTCGCTTGAGCTGCTCGATTTCATCGACAACCAATTTCGGAGAGCGACGACGATAACCCCAGCCTTCGACGTTGGTGTACGTGCAGTATATGCACTTGTACACGCAGCCCCGTTTAGTCTGAATTGGAATCGTTGCGCCATTTCGCTCATATCGCTTTAGATCGATCCAGCGATTGAGCGAAGGCGATGGAAGTGAATCGAGATCCGCGTCGTCTCCCGGCGGAGTGAAATGCACGCGATCGTCGTCGCTCCGCACGAGACCACCGAGCGCACCGACGTCCTTTCCATTTGCGATCGCGTCAACGAGAGCGACGCTCGCGCGCTCACCGTCGCCCGCCACCGCGTAGTCGACGCCGAATTCGCGAAAAAGGGATTCAGGCGCGACACCGAATGCTGCGCCTCCCGCGATCACCTTTGCTTCTGGAGCGGCTTCGCGCAACGATCGCAAAACAACTCTCGCTTCGGGCGTGTAATGCCGAAGCGCGATCGCGTCGCTGTTGTCTATGTTGCGAATCGAGACGCCGATGATCGACGGTGCAAACTCACGCGCAGCTTTGGCCGCTGCAGCAAGGGGGTTGCGCTCGAAGCAGAGATCGACAAATCGCACTTCGTGTCCTGCCGCGTCGAGCGCAGACGCGACGCACGCGAGCCCATTGGGCACAACCGGGTATGGCTGCCGCTCGCGGTTCGTACTGACCAGCAAAACCCGCGCACCATTTCGCTTATGAGCGTGAGGCATGAGTACCTAGGAGAATAGAATCGCTCCAACGGCAGCGCCGGAAAGGGAGCTCAGCGCGTTCACCGTGTCGTTGCGGATCCAGCTCAGTCCGCTCACGGGCTGAGTAGTCGTACCGCAGCTGTGCACGAGCCGTTCCGTCGCCTTCTCGCACCTCTCACACCATTGTTGGCGTTGTAGCGTCGCGCCGACAAAGGAATCCACGAGCGACCCTATCACGCCTCCGACGATAATCGCGAGGGCGGCGCGACTGCCCCATCCAACGGCCAAGGCGATGACTGCGACGGTGACGGCGCCCGCAAGTCCGGCGAACGAACCGCGCCATGTCACCGCGCCCGAAGTTCCCGCGAGTACGACCTTTCCGTTCGTTATCAACTTCGGGGGGTGAGCAGCAAGCGTTCCGATCTCAGTCGCCCAAGTGTCTGCCGTGACCGCCCCGATCGCGCCCGCGGCGGCGGGAATCCAGATTGACGACGGATGAATCAGCGATGCAGCGGCGAGCAGCGCGAAGATTCCGCCGTTCGCTGCGACCTGCCATGCATCACGCTCTCCGCCTTTCTCGACGAACTCCCCGACGATCTCTTTTTTGAACGAGTGCCGGTAATGAGACAACGCCGTCGAGGAAACAAAAAACGCAATGAGAAGGATTGCCCATCCCCATCCGGCGGCGGCGCTGATCGTGCCGACTAAAAGCGCGGTGGCGGCTCCGCCTTGTGAGAGAGTTCCCACGCGCCGGGCAACCATCGCGATTATTCCAGCGAGAACGAGACCAGCGACCGTACGACCTACGATCGAAGAAAAAACTGGAGCACCTCATTTCTTTCCGGATTGAATAAGTTTATGACCCGCCCGGCGGTTGTCCGGAAAAATGCTCCCACCTGGTGCCATGGCCCCGACAGTAAATCCACGCATCCCGCTGAGTCTTCTCGAAGCCGTTCGGCGAATCGATACGCCGGAGGAAGACCCGGATGCTGAATATGTCCAGGAGCTTCGCAACAAGCGACTTGGATTAAGCGATACTGTCTATCAGCAAATCCGCCGGTACTCCGATGCAGTGAAGCGCGGACAGATGATTCCATACGCCGAGGCAACGGGACTAGGCACTTTGATTGGCAGGCGACCAGACGCAAAGCGGCTCTTCGTCAGCGCCGGAGAGATCTTCGCGAACGACGTCTATCAGTCGATTTCACCCGGGCGTCGACGAATCATTCGACTTGCTCCCGCGATCGTTGCTCGCAAGCTCGCGCTCTCGAACATTCGCCAGATTGCGCGCCGATTTTTTGGAGGCTCGCTCAAAAATGAGAAAGATCTCGTCAGTCTGACCGTGGAAGATTCCGTGACAGCCAACAGCGCAGCAGACGGAGCGGGATGCGAGTACTACTCCTCCGCATTTCGCGAGCTGATCCGCCTGTTGATTAACGGCGGTGGTACCATCGATCACGTGAAGTGTCTCGAGCGCGGCGATGAAAGTTGTGAGTGGCGCGCAGAATGGCGGACCACTCATTCGGAGGCTGCCTGAAATGCTGACGCGCGATTCAGTTGCCGCGGTGCAGCGTGCGCTCGCCGAGTCGAATCTCGACGGGTGGCTGATCTTCGATTTTCGTGGACTGAATCCGATTGCGACCGGGATGATCGCACTCGAAGGCATGGCGACGCGCCGCATCTTCGTTTTCATTCCACGGGAAGGGGTGCCGGTCGCCGTTACTCACGCTATCGAGCAAGGCCCATGGCGGGATTGGCCATCGCAATGGGAAAGGACGAAATACAGCGGCTGGCGCGAGCTCGAGTCGCAGCTGAAGAAGCTTGTCGGCGGAAAGCGCGTGGCCATGGAGTATTCTCCAGGCGATGCAATTCCCTATCTCGATCGAATTCCCGCGGGTGTTCTCGAAATGATTCGTGCCGCGGGAGCGACGGTTGTGTCGAGCGGCGATTTAGTAACTCGCTTTTACGCTGTGTGGACCGACGAGCAGCTTGCATCGCACGAGCGCGCGGCAGAAATCGTCGCGGAAATCGCGAAGGATGCCGGCAAGAGGGTAGGGGAATTGTCGGCTGGAAAATCGCCAGTCACCGAGTACCAGATCAAAGAGTGGATCCTCGAGCGATTCGCCGCGGCTGGTCTCGAAACCGATCACGGTCCGATCGTCGCAATTGGCCCCAACGCCGCCAATCCACATTACGAGCCTGTATCCGACAGCGCGTCGACAATCGAGCGCGGCGCCATTCTTCTAATCGATCTGTGGGCGCGTGAGCCGAATGGAATGTTCGCGGATCAGACGTGGATGTTTTCACTTGGACAGCCGAGCGATCGCGACGCGAACCTGTGGATCGCTGTGCGCGATGCGCGCGAGGCGGCGATTGCACTGTTGCGCGAGAGGATCCAAAGTGGCAAGCCTGTGCGGGGCGGAGAAGTCGACGACGCCGCGCGCGGAGTGATTCAATCGCGCGGACTCGGCGACTCTTTCGCGCATCGTACGGGTCACTCGATAGATGCGCGCGAGCTCCACGGGTCGGGACCGCACATCGACAATCTCGAGACACGAGACGAGCGATTGCTGATTCCGGGGATTGGATTCTCGATCGAGCCCGGAGTCTATCTGACCGGTGACGTCGGGTTCCGCACGGAGGTGAACGCTTACGTTGCGCCGCGAAAGCTGATCGTCACGCCGACGCAGCCGCAGACAGATCTCATCATCGCTTGAGCTGACGCAGCGATTGCCATAGTTCAGGATCGGCGCCGTCGATTCCGGCGAACGCGAATCGCGTGACGCCTATCCTTCTCGCATCGGCGATGAGTCTTTCGATGAGCACGTGGTCGGCCACCCAGATCTCCCAACCGTCGCGCGACGAGGATGCATGAAGATTGTCCGACCCCGGATCTCTCACGAACGTCGTGCTTCCCTGCTCGGCAAAGCGCATCGATTCTGCGTAGCTCACACGTCGCGTTGAGCCGTCGGCGCTCCAGAGAATTCCATCGGCGGGAATTTCAGCTACGATTCGCGTTACGCCGATCTGCGCTGCGCGAACGCCGAGGCCGCGCGCAAACCATGGCGGCGAAACAATTGGTCCCGGAGGGGTTCGCGGGCCGTGCTCCGGGAAAAGTCTGACGATCAATGCATCTGCGATTCGGGCGAGGGTCGCACCCGGATAAACTGCGCTGTCGTTAGCCGGGATTATCATCGCAATCGGATTGACCGACGCTGCTCGCGCGATATCCGCGATTGCACGAGCGACATCCGACATCGCGATAAGATCCTCGCTGGCCATCTCCTGAAAATCGAGTACCAGACCACTTGAATGGGTCGACGCAGCGAGTGACACGATGGTATTTGCAGCCGACCCCAAAGCATCCTTGCTCTCTGCAATTCCACGGACGACGTCGGGATGGTATCGCGATCCCTGGAATGAAGTCACGAGCGCGTAGTGCATCAGTGCCCCCGTTGCCTGTGTCGACTGAGAAGCGAGAGCGGCCCGAAATGTTGTCGAGTCGAGGACAATCGTGTTGTCCACAGCAAAGTCGAATTGAAAAGCATTTGACGGCGTTCCTATGACCCATAGCTCGACGGGGACTCTTGTCGAAGCTGCAAATGGGACGCAAGCGGTGGTCACCGCAGCAACCGCGCAGCCCACAAGGTTTGTCTTGAGCCTCACGAACGGGAAGCTAACTAACGGCTACCGGCAAACGGCCTCCGGCTACCGGCAAAGTGCGGAGTCGTTGTGGTTAGCCGGTAGCCGGTAGCCGGTAGCCAGTAGCATTTTCCTCTCATGAAAATTTTCTCGTCAACAATGCTGCTCATGGTGGCAGCAGTAGGTGCCGATGCGCAGGCGTCTCGCCCGCAGCGCATTCCTCGTGTTGATCTCATCGTAATCAACGCGAACGTGTACACTGTCGACAATGCGCACCCGCGCGCTTCCGCATTTGCCGTTCATGACGGCCGAATAATCTTTGTCGGATCCGATTTGGAAGCGCGGAGTCTTGCCGGCGCGGGAACGCGAATTCTCGACCTTCACGGTCGTACTGTGATTCCGGGAATGGTCGACGCGCACGCGCACCTCAGCGGCCTTGCGACGTCGCTCAGAAACGTTCAGCTCGCGGGATCGCGCACATACGACGAAGTGATCCGAAGAGTTGTCGAGCGCGCGCGCACGCTCAAGCCGGGCGAATGGCTCGAGGGCCGCGGATGGGATCAGAATCTTTGGCCCGACAAAAACTTTCCCACTCACGAAGCGCTCACTCGGGCGACGCCAAACAATCCGGTCGTGATGACACGAATCGACGGTCACGCACTTCTCGCCAATGCTACGGCGATGCGTCTCGCTGGAATCACTGCCGCGACAAAGGATCCCGCGGGCGGAAGAATCATTCGACTGCCCAATGGCGATCCCTCAGGAGTTTTCGTGGACAACGCGCAGGGTCTGGTGCGTCGCGCCGTACCGCCGACGTCGGACGCAACAATGCGCGACGCCACAGTCACTGCCATTGCCGAAGCGAATCGGTGGGGGCTCATCGGACTTCATGATGCCGGCGAGCCCCGACGCATCGTCGATATCTTCGAATCTCTCGCGCGCGAGGGGCGATTCAATCTTCGCGGCTACATCATGGTCGGGGATAACGCAGGCGATATCGCGCACTACACTGCGCGCGGTCCGCAAAATGGTTTATACGGCGGGCACATCTGGATTCGGGCAATCAAGACTTACGCCGATGGCGCACTCGGCTCACGTGGCGCAGCGTTGCTCGCTCCCTATGCCGACGATCCGGGAAACGTCGGACTTCTTGTAAATACTCCCGAACATCTGGAGCAGGTTGCGGAGATTGGACTTCGATCTGGTTTCCAGGTTAACACTCACGCGATTGGCGACCGGGGGAACCGCGTCGCACTCGACGCATTCGAGGCTGCGCTGAAGAAAATTCCTACGGCAGACCATCGTTTCAGGATCGAGCACGCCCAGGTGATTTCGCCCGAAGACATTCCACGGTTTGCGAAGCTGGGCGTCATTCCATCGATGCAGGCAAGCCATCAGACGAGCGACATGCGATGGGCCGAGGCGCGCCTTGGACCGCAGCGCATTCACGGTGCGTACGCGTGGCGATCGCTTCTCAATACCGGGGTAGTAATTCCGAACGGCAGCGATTTTCCCGTCGAGGAAGTGAATCCATTGATTTCGTTTCATTCCGCAGTGACGCGACAGGATGCGACAAATTGGCCGGACGGCGGGTGGTACCCGGATCAGGTGATGACGCGCGACGAAGCGCTAAAATCGATTACGATCTGGCCGGCGTACGCAGCGTTCCAGGAAAAGGAGATTGGCTCGCTCACTCCAGGCAAATACGCGGATTTTGTGATACTCGATCGCGACATTATGACTGTACCGGCCACCGAAATCCTGAGCACGCGTGTACTTTCTACATACCTCGGCGGCAAGAGTGTGTACGAAGCAAAGACAGCTACCGGCTACCCGCTACAAGCTACGCGCGTGCGGTCAACGGGCGGCGGGTAGCCGGTAGCTGGTAGCGGTCACTCTGGCACGTGGGTTGCCCCGGTCCGCAACATCTCGCACTCGATAGAAAAAATGAATCGCAGTATCACCGCGTTTGCAGCTTTTGCTTTTCTCGTGCTCAACGGATGCAGCGGCGAGAGGCCGGCATCAGCGGCGCAGCCAAAAAAGCCGAAAGAAGGTAACGTCGCTCCTCGGCTGTCAGTCGTGCCTGTTCCGACGCAGCCGTACCGTGAGATATCCGTTGCATCTCCCGGAAAAATCTCCGGCACTGTCGAGTTCGATGGCGCATTTCCGGCCGACACCGTGATCCAGCTCTCGCCGAATGAAACGGGCTGTGATCAATCAATCACCGATCATCGCGTCGAGCGATCGGGGAATCGCGTTTCGGGCGTTGCGGTATGGCTAACCGATATCCGAGAGGGAAAACCTGTTCCAATCGAGCGTCGCTTCGAGCTGACGAACGAAAACTGCATGATGGACCCGCGAGTTCAGGCAGTTACAACCGGCGGAACGCTCAACGTCATCAGTGCAGACCCGGCGACCTACAATGACCGCATCGTGAACGTCGGAACGGGTGAGCTTCAGGGGCTCGCACCCTTCAATGACAACGGACAGGTTGTGCCGTTCGACAGGCTGCTCACTAAGCCGGCGGAATTGGAAGTGACGTGCGAATTCCATCCGTGGATGCGCAGTTACTTGATAGTTCTCGATCACCCGTACTTTGCGATGACGGGGAAGGCAGGCGATTTCTCGATCGATGGTATTCCGCCGGGCACCTATCACCTCCGCGCGTGGCACCCGATTCTTGGACTAGTCGATCAGACTGTGACCGTCAGCGGCGGCGGCACTGCGACGGTGTCGATGAAACTTCCGGGAGAGAAGGCGCCGGCAATGGCAGCGCCCACCTCTACGCCAGATACGACGCGCGCGAAGCCCTAACGCGTGAAGAAAGACAATCCTGCGAGCAACCCAATCTGATTCTGGCTCGGATCTCCAAATCGATGCGCGAAGTTCGCCTCGAATCTGCTGGCGAGACGACTCACCAAAGGAACTTTCATTCCGATACCGGCGCCGAGTATCGCGTCGGTGTTGCTGCCACCATCGCTCGTTCCGACGATTCCAACGAATGGCCTCACGTAAAACGCTGATCGTAAGCCCGGAGGCGGATAAACACGGCGTCCATAACCCTCGCGATAGAAATGATAGAGCAACCCGAGCTCGAAGAGATACGACGTGAAAGTATCTCCACTGCCCGTGATGGTGTTTAGCGCGATCTTCGGCTCGAGCGACAGGTTGTCATCGAAAAAGAACCCGATTCGGAACGCCTGCGCGGGGATGTTGATGACGGTCACTGAGTTATCGCCGAGGCCGATCGATACTCCGGCGTCGATGCCAAGCTCAATTGGACGTTGCGCGCTCGCTCTCGTTGATGCAAGAAGAACCGCGGCGCACGCGATGATACCGATTCGATTTATCATGGTTTGATTGAGAAATGGTGAATGACGCTCGCAGTTTTTGCTGCAGGTACTGGGCCGCTCTTACCGAGTGAAAACAGTCGCCTCGCTCACCTCGCGATCTCTGAACTGGCCACGGAACAATCGAGAGTAGACCCCCTCGCGCGCGAGGAGATCAGCATGACTGCCCTCCTCGAGAATTTTTCCGCGATCGATCACCACCACACGATCAGCACGCTGCACCGTGCTCAATCTGTGCGCGATGATCAGCGTCGATCTCCCCTGAAGCAGCTGCTCCATCGCTTCTTCAACGAGCCGCTCACTCTCGCTGTCGAGACTCGATGTTGCCTCGTCGAGAATCACCACCGCCGGATTCTTTAAAAACACTCGAGCGATCGCGAGTCGCTGACGCTGTCCACCAGAAAGCTTGATTCCACGCTCGCCGACGAGCGTGTCATAACCTTCGCCAAGCCGGTCGATGAATTCACTCGCATGCGCAGCTGCAGCCGCTCGTCGAATGGCTTCTTCAGGCGGATTGCGTCCGTCTTCGATCAACGCGTAGGCGATGTTCTCGCGTATCGTGCCGCTGAAGAGCGTGGGCTCCTGCGGCACAATCCCGATCGATCCTCGAAGATCATTCAGCGAGAGCTCGCGAACGTCGTGTCCATCGAGCGTGATCGATCCTTCGTTCACGTCCCAGAATCTTGGAATGAGAGAAGCGATCGTCGTCTTGCCGGCCCCGCTCGGTCCCACGAGCGCGACGACTTCACCAGCGCCGATCCGCAGCGAGAGATCGGAGATCACATCAGGCAGTGATGGCGCGTAGCGGAAAGCCACCTTCGACAGCTCGACCTCACCGCGCACTGGTTTCGCCAGAACGGCGGGTTGATCCGGCTCGGAGATCGTCGACCGCGTCGAAAGCAAATCGAACGTCCGACGCGCGGCGCCGACCGCTTCCTGATAAACGCCAAACAATGATCCAAGCGATCCCACTGCGCCCGCGACATACAACGCGTACAACATGAATGACACAAGCGCGCCGGCGGTGAGTGCACCTTCGAGCACGAGCCGACCGCCCTGCCACAATACCGCGACGACTGCGCCGAACGCGCAAAACGTGAGAATTCCGAAGAACAACGCGCGAATTCTCGCGCGATCCATTGCCGCCGCGATCACGTGCGCCATGTGCGCGGTGTAGCGACGCGTTTCTTCATTTTCGCGAGTAAAGCTCTGCACAGTTTTTATCTGCGAGAAAGCTTCTTCAGCAGTTCCCGTCGCCTCGGCAATGCGATCCTGAACGCCCGTGCTCGCACGCCGCAGCATCCTTCCGAAAATGAATGCTGCACCAATCACGATCGGGACCACCGCGAGCGTCGTTGCGGCAAGCTTCGGATGCGTCATCGTGAGCAGCACGACACCGCCTATCAAAAACAATGTCTGTCGTGCGAACTCGGAGAGATTGTAGCTGATCACCGTCTGCAACACCGCCGTATCTGCCGAGAGGCGACTCGTCAGCTCGCCGGTTCGCTGCTCCGTGAAAAATCCTGGCGACAATCGCACGAGATGCGCGAACAAATCACGTCTCAGCTCCGCGATGATTCGCTCGGACGTCATCGTCAGCAGGTAGACTTGCGCGTAGTTGAGTACCGCTTGTATTCCGAACAACGCGAGAAGTCCGATCGCAATATCGTCGAGACGGGTGCGATTCCCCGAGACGAATGCGGCATCGAGCAAGCGTCGAACAATCTGGGGAAATGCAAGAGCGATTCCGACGCTGAGCAGGAGACAGAAAAATGCGCCCGCGAGTTGGACCGCGTGGGGGCGGACTCGGGGAAGCAGGGCGCCCAGTGGCTTTGGACTCGGGAGACGTTTTTTCGTCTCTGCTTCGGCCATCAAATCGGGATCTTTCGGTCTGCCGCCATCGCGACGAAGAGAAGGGCCAGGTACAGCAGCGAATATTTGTAGAGCCACCACGCACGCGCGGTCCAGTCTTCAGCTCTCATCATTCGAATTATTCCAATAAGCATGAGCGCGCCAAGGATCAACGCGGAGACAAGGTAGATGAGACCGAACGCTCCGAATGTCACTGGGAGTATCGTGATCGCGATAAGAATCAGCGCGTACCAGAGCATTTGCCGCATTGTCTCTCGCTCTCCCCACACCAACGGCGCCATCGGTACGCCCGCCTTGCCGTAGTCGCGCTGCTTCAACAGCGCGAGCGCCCAGAAATGCGGAGGCGTCCAATAGAAGATGATGAGAAAGAGATATACCGCCACGAGATCGACTCTGCCCGTCATCGCGGCCCAACCGACAAGAGGCGGGAACGCGCCAGCAGCTCCCCCGATGACGATGTTGTGCGGCGTCGTTCGCTTGAGCCATCGCGTGTAGACGTACACGTAGAAATAAAATCCGGCGAGCGCGAGCGCAGCAGTCAATAGATTCGTGAACACCGCGAAGACAAAAGTCGCCGCTGTCGCCAAGGCAACGCCAAACGCGAGAACCGATTTTCCACTCATGCGGCCGCCTGGAATCGGACGCAGCCTCGTTCGCGCCATGCGATCGTCGATGTCTCGATCGAGATACATGTTCACGGCATTCGCGCCGCCAGCCATGAGATAACCGCCGAGCATCACGATGAGGACCAGTCCCAAACCTGGCGTGCCGGCGACGTACATCGGCGCGATCGTCGTCAATAAGAGAAGGGAGATGATGCGTGGCTTCGTGAGCATCACCATATCGCGAGCCAGCGTATTGCGCGCCACACCGGCGGTTGCAGTCGTCACGCTCGAGCTCATGCCGGCTCCGGCGCGAGTGAGCTCGCCCTTTTCGATTCGGCAGGCGCGGCGATTCGCGCGAGACCAGCGAACACGCACACCGAAACCCAGAGAAGAGCGCCCGTCGCCTGATGCAGCGATCGCAACACCGTCGGCAGATGCATCTCGACCATCGCGGCTGCAATCAACACTTGTAACACGGCGAGACCAAACGCGACACGCGCCGATCGAACCAAAGCACGTGGCTCATTTCTCCTCGGCAGCGCAGCGGCGATACCCCACAAGTGTCCGAAAAGGAGAAAGGCGATCACACGATGAGTGATTTGAAGAATTAACGGCGGCCCGCCTGCATTCACTGATCTGCACCAGGGAAAGCCGCCGCATGCAATCGCCGCATCGGCAACGTTCGCCGTAAGCGCGCCAAGCAGCAGCGTGAGCGCGGCGAGAATGACCGCAATTCGCGCGGCGCGCCACGTTCGGGGCGATGCTCCACTCATGTCCGACAGAGCGCCGAGTCCCCCTGTGCGCATGACGGTGATCGCAAGAACCGCGAGCAGCGACATCGCAATCGCGAGATGCGTGACAATCACAATTGGATTGAGGCCGAGCTTCACCGTTGCCGCGCCCACCAGTGCGGCGAGAATCACGAGACCCGCCGCCGCGATCGACGATCGTAACGCGCCACCAGCCCCGCCTACCCCTTGCTCATCGCGATTGATGAACGCGACGATTGCAAGGACGAATACCGCGGTCGACAAAATCGCGGCGCCATATCGATGTGAGATCTCGATCAACAAACCGATGCCGCGATTTACAGGCGTGAACGATCCATAGCAGTCGGGCCAATGGTCGCCGCAGCCGAGGCCCGAGCCCGTAATGCGGACGATCGCGCCGAAGACTATTTGCAGATACGCGAGAACGAGCGCCGCAACAGCGAGGCGGCGAACACTTCTCATTCTACTCGTTGCCTCAATGGATCGCGCGCCAGGTGGCGGCGAGAAGTGCTGCAAGTGCGACTGCGGGAATCACGGCCCAAAGAATCTCTGCTCCGCGAGATGATTGGGGCATCGTCGTCGCCGATTGGATGCTCGGCCTCCGCGCGAACACCGCGAAAAGGATTGCAGCCTGAGCGACTGCGCAGCAAAAAGCTGCGATCCAGAAAATGAATTCGCCCGACTGTTGTGCCATGTCGTTCAAAGCTACTCGCGGCTAGAGGGTGTTTGCAGTAGCGTTTGTGAATGGGCGAGCCCGTTCAGAGCAGTGCCACGCCTTTGCCGGTGGATGAATCCTCGGAGCGACTGGCGACGACGGATGAGCGCGGATTGCTCCCGCGAAGAATTGGAGTTTGGACCGGCGTCGCAATTCTCATCGGCTCGACAATCGGCTCGGGAATTTTTCGCTCGCCCGCGAGTATCGCCGACAGGCTGCCCGGCCCTCTTCCGCTTCTCGCCATCTGGGTAACTGGTGGACTCTTCGCACTGTGCGGCGCGCTGACACTGGCAGAGGCCGCGGGCGCGTATCCGGAAACCGGCGGAGTCTACGTTTTCATTCGCGAAGCCTGGGGACGGCTCACCGCTTTTCTCTTTGGATGGTCCGAGCTCGTAATGATTCGCGCAGCTTCACTCGGTGCAGTGTCGACGACATTCTCCGAGTATTTCATTCGTGTGACGGGACACGATCCCTCGGCGGCTCCGTATAGCGGGTACGTTCACTACGTAGCGGCGGCAGCGATACTAGTCGCCGGCTTCAGTAATTACGTTGGCGTGCGCGCGGCGGGCACGATTCAAAACATCACGACCATCGCGAAAGTTGGCGGTCTCGTTGCAATCGTCGCCGTCGCTTTTGCGATTGGCATTCCGCAGAACGGCTTGTCGCACTTCACACCTGCCGTTCCTCCGGGAAGCTTCTCGATCGCGAGATTCGGCCTCGCGCTGGTCTCGGTTCTCTGGGTTTACGATGGCTGGGCCGACGTGAGCTTCGTCGCCGGCGAGGTGCAGAATCCTCGACGCAATCTTCCGCGCGTGTTGATTGGCGGAACGTGCGCGATCATCCTCATCTATCTCGTCGCAAATCTCGCCTATCTGTCGATCATGCCGATCGAGGAAATGCGACACTCGAAGCTGGTCGCCGCGGATGTTGCGCAGCGCGTGATTGGAGTTGGCGGCGTCGCATTTGTGGCGACGGTAGTGATGATCTCGACGTACGGGACGCTGAATGGCTCGATGATTACAGGGCCGCGTGTTCTTTGGGCGATGGCGCATGACGGGATGCTGTTCTCGCCGCTCGCGCGAGTGCATCCGCGCTTCAAAACGCCGTCGACGTCGATCACTCTGGTTACGATAATCGCCGTACTCTTTGTTCTCGCGGGGACTTTCGAGCAGCTCGCTGACGCCTTTGTTACGGCGATAGTTCCTTTTTATGCACTCGCGGTTGCGTCAGTATTCGTCTTTCGGAGACGCCCGGGCTACAATCCGCCATTCAGAGTTCCTCTTTATCCGCTGGTTCCGGCTCTCTTCATTATTTCGACGATCATGCTTTTGGGGAACGCGGTTATCGATCCAGGCAGTCGCTGGGCAACACTCGGAGTGCTCGGCGGAATCGTCGCGGGGATACCGGTCTATTACGCAACCGTAGGAAGAAAAAAACACAACTAAGACAATCATTTCTACGTCGCGATTGTTGAATTCTTTTGCTTGCCCGCACGATGCACGGGCGATAAGTTCTTCCCGTCCAAACCCAACCAAAAGGCCCACCACATGCTCACACGACGTTTGACAAAAACTCTCGTTGCGATCGGCTCGATGCTGCTCGCGGCAATTGGCTCCAACGCAGGCGCTCAGGGAATTACCACAGGCGCAATCGGCGGATCTGTTTCCAATACTCAAGGCGAACCCCTTCAGGGCGCTCAGGTGCAAGTCGTCAACAACACGACCGGATTCCGCACGGGCGGTATCACGCGCGAGAACGGACAATTCCTTGTACAAGGCCTCGAGGTCGGCGGCCCGTACACAGTCACTATCCGGCGCATCGGCTTCCAACCCCACACTCGCGAGAACATCATCGTTCAGCTAAGTCAGACCAACAGGATCGATGTAAAGCTCGAGCCGCAAATTACGAAGCTCAGTGAGCTCGAGATTCGGGCAACGACCGGCGAGATCATCGCGCCGAGCAGCATGGGAACGAAGACTACGGTCAGCCAGCAGGCACTCGAGCGCTCGCCAAGCACGACACGCAATCTCGTCGACTATACGAAGGCAGCACCGCAGGTCTCCAGCTCAGGCCCCGGATATTCCGCCGGCGGAATGTCGAACAGAATGAACAACGTTCAGATCGACGGAGCGGCTGAGCGAGACGTTTTCGGACTCGGCTCGACGGGTCAACCGGGCGGTCAGATCAGCGCGAAGGCAATTTCAGTCGACGCCATTAAGGAGTACCAGATTCTTCTCGCGCCTTACGACGTTCGCCAGGGCAACTTCGGCGGCATGCTCCTCAATGCGGTAACGAAGAGCGGCACGAATGAATTGCATGGATCGCTTTTCGAGTACTATCGCAACCAGGATTACGGGCGAAATGTTCCGACACTGCGCGCAACCCAGTTCAACAGGAAAATGATCGGCTTCAACCTTGGTGGACCGATCATTAAGGACAAGCTGCAGTTCTTCACGGCAAACGAGTGGCAGCGAGAGTCGACGCCCGTGACCGGCCCATATGCCGGGCAGCCGTCTGACGCGACACCAGCGTTCCCGTTCTCCGATGCAGAGATCGCTGCCTTCGACGCCGCGTACACTGCCAAGGGAGAGAGCCCGGGAACAGCGGGCATCCTCAACAGCCCCAACCCAGACAACAATCTTTTCGGCCGTCTCGATTTCCAGGTGAACGATGTTCACCGCCTGGTGCTTCGGTACAACTATACGGATGCGGTGAACGACAACCGGCGCCAGAACGCGCGCACTTCGACGCGCGGCGTTTTCTCATCGAACTTCCACCAGATTCACCACAACAAAAAAGCGCCCGTTCTTCAGCTCTTCTCCAACTTCCGCAACGGCTGGGGCAATGAAGCATTCCTTGGCGCGAACTGGGTTCAAGACCGCCGTGTACCGACGACGGCAACGTTCCCACAGATTACGGTCAACTATTCCGGTGGACGCACAATCGTCGCGGGCTCAGATCAGTTCTCACAGGGCAATGAGCTCGACGCTTATAGCTATGAGTTCACAGATAACCTCACGATTCCGCGTGGCAATCACAGCTTCGTCATCGGAACGCGAAACGAGCTCGTGAAGATCCGGAATTTTTTCACGCAGAGCTCGTTGGGCGTGTGGAACTTTGCTGACGTTGCTTCATTCCAGGCGGGGATTGCAAACGGATTCCGACGCGCGTTCATTCTTGCTCAGGGCGGCAACGTCTACTTCGATGCACTGCAGTCGGCTATTTACGCGCAAGACCAGTGGACGGCGACGCCGAAGTTGACGCTCACGCTTGGGCTCCGCGGCGACAAGAGCAATTTCCTCAAGGACAATAGCTACGCCCCGGCGATCGACTCTGCCTACGGTCACCACGTAAGTCCAAAAGGCGCGTTCCAGTTCTCCCCGCGCTTCGGCTTCAACTGGGATGCTACCGGCGATCAGATCAATCAGGTCCGCGGCGGCATCGGCTTGTTCGTGGGTACGCCGCCATACGTCTGGATGGAGAACGCCTATGTCCAGAACGGCGAAATCATCACGTTCCTGAACTGCGGCTCGGGCGCGGGGAACTCGACAAATCCGGCACCTGTCTTCAACATCAATCCGGAGACGTACACCACATGCGCCGACGGTAAAGGCACGAAGCCCATCGGCGACGTCAGCTTCCTGGACAAGGGACTGAAGTTCCCGCAGCCGATGCGCATGAACCTGGCATACGACCGTGTGCTGCCGTGGAATCTCGTTGCCACCGCCGAGCTGCTTTACTCGAAGACCTTGAACCAGCTGTTCTTCGTCAATCGCAATCTCGCGGGACCAATAGCGACTGATAAGTATGGCCGAGTGATGTACGGCACG
>Ga0137376_10000606_pt1 | contig 17297 bp, 8 predicted proteins | sample SagtaG_23_FD_104814 | JGI IMG/M metagenome (GOLD analysis project Ga0137376, IMG submission 104814) | Vadose zone soil microbial communities from Sagehorn Ranch, Mendocino, California, USA - Sage2_L_20_16 metaG | ecosystem: Environmental > Terrestrial > Soil > Vadose zone | place: USA...
CGAGGCGCTGCACCAGGCGGGCGCCAGCGGGATGATCGTTCCCGACCTTCCCTTCGAGGAGTCGGCGGCCCTGCGGGCGGAGGCGGCGCAGCGGGGGATGGCGGTCGTGCAGATGATCGCCCCCACGACCCCGCTTGAGCGCGCGGCGGTGCTGTCGAGGGGCTCCGCAGGCTTCGTCTACGCGGTGTCGCGCCTCGGGGTGACCGGGGAGCAGGCGACGCTCGGCGGGGCCGCACTGGCGGTGGTCGTTCGGATCCGGCCCCACACGCGGCTCCCGGTGCTGCTCGGCATCGGGATCTCCAACGGGGAGCAGGCCGCGGCGGCGGCCAGGGTGGCCGACGGCGTGATCGTCGGCAGCGCCATCATGAAGCGGGTGCTCAACGGCGAGCCGGACGGGGCTGCAGGTCTGGCCCGGGAGATCCGGCGAGCCCTGGATACGAAGTCAATCAAGAAGGAGGACGGGCTTGGCGGGCTGGGGTGACGATCCGATCCTGGAGGAGTTGCGGACGCTCATCGAGGAAGGGTGGGAGGTCGTGAGCATCGAGGAGGACGTCGACACCGACGAGGGCCCTGCCGACCGGGTGGTCATCCGCCCGGCGGACGACGGCGAGGTGCGGGAGTTCGTCAGCGACCACCTGGCGTTCCACCGCTACGTGACGGGACTCCAGGGCGAGACCTATTGAGCGTCGCCGACGCCGGCTCCGAAGCTCGTGAGGCCTTCCTCATCGACGTGGACGGGACGCTCGTCGACACGAACTACCACCACGCCCTCGCCTGGTACCGGTCGTTCCGGTGCTACGGGGTCACCCTGCCGCTGTGGCGGATCCACCGGTCGATGGGGATGGGCGGGGATCACCTCATCGCCGCCGTGGCGGGCCAGGAGGTGGAGGACGAGTGTGGGGACGCCATCCGTGCCGTCGAGAAGGAGCAGTACGGCGAGCTCATCGGGGAGGTCCAGCCTCTGGAATCGGCCCACGACTTCCTCGCAGACCTCCACGCCGCCGGCCGCTGCGTCGTGCTCGCCAGCTCTGCGAAGCGGGAGGAGACCGAGCACTACCTGGATCTGCTCGACGCACGCGGGGTCGTCGATGGGTGGACGGACTCGTCGGACGTCCGCGCGACGAAGCCCGAGCCCGACCTGATCTGCGCCGCCCTCGAGAAGGTCGGCGCCTCCACCGGCACCATGATCGGTGACTCCGTCTACGACTGCATCGCTGCAGGGCGGGCCGGCCTGCCCTCACTCGGGCTGCTGACCGGTGGTTTCTCCCGGGAGGAGCTCAGGGAGGCCGGAGCATCGGACGTCTTCGAAACCCTCGCCCAGCTGCGAAGGAAGCTCCTGCCCGAGGCCCGGACTCAGTAGATCTTGCGCAGGAGGCGCTGGCGCGTCCGGGTGTAGGGCGGGTACTGCAGGGGCGGCTCGGGAAGGGCCGGTTTCACCATGACAGCCTTACTGTGGCTGAAGGTCTCGAAGCCCCGACGCCCGTGGTAGGCCCCCATGCCGCTCGCGCCGACGCCGCCGAACGGCAGCCCCGGCACGGCGAGCTGCACGATGCAGGTGTTGACGCAGGCGCTGCCCGACGAGGTGCGGGCGAGGACGTCGTCCGCGACCTGGCCCCGGCTTGTGAAGACGTAGAGCGACAGCGGCTTCGGGCGCTGGTTCACGAAGCTGATCGCCGAGTCGATGCTCGGCACCGAGATGACCGGGAGGATGGGGCCGAAGATCTCCTCCTGCATCACCGGAGCATCCGGGGACACACCTCGGACGATGGTGGGCGGCAGGTAGCGCTGTGCGGCATCCGCCGAGGCGCCGCCGCCGGTCACGGTCTCGGCATAGCCGCCGCCGTCCAGGAGGGCCTTGAGCCGCCGGAAGTGCTGATCGTTCACGATGCGCCCGTAGTCGGGGCTGGCCTTGGGGTCCTTGCCGTAGAACTCCTCCAGCACGCCCGAGAGCCGGTCGAGCAGCGAGCGTTCGACATCGGCGTGGACGAGCACGTAATCGGGGGCGACGCAGGTCTGGCCGGCATTGATGAACTTGCCGTAGGCGAGGCGGCGGGCCGCGATGTCCAGGTTCACGTCCCTGTCGACGATCGCCGGCGACTTCCCGCCCAGCTCGAGCGTGACCGGGGTCAGGTGCCTGGCCGCTGCCTCCATGACGACATGGCCGACCCGGGCGCCGCCCGTGTAGAAGATGTGATCGAAGCGCTCCTTCAGGAGGGCACTGGCCTCCTCGACGCCGCCCTCGACGATCGCCACCGCGTCCGGGTCGAGGTAGCTGGGGATGAGCCTGGCCACCACGGCAGAGGTGGCGGGGGCGAGCTCGGACGGCTTGCCGACGACGGTGTTACCGGCGGCGATGGCCGAAGCCATCGGCAGCAGCAGGAGCTGGATCGGATAGTTCCACGGGGCGATGACGAGCGCGACGCCGAGGGGTTCGGGGAGGATCTTCGCCCGGGCGGGCTGCAGGACGACCGGCACGTGGACGTGGTGGGGGCGCATCCAGGCGTCGAGGTGGCCGATCATGTGGGTGAGCTCCCGCTGCACGAGGCGCACTTCGGTCACCCAGCCCTCGGCGGGGGCCTTGCCGAGGTCGCCGCGCATCGCCTTCCCGATCTCGTCCTCGCCGTCGGTGAGGAGCTGCTCGAGGCGCCTGAGCTGGGCCTTGCGCCACCCGGCGGGGCGCGTCTGCCCCGCGTCGAACGTGTCGCGCAAGTTGGCGACGGTCTTGGCGACATCAGTGGTCATGGGCGTCCTCCTCGACTCTGCGCCGGCCCCGAGGCGCCCCTCAAGGCGCCGGATGAAGAACCCGAGGCGCCCCTCAAGGCGCCGGATGAAGAAACAGGCAGCCGGAGCGCCCCCGGGGCCGTCGGCGGCACCGCGGGCTGGATGGGTGGGATGGGATCGACCTGCTCGTAGGGTGAGCCCAGGGGGGGCCTCGGGTCGGGGTCGCCGTTGTTCGGCCAGAAGGCCATGGCCCGCTCGGCCTGGGCGCAGATCGTGAGGGCGGGGTTGACGCCGAGGTTGGCCGAGACGGCCGACCCGTCGATGACGTGGATGCCCTCGTGCCCGTACGCCCGGTGCCAGGGGTCGACGACGCCCGTAGCGGGCGAGTCGCCGATGACCGCCCCGCCGATGATGTGGGCGGTCATGGGGATGTTGGCGACGTCGTTGACGCCGCCCGCCGGGAAGCCGCCGATGCGCCGGGCGATGCGGCGTACGACGTCGTGGGCGACGGGGATCCACGTCGGGTTTGGCTCGCCGTGGCCGGGCTTGCTCGTCAGGCGGCGGCCGAGGAGGCCTCGTTTCAGGAAGCAGGTGATCGAGTTGTCGCGGGTCTGCATGACGAGGGCGATGATCGTCTGCTCCGACCAGCGCCGCAGGCTCAGGTTCCGGGCGACCGTCGCCGGGTGGCGGGCCACCTCCCTGAGCCAGGTGAGGGGCCGCGGCCCCTTGTCGCCGTCGGCGAGAGCGGTGCCCAGCAGGCCCATCGCGTTGCTGCCCTTGCCGTAGCGGACCGGCTCGACATGGGTGTGCTCGTCGGGGTGGAACGACGACGTGATGGCGACGCCCCGGGTGAAGTCCTGGTCGCTGTGGAACGTCCGGGCGCCGAGGATCGCCTCGGAGTTCGTCCTGGTCAGCTCCCCGAGGCGGGCCGAGAGGTGCGGCAGGACGCCGTCGTCCCGCATGCGGTGGAGCAACCGCTGGGTGCCGAGTGCGCCGGCGGCGAGGACGACCTGGGACGCCCGGTAGGCCTCGCCGTGGCCTTTGTGGTCCCGGCCCCAGCTCCCGGTTGGGCGGGTCTCGATGAGGTAGCCGCTCGCGTCGGGCCGGATGGCAACCACGGTCGTGAGCGGCACGACGGTCGCCCCCGCCTGCTCGGCCAGGTAGAGGTAGTTCTTGAGCAGGGTGTTCTTGGCCCCGTGGCGGCAGCCCGTCATGCAGGCGCCGCACTCGATGCAGGTCCGCCGTGGCGGCCCGGCGCCCCCGAAGAAGGGATCCGGGGCCTCGCTGCCCGGTGCCGTCCCGGGCGGCCCGAAGTACACGCCGACCGGGGCGGTGTGGAACGTGTCCCCGACGCCCATCTCCTCGGCGACTGCCTGCATGACTGCGTCGGCGGGGGTCATGGTGGGGTTGGGCACGACGCCGAGCATCCGGCGGGCCTGGTCGTAGTAGGGGGCAAGCTCGGCTGCCCAGTCGGTGATGTGCGCCCACTGGGGGTCGGCATAGAAGGCGGGGAGCGGCTCGTAGAGGGTGTTGGCGTAGACGAGCGACCCGCCGCCGACGCCGGCCCCCGAGAGCACCATGACGTCACGCAGGAGCGTGATGCGCTGGAGGCCGGTCCACCCGAGCCTGGGGGCCCAGAAGAAGGAGCGGGTCCGCCAGGACGTCTTGGGGTAGGTGGTCTCGTCGAAGCGCCGCCCGGCCTCGAGGACTGCGACCCGGTACCCCTTCTCGGTCAGCCGAAGCGCGGCGGTGCTGCCGCCGAACCCACTGCCCACCACCACGACATCGAAGTCCCGATCAGCCATCTGGCCGTTCGCCCTCCTAATAGGACGATTCTACATCCAGTCGCCGAACTGGGCTCCGTGATCGGGCCGAAGAGTTGACTAAACTTCGTGCGCCCGATCAGTCGGCTGTGATGAAGCTAGTTTGAGTGATGTAGCCGGGATGGCGGAATTCGGCAGACGCGATGCGCTCAAACCGCATTGGGCTTCGGCCCGTAGGGGTTCAAGTCCCCTTCCCGGCACTACGTTGATACCCCCGGCCGCGCAGACACCCGGCCCGGCTCGCCAGCTACTCGAGCACGGCGCGAATCCGCCGGACGCCGGCGCTGGACGACTCTTCTTTGGTGATGCGGAAACGACCGAGCGAGCCGGTGCGTTCGACGTGCGGTCCGCCGCAGATCTCTTTGCTGTACCAGAGTCCGTCGGGATCCCCGGCCGTGTAGACCTTGACGGTCTCACCGTACTTGTCCCCGAACGCGCCGATGGCGCCCTCGGCAAAGGCCTCGTCGGTTGGCACCTCCCGCCAGGTCATCGGCCAGTCGCGGGCGATGTTCTCATTGACGATGCGTTCGACCTCTGCGATCTGCTCGGGGGTCAGCTTGGAGGGATGACTGAAGTCGAAGCGGAGGCGCTCGGGCGTGATGTTGCTCCCGCGCTGGACCACGTGGGTCCCGAGGACGGTTCGGAGCGCCTGGTGCACGAGATGGGTGGCCGTGTGAAGGCGCGTCGTGGATGTCGAATGGTCGGCAAGCCCGCCTTTGAACATACCGGCCGCAGCGGTGCGCGACCTCTCACGTTGCTCGCTCATCAACTGGTCATAGCGACTGGGCCAGGCCGGGTCGACGGGCACTCCCGTTCTGCGGGCTTCCTCGACGGACAGCTCGGGAGGGAACCCGTAGGTGTCGAAGAGCGCGAACACGCCGTCACCGGTGAGTCGGGTCCGGGCGAGGCGACCGAATTCCCTCACCCCTCGACTCAGAGTGCGCCGGAACAGAAGCTCCTCTCCTGCGAGGACGCTGGCGATCCGGTCCCGCTGCTCCGCGAGTTCCGGAAAGGCTTCCTTGTACGCTCCGACGACCGAGTCGACAAGCCCGGTCAGCAGGCCATCGTCGATACCGAGAAGGTGGCCCTGCCGGATTGCTCGCCGCGCCAGGCGGCGCATGACGTAGCCCTGAGCCGTGTTGGAGGGTTCAAGGCCATCAAGGGCGAAGAAGACGACGGCCCGGACGTGGTCGGCAATGATCCTCAGAGGAGCCTCGTGCTCGGCATAGGTGACACCGGCAAGATCCTCGATGCCGGCGACAATAGGTGAGAGGACGTCGATGAGAAATACGTCGGGATTATCGGCGACGGCCATGGACAGTCGCTCCAGACCTCCACCAAAGTCGACGTTCTGGCGCGGCAATTGCGTAAATCCTGTCTCGGTGCGCAGGTACTGCATGAACACCGAGTTGCCGATTTCGAGAAACCGGCCGCAGTCACAGTGGGGGTGGCAGTGTGCCCCAAAGGCGGGGTCGTGGGGAACCTGGGGAAACTCGAAGAAGACCTCCGAGTCGGGCCCGCCGGGCTCACCGACCGGCATTGACTGGGGGGAACCGGCCCGGCTCCACCAACTCTTGGTCTCGTCGTAGAAGAAGACGCGGGCATCACCCATGCCCACCTCGGCGGCCCGCTGAACGCTACCCAGGTCTGCGATGGGTGCCGAGACACCTCGCCCTTCGAACAGATCGACCCACAGCCTGGCGGACTCATCGTCCCGCGGGATGCCGTAGCGCGAGGCGCCGCCGAAGGCAGTGGCGTAGAGCCGCGACGGATCCAGGCCGAGCTCGTCGACCAGGAAGGTGAACAGCCACGAAAGCTGCTCGGCCTTGAAGTACGAACCCAGGGACCAATTGCCGAGCATCTCGAAGAACGTCGTGTGCCGGTTATCACCTATCTCGTCGATGTCCTCGGCCCTGAAGCACGTTTGAGAATTGACAAGACGGTCGCCCGCCGGATGGGACGTGCCGAGGAGGTAGCGGATGAGCGGCTGCATGCCGGAGCCCGTGAACAGTGTCGTCGGATCCTCGCGAGGCACGATCGGCGCCCGAGGGATGATCGCATGACCCCTCGCCGCGAAGAAGCTCAGGTACCGCTCACGGATCTCCCCGGTCTCCATCGGTCCCAGCATAGCGCCTGGAAAGTTCAGAACTCCCTGGTCACGGGCCGCTCCTGAAGGGAACTCTGCCGCTCCGGGCATGGCCTGGGTGCCGAGGCGAGTGGTCGCATCCGGTGCCCAGGGCCGGTCTCGGAATCGAGTGTCTGACGATATGTGGGCGGGCCTCCGATTCCCTGCTCAGGGAGCCTAGGCTCCTCGGTGTGTCTCAAGACGAGCTCGGGAAAGGGAGGCCCACAGATGGTTTACGTCGGAATCGATGTGCACCGCAAGCGGAGCCAGGTTGCCGTGCTGGACGACGCAGGAACCCAGCTCTCGAACCGCAACTACGAGAACAGCTCCGGGGACCTGCGAGCTGTTCTCGACGAGCTGGAGCCCGGCACGGGGGTCGCCTTCGAGGCGGCCTACGGGTGGGGGTGGCTGGCTGACCTGCTGGAGGAGTGCGAGCTGGAGGCGCACCTGGCGCATCCCTCCGCCTGCAAGGCGATCGCCCACGCCCGCCTGAAGAACGACAAGGTCGACGCCAGGATCCTCGCCCAGCTGCTGCGCACCGACTTCCTGCCCGAGGCGTGGATCGCCCCCAAGGAGATCCGCGACCTCCGCTCCCTGCTGCGCCACCGTGCCTCGCTCGTGCGGGTGAGGACCTCGCTCAAGAACCGGATCCACGCCGTGGTTGCCGATGAGGGTCTCAAGGTGGAGGTCGGGACCCTGTGGAGCGCAGAGGGTGAGACCTGGCTCGCCCGGGTGGCGCTGCGACCGATGCACCGGGAGATCGTGGACGACTGCTGCGGCCTGCTCGACGCCCTGGCGACCCCGATCCGGCGCCTCGATGCCGAGATCCGGGACCAGGCCGAGCCCGACCCCCGGGTGGAGGCCCTGAGGAGCCTCTACGGGGTGGGCCTCATCACCTCGATGACCCTGGTGGCCGAGATCGGCGACATCTCGAGGTTCCCGACCGCCCGCAAGCTCTGCGCCTGGGCGGGGCTGACGCCCTCGGTGCACAACTCCGACGTCAAGGTCCGCCACGGCCACATCACCAAGGCGGGACCTGCCGCGGTGCGGGCGGTGCTGACCGAGGCGAGCTACCAGGCTCGCCACGTGGCGCCCTTCGCCAAGTACTTCGAGGAGGTGGCCAAGCGCCGGGGCAAGCGCATCGCGACGGTCGCCCTCTCCCGCAAGATCCTCGCCCGTTGCTTCCACATCCTGAAGTCGCTGGAGGAGCCAGCGTGAGGAGTTCGCAGTTCGGAGCAGGCCTCCGACTGGGTGCGCTCGGGGTCGAACATGAGCCTGCAACACGGCCGATTGTCTGAGTGAGCAGCCCAGCCCGGATTCCATCGTCATGCGGACCCTCCTGCCCGGAGGCCCGAATGGGTGTTTGCGAGACCCACTCCGCCGACTAAGCGCCTTCTCCCTTTTGACAACCTGCGACGGATCCTCGCCGGCGCACAAGGTCGTTCGTCCTCGCTTCGCTGCGGGCGCTCCACCTTGACCCCGGCTCCGGTCCGACGCGACCTGAAGGCCAGGGAGAAGGCGAAAAAGAAAGATCAGGGTAGGGACTTGACACGGCCCGCCCACATGGGTGTTCGACCGCGCATAGCGCGGTCAAACAACCAAAAGATTTTCTGAGCCCGGCAACGCAAGGCATCCGGCGGCCCTACAGCGCCAGGCCCTACAGCGCCAGGTGGTCCGCGTAGACCAGGCGGAAGCGGACGGGCTTGTCGTCGGGGTGGGGCACCAGCGCCACCGGCGGCCCCACCTCGGGCGGCTGGACTGGCACGACCGTGAAGGTGTCGTGCTGCACGATGTCGTCGGCCTGTGAGAGGTCGGTCTGGAGCATCTCGTACTCTCGGATCGTCAGCCGGAGCTCCTCGCCCGAGGCCGCCTTCGGGATCGGCACCGAGCCCGAGTACACGATGTCCGAGTACGCCTTGGCAATGGACAGTGACAACCGAACCTCGTCGCCGGTCGGGACCCAGGCGAGGTCCGTGGTCGCCCCCGCCGGCAGCCGCTCAACCTGGGCGACGGCGAACCGGCTGAGGTTCATGCCCTGCAGGCCCGTCGCGGCGCTGCCCCCGAGCACGGTCTCGGCGACGTCGTTGTAGCCGGCCGGCCCCCGCAGGGTGACCCGGGCCTGGGAGCCGCTCGGCCGGGTGAGCGAGGCCGTGCGGTCCGGTGCGAGCTGTCCCCATTCCGGGGTCACCACCCGCGACAGGTGGGTGCCGGGAATCGAGGACGGCTGGTAGCGGGCGAGGCCGAGTCGCACGAAGGGGAAGTACGACGTCCCCGCATCGATGTCGATGTCGCAGTACCACAGTCCCCGGGCCGGGTCGAAGCGGGGCCGGTGCCCGATGGCGGCCACCGTGTTGCCCGGCGCCTCGGCGAGCGACAGCCCGGTGCCGACCTGCGTGCGGAGCGGGAACTGGTGGATCCAGGGCCCGGAGTCCGGGGTGTCGGAGCCCCAGCTGGGATCGTTGCCCCACCGGGTGACGAACTGTTCGGGGTCCCCGGTCTGGAAGACGAAATTGCCGGCCGCGAGCGACCCGGTGAGCTGCGCGACCTGGAACGCCGAGAGGGACCCCGAGAGGGCCACATCCGTCCGGTCGCCGGGCGACGGGTCGGTGAGCTTGCGGGCGCCCGCCACCAGTCGCTCCGTGGGCGACAGGCGCCCGCCCCCGGCCGGCTTCAGTGTGCCCTGGGCGAGCAGGCGTCCCGCGGCTTCGTCTGCGGCCACCCGGGCCGCCGCCTCGACGATCAGGCCGTTCTCCAGGTCGATCGGCCAGACGATGTACGGCTGGTCCGGCACGACGACCGCCAGGAGCTCGCCGGCTCCCGACGAGTACCAGGGCCGGTCGAGGTAGACCCGCAGGCCGGCGCTGCGGATGCGGCGGGTGACCGTCGGCAGCCGCACCCCCTGCGGCAGCGTCACCGCTCCCTCCCGAACCCCGGCTGCGAAGAGCTGCGCGCTGTTGCGGATCCCCGCCAGCGCCGTGGCCACCTTGGGCTGCAGGACGTCGGCAGTGAGTCCCGCCACCAGGCCGCGGAACACGTCGTTGGTCCAGCGGAACGTCGGCACGACGTAGAGGACCTCCGGCGGGTCGGGCCGGCGGGAGCTTGGCACGTTGAGGGTCCTGGCCGGCCCCACGTTGGTGATGAGGCTGGCGTCGTCGGTGATCGCTGGCGGGAAGTACTCCCGGAACCGGGTGGTGGCCGTTGCGTGGTAGGTGACGTTGCGGTGGAGTGTGTCCCGGAACTCGTGGCGGACGCGGTGTATGGCGGAGGTCGCACCGGCGGCAGCAACCTCGTCCCGGCCGGTCCGGCAGCCGTCCTCGCTGGCCTCGAGCAGGAAGTCCACGACATGGGCGGCGCCCTCGATCTCGCCCAGGTTGTCGGCGTCGTTCGGCGCGTCCTTGGCGAGGTCGTCGACGGGCTGGGTCCAGACGGCATCCAGGTCCAGGCGCCCCGTGGACCTGGCATGGTTGTCGATGCGGCCCTGCAGGACGGCGAAGGTCTCGCCCAGGTTGCGCTGCACCCCAACGTCGTCGACCGAGACCACCGGCGACGTGAGTGGCTTCTCCACGGCGTGCACGATGGTGAGGTCCTGGTAGGGGGTGAGCATCCAGTGCCGGCCTGCCTTCGCGTCGGCGGCCTGGGCTGCCTGGATGGCGGCCGGCTCGAGGTTCCAGACCCCCAGCACGTCGAGGCCCCCGTCGATGGGGAAGGAGCTGAGCCGGACGGTGACCAGCTCCGCCTGCCGGAGGAACACGGTGAGCAGGCGCGGCCCGGCCTCCCAGCTCGGCGCCTTCTGGGCGGCGGTGGTCTCGCCCCCGTCCACGATGCGGATGCGGATGGGTTTGCGATCGGGCCACGCCCCCCCCGGCCAGCCTTGCGTCCTCGTGGCGGCATCGCCCGGCAGCGTCGTGAACGAGGCTCCGGCCGACAGCGGGTCCGGGAGGTAGGGCAGGGCAAGGTCGTCGGTGTCCCGGACGACGTACTCGCCGGGCTGCAGCGGGTCCCCCCGGTGCAGCGTGGCGAGGTCCGTCGGGGTCGCCGCCGGGTTGGGATTGACGACGGCGGCACCGGCGCCGGGCTCGATGAACGAGCCGGCCTCACGGGCAGCGATGTCGAACTGGGCGTCCACGTCGGCCTGCGTGGCATGCAGGCCGATGGCCACGTCGAACATGGCATGCCACTCCGCGAGCTGAACCGCGGTCTTGGGGGCAGCCAGGTGCCGCTCGTTTGCATCCAGGTAGGCGGTGGCCGGGTCGGTGTGGCCGGCGAGGCCCTTGATCCGGGCGAGCGCCACGTAGTCCGTCGGCAGGATGCCCAGCGTGCTGCGGATGACCATACGGAGGAGCGACTCCCCCTCCGTGACGCGGCGCCTGGGCACAACCGCCGGCGAGGGGACCGGGTCGAAGCGCAGGAAGAGCGCCGGGCTGGTCTGGTGCTGCGCAACGACGTCGGCCTCGGGCACGCTGTTGCCGGCCAGGTCGACGGCCCGCGCCCGGAAGCGGTACCTGCGGCCGAACCGCAGCCGCGGCAGCGAGCCGGGGGTCGGGGAGAACTGGGTCACCAGGGGGAAGTCGCTCGGAGGCTTGGGCTCGACCGTGCCGACCTCGTGGCCAGCGTTGTCGACGATGGCCTGGCCCGGGCGCTTGGCCGCCAGGCTCCAGCCCTCCCATCCGAACACCGCCTCGTGGAGGTAGAGGTCGGCGTCGGCCTCTCCGGGGACCGAGGTGGTGGAGGCGCCCTTGACGAACCCCTCGTCGGGCTTGACGTCGACCGGCTCGGGCCCGCCGGGGCGCTCGACCACATAGGTGCCCTCCCGCGCGGTGAGCGTGCGCCACGTCCCGGAGTCGTCCTGGACGTCGGGGCGGAACCCGCGCGCGACCTCCTCGGCGTACAGGTCGGCGGCGGTGCCCGAGGCGTGGTCCGCCTCATGGGCTGCAGAGTTGTCGATCTGCCCCACGAGCTGGCGGGCGCGGTCGTCCCGGGTGACGACGAACCCACCGGTCCGCAGGGCGGGCAGCGAGGCGGCGTCCTCGGACATGGATCGTTGCGTCCCGTTGAGGTGGGCAGCGATGCGGCTCACGTTGCCGGCGAAGTTGATGGTCTTGAGGGCCGAGCCGTCGACGTCGATCTGGTGGACCCGGAACACCTTGTCGTTCTCGAGGCGCAACGTCCCGTCGGCGAGGTCGCCCTCGCGCTCCCTCGGCAGCGGGATGAACCGGCGGTCCTGGCGCTGGAAACGGGTCCAGGGCCGCGCCTGCTCCTTGGCAACGAAGCCCAGATCGGAGGGGAGCGCGTCCACGTGCATCCGGATGCGCCCGACGTTGCCAAGGCCCACCGGCCGCTTCGCCAGGAGGTCCACGGCCAGGCCCAGCGGCCGGAGCAGCCGCGGGTAGTCGCCCAGGGATGCGCAGTAGCTGTGGAAGTCGAAGTCCGGGGGCTTGGGCGGGTCGGGGATCGCCGTGGGGCCGAGGGGGTCCCGGGTCTTCGGCCGGTCGTAGAAGCGCTGGGCCTGGACGAAGGCGAGCTGCTGAGCCTGGGCGGGCGAGAGGCCCGCTTGGTCGAAGTACCGTCCCTTCGTGCCCGGCGGGCCGCCGGTGAAGCGGCCGTCCAGCGACTTGTAGAACTCCCCGGGGTTGAAGCCGATCATCCCGAGAACCCGGCCCAGGACGGCGAGACGCCCCGACGTGGCGGGCGGGAAGGTGGTGGGGGAGTTGGTGGCGACGTCCCGGTACAGGCTGAGGATCTGGTCCACAACGCTCGCGGTCGGGTACGTGAGCACGCGCCGGTTCGACAGGTCCGTGAAGGTCCCCGTGACCACGCCCACGCGATCGGGGTCGAAGAGGAGTGCCCAGGTCGCCGGGTCGGGTGGCGGCGCGTCGGGGTCGAGGTCCGTGGCCACGGGTCCGGACCCCTCCACCTCCACCACCAGCCTCGCCTCGTCGCGCAGGCGCCGGAACGTCTTCGGCCAGTCGACGAACGACGGGAATGCGGACAGGGGGAGCGAGGGCGGTCCATCGGTGGACAGGCGGGGCGAGACGAACACGGTGACCTTGAGCGCGCCGGACGGATGGATGCCGTTCGGAAGAGCGGTGAGGATGACGGACTCGGTGGCCACAGGCGTTGCTCCTCGGTCAGGCGCCGGCGAAGGCTCGGCAGTACAGGTCCCAGGGGCGGACCGTCTCCGGCGGTGCGCCCGCCGGGAGGCCCATCTGGTCGGCGAAGGTCGGGTCCCCGTTGGCCCCGGCGAACTTCTTCTCGCACGAGATGCTCACCGAGAACGAGAGGAAGAAGATCGAGATCTCGATGGTGAGCGTCGCCCGTCCGACCGCCTTGCCCGTGGCCGTCTCGTAGGTCAGCTCGAGGTACAGCTCGATCGACGCCGAGATGAGGCCGAGCACGTCCACCTCGCCCCGCAGCCGGAAGTAGCCCGTGAGCGTGGCGTCGGTGTTGCTGCCCACCATCTCGAGCTTGAAGTAGATGCCGGCCATGACCGACACGCCGCCGCTGGCGACGCCGAGGTCGATGGAGATCTCGGCACCGAACTCGAAGGAGGCCTCGAGGATCCGCACCCCGTCGGGCGTCAGGGTGATGCCGAAGAACCCACCGCCACCGAAGAGCATGACCGTCAGCCGGAACGGGTTCTCCCGGGTGCAGAAGTTGAAGCCCACCTCGAGGGACTCGTCGATGAACGGCACGCTGAAGTGGGCGCCGAGCGAGATGTTCTCCAGGCTCATCACGCCCACCCCGAGGCTCGGGATCGACAGGTCGAACCCGGCTTTGATGCCCTCGGAGGTGACGTCGAGCGACGGCGGGTCGCTGAAGCCGTTGAACGGGATGATGTCCTTCAGCGTGTTCACGAAGGACAGCGCGCCCGCGAACTCGATGCCGTCGGGGTCCCGGAACACGACGTTGACGTCGGGCTTGCGGCCCGGCTCGATCGAGAACTCCAGCTTCTCGAAGTGCAGGATGAGGAACGTGACCGGGCCGATCAGGCGCAGGTCCACCGGGGTGATCGAGCACGAGGCCAGTGCTGTCGGGTCCCGTCCGGGCTTCGTGGGCGCCTGCACCTCGACCGCGAGGCTCAGGGTGGCCGCCTCGATGGGATGGTGGGAGGCGTTGACCGGGGAGATGATCGCGTTGTCCACCGACCCCGAAGGCCACCGGGGGATGTCCGTGGACCAGTCGAGGCGGGCGGTGACGACGTCCGGGAGCAGCTCCCCACGGGCAAGCTGCTGCAGGAGCGCCGCGGCAGCCGCTGCGTCATCCACCTGCTGCTGCAGCCGCTGGGCGATGCCCGCCACCTGGACGCGCTCGGGCCGGGGGAGTGCGTCCAACCCGTTGACCGCCGAGATGAAGCCGCCGAGCGCTCCCTTGATAGCGGTGAGGTCTCCCGACAGGTCAGGGGGGGTGGCGGGGTTGGCGGTCAGGGTGCCGACATCGGTGACGAAGGTCTGGAGCGCGTTGCGAAGCGCCGTGGCTGCGGCGCCGGCCTGAGCCTCGACCTGCTGGGCGGCGGCCAGCAACCGGCGGGCGTTGTCGACGAGCGTGGTGGCCGCGTCCAGGCTCTGGGCGACGAACGACGGGACTCTGGAGGGGTCGAAGCCGAAGGCCTTCAGCAGGTCCGTCAGCTTGACGACCCCGAAGAGCTTGGCCTTCACCCCGTCGAAGAACTTGGCGGGGTCGAACGTGCCCGGCGAGCCCGGTGCCCCGATGGCATCCGCAGGGTCGCCGCCGATGGGGCCGGTCAGCCGGCTGAGGGCGGAGACGTTGAGGCTCGGTGTGACGAACCCGCCCGAGCGGTCGCCCTGGCCGGCGAACTCCATCGGCGTCTTCGTGACGAGCTCCAGGAACACCTCGGCGGTGTTGTCCGTGAACCCGCGCTGGCGGTATGCCTGCGGGTAGCGGAGGTTGACGGAGGTCGCCTGCCCGGCCAGGGCGCTCATCGCCGGCACCACCGCTTCGGCGTTGTGGAGGATGGGCAGGAACCGGGGATCGTCCTGGGCGACCGATGCCGCGTTGGGGAGCACGGCGACGTCGAAGGTCAGCGCGTTCGTGGCAAGCGTCGTGTCGTCGGTTTTCTTGCTGCCTGCGAAGGCCAGCCGTTGGCCGTCCAGCGGCATACGGCGCTCGACGGTCTGCGCGTCGCCGTTGTAGGCAGCAGCCGATTTGGCGAGGCCGGGCTGGCTCGGGTCGGTGAAGCTGGCGTCGTTGAGGCCACGCTCCATGAAGCACAGCGGGGCCCGGAACTCGACCATCGTGCCCTCGACGTCGACCGCCAGGAGCTTGAAGGGGAACGGCGTCCCGCCCACGTAGGGCACGAAGAGAAAGCCGTTGCTCGACAGGCTGTGCAGCATCGGGTTGTCCAGGTCCGGCGTGACCTTCGTGAGGATCCGGACGGTCTTGAGCGGCATCGCAAGGTCGGCTCTCGTGTCGCCGTTGAGCACGGTGGCCGACGTGAACTGCTTCTCGAGCTCGCGCACGACGATGAACATCCGCTGGAAGAGGTAGGCGACGGGGCCCTTGGGACCCCTCGCGATCTTGCGCTCGGTGAGCTTCACGAGGGACGCCTTGTGGCCGAAGGGCAGCAGGAAGCCGGCGTAGACCACCTTCACCTCGAGGTCCCGGCCCATACCGGCCCCGTGCTTCCACTCCTCGATACTGAGGGGGCCGTCCGGCAGTGCTGCAATCTCGACCTGGCTCTTCAGCCATCCGCCGAGCGACGACAGCATCATCTGCTCCACCGGCACCGCCGGCGGCGTCCAGCCGGCACGGTTGCGGGTGAGGTGGAAGTTCGACGTCTCGTGGACCAGCATCATCCGGTCGCGGCTGTTGAGGCTCGTCCGCACGTTGAGCGGCGGGTTGGCGGCCGGGTCCTCACTCGGGAAGTCGGCCAGGACCGGTGGCGAGTGGAACGGGTGGCCGCTCTCGTCGAAGTCCCGGGACCAGATCGCCCGCAGGGTGCGGTAGTAGGTGGAGACCTCGTCGACCAGCGGGGTGCCGTCCCTGGCCGTGGCCCGCAGGCCCAGCCGGGTGTGCCAGAGCTCCACCCTGGCGTCGTGGCCGACTGCCTGCAGGCTGTGTGCCCACGCCGCCTTGCCGTTGGGGGAGACGACGAGGCGCCACGGCAGCTCGATCGAGGTCTCCGTGGCGCCCGGTGCGGCGGGCAGCGGTGGCACCTGGGTGAACACGCCGATCCCGATGACCTTGCTCACGTCGATCAGCTCCCCCACGCGGAGGGCGGCAACGGCCTGGATGGCCGTTTCCTGGCCGAAGCGCCGCTCCAGGTTCACCGCGGTGCGGTTGACCCGCGCGAGGGACAGCGCGTTGGCAGCCACGTCGTCGGCCGGGAGCGCCTGCGCCCGCTTCACCTTTCCTGCCGCCGCTGCCACCGCGGTGCTGCTGAGGGCCGACACATTGAGCTCGCCGCTGCTGACGAGGTCGCGCCAGGGCCGGAGGATGAGCGGCGGCGGGGGCGGGACCGCGTGGGGGGCGACCACCAGCTCCAGGATGGTCATCGCCTGCAGGATCCCCTCGACGGTGTAGACGATCTGCTGGTCCGTCACCCTGAATACCAGCCGCGAGCTGGCCGCCAGGGAGGCGAAGACGGGGGGGACCTCAAGAGGGTCGTCGCCGCCCTTGCTCGCATCCGGGTCGGCTTTGCCCGGCGGGTTGGTAGCCCCCCGTGCCAGGCCGGCAGCGGTCTGGAAGAACGCCCGCTCGATGACATGTTGGGGCGGGAAGCCGACCACCAGGAACGCTGGCCGGTTCTTGGTGCGGCGCACCAGGAAGGGGGGTTGTCCCGCCTGGGTCGTGCCCCAGGTCAGGTTGACGAACGAGCAGTGGAGGAACACCAGGTCGTCGGTGCGCAGCAGATCGACGGGCTGGGGGAGGACGACGAGCGGCGGAACGGTACTCACCGAGGCCGCGGCTCGTGTTGCGGGCCCGGCTCCTGCTGCCGCGACGACGTCCTTCACATCGGGCTGGGCAAGGGGAACGGCGGTCCTCTGGACGAGCCGGGTCGTTTCGGTCCGCGGAGGCGCGCCCCTGGGCCGAGAGGAGTCGTTTGCCATGGCTTTGCCCCGGTTGGCTCCTCTCCTGGCCAGTCCCTCTGCTGAACTGGACGGTGGGAAACGTTACTGCAAACCCCCGCGCCGTGCCAAGGGATCGGGGGTGGGAAGTCGTACGCTTCGGTGGCGCCAAATGTAGGAACCGACGCCGACGCCCCTTCGACCTCGGCGTAAGCGCAAAGGGTCACCGGCAGGCGATGGTCCGGTAGGTTACATCTCCAGGTCGTTTACCATCGGAGTGCGATGAGCCTGTCCCGGGTCCGGGAGGATCTCCGGAGGATCTGCGGCTCCGAGCACGTGCTCGTGCATCCCCATGCCCTCCGCACCTACGAGTCCGACGGGCTGCTGCACCACCGGGTGAGCCCGCCGGTCGCGGTCCTGCCCGGGAGCGCCGAGGAGGTGCGCCGGGTCGTGGCCGCCTGCCACGACGCCGGGGTGCCGTGGGTGGCCCGGGGGTCGGGGACGGGGCTCTCCGGCGGCGCCCTGCCCGTCTCCGACGGCGTGCTGATCGTGCTCACCCGGCTCCGGGCCATCCTCGAGGTCGACCTACCCAACCAACGGGTC
>Ga0137376_10000612_pt1 | contig 17240 bp, 17 predicted proteins | sample SagtaG_23_FD_104814 | JGI IMG/M metagenome (GOLD analysis project Ga0137376, IMG submission 104814) | Vadose zone soil microbial communities from Sagehorn Ranch, Mendocino, California, USA - Sage2_L_20_16 metaG | ecosystem: Environmental > Terrestrial > Soil > Vadose zone | place: USA...
GACGCGACGGTAATGATGGCCGGTAAACTTGGACCAGGGCCAGGCTGCAAAACTGCCGGTACAGGTGAAGTGGGAGAGCTGAGCCGTTCAGAATCATTGTTCACAGGAGGACCCAAACTATTCTGCGGCAACGAAAGCGGCGAGGGACGAAGAGGCGACGATTTAGCGATAGCCTTCGTAAAAGAAGGTGGTGCTGGTGCTGATGGTGATGATGACGACGCAGTCGGAGATGTGGGAACCGAGGTCGAGACTGCCACGTTGCCAGAAGAAAACAAACGCTTTACGTCAAGCCCTGCACTATCAGGATGTCTGGAGTGGGAAATTTTAATTTAATTAAACCTAACGCTAAAGCAACTCGCCTTTTCAGTCCAGACAACGAATCCTCAGCAACAGCAGCTGATGAATCGAATCCTGAAAAACTCCTCGAACGAGGTCTCGCGCCAGGCGCTCTAGGCGAAAACCCAGGTCGCGGAATAACGTTGGAAGCGGTATGATGTACCGTCGCGGCACGCTCGACGAGTTGCGTCGGCTGTTTCAGTATGGGAGGGGATGGAGCCCCAATCATCACCATTCCGCTCGTCGGGTCCGGAACAGGCACCGTCGCGGGCCTATAGGGTACCGTAGACGCCTTTGTCGTCTTAGCCGGAAACGGATCGGTGCTGAACGTGATCGGAACAGGTCCCATTGACACGGCCAAATCTGCCTCTATTCTCCCATAAATGGTTGGACCTCTCCAAGGTTGACTCCCCACGGGCGGTGGTAGCGGACGGGATAAAGCCATGTGGATGACCCCGACAGAGTTCATCCTGGGCGGGCCTGGTTGCATTGCGGTTGACCTCGCTTGGGAGGACTGGATATAAAGCGGGCCGGGGGTGAGAAGACCGGGGGATTTGGGGGCATTAGGATGGGGTAAGAAAAGGCTTTGTCTTTGATTTGTACCCGGGATCAGTGCACCTCGAAGATCAGCGAGGGAAGGGCGAAGTTGATCGGGGACTTTGTTGTCCGTTGCTACTGGAGGAAGGGGCGAGGGAACGGGTGAAGAAGCCGAAGCAGGGGTAGGTGATGGAAGTTTTGGGGAGGCACGTGTATCAGGTTCTGGTTCTGGTTCGGGCTCGTCGGTAGGTTTAGGTATCGAAACCTCGGTATCAATCGATTCCACGTTCAACTTTTCTAAAGTTGGCTCTGGGGAAGACAGGGGTGATTCGTGAAAGGTAGACGAAATCACGTGACTAGGTAATTCCTCATCGTCTTCCATCACGATCTGCGAACCAGGACCTTCTGCGGCTTTATAGGACGCTTGAGAAGCGGGCCGCTCAGTTTGAACAGTTTCTTGACGGGCTGAAAAGGTGACGTCTACGTTTGACGATGTCGAATAACATGACGCTACAGATTCATGTTTCGATGAAGTTGGGGACCCCCACGTAGTATGAAGAAGAGGCGAACGTTCATCAAAAGGGACGTTATCACGAAACGCTCGATTTCGAGGTTGAAGCACGAGCGGTATTGGAGGTTTGCTTGGGAATCTAAATTTGTGGAAGTCTAAAGATGTCGAACGGGGTGGAGGTCGAACCTCTGCCTCCGAACTACGTTTCGACTCCACGCTTGGTCGTGAATCCAAGCTAGGACCCGAGTCTGTCCTGGGCCGAGAGTCAGGAATAGGAGGTGGCGGTTGTTCATTACTAGCAATTGCTCCTGCCACGGTACTAAACCTGGATAGCTTGCTCGCCATGGAGTACCGTGTATATCTATAGTCGTCGTAAATGGCGTTCTCCCAAGAGCTGGAAGAGGATGCGGAAGGAGCAAGTGATGGACGGCGAGCTTCAGAGTCATATCCCTGTGGAAAGCTCTGAGTAGAGGGAGAAGGGGATGGTTCGGGTATTTGAAAATCTTTGGGTATCGTTAGTTCGTTTGGGGGAGAGTCTTGCGTCTCAGTTACATGCGGCACTGCAGGGACCTGGGACATTCGTGTGCTGTAGCGACTGCTGCGGGACCAATTATCGTCGTCGTCGTCATCATCGCGAGAGAGTCCCTGAAGCATCGTGAAGCCAATGCCAGCTTCCGCATCAGAGGATGCGGCGGAATTGCGAGTTGATGGCTCTTCGTAAGTGGTATAGGAGTGTTCCGCAGTCGTCGGGAGTTCGCCACCTGAAAGAAGGTCGGATTTGGGTGGCGTTGTAGGTTCAGAAAAAAATTCATGGGTAATGGGAGATGGAGAAGTCGGTGATGATGGGTTATGCGTCGTTTTATTGGGAACCCTGAGAGGGGCAGTGACTAGCGGAGAGGGGGGACCATTGTCGTAAGCGGACATGGCGGTTGCGGTCGAAAATACATGGTCAACGGGAGAGGTGGTGATGCTCGTGCTTTGGGATGTTGGTAACGAACGTTTTGAGTGACTTGGAGAAAACGCAGGGTTAATATTAAAGGGAGGCGATGGTTTTTCGTCGTCTGCAGAGATTCGAGGCCTCAGTACCGGGGATTGAACCGAAGAAGAGTGTCGAGAAGAAACAGATTTGACGCTCGTGGTAGAAGTGGACGATCGCTTCGTCATGACTGGTTTCTTCAGTTTTCCATGAAAACGGACGTCTGAACCGGAGAACCGGCCGACGACACCTTCGCAATACCCCTGTAAGTAGAGTGACGCGTTGACGTGGATTCCGCATGACGCAGAGGGGAGGACATACCAGATACTTTCCTTCATGTTCATTGAGCTTCATCAACACGACAATTTCGTCACTCTGTGAGCGTGAAGTCAAAAAGTGTTAGGATCAAAATGAATGCAGAAGACGGCACCTTTAGAAACATGAGATCGCCGTCATTCTCAGCGACACAGTCGCACAGAGCGTTGCATTTTCCTATTCCGCCCTTTGCAGCGAAGCGTGTCCAGCGCGCGAGCTCAGTAGCGTCCATGGGCGACGTCGAGACGGCACGAGGCGATGGACAGAGTGCAAGATCTGCAGCCAAGTTGCCATATTTGCCTGAACACAAACATACTCAAACTCGTGTCACGCTCTGTCACGCCGCCGACAGAATCTGTCGTGTATTGAAAGAAAGAAGTTCAACGCCGTACTCAGCGCACAAGTTCATGTTACGTTAGTCCATTCGTAATGCGGGAATACCTCGGCGCGGGACAATGCCACGTTGTTCATACACACATAGACGGCGCCTATTACAAACAAGTACATAGATACGACAAATAATGAAGTCATGTCAGTACGAAATCGCAACTGCAGGTATAAATATCTTCAATGAAAGCGTCCAGTTCGCCTATGTGTTCATGCCTTAACGACGAACAAGCTTCAAGTAGAGAATGACCAGTATCAGGATCACGAAAAACACAGCGATGGCGCCCAGAATAGCACGTTGCTTGTACATCCTGCATAGATCAAGTCAAAAATCATATCTAACAATTAGCGGGGACCACTCACTGCACAATCATGCCTTTGATTGTTCCAGCTGCACGATCGATATGAGAATCGGAGGTGCGCACCTGTGAAGTCAAATAAGATGAACTGAGAATATGATTCGGGCCAGCAACACGTACCATATCCCTCGAGTTCTCTATCTGCTCTCGCTGAACCCGGAGCGTGCGCAAAATATCAGCGCCCTGTTCTTCCGTCTCCAGCGCAAGTCTTGTGGAATCCGTCAACCTCCGACCGCCATCGCTCAGAACATCCGTTCCCGCCAACAACCTCGCCCTCTCACTCCGTTCATCATAGGGGTCATCCGAATTGCTCGTCAAACTCTTAGAACTACGCGGACCGAGCAAATCTGTTCTCGCCAACTGCGCATGAGAATCTTTGGACAGCTTCTTATACTTTGCAAGCTCAGTCTTGGCTTGTTTCAGTCGAGCAGCATACTGTGGGCGCAGAGACTTGGGTATGCCTTGAATTTCGATTTCGAGCTGAGAGACCTGCGACAAGTACCGCTCAAGGGTGTCATTCGGACCAGGAAGGAGCGACTCACGATATCATCCGCTTCGTCAAGCTCTATTTCGACCCGCCGCAAGGCCGCCTTGCGTTGCTCTGTGTCACGTCGAATTGACAACCATTTTCCTCTGTAAAAATGAAGACTATACCTCCTCTCTCGGGTTTTCCACTGCCCTCTAGTTTATCCCGGATGCCCTGTATAATATGCTTAAAGTCTTGGTCATATGAGTCGAATAGGCCCGCTGGAGAAGAGTCCATGATGCTGTAAAGGCCCGGGGTTGCGCAACAACGTGACACATAGCTTGTCACAAATCCACACCGCTATGCCGTAATCATACTCACAAGCTGTCAAACTCTAACTATACAACTACTAGAACTGCAGCGCCGCTTGCTGCGGCAAACCCCGCAACGGAATGCTGCTATAGGCATCTGATAATCACGTCATACTCACAAGCTGTCAACCTCTAACTATACAACTATCATGCCACTTTTTTGCTTTGCCGAATCGAAGCAAGTCTATTAGGTATACGTCGACACTTGAGGCGACAACTAATGACAATTTCTTTATTGATTCCATCGTATTTCCGGAAAAAAAACAAAAAAACAAAATGAAATGATATAAAACGAACAATTCCTTCTTCAAACCCTGATCCTTAGCGCTATATAGAGACTATGTAGTGGGAAAAAAAGTTAGGTTCAGATTCGTTACAAGAGATTGAACACGTACGCGAGACGGTATATGATGTTGATGCAAATCATGATCGCGCACCACTTGCCGTACGAGATCTCACCCATGTCAAGGTAATTGAGAACGTCTGATCCGAGAACCTTGCATTGTTGAGGGATGGATGAGGGATAGGCACATTCACATGTTCCGTTAACGGTGGTGACACAATCAAATGTCAAACCACGGAAATCGGACTAAAAATGTGTAAAGAACAATCTAGCAGAAAGCTTGTTCGTATACGCACGCTGCACAAAAGTTCAAAGGCGTATTTCTGGTAGTCCATGAAATGGAAGGAGTAAAACCAGAAGTGCGGCAATGACGCCGACCGGATGCTGTGAAAAGAGTTAGTACGCGAATGTTGTTGGTCGTAACGCGACAACGTACAAGTACCCTCCAACACTCATCCAGAAACCGTTGACGAAAGCAGAGATAGCCAACGCGGCGATAAACACTGGGATCAATGAAGCAATAACGAGTACCTGACTCTCCGCAACCAAAATGGCGAGGAATAAGAACGACAGGAAACGGAAGAAGTGTACGGCTCCAGGATGTAAACCCTAAATGCTCATTGTATCAGATCGTGCTGAAAGTGGGAGAAGGGGAACTTACAATGGCCCAGTAGCAAATAACGGTGAAAAAGATGGTGCACAAAAACAGGAAAGGGATGTTAACGAGTGTGTTTGCCAAGACGAAGGGCAGTGTAGTGTAAAGTCCGTTTTTGGTCTCGCGGTAGAAGACAGCGCGTTCTTCCAAGACTGTCGATCAAGTTAGGATAAGGATACGGAGCTAAGGATTCGGTACTTACATCCAGGAATTCCAGCGACGGACATCTGAATCCCTATTTAGATCGAGTTCATGAAACATGCACAAGGATACTCACAAAGGCCAAGAAAGCAACACTATAGAAGTGGACAGACAGCCGATCATTAATCTTCGAGTCTGCAAGTCCTAATTTAATCCAGATAGTACTTTGAATGGCGTTAAAAAAAATAAATTGAGCAATGAAAAAGGCGACATACGCCAACATCAGGCCCATTCCTCCGTACATGCCTGCCCTCACACCGTAAGCAAGAAGATTACGCGAATAGTTTTTGGCCATTCGCTCGGACAAGACATAGGTCTTTTGCCACAAAGTCCCCAAGGTTCCAGCCCTATAGTAGGACTCGTAGGCGTCGGTGAAACTGGCACCATCGCCCACTACCGGCAGGGTGTCGGTAAGCGAGAGCTTGCCAGTGAGTTTCTCGTCCTCGATGGGATCAGACACAGTGCTAAGGTAACGTGCACGGAACTCGTCGATCGAAGGCTTGGGTCTGGTAACGATGGTCGGATCCTCAGTTAGTATAGGATCGAAATCATTGTTGAGCATGTTCATCGCGTGCTCCACCGGGGTCACCTGAAAAAAAAAGTTAAGCTTGACCTGAACGTTGTAATATGAAGTCGACTTACGAAACGAGGCACCGGCCAACCCCACCTCTCGAAGAATCGTTCAAGGTTGTCTACACGACCTTTGAAACACGTCTTTCCTTCTGCCATCAACAACAGCTGCGTGAATTGGTTGAGAGTAGCGATGGAAGGTTGATGGATTGTCGCAACCACAATGATACCCTCTGCACGTGCCAAAGTTGCTATGGAGGACATGACCTCTCGAGCGGATGTACTGTCCAGCTATAATAGACGAAAGAATGTGAGGCGCGGAACGGTACTGCAATATTTCGACTTACACCTGAAGTGATTTCATCCAGGAAGAGGATACGTCTGGACCAAGTCAAAACCCGTTCATATCACCGATAGACCCTGAACTTACGGGTATGTCACCATCGCACAGGCCGCCGTCACACGCCTTTTTTGACCTTTTTCACATGATCAGGGTACATTGCCAAAAGCGGCTAGGCCTATACATACCGCCGGAAATACCCCGTTGAATTACAGTTCCTATCTTCTGATTCGCGCACGTCTTCAAACCAAGGGCAAAGATGACTCTTTCTACACGCTCAAGAACTTGCCGCCGGGGCAGAAGAGGAAGGCTGCATGTTGTCAACATGTTATACACGTGGAATCAGGGAGGCACTTACTGGAGCCGTAACGCATAGGTTATACATTCCCGTACAGTCAACACACCAAGCAACGCATCGTCTTGCTCGACGAAACTGGAAATACGATGCATGCGCTCCGAACTGAGAGGGGTACCGTTCAAGGTCGCCTTTCGAATATTATCGTTAGCCTGAAGAGATCAACAAATCGCAAGGGGGGTTTTACCGTAAAGCCCGGCATCGACTGTTTCCTGAAAGCGAGCAAATCCAATAGCGTAGTTTTACCTTTTCCAAGGCTGAGCCACCGAAAAGTGGAGACGGCTCCGAAGTTACGTACCGGCACCTGAAGGACCCTACCGAACATGTCATTTAAATTTGATTAAGGTCAAGGAGAAATGAACACTTACCATTATCGCAAGCATCTCTCCAGGTCGTGTTTCGAGAGATACATCGTCGACGAGTTTTATGAACTTAGCTCCATTCTTCCGAGAAGGTATCTGGTAGCTAATGTGAGAATAAGAAAGGACGGAACCGTGTCTGGGTGCTTCAGCGGCAGGCATGACGGTTGTTTACCGTATAGTTGGAATGAAATAGCCTAAGTACCGCCGCACCAGTCAAAATGGGGGGAAGAGAGGATGGAGGAAAATAATTACTGCCAACTGTCTGTTTTAAAAGGCCATCAGACATTTGTACACTGATGATCAACGGCTAAGCGGTTTCGGGTAGCAACCCCGTTGTGGATAGCCTCCAACTCCAAATGGTTCGATCGTCGAAAGTTCCTTGAAAAGGGATCTGCCGAGATATCAGATGTGATAACATTTTCTTGCTTTCTAGAAAAGCGGCACAGAAACACCCGCCGTCACCCATACGGTCACGCAACTTCTTGCACTTTTGCGATTCAATGCTAGGCAAATGTTGACAATAAACTCTGATATCATCATTCATGTGCGGACTTGCAGGGTGCAAAGAGAGTATGTAACAAGGAATGGTGGCGACCACATTCTCATGGCGCCGTAACCATCGTCTGATTACCCTAGTTGCCTGCGTGACAATTATCGCCCGCGCAGTTTTGCATCCGCGATTCCTGTGAGGCATACCTGGGCTTACGAACTCATGCCGAGATGCTATATACTCGAGACTTCTCAGCAACGCCCCGGGGCACTGGTAGAACTTGCGGAACGAAAACGTGTATGACCTTGGGGAAGCCAAGTGTTTCACACGGGCGCAATGATATTTTCCTTCACGTGCATCAAAAATGCCGTACCCGTCCGTACCTTGCGGCTACGCTCCAAATTGCAATCAGGATTCATATTCAGCAGGCACGGGGATCCACACTAGCAAACATTTCTTTCCCAAGTCACCCCAGCCCATGTTTCTGCCTGGACCCAGCCTCGGAAGCGCGACCGCTTATGCGCAAGATGCATCATCCACCGACTCCGAGATCAAGCACAATCGCAGCAAAGAGGGGTGTCTTAGCCACAAGAGCTGACATATTTGGCGCTGAGAAGTGATCATGGAGCGTCGCTAGGGAACGTCCCAAGTATCCCATGGGCTGCAGATAAGTAAGTAAGTTTGTGCAAGTCTATTCAGCCAGGTCGAGTACATGATAAGGGAAGCAGTTGGCTGGGAGCCCGAGTCGACGGCGACGGGGATGTTTCGTAACGTAAACAAATACAGCATCCTCCTTGGTTCTTATACAGCCCCGTATACCCTGTTCCGAATATGTATTGTAAACAAAAAATTTATCAAAACGACCCTGGAACCCTGTAAGCATGCTTGCCCCATTCAGCCAGTTGGCTAAGGGCCCCTGACAGCACGAATTCCTGGTTATAAACTGGGTGGTGAGCGGCGATTGGCCGCCATATGGAAGCGTCCTCCGGGCACGATATGATATGCCTATTGGAATTGGCGTTCAGCATGCGAGCTGTCGGCGTTATCGCCGAGAACTGAGGTTGACAGTCAGTTCGCCGGCGCTGTCATGTCACAGATGTACGTTACCTGTGCACCACAAGCAATGATTACGTTCTTCAAGAGTTGCATATCGGTTTGGACTTTGGGCGTAACGTAAAACGTTTTCCCCGCAAAGATTTTTCCTCCTTTTGCTCGTTCAATAGCATCCTTCAGTTTGAAAGAGAATTTCTCTTCTCCGGCTTCATCGCGAAGCAAATAGTTCTTCTCAGCTGAAGTAGATTAAGCATGGGTGCTCAGAAAAGGACTGGTAACACATACGAAGAAGTTTCTTTGCAGCAGCCGAACGCTTTGCCCATTCTTCGGATAATACAAAAGGTCCGCTCGCCATGGCACAAAGGAATTTCTCTGTACGCACGATTCTCGGCGCAATCAGATGCGTACATTCCGTTGCGTGCGTGGTCATCTTGACGCCCAGTTTGACAAGTGCCTATCACCAATGTCAGCGCCGCCTTCACCGTAATGAAACGCAAACCTTTGAAACGTCATCTGTCAAAGAGACTTGTGTCGTCAACAATACCACGTTTCGTTCAACCTTGATCTTGTCCCTTCATAATACGTCAACACCCCCCCAAGAAGAGAAGCGAATAACATAACACTTGCTTGGTATCCTCGTCGATCTTTCGACGTTCCATGGCAACAGAGTCAAACGACACTCGAGGCTTCTTCTTAATCTCCAGCTCTTTCTCTTCCTCGTCACTACTCTCGGTGCTTTTCCTCTTACGACCAGTGACACTTGACGTCGGATGACGATCCGCGGCCTTTAATAGCTGCTCTTGCGCGGTGCCGAGACTGATCCTTCCTTTCTTGAGCGCGCTTTGGTACTGGTTCATATCAGGCATGATTTCATCGTGAAGTCTTTGAGACGCCTTGAGCGCTGCGCTACGTTTCTTTGAGGTCCGAACCGCCACAGATGAGTCAGGGGGCGGGGAAAGGGGTGACGCTTTTCGAACCGATTTTGATGGGCCTGCTGATTTCCGTTCGGGTGTGATCACCTCGTCCTCGTCTTCATCGTGAAGTCTTTGAGACGCCTTGAGCGCTGCGCTACGTTTCTTTGAGGTCCGAACCACCGATGAGTCAGGGGGCGGAGAAAGGGGTGACGATTCTCGAACCGATTTTGATGGACCTGCTGATTTCCGTTTGGGTGTGATCACCTCGTCCTCGTCTTTGTCCATGTCATGGGCTAGGGACTTTCTCCTAGTCTTGCCACTTCGAGTCCGTGATATATCGTTCTCCTCTTTCCCGTCGCTTTCCTCTTCTTCCGCTTCTTGTATAGTCTGCTTCCGTTTTCCCTTTCCGTTCGCTTCCTTTTTAATGCTTGAATTCGGTGTCTTCCTTGTTTCAGTCTTAACTGCGACTGACTTGGACTTGGTTGTCGGCCGTTTGACAGGTACATCGTCGTCCTCGCTTTCTTCTTCCTCTAGTCTTATAACTTCTTTTGTCTTGCTTTCTCTCCCTACCGCTTTTTTCCCTCCAGAACTGGACTTTCGAGTTAGACCTAGAATAAGATCATCGTCGTCTTCCTCTGTTCCATCCGAGTCATCTGATTCTTTGCCAACCTCGGGCTTCCGCCTAACGCTATCAGGTACATCGTTCGGTGTTGATTTGGCAACAATTCGATCATGGCTGCCATCACCGTCGCTTTCCTCTGATAGCTCCAGGTCAACTGCCTTCGCTTTGCCTTTGCCCTTTTTCGTCGCGTCGTCCTTCTTGAGGGTCTTCCCTCTTCTCAAGCGAGAGCCATGTCGCCCAGACGTTTTATCCATATCGTCACTTTCGTCATCTGCAACTTTGCTCTGCCGGGATGAAGATGGTTTAGTAATCTCGACGGCTTCAGTGACGTTTTTCTTTGATCCCTCCAGTTTGGCCTCCTTGCCCTTTATAGGACTCGAGGGTTTCGCGGTTTCCACAGTTTTTTCATCGTCCGAGGCACCCTTCCCTTTGCTCTGCTTTTTTCCTCTCGACTGCTGACGCTTTTTTTCTTTATCTTTCCTTCCTTTGGGTGATTGTTTGATCATCTCATCATCTTCCCGCCAGGGATTAACAGCTGCCTCCACCTCCCGCGCATCAGCACTCCCGGTAGCAGACAAGGGGAAGTCTACGAGATCAACTTCCATGCGGTACGCATCCGAACCGATCCCGTTCATGTCTCTTTTTTTCAGAGGACTCGATGACTGGCCAATGACGAGTGGGCGGTCAACTTCCCCGCCTACGCTGCCCTCGTCATCTATCCCGTTCATCTCAGCGTCAAAGATATCGTCTTCCTTTTCCAGCGCCTCAAGTTCCTCTTCACTCTCCAGCGCAACCCATCCTCCCGCTCCAACGTCTCCATCATGGTCACCATCGGCTTCGGTACCTCCAGCGACGGTAAACCCGCTTCCTACACCTCGTTCGCCAAGCAACTTGGCAAAATCCATACCGGGTGGAAAATAGATGTATTTCTCTACGCCAACAGTCAAGTTTCGCCATTTGATAAAACAGTCTTCTATCCATGTATGATTAACGATGGGGATAGACCACGCTGCCGCTTTGGTAGTTTTAGTACCCGATAAGCTATATTGGAGCCGTGAGGACGAGAAGTTTCAAGAACGAAACGGACTTACTACGCCGCGATGAGAACGGTATTTTTGCCTGACATACTAGGTGTGAACGTGGCTCCCATTGTAGTTATTAACTTCTTGAGGTATTCACGCGCTTCGCCGGTATAGTTAGTTACTGTGATTTCCTGTAGCGTGTGACTCGTAAGCCGGGGGCTATCAACTTCAGTAGTAGACACGTACGTGATTCGAGAACTTCTCGATCGGTTTCCTGGGAATAGGATAATGAAGCAGTTGATCCATAGGGCGGCTTACAATCCCAGTCGCGTGGACGTAGAACACCCAACCCAGCGTCCCGATCGTCTTGTTCTCTCTCACAGCTTTAACGTACGCCCGGCCGCTTCTCCATTTCGTCACGAGAATGTCACACTTACTGACATTTTGGGTTTCCTCTTCTTTGGTGCCTTCGCCGCGGTTCGTCATGTATGGAACAATGATACCACCGCATCGAGCGATTCCTGACTCGATTGCATTCCGTCGAGACGGTGGAAGTTCCAAAGACGTTGATAACAAGATCCGTCGGCCATCCCATATATTCGTGGAGTGTCCCGTTGGTAACGGCTCGATGGTCATGTGTCCCGAGTATCTCAAGCGTGCCTTCTTTTCCGGAGTCAATGTGTGGTGGCCTCGTTCATTCTCCTTTACTTCATCCTGTTGGGAAGTGGTAGGACGGCGCAGGCAACTTGGATCTGGCCATTCATATTCCTTCGCTGGCAAGCTGCGGTACCCTAACCGGACCGAGTCATCGAACCAGTGAGGAAGAAGGACATGCACTTGTGTTTGTTCCTTGAAGTGCATAGCGGTTTCGTATTTGGGGGACGTGTCTGACACGCAGAAAAGATGCGTGACGTCGCGGGTAAGGGCAGTCCGCCATTGCCCACCGAGGGCGGTAATTCCGGCGGAAAGTACTTCGACATCTGACGATGAGAGCTATGGACTGTCACGGACACGTGAAGGTGCGTTAGTTGTAGACGTACTTCCGTTGCAGAAGCAACTACCCCTGAAAAGATCATCGCTGGGTCCGCGGAGTAGTGCGACGGAGTTTGTACTTTGTCCAGGATGATGGATCGTTCCACCCAAATGTCCTACCTCATGTCAATATCAAAGACACGGCTACGAAGAACAGAGACGAACCGTAACGACGAAGACTCGCGGGTCCACATCCTGACATCCCTCAAACTTATTTGTGTCTGTAATAATGTGCGTAGCCAGGTGAATTGACTTTGCCTGCACTGCGCCATTCTCGAGGAGGACATGTTTAAGCTCTGCTGTTCTTTCTGCAGGTATCGAGGGCGAGAGATGGAAGACGACGCCGTCGAACAGGGCCATTCGCGTAAAGTCGAGTCACGATAGCGCGCGTCGCGTCGCGAGGAGTTTCAAAGTTCAGACTCCGACGTTCGCGGTTGCCGAAGCTGTGCAAAACGTTGCCGAGTATGTCTTGTGCTGACAAAGCGTCTCATGTGTCGAGCTCAGTCAGAAGAGCCGCGCAACAAATTTCGACCCATGACTGGCTGCAGACGACGCTCGCTGAGATGCGCACAGTCAAGTTAGTCCTGATTGGCTCTTCCGGTGTTGGCAAAACTGCTCTACGCAGCAAGGTAATGTAATGGCTTCACCGCTGTTAAGGACTTGCATTGATGACCCTGCTTGCAGTACATTACGGGTCGCTTTTTTGGCGGTTATCGAGCAACCATCGGAGCTGATTTTATCACAAAAACTTTCACGCATCCAACGAATCCGGAAGACTCGGTCACGCTACAGATCTGGGTCAATACGCATGCTACAATTTATCTCGGCTCACCCAGCTAATTATTAGAATAGGACACTGCTGGACAAGAGCGCTTTTCTAGTTTATCAAATGCATTCTTCCGTGGCGCAGATGCTGCACTTCTCATGTTTGACGTCAACCAGCCAGATACATTGGAGTCGCTCACTAAATGGTGGGACGAATTTTGTGCCCGTGCGCCGGTAGACGAAGAAGACATGGTGAACTTTTGTTGTGTCGTCGTCGGAAACAAGATCGATGTTGAAGACGGATCGGATGCTCGCGTGACGGAGTCAGCGGCTCTGCAATTTCTCGAGCGCCTCGTACCCACCGCTTCTAGACCTCCACTCACAAGCGAGGAAGATGTCCCTTTCATCATCGAACAACCACCAGACGAGCCCATTATCCCTCAGCTCATATACCCTAACGGAAATGCTCAGCAAGACGGAAAAGATATGGAATCCTATACCTCCCACTTCTCATCTTCCAAATCCGGCATATCGACATACTTTACACCATCCTCATCTCTCTTCGACACATTCGAGTCAGCACTATCCTCCCCTCGCGCGTCTTCAATATCCTTGCATGATGAACGTCGCGATCAATGTCGACGGCGCCGAGCCTCGGACGAGACAGCTAGTTCTCATAGTGCAGAAACCGTCACACCCAGTCTCTTTGCACGTGGAAACTTGGGAGGGTCCGGTACCGCGAGAACTACCATCACCATCCCCGACGACGACTTTGATCATCTAACCTCGTCGCTCTCCACGTCTTGGCCGCAAACATCGCCACCTTATCGGGGCCCAAAGTTACTCTTTACGTCCGCGAAGACTGGAGAGGGGGTGAACGACGTGTTTGAGTACATTGCCCATCGCGTCGTTCTCATGTCAGAATATGAAGAGCGGGCCGAGGCGAAGCGTTTGCACATGCGTGACCGTAGTGCTCCAGACACTATTCATCTGCAATTGTTCAATAAGTCTGGTTTTTATAAACGGACTTGTTGTTCAACGTAGAACATATTTGTCCTTCGCCATGCTACCTCCGATTTGTATTATACCTACACCCTTTTTGTTATAGCTATCTATATGAGTCATTCTCATTTCCTTCACTGCTGCCAGCAAATCGCGTACCACGCTGTGCCTCGGGCTTCATGCTGTTACAAAATTCCAGTAAACACCGCACGATCAAATGTTCCGACGGCTGTTTCTCTTTGACAGTGCGATATCAAAACCTTCATCTTTCGAAAGACAAGAGGCTCTGCTATACGTACACGAAATAAGATTGTCTACTTCTGAACAATTGAGCACGTATGCGTGAATGAGAGTTTAGCTCTAGACTCTCGCACTCTAGTTCGCAACTTTGATTCACATGCCATCGTGTTCAGTAACACAACAACGAAGCAACTAGTTTATACAGGTATCGAGTCGAATCTCCAGACGTCATTGCCCAGTCCATCGAGATCAATTGTGACCTGTTGCATTTTATGGTTATTAGCTCATAAGTTTTGGACGGAAATAGCATACCGGAGTAGCAGGAACGCCGGTCGCGACCCCCATAAACAAGTCTTTGTCCACAACCTTAATCCTATAGAGCTTCGCATTCAATTCGCGATAGCGAAATTTATCGTCCTCACTCACCTGCACACTTTATTTTGTTGATCAATAATTTCATACTGGTCAGGTCGAGGACGAAGGACAACTTCGCTACCCTGTGTAACCACGACTGAGCTCAGGAATATTGACAGGCAGACTAAACGGACAGGAACAAGACTCTTGTTTGCGACACCCCCGAACCCCCAAAAGGGGGCCAAGATAATGGTGTTGCCTTCTCCTCTTTGGAGGATCCACTGCAAACCACGTATCAATATATGTATGTTCGTATGCGGACCATAAGCTGCTTCACCTTCTGGTTAGCATTCCCGGTTCTCGGGTATCCGATGATATTGTTGTCCAGCGCACCGCTGCTGCCCTTCAACTCGAAGTACAACCCTGTGGCAACGTTGATAATTTCGTAGATTCCGTTATGTGGTGGCATGATCGCTATGTAGAGCTGAGGTCGTATTGACTGAGGAGAGTTGAGCTGCGATTGCCGCTCTTATATGTCAACGAATGAGACACGTTCCTTTGTATGATTCGTGGCCAAGTCCTTGGTGCAAACCTTTCAAGTAGTTACTTTCGTCTAATGTCCTAACGGTTGACATGGAAAATGATCTAGAGACACACGCACGTCATGCTTCTCTGTCAATCCGTGGAATTGCACTACTTCTAGCCGCAAAGGTGCTGTCATATATCACGCTTCTCTGCTGCTCCATGGAAGAACTACACGTCTGCGAATGTACGAAAAGGTATTCAGCTTCTGGAGGTTTGGCGCGGTAATGGTACTTACAATGACATGTGTTCCTATATTCACGGCCATGGTCTTCGCGCAGAAAATTCGAGTAGTTCTAAACTACTGAACAACCCACTGCATCCCTGTACGGGGATTATGCGGCACACGAAGATGAATGGTGTACTCTTCTATGAATAGTCTCTGACTTAGGCCTTAGAATGCATGTCAGTCTTAGCGAAGATCATAGGATCCAAAAACGGCCCGGATTGGCACCTGATCACCAGCCTCAAAGATACTACGTGAGCGTTTGCTTTTCGCTGGTATTGTTCGACTTCTGATGCTAATAAACCCTATGTTAACGCGGGTGTAATAAGAAGACCAACGCATTCGATTCGAATAAAGTAAGTTGGTTCAGTTCGAGTCGAAGATGAGAAGATGGACGCAGGACCGTGAGAAGTCTGTTTCCCACGAGTAACACCTAAGTAAAACGGTCATCAGCATGGTTTATCCTCAGGTATCCTCTAACATGCTGACCGCGATTTCATTCCACAGAGCCCAGAAGCACGATACTAGCTAGCCTTTTAGCGACGTAGCACTTCCACCTCGCCCCAATCTAATCTCACTACAATTTGTCACCAGTTCACTGCGTTTCGGGCGTGGGAGTCACTATCGCGTTTTCTCTTGCTTCGTGAACGTGTATGTCACATTTCACACTACCTTCTTCCGAGCCTGACTAATGAAATACAGCCGTACAATCCTACCCCGGCACTCTATGCCCATAGGCCCGGACCCCGCACCGATCACGGCAAGAGCCCGGCAGTGCCACAACCACAATACACGGATATACGGTGGACCGCCGTCACACCACGCGTGCTGCATAGTACGAGGCAGGGATCCAGTGGTAGCTGTTCCGCTGAATGCACGTGTCAAAATACAAGGAGCGAGGTCGAGGCGGGGCGTTAACACATGGTAGTAAGTATTGCAGACATGGTTCGTCTGCAAACAGGCAATCATGAAAAGAAGGCAAGTACTTATAAACGGAACTGTTGTTCTACGCATGATGTTATGCTACCCGTTACAACTATCATGGTATCTGTGGATGTAGAATCAAGAGCAAAAACGACGTATACGCACATATGGAGGTGTTTTGAGCTCGAGTGCGAGAAAAACTTTTAGGGTCCTTGCGCGGGAGCCGGGGGGCTCCCTCGTTGTCCCGAACTTCTTTCCCAAGCCCGGGCGTCATCCCATTCCTCTCCACCAAATCTCCGACAGCACAGTACTAAAATTTCCAATAGAGGGTTCTGGGGAAATATGGTCCTCCGATTCTAATATATTGAGCAGACACAGCTGAAATCAATACGGTCAGATATCTCGGCGTCCGCTTCACGTTGACAGTACAATATCAAAACCGTCATCTTTGATTCTGCTATACTTACGCCGACAAAATCAATATCCGCAGCCGGGTTCAGATAACATTCCGTGAGCAATGTTCCTCGGCATAATATTATGTTAAGACATGTCGTGGACCCAAGGTACATAGAAACGCAGGTTAAATTTCGTCAGGCTATGTAAAGGCACAATCGTGATGAGCTTTTTGAGATTGCCTGAGAAGCAGTGGCAGAGGCTGAGGGATATAATATCGATGATGACTGCTTGTAGGTGGAAAGAGAGAAAGTGTCCTGTGGAACGGTCTACTACCACACGAGTGGTTGTCTGAGGCTCCGTGCTTCTCGTCCACTTCTGAGCAATAGAGGACGTATGCATGAACGAGAGTTTAGCTCTAAACTACCGTGCACTCTAGTCTGCAACAATTTCAATTCACATTCCGTCATGTTTAGTAACACAACAACTTGATGTAAGTAACAAGAAGCAACTAAATTACAGGTACCATGTCGAACC
>Ga0137376_10000614_pt1 | contig 17228 bp, 14 predicted proteins | sample SagtaG_23_FD_104814 | JGI IMG/M metagenome (GOLD analysis project Ga0137376, IMG submission 104814) | Vadose zone soil microbial communities from Sagehorn Ranch, Mendocino, California, USA - Sage2_L_20_16 metaG | ecosystem: Environmental > Terrestrial > Soil > Vadose zone | place: USA...
CGCAGGCACACACACAAATGCTTGTGCGGGCGCGCAACTGGCATGGCCAGTCCTAGTTTGAATTACGCTGAAAACGTACGGAGGGAAACTGAGGCGGGGTTTTCTCGAATCGAACTATCGTACTTGAGCAACCACACCAAACAACCGATGTATTAAGCGCAAAGGCAGTATACCACAATCTTAGGCAAAATGATTGCGGAAAAAGTAGCACGGCAACGTAACTACTTGGCGACATCGCCACAGCCGCAGAAAGAAAGGGTGTTAGAGCTCACTTCCCTCTGATCTCAAGCGGTTCTTTAAGTTTGAAATTGAGCTTCGTCTCGGGCGCAATCGTGATATCCCGTTCGCCCGTATAGGCAGCGCCTGCTGTTCCTGCGCCTGCCCCCGCAACGGCGCCGATGGCTGCCCCCTTACCGTGACCCGCAAGCGCGCCAATCAGCGCCCCGACAGCCGCGCCGCCTCCCGCGCCGATTGCGGTCCTCTTGCCCCGACCCTTGCCAGCTTCCGTGACGGACGTCGTCTTCACTGCATACGACTGATCGTTTAAGGTGATGGAATCGAGTGTCACACTTAGCTCGGGATTCCCTTTGAACTTGCCCGCCGACTTGGCGACGATCACAGTTCCACGCGCTCTTGCGCCAGAGGGGATGACCACCTTTTCGCCAACGATGACAGGCGCCGCGAGCGAAGCCTCGAAATGATCTCCCGGATTGCTGGTCTTCGAGCTGACCGATTGATCGACCGTGACTCGTATTGGGGTTCCGGCTTCCACGACAATCGGCTTCGGCGCAAAGAGCGGTTCAGAAGGCTTCTGCCCGCCGGACGGGGCGGAATTCCCCGCGGAAGTATCCGCGGCCCCAGGTGTTGAGGGTGGAGATGACGATTGGCCGCAGCCGCACAGAGCAAACAGACCCACCACCGTGAAAATTCGCACGAGCGCTTTGTTTTGCATACTGATTCTCCTGTTCATCTGAGGGGGGTAAGACAAATCATAGCAGGATCGCGCCGCGCCCGGCACTCCTTTTCCGCGAAGAGACGCTCAATCGTTCGAACATCTGGCTCTACCCGTACTTGCTCCAGCATTGGTTGCGATTCTGTAACTGTCATGGCACGATCAAGTCTAGCGATATTCAAGAGCATCAACGGAAGCATTGCAATGCAATCCGATAAAACAATCATCCTGCCGTCCGCAGACCCGATTGCTCCTTCGAAGCGGCCCTCGCGCGCAAGGCTGGCACTTGCTTTTGCGGTGGCCGCGGTTTCAGATTTCTTCTCTTTTTGGGCCACTATTGCTCCGCCAATGCAATGGGCGCTTGATCTGGGAACGGCTGCGGCCCTGTTCCTGATTCTCGGCCGGCGGTGGGCTCTGCTGCCTGGGCTGGTCGCAGAAGCTATTCCCGGGATGGGAGTCTTTCCCGTATGGATTCTCGTAGTCCTTTCCATCGCCATTTATGACGGGGTTAAGAAATCTCCTAACCGCTAGGGTCGCCATATATAAAGATCTCTGTGGTTTCTGCACCAAACTCCCAAAAGCGCAACACAGAGGACACAAAGAATCACAGAGAGCCACAGAGAAATTGGCCGTTTGCATTCTGTTTTCTATTCCTCGCCATCACCGCCAGACCCTCAGTGCTCTCTGTGGGTTTTCTCCGTGTTCTCTGTGTTAAATTCCGAAAAGCGCGACCAACAATATGTGCGCCGTGCAAACATTTCGACGCAATTCCATGGCCCAATACTAGAAGTCCGTTGCCCTGTGGCCGCGAATCCACTATGCTCCGCGTTTACGGGTGACGGGAGGTCTGAAACGCTTGCGTCACTGCGCAAAGGAGACTCCATGACAGACTTTTCGAAGCCGTTTTCACGCCGGACATTTCTCGCGGGGACATCATCGCTGGGTGCATTCTATGCAGCAACGAAATTGGCGCCGCTACAGGGGCTGGACCCGATGCCCAACGATCCCCGCATATCACAGACGCCGGTCGTCGATAAAGGATTTGCGCTGGTGCGCAAGATCGGGAATGGCGTGTACGCGACGATTTCCGACCGCAGAAAGGGCTTACAGACGCGTTCGAACGGCGGATTCCTGGTGGGGAGCGACGCGGCGCTGCTGATCGAAGGGTTCCAGACTCCCATCGGCGCGTCATTCCAGATGGACGCGCTGCGGATGGTCACGCATGTGCCGGTCCGCGCGGCAATCGACACGCACTACCATTTCGATCACACCCTAGGAAATTCGTTTTATGGCGGCGCGGGCGTGCCAATCTGGGCGCACGCGAAAGCGGCGGCGCGCATGATGGAATTTTATCCCAGGTGGCAGGCGGAGGACCTCGCTACATTCCTCGCGCCTTGGGAACAGCGCGTGCGCGACGCGAAGACCGACAGCCAGCGCGAACATGCCAAGACCGACGTCGAAGGCATGACCGGCATGTTCACACCCGTGGCCCAGGCCGTCCTGGCCTTGCCCAGCCATCCTCTCGATCCCGGGAAAATGCCGATGAAGATCGACCTCGGCGGACTCAACGTCGTGATCGAAACCTACATCGGCCACACGGACACCGATCTGATTATCCGCGTCCCCGATCAAAACATAGTGTTTACTGGAGATTTACTCGTAAATAGTCAGTATATGACCAACATTAATGGATACCCGACCCCCTGGCGCGCCACCACCGCGAAGTTCGCGGAATTCGACAAGAGCACGATTTTTGTCCCGGGCCACGGCCAGCTCGGCGGCCAGGAAGTCGTAAAACTCCAAGGCGAGGTTTTTGACGATATCGCCGGTCAGGCGGAGAAATTGTACAAGGCCGGCGTGCCGGTGGAAGAAGCCGTGGAGCGCTACGTCATTCCCGAAAAGTACAAGACGTTTCGCCAATTCTCTTGGGGTTTCTGCATCGGCCGGACGATCGAACAGTTCTACGCCGAGTGGTCCGGCAAGCCCGGCCACGTGCTGAACTATTCTTAGTCACTGAAATATTTGCAGCGAGTGTGTCCGCAGACGTTTGGTGGACCGGTTCGCAGCGCTCCGGATGAGATCTTCTCGACAACGCTGGGTTGGCGATATGGGCGTATAATCTCTCTCGTTTTCGAAATCAAAAAGGAAATTCCAGTTTATGCAGCGAGAAAACCGAAACGGAAATCATGGTTTGTTGCCGGTTGCTCTTTAAGGTTTAAATGCCGGGTCGAAGGCAGGAGTCTAAACTTGAGTAGAAACATGGAAATGCGAAATCCATTCACAGGTGCAATCGTTGGCTTGGCGGCAGTGTTGCTGTTCTCTTTGGTTGCCATAGCCCAAACGGCTCAATCTCGACCTCAGCAAGCGACTCACGAAGGTTCTCCGTGGAAATATAATCCCACCGACAGAGCCGTTGGATCGGGGGGACCGGCTCCCAAGCGCGACCTGAGCGGGACGTGGGCAGGGCCACGCTCTGGGGCAGGAGTTCCAGATTTCAAAGGAGGAGACAAGCCTTCTCTGACGCCATTTGGGCAACAACTGTTCCAAGAAAATAAGCCTCTGGCGAAGTTCAGCCCGGCGGGCACGAACGACCCAACGGTAAGGACCTGTGATCCGTTCGGAGTTCCGCGCAATGCGATTGACGAAATCAGAGGGCTTGCGTTCGCAACGATGCCCGGCCGGATTGTGATGTTGATTCAGTTTCAGGACATCTGGCGCGAAATCTGGATGGACGGGCGAGCGCTTCCGTCTAATGTGGGCGCAGCGGAGAAAGGCGCACCCGATCCAAGATATAACGGGTACTCGGTGGGCCACTGGGAGGGCGATTACACACTCGTTATAGAGACGACCGGGCTGGACGAAAGAACCTGGCTCAACCGGGAAGGGTATCCCCATACCGTGAAGACACGCGTGCAAGAACGCTACACTCGGTTAGACCACAACAACTTGGATCTCACCGTGACGATCGACGACCCCAAGGTTTATGCCCAGCCTTTTTCGCTGGGGACGGCCCACTTCAAATGGATTCCGAATCAGGAACTCGATGAGAAACTCTGCGTACCATCAGAGGTGATCGAGTATTTGAAGGCGCTTGGCGATCCCGCCGGTAGCGATCCCAATGCTGTTGGCCAGCCCGGCAAGTAACTCGAAGTGGCCAACAACCCTCAGTGACACTTCTCTGAGTTAAGTGCCATCATTCACGGAGCGATATTCTTATTGGTCATATTTTTGACAGCGTGCCTCACGTTCTTGACGACAACGGCCGGCTGCCATATTGTGAGACTTACGTTCGGTCCCACTCAGGCCAAATTAAAGCCTCGGAGGTTCAAAATGAATACGAAGCTGCTGACATCCTTTGCTTTAATGGCTGGCCTTCTAACCGTTTGCGGTCCCGTGTTCGCGCATCACGGGGCTTCGGCATACGACATGAGCAAGCCAATGATCTTGAAGGGCGCCGTTGTGACGAAATATAGTTGGATTAATCCCCACACCCTTATTTTCTTCGACTATAAAGATGAAAAGGGAAACGTCCAGCATTGGACAACGGAAATTGGCAGTCCGTCGGCGGTCAGTCTGCTTGGCTGGAGCAGGACTACGCTAAAGCCCGGGGACGTGATTACTGTTTACGTTTTTCAATCCAAGAGCAGCCTTTCGGTTGGGCGCCTTAACAAGCTCGTGTTGGCCGACGGCACGCTGCTCAGGGATAGTCAGACCGGCGGAGACCGAGGAGAGCGAGCGGACGATGCAGTCAGGTAGCGTCGGCGCCTAGCCCGGCGCGGGCGTTACTGAACTACCGCGAAGAGAATTCGGGTATTGGGACGAGAGGCCCACTAGGCCGACGGATCGGCATTTTGGCAAGCCTCGCCCCGTGCTTAACTATTCTTCTTAGGCACTGAAGAATTCGCCGTGAGGCCGACGCGAATCTTCGGTGGTGGGTCCTGAGCCTTCCTCTACTGCGCGACCAACTTGTCCAGGCGCCAAGCCTGTTCTTCCGCGGCGAACACGGTTTTCTCGTCCGGGCAGGCGACTGCGTGCACCCAGTCCATGGTTCCGGGTGTGCGCCCGTAGTGTCCGAATGTGCCGAGAACTTTGCCCGCAAGATCGAGCTTGTAGATCTTTCCTACGCTCCCAACATAAATCACCTGAGTCGGCCCGGGCGTGATGCAGAACGACCAGGGCGGGCCCGGCAGGTTGTTCCAAACCTGCTTGAAGTTGCCGTCGGTGTCGAAGACCTGGATGCGGCTGTTGCCCCGGTCGGCCACATACAGGGTCTGGTTCTTGTCGATGACGATGCTGTGCGGTGTGCTGAAATCACCTTTCCCATTGCCTCGCTCGCCCCACGCCTTCACAAAGTTGCCTTCTTTGTCGAACTTTGCCACACGAGAGTTGCCGTAGCCGTCGGAAATGAAGACGCTGCCATCCGCCGCCCAGGTCACGTCGGTCGGCTGATAGAACGCGCTCTTATTGGGAACGGCGTGCTCTATCACGTGCGTCAGCCACGTCCAGGGTTCCGGCCGCATCCCGAGGACCTCCGCCGTGCGGCCCTCCAAGTCAAACTTGATGACCATGTTTGACGACGCATCTATGTACCACATGTTGTCTTGCGGATCGAAGCGAATGCTGTGGGCGCCCTCGAACATCGCCGATCCCTCGCCCATCGAGCGGATGAACGCGCCTTCGGCATCGAACTCAAGCAACGGGTGATACCCTCGATTGAGAAGGAACACATGCCCTTTTGAATTGACGGCGACGCCGATCACTTCGCCCATCACGTAGGTGGCCGGATAGTGGAAAAAGTTCTCGACGAGGCGCAACGGCAACTGCGGCGCCATGGCGCCGTCTCCCTGCATGCCTTCACGGGTCTGGGCGGCGGTGGGTGCGTTGTTCACGAGCGTAAGCGCTGCGGCGAAAACAAACGGCAAAATGAGGTGTCTCTTCGTCATCTCTGCCTCCAAGCTGAAAGATGCGCGGAGTATATGCCTGTTTTTATGGCGCAGCAAACTTCCTGCAGCCACCCACATCAAGACGTGGCTCGACAGTGGCATCGTTAGACATGACACAAGCGGCCACTGCCTGGGGAGTTGTGGTATCGGGATGCGGGACACGCTGAATCCCAGTTACCTACAAAAACGTTGATCGGGACTTGAAGTAGCGGCGGTTGTCTTGTCGATTATGCCGGAGAAAATGCACAAACCCCTCGTGCCCGTGGAAGAAGCCGTGGAGCGCTGCGTCATCGCCAAAAAGTACAAAATCTTTCGCAAGTTCAACTGGGGCTTCTGTTTAAGCCAGCCGATCGAACAATTCTACGCCGAGTGGTTCGCCAAGCCCGGCCCCGTGCTCAACTATTCTTAGACACTCACGACGGACCCAGATAGGGGAGCCGTCGCGGCTCAGCCCAACGCGCGTGGAGCGGGCCGAACAGCAAATCGCTCAGATCGTGTCTTCGCAGTCTGCTCGCCAGGAATTTTCGTCCGGTGCGGCGCAGCCAATCTTTTCCGTAGCACTTGTTGAAGCCTTCTTTCAACAGTGATTCCAGAACTCCCGGCTTGCAGGTTGGGTGGTTCCAAACCAGATGTTTTGTGTCATATTTTGACAGATCTTTCTCGAAGATTCCGTATTGGGAGTCCAGTTCATTCCACAATTGGGTGCGCGGGTGCGGCGTGACGATGGTGATTTGGGTGACGTCTAATTCCATCGCGGCGAGGGTCTTCAAATCTTCGCGGATTGATTCCGGAGTCTCCGACGGAAATCCGATGATGTAATAGCCATGCGCATATTTTCCCGCGCTATTTAGACGCCGGGCCAGATCCATTACGGCTTCCACCTTTTCTCCTTTATGAATCTGTTTAAGGACCTCCTGGTGAAAGCTTTCGATACCGAAGAGCGCGCCCTCCATCCCATTCTTTGTCCATCGATCGAAGTTGCGCAGGAAAAGATCGACACGGGACTGCACGAGCCACTTCACCCGGTACCGCGCCAACAAGTCGATCACCTCTTCGGCGTGCTGCGGAATATTCCCGAAATTCTCGTCGAGGATGAGCACGTATTGGATCCTGTGCGCCACGTAAAACCGGATCGCTTCTTCGATGGACTCCAGAGGAATCGCCTTTGGGCGGGGCGCGAAAGCGGTGGTCTGGCAGAACGTGCACGAGAAACTGCACCCGCGCGTCGTGAACAGAATTCCGATGGGCATCGGCCAGCCTCCCGGAAGCCGGAACTCCGAAACCAATGGCGGATGACGAATTGCGCCGAGCGTCTTGCCGAGATTCTGCGCTACCGCATCTTCGCTGTATCCGTTGAAGACATCATCGAAGCTGGCCTGCAGCGAGGGAGTCAGCGCTCCGTAATTTCCGGCCCAAAGCCTCTTCACGCCCGACGTGTGCGCTTCCTCAGCCATTTGCAGAATGTGGTTGCTCTCCTCAAGGTAGAAGGAGAAGCCCACAATGTCCCAGCCCTTTTTCAAAGCGTTTCTATATTCGGCGCGCGTAGGGTACTCGAGGATTTCTATTTCAGGAACATTCTGGCGGAGGAACCTCAGACCAAAAGAAATGCGGCGCGGCATTTGAAACCGCCAGCGGAATCGTTCGGGAGCATTCTCCCGATAATAATCATAGAGGCCGAAATCACGATCGACCGTGGTCATCAAAACGCGAGTCATGGGCAGCGCCTCCGCGAAGAAGGATTTGGCCGTGACGCCCGGGGTGATTATGCGGCCCGCCTACTCTAGCATGTTCACGACGGGCCACATATACGGCGCGCCCGTCAGACGGAGAAATTGTTCAAGGCCGGCGTTCCAGTGGAAGAAGTTGTGGAGCGTTGCGTCATTCCCGAAGAATACAAGTCTTTTGGCAAGTCTTCGTGGGACTGCTGCCGGGGAATTCTTTGCTCGTCTTGAATTGGCAATCTGGACTGTGGAACCAGCGGTGATGCACCAGCATTGAGTTGATTTGGAATTCGTGCCGATGCGGGCAAATAGGAAGGACTGGCCGCGCACCGCGATCTTGAGCAGTGCCGGTAAGCGCGCGGATGACTTCGTCTTGCAGCGATAGCCGTGAGCTGGTCTCGCGTGGGAGAGTGCCGTCGCGAGGCTGTCGCCGGCAAAGCGCCCCCGATCGGCAACCACACCAGCAAGAAGCCAAGGCACGGCCAACGGATTGTTTTGGATGCTCCGCGCATCCAGCTTATGCCGGTTCTCCGGCTATCGATTGGTGTTGCGCCATTCGCGGACTAGTTAGCAACAATCCGTCACGCGCAGCAAAAAGTTTTGGCCAGGCATGCCGCGCGTTTGAAACACCTGGACCGCTCCCGTCTTATTCTCACCATCCCACGCGGCCCCCAAACCGCTATGATGGCTCCCCGAGGATTGTCCATGCCCATAGAGCACCGCGCCTTCGTGCTGGCTTTCGACGTATACGGAACGCTCATCGATCCGTTTCGCATGGAAGATCACCTGCGCGCTATTTTCGGCGGCCGGGCAAAAGATGCGACGGAACTGTGGCGCAGCAAACAGCTTGAGTATTCGTTCCGCCGAGCGCTCATGAAGAAATATGAGAGTTTTGATGTGTGCACCGCGCAGGCGCTCCGATTTGTGTCCAGGCAGTTAGATATTTCGCTGGACGAGGCAACCTTGCGAAATTTGCTGGAACAGTATCTGCGGCTGCCGGCCTATCCCGACGTTCCAGCAGCGCTGGAGGAACTCGAAGCGCGCGGTTTCAAAATCGTGGCGTGCTCGAATGGAACCGAGCAGGCAGTGCGTGGATTGCTCGAGCGCGCTGGGGTACTCGCGCGGTTTAGCGGAATTGTCAGCGTGGACCCGATCCGCACGTTTAAGCCTGACCCGGCGGTTTACGAATATCTGGCGGCCCAGGCGCACACGGAAAAAGAGATGGTCTGCCTGATTTCAAGCAATCCCTTTGACGTGATCGGCGCGAAAGCCTGCGGCCTGCGGACCGCCTGGGTGCAGCGCGATCCAAAAAGAATGTTCGATCCATGGGAATTTGAACCCGACCTCGTTGTCCATGGGCTCGAACAGCTATCCGCCAAATTGAATTTCAAGTAACTGCCCCCAACGGTGAGTCCTTCTCGCGAGGAATGATAAATGCCATAGAGCCCGCCCTGCCGCAGCCCGGAAAAATAAAGCGCCGATTCGCGCAGCGTCTTGCTTGGCGCCGTGCCGGTGTTGAGGCCCGCGCCATCCGGCTCCCCGCGGCGCTCGATCAATGCAACGCGCTTTCCGAAGTAGGCCGCCTGCGCCGCGCCCTTTTCCCCCGCCGGTCCCGAACCAACCACGAGCGGGTCAAATAATTCCACGTCGAAAACTCCTCCGGATCGGGAGATCTATGTGCCTGGTTGTAGTGGAATCCGATTTTTCAAGGACGGGTTTCTCCGCCGTGTGTTCTGAAAGTTTTCCGCGCCCACCGTGCGCACGGGGACGAGAAAGGGTAGTGCCTCAGTTACCGGTAAGAAGACTTCACAGGACTTGGAAACTGTTGGCCTTTGAGGGGCACCATCTTAGTCTGTTGTGGATTAGTCTACGCTCTCAGGTTCTAATATGGAGGCGGAGCAAGCCGACGACCTTGGGAACCTGACCTATCCTAGGACGGAAAATCAGGCCGCTCGCAGAGCGCTGGCGTAAAACGAGCGAAGCAGGATGGCCAAAACGGAAATACTGAGATGGTTGCTGCCCATATTCCTCACCGTGCTTGTTGTAGTTGTCACTGCTTTAGTCGTCCTAGCCACTTGCAATTACTACTTTTTGTTGAAGCCCTCTTTTGAAGGTAAGTGCGGCGGTGAGAAGCTAGGCGACCCAGCCCCCGTCCGCCCTCACCTCGCGGGATTTCACGGACAAGTTGTGGGCAAAAATCTTTGGCTCGTTCAATATCGCTGGCTTCGTCGCCGGTTCAAGGCTGTCGGGACAACGCTTAGTTTACTTAGAGAGCTGCCCTCAACCTTATACGAAGGCAACGTTATCTTTCACAGTGAGAGCGCGGGAGAAGTGGTGATTGACAAATCCGGCGTGTTTGATTTTGGCGACCTGACGCCTGGGGAGTATTCCCTAACGGTAACTTATCCCGGAGAGGATGCGGTGGGTTTCGGGTTCATAATCGACCCTTCTGCACGTAGCACCGATGTGTTAATCGACGCGTCTCCCGCCTATTATTGCAATTGTTGTGGCTGGACTTTCGAGCCAAAAAGTAAATAAGTATTTCTCAAGTCCCGACTATCGGTAACTGGCCCGCCAGCCGGAGAATCGCTCCATTGACAACTCCCTCGCTGCTCGCACATTCTAGGCGGCGGCCCGGGGCGCATGCTTTTGTTGGAACGCCACCTCGTGTTCGATCCTCATCGCGGAGTCTGCCGAAATGTCATTGCCCAGCGAAAAAAGTCTGTCCGCACTTCTCGACGAGCGCCGTACGTTTCCTCCCTCCGAAGAATTCCGCCGCCGCGCCAATTGGAACGATCCCGCGATTTACGATCGCGCCGCGAAGGACCCCGAAGGTTTCTGGGCCGAAGAGGCAAAGCATATTGACTGGTTTACGCCGTGGCAAAAAGTATTGGAGTGGAACGCGCCGTGGGCCAAGTGGTTCGTAGGCGCGAAGCTGAACGTCACCTACAACTGCGTGGACCGGCACGCGCACTCGGCCAGGAGGAACAAAGCGGCCATTATTTGGGAAGGCGAGCCGGGCGACTCCCGCGTGTTGACGTTCGGGATGCTCGAGCGCGAGGTGAATCGATTCGCGAACGCTCTGAAATCTCTCGGTGTAGTCAAGGGCGACCGCGTCGCCATCTACATGGGCATGGTGCCCGAGCTGGCGATCGCCATGCTGGCGTGCGCGAAAATCGGCGCGGCGCATTCTGTCGTCTTCGGCGGATTTTCAGCGGAGGCCCTGCGCGAGCGCATCAACGACGCCAAAGCGAAAGTCGTCATCACGGCCGATGGCGCCTGGCGGCGCGGAGCGGTGGTGCCGCTCAAGGCCAGTGTCGATGATGCGCTGACCGGAACGCCGACAATCGAAAAAGTAGTCGTCTTCGAACGCGTTGGCAAGGCCACGCAGATTTCGATGAAGCCCGGCCGAGACCTCTGGTGGCACGAACTCGTCGCCAACGCCGCTGACAAATGCGCCGCCGAGCCGATGGACGCCGAAGACATGCTGTTCATCCTCTACACCAGCGGCACGACGGGAAAACCGAAGGGAGTCGTGCACACGACCGCCGGTTACCTGCTCGGCGTCAGCACAACGCATCGCTACGTCTTCGATATCAAGGAGGACGATATCTACTGGTGTACCGCCGACATCGGCTGGGTCACGGGCCACTCCTACATTGTGTATGGTCCGCTGGCCAATGGCACCACGACGGTGATGTACGAAGGCACACCCGATTTCCCCGACCGCGGACGCTTCTGGTCGATCGTAGATAAATACGGCGCGAACATTCTCTATACCGCGCCCACCGCAATCCGAACTTTCATGCGCTGGGGCAAGGAATGGCCGTCGAAATACAAACTTTCGTCGCTGCGATTAATTGGCACCGTCGGCGAACCGATCAATCCTGAAGCGTGGATGTGGTATCACGAAACGATTGGCCGCGGACGCTGCCCCATCGTTGACACCTGGTGGCAAACCGAAACCGGCTGCATCCTTATCTCTCCGCTGCCCGGCATTACGGCCACGAAACCTGGCTCGGCCACGCGTCCACTCCCTGGCATCGTCGCCGAGGTGGTGGACGCCGATGGCAAACCGGTCGGCCCCGGCGGTGGCGGCTATTTAATATTAAGTAAACCATGGCCTTCGATGCTGCGCACGATCTACGGCGATCCCGAACGCTACGTGCAGAATTACTGGGCGCGCTATCCGGGGAAATATTTCACCGGTGACGGCTGCAAGCTGGACGATGACGGCTATTTCTGGCTGCTCGGCCGCGTGGATGACGTCATGAACGTCGCCGGCCACCGCATTTCCACGTATGAAGTGGAAAGCGCGCTGGTGGACCACTCTTCCGTGGCCGAAGCCGCGGTCATCGGAAAGACCCACGAAATCAAGGGCCAGGGAATTTCCGCGTTTGTCACGCTGAAGGAAGGCATCCAATCCAGCGACGCCTTAAAGCAAGAATTGATGAACCACGTCGCCACAAAAATCGGGTCCATCGCCAAGCCTGACGATATTTTCTTCACGGCCGAACTGCCCAAGACGCGCAGCGCCAAAATCATGCGCCGCCTGTTGCGCGATATCGCCGAAGGCCGCATCCTCGGCGACACCACGACGCTCGCCGACCCCACGGTCGTCGCCAAACTCAAGGAACAGTACAAAGACGAGGGGTAAACAAGCGCCTATTTCGCGGCCCCCTCAATTGTTGACCGTATGGTTGACGCTTCAGCCTTCGCAACCTAACATGGAGACATGCTTCCCGATACCCAGAATCCGGGAGACGTGTCTACGGGCGGCGCATTCGCCGACCAGCTTGGCCGGCCTCTGCTCAGCCTGCGCGTTTCGGTGACCGACCGTTGCAACCTCCGCTGCAACTACTGCATGCCGCAAGAGGAGTACGTCTGGCTGCCAAGGGAAGAATTGCTTACCTTTGAGGAAATCGTGCGCCTGGTGGATGTGTTCACGTCACTCGGCGTCCAAGACGTGCGCCTGACCGGGGGCGAACCACTATTGCGCCGCGATCTGGCCAGGCTAGTCCAAATGCTCGCAGCTAATCCGCGCATCCGCGACCTCGCGCTTACGACCAACGGCGTCTTGTTCGCCGAGCACGCCGAAGAGTTGCGCGCGGCTGGGCTACATCGGGTTACGTTGAGTCTGGACACGCTGCGCCCAGAGCGGTTCCTTGCGCTCACGGGCCGCGACACGCACGCGCAAGTGCTGGCGGGGATTGCAGCCGCTCGCCAGGCGGGTTTTGGGAAGCTCAAGCTCGATACGGTCGTGCTGCGCGGCCTCAATGACGACGAACTCGCCGACCTGATCGAATATGGCCGGCTCGCCGAAGCCGAGGTTCGCTTTATCGAGTACATGGACGTGGGCGGCGCGACGGAATGGTCGCTCGACAAAGTTTTCACCCGCGCCGAGATGCTCGATCGGCTAGGAAAACGCTACGGCGCGATCACGCCGCTCGGCGAAAATTCCTCCGCGCCCGCCGAGCGTTTCAGGCTTCCAGACGGAACGATCTTTGGCATCATCGCTTCCACCACCACTCCCTTCTGCCGGCGCTGCGACCGCAGCCGCCTGACGGCCGACGGTCTCTGGTATCTCTGCCTCTACGCGCAGTCGGGCATCGACCTCCGGCAGATGCTGCGTGCGGGAGCGTCGCCCGAGGAACTCGCCGCACGGATCGCGTCAATTTGGCGAGGACGCAGCGACCGTGGCGCCGAGTTGCGCGCAGCCACAGGCCATCGCGGCGTGCTCGTGGGCATCGATCAACTGCGCCAGGACCCGCACCTAGAAATGCACACCCGCGGAGGATAGGCCCGGCCTATTCTGAAATTTACGCGGATGTTGTTTATTCTTCGAGTAGTTCCCTCTTTAACTAACTCTGCACTCTCCGTGGCCTCTGTGTTGAAAGCTTTTGATCGACACAAGGCGGAACAAAACCGTGCGCTAAATGATAGCCGGAAACGCGAAAGAGGCATGTGACGTCATATACCCACGATCCATGCACGAGCTTGACACGCAAGAACCACGGTCGTATGTTTTCGTGCGGGGCTATTCATTCCGCAGTCATTACGATAGGGAGGCGCTGATGCGAACTAAAGGTTTTCTGCTCATCTTGATCGCTGGCCTGGGTGTTGCGCTAATTTGTCCTGAGTTGAGTTTGCTTCGCGGACAAGCGCCAACCTCGGTGGGACTGACCGGACAAGTCAGCTCCAAGGAGGAAGGCCCGATGGAAGGCGTGGTGGTCAGCGCCAAGAGAGCCGGCTCCACAATCACAGTGTCGGTCGTCACCGATCGGCAAGGCCAATACAAATTTCCTCGAGAGCGCATGGAGCCGGGCCAGTATTCCCTGAAGATGCGCGCGGCTGGTTACGACCTCGATGATGTGGGACCGGTGGAAATCACGCCGGATAAAACGGCCACGGCGGACCTAAAGCTTCACAAGGCGAAAGACCTCAGCTCGCAGCTCACGAATGCGGAATGGCTTCTCAGCATGCCCGGCACCGAGGAGCAAAAGAGTTTTCTCTTAAACTGCATGACCTGCCACACCGTTGAGAGAATCGCAAAATCCACCCATAACGCGGATGAATGGATGCCGCTGTTCGAGCGCATGGCCAGTTATGCACCTGGAAGTGACCCTACGCACCCGCAGAAAAGAATCTTAGTGAACGAGGGGTTCGCAAATCCGGAACGCCTACGCAAGCAAGCCGAATACATGAGCACGATCAATTTGAGTTCCGGTGATGTGTGGTCCTATGAGCTCAAGACGCTGCCACGCCCCTCGGGCAAAGGCACCCAGGTGATCGTCACCCAATACGACCTGCCGCGGCGGGAAACGATGCCGCACGACGTCGTCGTGGACGCCAAGGGGATGGTCTGGTACACCGATTTCGGGAAGCAGTATGTGGGAAGACTGGATCCCAAGACAGCCGAGGTCACCGAGTTTCAGGTTCCTGTGCTCAAACCTGGCTTCCCGCTCGGCATCCTCGAAGTGGATACCGACAAAGCCGGTGACGTCTGGCTCGCGATGATGCTGCAAGGGGGAGTCGCCAGATTTAATCCGGCCACGCAGAAATTCACTACCTGGACTCTGCCGAAAGATGTGGACAACGATGCCAGCCAAATCGCCATGGTGATGCCCGTCCACGACGATGTGGACGGCAAAGTCTGGACCAACGACGCGGGAAGCCACATGGTGCACCGCCTGGACATATCGACAGGCAAAATTGAGACCTTCGACCCATACCAGGACTTGCGCAACGGGCCGTCCGGTAACGCGCAGGGCAACACCGTCTACGGCGTGGTTTCGGATTCGCACAACAACGCCTTCTTCATGGATTTTGGCAAGGAAAGCGTTGGAAAAATCGACGCGAAGACGGGGAAAATCAAACTCTACCCCACACCCACGCCAAATTCACGCCCACGCAGGGGCAGAGTCGATTCGCAAGACCGTCTCTGGTTTGGAGAATTCCGCGCGAACAAAATCGCCATGTTTGACCCGCAGACGGAACAATTCCGGGAGTATCTAGCTCCCTCTCCCTGGGACGCCCCCTACGATGTGGCCCCGGACAACAAGGGCGAAGTGTGGTCGGCCGGAATCAGCAGCGACCACGTCATGCGCCTCGATGCAGCCACCGGCCAGTTCATCGAATATTTGCTCCCCGCCAAAACGACGATTCGTAGAGTGTTTGTGGACAGTTCCACACCGCCGGCGACGTTCTGGCTAGGCAGCAACCATGGCGCTTCCATCCTCAAGGTGGAACCACTCGATTCCGTGCAGAAAAAGAATTAACTCGTGCCGGTGCCCGGCTCAACTCCGATCGGAAGCTGGCCCAGCACTGAACCCCCAGGCGGGTTCAAAACATCGGCAAATCCCTGTATAGTTTAGCGATGCCACTCAGCACACGAACGCGGCGGCGCTTGCGATTCGTGCGCACGCGCTTGCGCGAACTGATTGGCGTCGTGAAAGGGCTGCTCTCGACGCGGCATCCGCTGCTGGTGCACATCATTCCGATCAGGCGCTGCAACCTGGCCTGCACGTATTGCAACGAGTTCGACGATTTCTCGAAGCCGGTGGACCTCGCCGAAATGTTCCGGCGCATCGATCGCCTGGCGGAGATGGGCACGGCGGTCATCACGATCAGCGGCGGCGAGCCGCTGTTGCATCCGGAGCTCGACCAGATCATCGCGCGCATGCGCGGCCACGGAATCCTCACGGGCATCATCACGAACGGCTATCTGCTGACGGCCGAGCGCATCGAGCGCCTCAACCGCGCCGGGCTCGAGTATTTGCAAATCAGCATCGACAACGCGATGCCCGACGAAGTTTCCAAAAAGAGCCTCAAGGTGCTCGATCAAAAATTGAAGCTGCTGGCGGAGCACGCCGTGTTTCAAGTGAACATCAATTCCGTGCTGGGCAGCGGCGTGAAAAATCCGGAGGACGCGCTGGCGGTCGCGCGCCGCGCGCGAGAGCTGGGCTTTACCAGCACCGTGGGCATTCTGCACGACGGCCAGGGACAACTGAAGCCGCTCGGAACGCGCGAGACGGAAATCTTCGAGGAGATCATGGGGATGGGCAAGCGGGGGTTTTCCCGCCTCAACGGTTTCCAGCACAACATCGCGAAGGGAAAACCGAACGAATGGCGATGCCGCTCCGGCTCGCGCTATCTCTACATCTGCGAGGATGGATTGGTTCACTGGTGCTCGCAGCAGCGCGGATATCCTGGAATACCGCTTGAAAAATACACGGCCGAAGACCGCCGCCGCGAGTATTTTACGAAAAAACATTGCGCGCCGCGGTGCACAGTGTCCTGCGTGCAGCAAATCGCCGTCGTGGACAACTGGCGCGGCCCGCAAACGCTGAAGCCGGTCGCCGCGCCGCCATCCTCTTCGGAATCGCTCGTGCAACTCACCCGCGCCGGTTCACAGAAGGCTGTGACTGGCGACTCGTGACTGGCTTGTCCTTCAGGGTGAGTCCCTTCAGGATGAACCCTGAGCGGAGTCGAAGGGTGACTCGTGTAAAACCACGGTCGGTTAGGTGATCTAGCCTTACAGTTGACCTCGTAGTTGCTGCTTCTCCCCTCTGTGGTCTCTGTGCCCTCCGTGTTGAAATCTTTTCCGGAATTTAACACAGAGGGCACAAAGGTCACAGAGAAGAAGAAATCGTTTCGGAAAAGCTGATTTTACGCACGAATTGAATGGTCTGGGCGCTGCACCTCAACGCCGTCGATTTGAGGCCGCACAATCAGCCTTCTCCTCATCCATGGCCCGAGCACCCGCTTCCACCACATCAGCGTCCCGGTAACGAACAGCACCGCGGGCGCGAGCCCCAGGACAAACCAAATCAGCTTGACAGGCTGGCCGGCGAACCTGCCAAAGTGCACGCGAGCAAGCCAGTACAGAAACTGGTCCCCAAACCGAAGCGTCTTGCTCGACTCATGGGCGGGTTCAAAAAAATCGACGATCGCATTAAAGGATTCCGGAGTCGAAAGGTAAATCCCGGTGATTCCCCACATGAAGATGAACGCGATGGACCAAAACCCCATGGCGCTGTGCAGCGCCCAGTTGAACCCCTTGCGATTCTCTTTCCAGCGAACGCTCAGGCTGCTGCGCCAATGATTGAGTCC
>Ga0137376_10000615_pt1 | contig 17228 bp, 13 predicted proteins | sample SagtaG_23_FD_104814 | JGI IMG/M metagenome (GOLD analysis project Ga0137376, IMG submission 104814) | Vadose zone soil microbial communities from Sagehorn Ranch, Mendocino, California, USA - Sage2_L_20_16 metaG | ecosystem: Environmental > Terrestrial > Soil > Vadose zone | place: USA...
GGCCGCCGACGGCCTGACCGCCCGGCTCGGCGCGGTCGAGCGGAGCATCGGCGCGGAGTACCGGGCGGTGCTGGACGAGGTCGACCGGCTCCGCCGGCACGCGGCGGCGCTGAAGGACGAGACCCGCGCGCTGGGCACCCGCAGGGATGCGCTGCACCGGCTGGTCGGCGAGCTGACCACCGCCGTGCGGCGGGCCGAGGAAGACCGCGGCCGGGCCACCGACACCCGCGACGAGGCGGTGCGCGGGCTGACCCGGCTGGCTGGCCTGGTGGGTGGCGAGGGCGCGGTCCGGACCGATCTCGGCGCCCTCGGCCCGGTCACCGCCACCCTGCAGGTGGCGCGCCAGCTGGCCGAGGAGCTGGCCAGCACGCCGTACGAGTCCCGGCACCTGAAGTCGGACGAGGCGCAGCTCGCCGACCTGCTGCACGACATCCGCGAGTCGCTGGCCGGCTACGCCGACCTGTCGATGGAGCCCGACGAGCTGTGCGACGTGCAGGTGGTCAGCGCGCTGGTGGACGGGCTGCCGACGGCCCCGAGCCAACTGGTCGCCCGGCTGGCGGCCGAGCGGGACGAGACCGCGGCACAGCTCACCGAGGAGGAGCGGCGGCTGTTCGACCGCACGCTCACCGGCGACACCCGCCGGCAGGTGGCCGACCGGATCAGGCAGGCCGATGCGCTGGTCCGGCAGACCAGCACCCAGCTCGAGCAGGTGCGCACGGTGTCCGGCCTGCGGGTCCGGCTGGTGTGGGAGGTCGACCCCGAGCTGGCCGCCTCGCTGCGGCAGGCCCGGGACCTGCTGCTGCGCGACCCGGCCAGGCTGTCGGCCGAGGAGCGGGACGCGTTGCACGACTTCTTCCGGGCCCGCATCGACGAGGTGCGCACGGCCGGCACTGCCGAGGGCTGGGAGCAGCAGCTCACCCAGGTGCTGGACTACCGGCGCTGGCACCGGTTCGTCGTGCAGATGCGCGGGCCGGGCGGCGAGTGGGTCACGGTGACCCGCCGGCAGCACGGCGCGAAGTCCGGCGGCGAGAAGGCGATCGTGCTGCACCTGCCGCTGTTCGCCGCGGCCGCCGCGCACTACCGGGCCGCGCCCAGCGCACCCCGGCTGATCCTGCTCGACGAGGTGTTCATCGGCGTCGACCAGGTCAACCGCGGCCAGCTGCTGGACGTCCTCGCCGCCTTCGACCTGGACCTGATGCTCACCTCCGACCAGGAGTGGTGCACCTACCCCGAGCTGGACGGGATCGCCATCCACCAGATGATCACCGGTGCCGAGGACGGGGACGACGCGGTCACCACCGCCCGCTTCGTCTGGACCGGCACCAGGCTGCGACCCGCCGACGCCGAGGACGGGCCCGACCCCGAGCCCGACCGCGGGCCCGACCCCGCGCCTGACCGCGGTCCTGACCGTCCGGCCGGGCCGTGACCGGGACCGGGACCAGGACCGGAACCGGAACCGGGACCGGAACCGGAACCGGAACCGGGAGCGCCGAGGCGCGCCGGCGGTTCGACCGGCCCGAGCTGGCTCCACTGTGGACCGTGGCGCGGCGCCGGTTCGAGCAGTCCACCGGGCCGGTCTCCCGGCTCACCCTGCACGGTCTCGACCGGGACCAGCGGGCCGCGCTCGCCGACCTGCTCGGTGTGGGATACCTGCCGGAGGAGAGCCCGACGGTGTCGGTGGCGCGGCTGGACGCCGCCCTGCTCACCTCCCCGGCGGGCTTGGACACCCGTGGCGTGGTCGAGGCCATCGGCGGTCCGCTGGCCGACCAAGCCGGCGAGCGCCGCCAGCGGCGGGCCGCGCGCGAACAGCTGTGGGGCTGGCTCGAGCGGCACGACCTGGTGAGCGCCGAGCCGGCGCTGCGGCCCTGGGTCGAGACGACCCGCGTGGCCGGGGTCGTCGGCGGCTCCGTGCCGCGGACCCGCGTGCTGCTGGAGGAGGTGCTCGCGGTGCTCGCGGTGCTGCCGGACGAGGGCCGGTCGCTGGCCGAGGTCGCCGCCGACCGGTGCGGCGACCCGCACGCGCTGGACGAAGGCCGGCGGCTGCCGGCGTACCTGCTGCGTGCCCTTGCCTGCCGGTACGGCACGACTCCGCCGGCCGACGCGGAGCAGCGCCGGGCGCTGTGGGAGCGGGCCGGCGTCGCCTGTGACGCGCTGTCCACCACCGTCCTCGTCGCCGGCCTGCGGCCACCCGGCGCCGACCCGCTCGCCGCCATGCTGCGCGGCTGGGCGGCGGACGGGCAGGCGGCCGTCCTGACGCTCGCCCAGCTTCGGCGGCACCCGATCGGCGCGCCCGCCGGCCGCGCGGTCACCGGGCGCACCGTGTGGGTGGTCGAGAACCCGTCCGTGCTGGCCGCCGTTCTCGCCCGGCTCGGCACCGGCTGCCCGCCGCTGGTCTGCGTCGCCGGCTGGCCGAACACCGCTGCGGTCACGCTGCTGCGGCAACTGCGCCAGACCGGCGCGGCCCTCGCCTACCACGGCGACCTCGACGCCGACGGGGTGCGCATCGCCGCCTACGTCCTCGCCAGGACCGGAGCGCGTCCGTGGCGGATGTCGACCTCCGACTACCTCGCCGCCGTGCAGCCCGCCGGTCCGCCCGCCGGCCGGCGGATCACTGAGGCGCCATGGGACCCCGACCTGGCCCCGGCCATGCGGGATCGTGCGGTCGCCGTCCCCGAGGAACGCGTCCTCAACACCCTGCTCGCGGACCTCCTCGCCGCCGGCTGACCCCGACCTCCGCCGGAATGGGCGTTGGCCGAGCGGCTTCCCGAGGCAGTGGCCGCGGCCGGCTACGAATCGCGACGGGTACCACTCCCTGATCGCGGGCGGATGTCAGTCCCGGCGGCGGAAGTGGATCCGGCTGTCCACCCGGTCCGCGCCCAGCGCCTCCTGGTCCTCGATCCGGATCACGTGCATCACGGCGTTGATCAGGGCGAGGTGGGTGAACGCCTGCGGGAAGTTGCCCAGGTGCCGGCCGGTGCGCGGGTCGATCTCCTCGGCGAACAGCCCCAGCGGGCTGGCGAAGCCGAGCAGTTTCTCGCACAGCTGCCGGGCCCGGCTGGTCTCGCCGATCTCGGCCAGCGCGGAGACCAGCCAGAACGAGCAGATCGTGAAGGTGCCCTCCTCGCCCTCGAAGCCGTCGTCGGTCTCCTTCACCCGGTAGCGCAGCACCAGGCCCTCGTCGGTGAGCTCGTCGGCGATGGCCAGCACGGTGGCCCGCACCCGCCGGTCGTCCGGCGGCAGGAACCGGACCAGCGGGACCAGCAGCATCGACGCGTCCAGCGCGTCGGTGTCGTAGTGCTGGGTGAAGACGCCGCGCGGGTCCACCGCGTGCTCGCACACGTCCGCGTGGATCTCGTCGGCGGCCGCCTGCCACTCGTTGGCGAGCTCCCACTCCTCCCGGATCCGGGCCAGCCGGGCGCCGCGGTCGACTGCCACCCAGCACATCACCTTCGACGAGGTGAAGTGTCGTGGCTCGCCGCGTACCTCCCAGATACCCCGGTCCGGCTTGCGCCAGTTGCGCAGCGCGCACTCCACCTGGCGGCGCAGCACCGGCCAGACCCGGTCGTCAAGCCGGTCCCTGGACCGGGTGTGCAGGTAGACCGAGTCCAGCACCGCCCCCCACACGTCGTTCTGCGACTGGTTGTACGCCGCGTTCCCGACCCGCGCCGGCTGCGCCCCGTCATAGCCCGACAGGTGCGGCAGCTCCCGTTCGGTCAGGTTCCGCTCACCGCCGATCCCGTAGACGATCTGCAGCGCGCCGTCCCGCTCCGCGATGTCGGTGATGACGTTGTAGAAGTCGTTCGCCTCCCAGTCGAAGCCGAGCGTGTAGAGCCCCCACAGCGCAAACGTCGCATCCCGGATCCAGCTGAACCGGTAGTCGTAGTTCCGCTCGCCGCCGGGGGTCTCCGGCAGCGACGTGGTCGCGGCTGCGGCGATGGCACCGGTCGGCGCGTACGTCAGGCCCTTGAGGGTGAGCGCGCTGCGGGACAGGTACTGCCGCCACGGGTGGTCCGGGATCCGGCCGCCGGCCACCCAGTGCTGCCAGTGGTGGGCGGTCCACACGAGACCCTGGTAGGCCGCGGCGTAGCTGGTCGGCGGCACCCCGTCGCCCCAGGACAGCGCGCAGAACCGGAGGTCGCCCTCCTTCAGCAGGGTACGGGCGACCGCCCGCGGACCCTCGAAGCCCAGCCGCATGTCGGAGGTGAGGGTGATCCGGTCGGCGCCGTCGCCGTCGTCCTCGCCGCTCGCGACCGCCTGGTAGAACCCCCGGTCGGTGTAGTCCCAGCGCGCGTGCCGCTGGCCGTAGTCGAACGCCGGCTCGCAGTCCATCTGCAGCTGCACCTCGCCGTTGACGCACCGCACCGCGCGCAGCAGCACGTGCGCCGCGGCGTAGTCGGTCGGCGCCCGCCGGTAGTCCGACCGCTGCGGGTCGTCGTTGCGCCACGGCGCCATCAGCAACACGTCGCGGACGATGACCCAGCCCTCGCCGATGTTCCAGCTCGTCTCCAGCACCATGGTTCCGGGCAGGTAGCGGCGGGACGCGGGCACCGCGACCTCGACCGGGCCGAACCGGAACGCCCCGGCGCCGCGATCCAGCATCGCGCCGAACACGCTGGCGGAGTCCAGCCGGGGCAGGCACATCCACTCCACTGCCCCGCTCGGGGCCACCAGCGCGGTCACTTCGCAGTCGGAGAGGAAGCCGTAGTCGGCGATCCGGGGGAACGGCGTCGGCCGGTGCGCGTGGTGGCGCCGGTCCGGCGGCGGCACCTGGTCGCCGGGGCCCGGGGCGGTGACCGCGACAGCCTCCCGCGGCGCCGGGTGGTCGGGCGAGGAGCCGGTGTCGACGGTCATGGTGGACCTCCTCGCGGCGGGCTCGGCGCGTGCTAACCCCTTCTGTACCGCGTCGGTCCGGCGCTGCGCTAGATCGCTTGATCGGCCGCGCCGCCGGGAACCGGTCGGTAGAGCCGAAAACGGACGGTGTGGAACCGGCAGCCGAGGGCCGGTGGTAGCAATGCCGTGCAGCGTCCCGGAGAGCAGACCTGCGGGTGGTGGCCGGGCGCACCGGCGCCGTACGCCGGGACCTCGGGCCCGCGATCGGCGTCCTGACCTCCACCGACCGGGCGATGGCATGGCTGCGCGGACCCTGCTCGGTGGAAGGCGAGTGCCGCCCGATGGTCACCGACCTGCGGACCGGCCACGCGGCCAGCTACCGGTCGCCGCTGAACCGCACGCCGACCGCCGCCGCCTTCGCCCCGGCCGGCCGCCGGCTCGCGCTCGGCGTCAGCGGCCTGCACGAGTTCATCCCCGGCGCGGTCCCTCCTCCGTGATCGCCCCTACCGGTCGGCAGCCGCGGGCGGGTTCGCCGGGGTTCCGGCCAGCGGACCGTGGCGGGGCTGTTGTTCGGGTCGGTGTCATGCGAACATACGTTCGAATGACAGGGGTTCGAATGGAGGAGCGGCCGCGGTACGTGCGGATCGCCCGGGAGCCGGACCTGCCGCGCATCGCGGCGGCGACCCGGGCGGTGCTGGCCGAGTTCGAGCGGCTGCGTGATCTGACCGGGCACCGGCCCGAGGTCCTGGCCCGGCTGTATGCAGGGCGGGCAGTGGCCGCGGACGACGACCACGGCCGCGCCCACGGTCTGGTGGTGCAGGCCGACGAACTGCGCTGGACCGAGCTGGAGCACCTGGTCCGGCTCGCCGAGACCCGCCTCGAACCCGGGCAGCACGCCGACGTCGGCACCTGGCACCAGGACTGCCCAGACTGCCAGGCCGTACTCGCCATCGGCCGGATCCGCGCTCGGCACCGCTACCGCACCGTCAGCCCCCGCCCGCCGCCGCGCCCACCCCCGCGGTGACGACTTTCCCCGCCATCCGGAGTCGTCGCCCCCGGGGGCCGCGTTCAGCGCGGCGGGATGCCCTGGGGTGGGCGGAACAGAGCGTCCGGGTCGTAGGTCGCCTTGACCCGGATCAGCCGGGCGTAGTTGCTGCCGTAGTAGGCCCGGGGCCAGTCGGTGAGTTCCGGGTCGGCGTAGTTCTGGTACGCCTCGCCGTTGCCGTACGGCCGCAGCGCAGTGCGGAAGCCGCGTAGCCAGTCGTGCTGCCGGCGTATCGACCCGGCCGAGGCACCGGCCGCCCAGGTGGTGGTGAGCTGGGCCAGGAACAACGCGCCGCGGTGCACGAACGCGGTCGCCTCCGGCCGCACCCGGTTGATCGCGCCGCCGAGCGCGTCGAGGGAGACGCCGCCCTCGCCGCCGCCGGGCAGCCGGCCGCGCTGTTCGGCAGCCCGGAGCAGGACCGCGATCCCGGCCGCCGGCAGCGGTCGGCCGACGAAGTGGGAGGCGGCCGCCAGCGACTCCCGGCCAAGCTGCCCGCCAGGCGCCTGCCACGGGAGGTGGCACTGGGCGACCGTCCGGCCGGAGCAGCCGGCCTCGGCGAGCATCGCGTCGGCGTACGCCCGGGTACGTACCGAGCGGGTGGCGGCATCGGCACCGACCCGGGCGACCAGGCCGTCGAGCAGGGGCTGCAGGCTGGCGGCCGAGCCGAGGTGGAGCCCGGCGACGAGGACCGTCGGGTGGGCCCGGTCGGCCGAGCCGAGCAGCTTGCAGGTCGACCACAAGGGGTCCGGCGCGGCCGGCGCCCACCGCTGCCAACCGCCGACCACCCGCGCCGCCGCCGACCACGGCCAGGACAGGAAGAACAGCGTGACCGCCGGGGCCGGGTGGGTGCGCAGCCGCAGCGCGGTGACCACGCCGAACTGGCCGCCCCCGCCGCCGCGGCAGGCCCAGAACAGGTCCGGCTGCCGGAGCGCGTCGCACTCCAGCACCCGGCCGTCGGCGGTGACCACGGTGGCGGCGACCAGGTTGTCGGACGTGAGTCCGTACGCCCGGCCGACCACACTGACGCCGCCGCCGAGCGCCAGCCCGGCCAGCCCGACGGTCGGGCAGGAGCCGGCCGGGACGGTGACGCCGTGCCCGGCCAGGGCGGCGTAGACGTCGACCAGTCGGGCGCCGGCGCCGATCGTGGCGGTGCCGGACGCCGCGTCGACGGCGACCGCCCGCATCGGGGTCACGTCGAGCACCAGCCCCGGGCCGGTGGAGGCACCGGCGTAGCTGTGCCCGCCGGCCCGCGGCACCACCGGCACGCCGTACCGGGTGGCGAACGCCAGGCAGGAGCGGACGTCCGCGGGCCCGCTGCAGTACCCGACCGCGGCCGGGCGGATGCCGTCGTACCGCGGGTTGAAGACCAGCCGCGCGGTGCCGTAGTCGGCGTCGCCCGGCCGGACCAGCCGGCCGTCCAGATCACGGGCAAGCGCGGCCCAGTCCGCCGGGCGGGGCGCGCCGCCGCTCGGCGACGGTGCGGCGGGCGCGGGCGGCGTGCCAGTGCTGGTCGGGCCAGGGCCGGTACGGCCGGTCCCGGTGGGCGGGCCACCGGAACGGCTGCCGGTGCACCCGGCCGCCCCGGCCACGGCCACTCCGGCGGCGGTCCGCAGGAACGTTCGGCGGTCCATGCGTATCAGTCTGGCGCCACAGCAGTCACACAGTGCACAATGCTCACGGACAGACGAGCGTGACCGGGAACGGGTCCCGTCGGATGCGAGGTCGCTGGGGAAGGCGCACCTCGTCCGATCGGAGGTACCTGTGCCGGCTCGCGGCGTCGTCTATGTCCACTCGTGCCCGCCTGCGGTCTGCCCGCACGCCGAGTGGGCCATCTCCGGCGTGCTCGGCATGCGGGTGAGCCTGACCTGGACCGCGCAACCCGCCTCGCCGGGACAGCTGCGGGCGGAGTGTGCCTGGACCGGCCGTCCGGGCACCGCCGGCGTGCTGGCGGCCGCGCTGCGCTCCTGGCCGATGCTGCGGTTCGAGGTCACCGAGGACCCGAGCACCGGGTACGACGGCGAGCGGATCGTGCACGTGCCCGGCCGGGGCGTCTACCGGACGTCGGTCGGCGCCAACGGGGACATCGTCGTCGGCGAGGGCCAGTTGCGGGCGCTGGTCGCCACCGCGCGCACCACCGAGGACTACGCGCACACCCTGGACCGGCTGCTCGGCGGAGCCTGGGACGCCGAGCTCGAGCCGTACCGGCACGCCGGCGACGGCGCACCGGTCACCTGGCTGCACCAGGTCGGCTGACCCGCCCGGCCGCGCCGACCACGAGGTCCGGCAGGTCGAACCCCGCCGAGGACGACGTGCGCACCCTCGAGATCGCTGGAACGGGCGGGGCCGGCGGCTGTGGCAACGGGTGACGAGTTCGCGTGGCGGGTGACGACTTCGGTCGCGGGTGACGACCAGTATCCCGTCCCCCGTGGACCGAAGTCGTCACCGACGCACGGAGGTCGTCACCCTGGGCCGGGCACCGCTGATCCGACGCAGGTCTCGACGCAGGGTGTACGAGGCGGCGCTGAGTCGTGGAAGGTGCGTAACGTCGAGATCGGCGCAGAAAGCGGGCGTTCGGTCGCCTACGGTGGGGGAGTGCCGCCGGTACCGATGTCCCGTTGCCCGTCGTGCGGCTCGCCGACCGCCGCGGCCGAGCGGTTCTGCCGGTCCTGTGGCAACGACCTCGCCGCGCCCGTGCGCCTCGCCGACCACCGGGACGAGCTGGCCGACCGCACCGAGGTGATCGCCGGATCCGGGTCCGGGCTCGCCGACCTGCTGTCCACACCGGACGGACCCGGGTCGGCCGCCGGTACATCGACGCAGCCGCCGGGCCGTCCGCTGGCCGGTGGTCTGCTGGTGGCGCTCGGCGTGCTGCTGCTCCTGGCCGGGATGGTCGGCTCCTGGGCGGTGATCGAGGGCAAGATCAAGCCACCGGCCGCCGCCGGCGCGACCACGCCGGCAGCGGGCCCGCGGGCCGGCGATACCGGTCCGCCCAGCAGCGGCCAGCCGAGCCCGACACGGCCAACACCGCCGACGCGGCCGACACCGCCGACACGGCCGCCCGGCCCGATCGTCGTCGCGCCGGCGCTGGTCGACCGGCCGGAGACGCCCGAGGTGGTCCGGCTGCTCACCGCCTACTTCACCGCGATCGACGAGCGGGACTTCGCGGCGCTGCAGCGCACCCTCGTCCCGCGGCCCGGCCTGGCCCGGACCGACGCGGAGTTCCGCGAGCGGTACAGGTCCACTGAGGACAGCGACGTACGGCTGCTGGGCCTGCGCTCCGACCCGGACGGAGACCTGGTTGCGTCGGTGAGCTTCATCAGTACGCAGGACCCGGCCGACGCGCCGGACGGCGCCTCACGCTGCCTGCGCTGGTCGATCGCCTACCCGTTGGTGCGCCTCGACGGCGCGCTGCGGATAGACGAGGTGGGCAAGTCGAACGTGGTGCGCCAGCACTGCTGAGGCGGGGCCCTGGCGTCCCGGCAACGAAGTCCCTTCCGGAGGCCCCGCTCCTAGGCCGCTCCTAGGCCCCGGTCCCGTGGATCTTCGGCGGCGCCCACGACACCCAGACGCCGACCGGCTGCGTGGTCGGCGTCGCCGTTATGCCCTCCGATAGCGGCTCCTCCTCCGCCTTGCCGGATCGACGTCTGGATCGCCGCGGGCATCCACCAAGATCCACGGGACAGACCCTAGAGCGGGATGTTGCCGTGCGCGCCGCGGCCGGCCGGCGCGCTGGCCAGCGCCTCGGCGAGCACCCGCCGGGTGTGCTCCGGCTCCACCACCGCGTCCACCACGCCGAGGTCCAGCGCCCGGGTCACCCCGCCGGCGATCTTCTCGTGCTCGGCGGCGAGCTGGGCATGCAGCGCCTCCCGATCCCCGGGTGGGGCGGCGGCCAGCCGTTTGCGGTGCAGGATGCCGACCGCGGCGGAGGCGCCCATCACCGCGACCTCGGCGTCCGGCCAGGCGAAGACCGCGGTGGCGCCCAGCGCGCGGGAGTTCATCGCGATGTAGGCGCCGCCGTAGGCCTTGCGGGTCACCAGCGTCACCCGCGGCACGACCGCTTCGGCGAACGCGTGCAGCAGCTTGGCGCCGCGGCGGACCACGCCGTCCCACTCCTGGCCGACTCCGGGCAGGTAGCCGGGGACGTCGACGAGGACGACGAGCGGGACGCCGAACGCGTCGCACATCCGCACGAACCGGGCTGCCTTCTCGGCCGACACCGAGTCCAGACAGCCACCCAGCCGCAGCGGGTTGTTGGCGATGACGCCGACCGTGCGCCCGGCCAGCCGGCCCAGGGCGGTGACGATGTTCGGCGCCCACTTCGGGTGCAGTTCCACCGGCTCCTCGTCGAGCAGCTCGGTGATGATCGGGCGCACGTCGTACGCCCGCTTGGCATTGTCGGGCATGAGGCTGGCCAGGTCGGTGGGCCGCCCGGCGGCGGCCATGTCGAAGCGGCCCGGCCGGGCCAGCAACCCGGCCAGCGTCCGGCCGCGGTCCATCGCCTCGGTGTCCGACCCGGTGGTGACGTGCACGACGCCGCTGCGCCGGCCGTGCGTGTCCGGGCCGCCCAGCCGCTCCATGTCCACGTCCTCGCCGGTCACGCTGCGCACCACGTCCGGCCCGGTGACGAACACCCGGCCGCCCGGCCCCATCACCACGATGTCGGTGAGCGCCGGCCCGTACGCCGCGCCGCCGGCCGCCGGACCCAGCACGACGGACAGCTGCGGCACCCGCCCGGAGGCGCGCACCATCGCCGCGAACACCTGGCCGACCGCGTCCAGCGCCTCGACGCCCTCGGCCAGCCGGGCGCCGCCGGAGTGCCACAGCCCGATCACCGGAACCCGTTCCCGGACGGCCGCGTCGATCGCGTCCACGATGTGCCGGCAGCCGTCGGACCCCATCGCGCCGCCCATCTTGGTCGGGTCGGTCGCGTAGGCCAGTACCGGCGCGGCGGCAACCGTGCCGCGCACGGCGTAGACGCCGCTGTTGTCGAACGGGGCGAGTGCGCGCATCGAGCCCGGGTCCAGCAGCATTTCGAGGCGGACCGCCGGGTCCCGGAAATCCGGCGCCTCGGTGTCGAGGACCAGATCCTGAGCGACTGTAGTCACTGCTGAACTCCTACCCACGTCAGAGCTTGCGGACGGCGAGCGCGACGTTGTGGCCGCCGAAGCCGAAGGCGTCGTTCACCGCGGCCGGCACGGTGACGTGCCGGGGGGTCATCCGCACCACGTCCATCTCGATGCCCTGGTCGGGGTCGTCCAGGTTGCGGGTGGCCGGAATGACGTCGTCCCGGACGGCCAGGATGGTGGCGATCGTCTCCACCGCACCGGCCGCGCCGATGAGGTGGCCGAGCATCGACTTGGGCGCGGTGACCACCGGGTGCTCGCCGAGCGCGGCCCGGATCGCCTTGGCCTCGGCCAGGTCCCCGACCGCGGTCGAGGTGGCGTGCGCGTTGACGTGCACCACGTCCTGGATCGACAGGCCGGCGTCCCGGATCGCCGCGATGATCGCCCGGGCGGCTCCGGTGCCCTCCGGGTCGGGCGCGGTGATGTGGTAGCCGTCGGCGGTGATGCCGGCGCCGGCGAGCACCGCGTACGGCCGGGCGCCGCGAGCGGCCGCGTCCTGCGCCCGCTCCAGCACCAGCACGCCGGCGCCCTCGGCGAGCACGAAGCCGTCGCGCTGCTTGTCGAACGGGCGGGAGGCCGACTGCGGCTCGTCGTTGCGGGTGGACAGCGCGCGCATCTGGCCGAACGCCGCGATCGGCAGCGGGTGGATGCACGCCTCGGCGCCACCGACCACGACGACGTCCGCCGAGCCGGCCCGGATCATGTCCAGCCCGAGCGCGATGGCGTCGGCGCCGCTGGCGCAGGCGCTCACCGTCGCCCGTACCGCCGCCTTGGCGCCCAGGTCCAGTCCCACCGTGGCGGCCGGCCCGTTCGGCATCAGCATCGGCACGGTGAGCGGCGAGACCCGGCGGTGGCCGCGCTCCCGTAGCACGTCCTGCTGGCCGAGCATGGTCAGGGCGCCGGAGATCCCGGTGCCGATGACCACCGCGAGCCGCTCCGGATCGACGGTGTCTCCGCCCGGCCCGCCCGGCCCGCCCGGCCCGCCCGGCCCGTCCAGCCGGGGGTGCCGGAAGCCGGCGTCCGCCCAGGCCTGCCGGGCCGCCACCAGGGCAACCTGCTCGCCCCGGTCCAGCCGCCGGGCCTCCACCCGGTCGAGCACGTGGGTGGGCTCGACGGCCAGCCGAGCGGCGAGCCGGGCCGGCAGCTCGGCGGCCCACTCGGCGTCCAGCTTGGTCACTCCGGACCGGCCCTCGAGCAGGCCGGTCCAGGTCGAGGCCACGTCCCCGCCGAGCGGGGTGGTCGCGCCCATCCCGGTGACCACGACGTCCGGCCGGCGGCCGGCGCCGGTCGTCGTCCCGTCGAACCCCACCGTCACGCCACCGCCTGGGCCTTCTCGATGTAGGAGACTGCGTCGCCGACGGTCTTCAGGTTCGCCAGCTCGTCGTCCGGGATCTTCACGCCGAACTTCTCCTCGGCGGCCAGCGCGATCTCCACCATGGACAGCGAGTCGACGTCCAGGTCGTCGGTGAAGGACTTGTCCGGGGTCACGTCGGCCGGCAGCACGCCGGCGACCTCCTCGAGGATCGCGGCCAGGCCGGTACGGATGTCGTCAGACGACACGGGCGGGGTTCCTTTCTGTCGGGACTGGACGGTCCATTCCGGACCGTGCCCAGCTGGAGGGGCAGGTGGAGGGTCACGGGCAGAGAACGACCTGCCCGGCGTAGGTGAGCCCGGCGCCGAAGCCGAGGATGAGGACGGGCGCGCCGGAGGCCACCTCGCCGCGCTCGACCATCCGGCAGAGCGCGAGCGGGATGGAGGCGGAGGAGGTGTTGCCGGACTCCATGATGTCCCGGGCGACCACCGCCTGGTCGGCGCCGATCCGGCGGGCGATCGCCTCGATGATGCGCAGGTTGGCCTGGTGCGGCACGAAGGCGGCCAGCTCGGTCGGGGCCACCCCGGCCAGCTCGCAGGCCTCCCGGGCCACCGGGGCCAGCGCGGTGGTGGCCCACCGGAACACCGTCTGGCCCTCCTGCTTGAGGTACGACCGGCGGTCGGCGACCGCGATGGTGTCGGCCATGTCGCCGGCACTGCCCCAGGCCACCGGACCGATGGCGGGGGTCGGCGACGGGCCGACGACCGCCGCGCCCGCGCCGTCGCCGAAGATGATGGCGGTGGACCGGTCGTCCCAGTCGGTCCAGTCGGAGAGCTTCTCGGCACCTACCACCAGCACGTGCCGGGCGGTGCCGGACACCACTGCACTGGCCGCGGTGGTCACGCCGTAGACGAAGCCGGCGCAGGCGGCGTTCACGTCGAACGCGCCAGGCGCCCGGATGCCGAGCCGGGCCGCCACCTGGGCAGCGGCGTTCGGGATCTGCGACGGCATCGTGCAGGTCGCCACGACCACCAGGTCGATGTCGCCGGCCTGCAGCCCGCAGGCGGCGATGGCCTTGCCGCCTGCCACCGCGGCCATGTCCACCACCGACTCGTCCGGGCCGGCGATGCGCCGGGTCACCACGCCGACGCGCTCCCGGACCCACTGGTCGTTCGTGTCGATCCGGGCGGCCAGGTCGTCGTTGCTGACGACGGCGGCGGGCCGGTGTTCGCCGAGGCCGAGGATGCGCGCGTACGGCGCGCCGGCCGGAGCCTTCACGCCACACCCGCCCGCACCGGGTACAGCCGGGCCACCGGCTCGCCGGGGCCGACCAGGTCGCCGTCCTCCAGCAGCCACTCGACCAGGACGCCGTGGTAGCCAGCGCTCACCTCGCGCTCCTCCCGCTTGCTGCGGACCGTCCCGAGTGGACTGCGGGCCGGCACGTGCATGCCCTCGTCCAGGGGCACCGGGTGGAACGTGCCGCCGACCGGCGCGACCACCACCCGCCACTCGGGGGTGTGCTCGCCCTGCCCGCCGTGGCCGGTGCGGGCCAGCAGGGCCCGCGCCGCGGCCAGGTCGGCGGGGGTCTTCAGCGCCAGCACCTCGACCCCGCGCAGCTCCCGCTTGGCCAGCCCGGCCAGCGCGCCGGCGGGCGGCAGCTCGACGACGGCGGTCACCCCGAGGTCGCGCAGCGTCGCCTGGCACAGGTCCCAGCGCACCGGCCGGGTGACCTGGTGCACCAGGCGTTTCACCGCCTCCCGGCCGGTTGGCACCGCGGTGCCGTCCGCATTGGACAGCAGCAGCCGCTCCGGCCCGGTCGCGGTCACGCCGTCGGCGGCCGCGGCCAGTGCCTCCTCGGCCGGCGCCATGTACTGCGTGTGGAAGGCGCCGGCCACCGGCAGCGCCTTGACCCGGGCCCCCGGCGGCGGGTGCTCGGCCAACTCGGCCAGCCCGTCCAGCGACCCGGCGGCCACCACCTGGCCAGCGCCGTTGCGGTTGGCCGGGACCAGCCCGCACGCCTCGATCCGGCCGACCACCTCGTCCGGGTCGCCGCCGAGCACCGCCGACATGCCGGTCGGCGCCAGCGCGCAGGCGGCCGCCATCTCCCGGCCGCGCAGCCGGGCCAGGGCGACCGCGGTCTCCGGGCTGAACACTCCGGCGAGCGCCGCGGCGGTCAGCTCGCCGACGCTGTGCCCGGCGGCGACGGTGACCTCGTGCGGCTCCAGCTCGGCCGCCGCGACCAGGCCCAGCGCGACGATCAGCGGCTGGGTGACCGCGGTGTCCCGGATCTCGTCCGGCTCGGCGGTGGTGCCGAGCCGGAGCAGGTCCAGCCCGCTGACTGCGGAGAGCCACCGAACCCGCGCCTCGGCACTGGGAAGGTCGAGCCACGGCGTCAACATGCCGGGGGTCTGGGCGCCCTGACCTGGCGCGAGCAACGCGAGCACGATTCGACCTTCCCCTACCGGCAGGGGTCCGGGCGAGGGTGCCGGGTACGAACTCGCTCGGGCGGCTCTTGTGGGAACCCTACAAAAGTGACGGCCGTCACGGCGGCCGATGCCGGATGTAACAGTGAGATTTCCACGAGTTGCGTCACAAGATGGCACCGCCAGGCGGAACGGCCGCGATCACCCCCTGGCCGGTGCGGCGGGCCGGTCAGCCGGTCAGCCGGCCCAGCACCAGCGCGACCTGCAGGGTGAACAGGTCGCGCGGGTCGGTGGGAGCGCGACCGCATACGTCGGCGACTCTGCGCAACCGGTATCGCACCGTGTTCGGGTGTACGAAGAGCATCCGGGCGGTGCCCTCCAGGCTGCCGCCGCTGTCGGTGTACGCGGTGACCGTGTCCAGCAGCAGCGCGCCGGCGTCGGTCAGCGGCCAGTAGACGGACTCCAGCAGCTCCCGGCGGGCCTCCTCGTCGCCGGCCAGCGCCCGTTCCGGCAGCAGGTCGGCGGCCAGCACCGGCCGCGGCGCGCCGGGCCAGCCGGAGGCCGACCGCGCGCCGGCGAGCGCCGCCCGGGCCGAGTGGCCGGCGGAGTCCAGGTCCGGCATCGTCGGCCCGACCACCACCGGCCCGGGGGCGAACTCCGGCAGCAGCGGCACGGTTGCCGCCAGCGCGTCGGCGACCCCACCGAGCACCACGACCAGCCGGTCTCCGTGTACGCCGGCCAGCACGTCGGCGCCGGCGTGCCGGGCCGCCCGCTGCACCGCGTCCAGCACCTCCTCCGGATGCGCCTGCGGGGAACGTCCGATCACCACCGTGACCGGGCTCATCGCACCCCAGCCGAGCGCGGAGGCCCGGCTGGGCAGGCTCTCGTCGTGGTGCTCCCCGCGCAGCAGCGCGTCCACCACCAGCGCCTCCAGCCGGGCGTCCCAGGCGCCGCGGGTCTCGGCAACCCCGGCGTACACCTGGGCCGCGGCGAAGGCCACCTCCCGGCTGTACCGGAGCACCGCCTCCCGCAGTTGGGCCACCTCGCCCGGCGCGGCGAGCGAGTCCACCCGGCTCTCCACCACCTCGACTGTGACCCGGACCAGCTCGACCACCTGCTTCAGGCTGACCGACCGGGCCAGCTCGCGAGGCGCCGCGCCGAACACGTCGCCGGTCAGTCGGGGCGCGTCCGCCGGCGTGCGCAGCCACTCGACGAACGACGCGATGCCCGCCTGCGCCACCAGCATCACCCAGGATCGCTGGTCGGCCGGCATCGACCGGAACCACGGCAGCAGCTCGTCCATCCGGGCCACGCTCTGGGTGGCCAGCGCACCGGACGCGCGCTCGACCCGGCGCAGCGTCGCCGCCAGCGGCCCCTCCTCCGGCTCGGCGGCCCGCGCCCGCCGCCCGCGGGACGTCGTGGTCACCCCCCGAGCCTCCCACGCCGGCCACCGTCCCCCCTGCGCCGATCGTGACTCTGTTCCGGACGGATCGGGTGCCGGATGCGGCGTTGACGTCAAGGTCGACGCGAAGGGGCCGGGCGGGCGGGGGCGGGCGGGGGAACGCGCCGGTGCGGCAGGATTGCGGGGTGGCCGACGAACCGCGCGACCCGGTGGTGGACCTGCGGCGGATCGCGTTCCTGCTGGAGCGGGCGCACGAGGCGACGTACCGGGTGCGGGCGTTCCGCCGCGCCGCGGCCGCGCTGGCCGCACTGCCGGCTGGCGCGGTCGCGGACCGGGCCGCCACCGGGCGGCTCACCGACCTGCCCGGGGTGGGCGAGGTCACCGCCCGGTGCGTGGCCGAGTCGCTGGCCGGCGAGGAGCCGGTGTACCTGCGCCGGCTCGAGGACACCGCCGGCATCCCGATCGCCGAGGGCGGCGCGGCGCTGCGGGCGGCGCTGCGCGGGGACTGCCATACGCACAGCGACTGGTCCGACGGCGGCTCGCCGATCCACGAGATGGCCGAGGCCGCCGTCCAGCTCGGGCACGACTGGATGGCGCTCACCGACCACTCGCCCCGGCTGACCGTGGCGAACGGGCTGTCCGCGGACCGGCTGCGCGCCCAGCTGGACGAGGTCGCCCGGCTGAACGAGGCGCTCGCCCCGTTCCGCATCCTCACCGGGATCGAGGTGGACATCCTCGAGGACGGCACGCTCGACCAGGAGCCGGACCTGCTCGCCCGGCTGGACGTCGTGGTGGCCAGCGTGCACAGCGTCCTGCGGATGCCGCGGGCGGACATGACCCGGCGGATGGTGGCGGCCGTGCGCAACCCGCACACCGATGTGCTCGGCCACTGCACCGGCCGGATGGTGACCGGGACCCGGAAGCGGCCGGAGTCGCAGTTCGACCCGGACCGGGTCTTCGCCGCCTGCGCCGAGGTCGGGGTCGCGGTGGAGGTCAACTCCCGGCCGGAGCGGCTGGACCCGCCCAAGCGGCTGCTGCGGCTCGCGGTGGAGGCAGGCTGCGCCGTCTCGATCGACAGCGACGCGCACGCGCC
>Ga0137376_10000616_pt1 | contig 17197 bp, 34 predicted proteins | sample SagtaG_23_FD_104814 | JGI IMG/M metagenome (GOLD analysis project Ga0137376, IMG submission 104814) | Vadose zone soil microbial communities from Sagehorn Ranch, Mendocino, California, USA - Sage2_L_20_16 metaG | ecosystem: Environmental > Terrestrial > Soil > Vadose zone | place: USA...
CGCCAACGTTACGGACTCCGCTGACTTCTATGTGACGTTGAATCAGAACGTTACCGGAGTGACGCTGACTTCCACGGTCACGCCGGCCACCGGCTACCTTGTCAGCATGAAGTTCGTGCAGGATGCGACGGGAAGCAGAACGGTAGTCTTTGGCGGCAACATTTCGACGGCTTGCGTGGTGAATTCCACGGCCAATTCCGTGACCATCTGCCGCTGGCAATACACGGCGTCAACAAATGCCTGGGCGGATGCCGGCGGCGGCGTTTCCCCTAACTCGCCCATCCCGCAAGCGCAAGTAGGGCCGGGATTCAACGTCGTGAACTACGGCGTAGTCAATGACGCTCAATCCAGTTCTACTTGCACGATAAACACATCCACTACCCAGGTCTGTTCACAGGCCAGTTTTTGCAATGCGGGAAGCGTGCCTTGCGCCGCCGGTCAAGCGTCAAACGTGGGCATGGAATTCTCTTGTGGCTTCATCTTTACGGGGGCTTATGGCGCTTATGTGCCTAAGACCACTATCGTCAGCGTCACGAACGCTACGACCGTAGTGACTGCGGCTCCGTCCATCGCAACTCAGGGAAATACTTCTTGTTCATGGGGAACAGCTTCAGCGACGAATGACGCGAAACTTGCCGTGGCTATAACAGCATGGCTTGCCGCCGTTCACGGGAAAAATTCTCTTGGCATCGTTGGCGCTCCTCCTGGACCGGCGCGTTTGTATTTCCCCGCCGGTGGATACCTTTTATGCACGACCGCCATCGCCGTGCCGACGAACAAAGATGGCTTCGTGATCGAAGGCGATGCGATGGACAGCACGCAGCTTATCTGGGAACCGGGATGCACGATAAGCGGCAGCGACCCGATCAACATAGCGGGATCGGCCTCGAACGGCTGGGTCAGGAATTTCACCATGAACGGTATGGGCGGGAACCAAGTCTCGTCCAATGCCAGTGCCCTCGTCTCTAATGGATCGAATATCTATGTCGATAACGTCAACGTTCAGGGTTTCAACCTTAATGGCGTCAACGTCGGCGGTGGATTTTATTCACGTGGACTCTATTCCAAAAATAACAATGGCAAGGGCTTCATCTGCAACCAATGCAGTGGCGACGTGGACGCCGCCATCTTCTCGAACAACGGGCAGAATAATCTAGTCATCCAGAATGTCAGCGGCCTTCCTACCGGAGCGGGCTTCAGGGTCGGGCGCGGCATGCTGGTTGACGAAACCGGCAGCGCGTCATTCCCGCCAACGCTGGTAACGAATTCCCACGATGTGATTTTCGACATGCCGCAGTTGTTTTCTACGCCTGGCGCCTACGCTCTTGACTGCGATGCGAATAGCCACATCGCTTTCATTGGAGGACAAGCCGCCGTTTTCGGCGCTGACTCGAACTCCGGTGGCATACATATCCGTCAGGGCTGCGTTGTCGATGCGACTGGCGTGCGTTTCAGCAGCACCGGGACTGCTAAAGCTATCCAAGTCGATGCAGGTGGACAGTTCCGCGACAACGGCGGGAATTCCTCTGAAAGCATGTTCCCGATAGTTTCCGGCACATCGACCGGAACGACAGTTGTTCTCACGCTGACGCCCATCACCGCAAACGTAAATACGAACTGCACCGTGGGCGATGCATTCGTTGTGCAGGGCGCCGGAATCGCTGGCTACAATACCTACAGCTTGGCTGGAGCGACAACGGGAATCACCGCCGTGACGGCTACGACCGTAACTTACACTTCGGTTGGCTCTAACATGGGAGCGCTTGGGGCCGGGGGCGTTTTCAGTTGCCGTAACCTGCAAAGCTATGGCGGAACTCTGCCTATCGCCCTGCTCAACAATCCCATTCCCAACACCTGCCACCTGACTATCACTCCCATCGTGAACGCCACGAACTATTTGTTGTGCAACTTCCGAGCGCAGAGCGCGACGAACATCACACGCATCATGGCTAGTTCGCAGAACGTGACCACCTGCGCCACCGCGCCAATCATCACGATTTCGGATGGGACGGCCACGGTCACTCTTACTCTCACTAGCGCCAAACAACAATGGGACAGTTCCGTCGATGCAAGCACCGGCGTCGGTACGACCATCTTCAAGCCGAACGGAACGATTACTGTCAGATACGACGTGGCGGCAGCTTCGGCTTGTGCTACGCCGCCAACGCAACTGGCAATCAGCTACAACATCAGCCCAATTTTGAGCAACTGATGCCCAACGACAAGCCCAAGCCTGAGCCTAAGCCCAGCGTGACGAAGCCGGATGAAGCATTGCCTGCGCCCCGGCCGGTTCAAGCCACGGCTGCGAATTTCGGGATGCTGCATGCCGCGGTGATGCACATCCAGCAGACCCTTGGCGAGCAGTTGGGCGGGGACGTAAAGAAAACGGAACTTGAGCACCTGGAGCGCATGGAGACGATCAAGATTCTTTCGAAGACCAACGCTTTAGTCAGGTACGGCTCTTATCTCATGGTGGCGCTGGCCGGAAGCATGGTCTATTTGCTCTTGGAGATACACCACCTGGAAGTGCTGATTGCGGGGCTGAGACGCTGATGCATGACCTCGCTGAAGAGATGGCCAAAAAACAGTACGAGATCCACGAAGAAATCGTGCTCCTCAACCTGAGCTATTCAAAAACCAGCATCGTACCGAAAAAATGGGAAGACCTCGGCGAGCGTCAGCGCTTAAACTACATCGAGACGATGAAGAGAGTGCTGGCTGATCCGAAGATTTGGCAGACGCTAGTGAATCGCGCGGCAGGATTCTAACTCATGGGATTGGAGAACGGCATTGAATGGAAAACTTCGCGAGGCGCGAACTCTAGCGGAACGGCTGGCTGCAATTCTGAACATGGCCGTGAACAAAAACGAAGCCAGCAATGCGAAAGCCCGCGAGCGTGGCCAGCAGATAGAGCACATCATGGGAGCCGGGGACTTCCAAGAAATCGTAGAACCCTTCCTCGACCTTGCGGAAGTGAATGCGGAGATAGCCCACAATATGGCAGGCAAAGTTATCAGCTTGGCATTACTTGAAAAGGCAAAACTGGATGCGACGGCGCGGCAGAGTGCAGCACTGTTCAGAATCTCTGAATTGATTCGCAAATTGGAACTGCCGGAGCCGGAGAGAGCCGCAGGGCAATGAATGGGCAAGTCTCTTGATGAACTCGCTTCCTACATGCGACCGCTGGCCGAGGAATTGCTTTCCAGGGCGACCGACGCCGGGCTTGATCCGGTTGTCGAGGATACCGGCAGGACGCCAACCGAGCAAGAGCAAAAGCTCAACCTGGGGGTATCCTGGACTACCAAATCAAAGCACCTGCCGCAGCCGCCCGAGATGAAGAGTCACGCGATTGATATTGTGCCGCGGGCTTGCATGGCGGAAAAGTACTGGGGCTGGACCGGGGAAGTCGAAACCAGCCATCCGCACTGGGGAAAACTAATCGAAATTGGCGAATCTTTGGGGCTGAAATGCGGCGTACATTTCCCGCATCCCGATCCGGGGCACTTCGAATACACTCGGTTGGCGGACAGTCTCAACACTTGACGGAGAGAACGATGCGCCAGTTCATCGAACAGATGAAAAGCCGCCGCGATTTGTGCATCAAGGAAGCCGAGAAAATCACCCGCATCCTGGATTATCTCGACCGGCACCCCGACGCTCAGGAATTCGTGATGCTCTTCGAAGAACTTCAGGAGCAAGAACCGCAGGGGCAATCCGGCGGCCTATTTAACTGATGCAGTGCGTGATTTCTCTGGCGGGAGGGGTTTCAGCTCGCCCAACTCAATCATTTTCCGGATGAGTAGTTGGCAGGTTTCGAGGCGCACATCGACGGGCCAACGCTTGTCTTTCAAGACGTGATCGTGTGCCCTCAGCAGCAGATACCAGCGCTGCATTTGGACCGCCTAATTGTTGGTGCCCTTATCCCGAACAGTTGCGAGCAGGTATACACCCGGCAGAAGTTTCGTCCTATGGTACTTCTAGTACAGGACTAGCCACAGCCCTGCCAACAAAGCGTTGACGCCCGCAAGTGCGAAAGCGAGACTGGCGATATGGGGCGGCGGCGTTAGATCCTCCTTGAGCATGGCTTACCCCAATAAATTCTAGCGAGCCGCCCTTACGAGTTTTGGAGGACACTTGGGAAAAATAGGAACGTTCTATGCCAGCCTCCCGACTTGGGTGCAAGGTATCCTCGTAGCCGCCGAAGGTGGATTGATCGGCTTCTTGCTGCAGTGGGCGAGCGACCCTGACCCGATTTGCTTCCAGCGCGCTTGCTTGCGGCACTTTGGTGGAGCTGCTGCTGGCGCTATCGTTGTCAGCGTTAGAAACTGGCTGAAGCAATCTCCGCTTGGTCGTGAAGCATGGACACCGGAGCAGCGCGCGGCAATCAACACGGCCCCCAAGCCATGAATTTGCTTTCCTTCCCGGACCCGATCGCGTGGTACAGCGGCATGAAGCAGGCCGGACTACAGCGCGACGAGATCAATGCCTTTGTTTCGATGCTATACTCCGCACAGGTTTCGTTCTTGTGGCGGAGTGGCAAGGCTCGGTGGGCTATCTGGTCAGGTGAGGGTAGCGCCATGCAGGACGCTGCGACCGCTATGTTCTTGAGCCTGCAAGCGCTTGAAAAGAAAGATTTTCTAACGCTGGCCGTCCCTGCCGACATGCTTGAGAAGGCGAACATCGAAAGATTCCAAGTCAGTTCGAAGACAAAGTGAGGCACACATGAGCACCGCACCCGTAACCGTAGTCACACCCCCAAGCCATTGGTACAGCAGCCTGTTACATTTCCTCCATCATGTGGGCGTTTACATCAGCGATAACTTTGTTGCGCTGTTCGGTAAGGAGGCGGCCCATAACTTCGCTATCGGGGCGGAGTCCCTGCTCAAGACGGACCTTGGGCAGATCGCGCTGATCGCCGTTCAGGAAGTAGCCAACATAGCCTCGGGAACAGAGAAGAAAGCGGCGGCATTCGCCAAGATTACCAGCCAGGCTACGGCTATGGGACTGCAGGTGAAGGACAGCCTCGTGAATATGCTCATAGAGTTGTCTGTCAGCAGGCTCAAGGGTTTGTTCGGGAGTCCCACTCCCTAGTGGGGTAGCCCAGAGAGCAAAAGATCGTCGCTACAATAGCGCTAGGACGCGCGGCAAACAGGCATTGTGGGGCATCCAGCAGCTGTGTTAGACTCGCTGGCAACTGCGGGAAAGGGAACACATCCAACCGGGGCCTCCAACCGTCGGAGGCCTCAAATCTTCGGCTGCGAAGCAGAAAACTCAGGAACACACATCCAATCCCTCGGCAGCCGCAGCTCCAGCAGCCGCTTGGTGGCTTCCATCTCGGTCTCGAAACGGTCGGCTTCTGACGCTCTGTAGGTCACGCCGTAAGCCGCATAGTCCTTCACGTACATCGGCGGGGGACCAGGATGCATGATTACCCAGCTCATCACCTTTCAAAGATTCTCCTCTGGCCGGTCTCGCGCTCATTGCGTTCGCGTCGGTGCCGGGTGTGGAGCTTCACATCAATCCGCAAATGGCACCGCTGGCAGGCATGGATTAAATGCTCTGGATTTCCGCACAGTGGGAAGCAACCGCAAAGATGCGCCGTGGTCAGCACGATTCTTCCTTTCGCCCAGACGGCTTTTTTGCCGTTCCGTTCCATGCAGCGCCGCGGTCCCGGCGTGGTTCGATGCAGGCCGCATTGCCCGGTGCATTCGCAGCGGTTGCCTGAGCGTGTCCTGACAGCGGCAACAACCTCCTTCCAGTCCTTCGGATATTTGCGGCGGTCCCAGGGCATCTTTCACTCCTCTGGCGTTCGAAATAATAACTCTCGCCGCGCTCGCCAGTCACCAGCGCAAGGTCCACCCATCCCACCTTTTCGCAGCTTGTGACCTTCATGCCTTTGTTTTTCTTGCGATGCAGCCGCAGGGCCTCCGCTTTGCTCCATGCCTCGCATACAAACATTCCCTCGCCGCAATCGTCCAAGTTCTCAATCACCCAGAGACTCATTTAAGGAACCCACGGGCCTTCAAGGTTTCCTTTTGCTCCTCCAGCCGCTGGTGGGACTTCAAAATGCGCTCAGCATCGGCATAAGTCTCCGCTGCTGCCTTAAATCCACAATTGCACGCAATGCAGAACGGGCGCGCTATGAACTGCAGGTCGTGCGTAATCGTTAATTCGTGCTTCACGCGCTTTAGCTCCCATGCTGCGCCGCCGCCGACACGCCCAACTTAAACCGCCTTCACGCCTTTTTCACGGAGAAGAGGAGTCTTGTTTCCAGGCAGGACTCCAAGCAGACTCCTTTCGGAACCACTCTTTCTTCCCCGTGAATCTATCTCGCGCTGTAGGACCGAAACCTTGCAAGAAAACTTTTGCTCCACAGAATTTCTCCATCTCTTCAACTGACATTTCCTTTTGATCCAGATGGTTCAGCGCAAGCGCATCCACTCCACCGCATGCCTTCAGAGCTTGGCGAAGCGCAACCCAGTCAAATCCTCCAACGCGGAATTTTCCCTGAAAGCCATGACCGTTATTGTGAGGTTCCGCGAACTTCATATTTCCATCCTCGGTAGGAAACGGCCCCTCTCCATGCCGCGTGAAATAGCTTCGCAAAACTCCCACTCGATGGATCTTTCCGCTGAATCCTTGCAATAGCCTGAATGCATTTCCAAACGTTGTATCCGTCCAAGTATTGTGCGGCGCCACTCCGTGCACCTCATCCAGCAAAACGCCCTGGGCTCCTTCAAAAACCGTGCATTCCGTTTCCTTTAGTCGGTATTTCAAATATCCACTTCCAACAATTCTCGCAGGCCAGGCGCATAGCAGGACCGCGTACTTCTCAACGGCTTCTTCACTTTCGAGATCGGGATGCGCAAACCCGATGTAATCCACAACCTCCTTGCATTTTTGCTGGAGGAATCTTAGTTTGTTTTTTGTTTTTCCCTTGTCTTTCAAGTCGCCGGCAAAAAGAACTTGTTCGCCGTATTGCAGATGGTCGCTGCGGCACTGGCCTACGCCCTGGCCGCAAGTTCCGTGCTTCCTCGCTCCGCGGCTTTCCTCCAGCAAGCGGTTGGCTATCTGCTGGAATGGAGTAATGACAAGGCATTTTTCCTCGACTGTCAGGCGGTCGTAAGCGTCCTTCACGCCCAACTTCGAAAGATGTTTTTCCTCAACCGCCATATTCAGTGGGTTCACTAGCATGAACCTGGAAAGATGCGTGGCTACTCCGGGAATGAATGTGCCGCTTCCAAATTGCGCGAACGTATGGCTCCGTCCATCGGAAAGAACTACATTGTGGCCAGCCTGGCTTCCGCCGTTGTAGCGCACAACCAGTTTGGCGTCATAGCGACGAGTCAGGAAGTCTACGGTCGCTCCCTTGCCCTCGTCGCCATAGGCCAAGCCAGCCACAATGTAGGCAGTTTTCATCAGCGCGTTGCCAGCGCCGTAACAACGGAGTCGGCATCATGCCTGCTCACTCCGGCAGTTACCAGGTCATGGACGATTTGCTTGGGTGCCAGTTTCTTTTCATTCATCCCGACCAAGGAACCGATGAGTTCGCAGATGAGATTCGGATGTTGCAGGGTCACAACGCATTTATCGCCAAACAGGGCCACGTACTGCGCCCTAGCGTGAACATAGCCACCGTCCGGCCATATCACGAATGGGTGGTACAACTCTTTCAGCTTTTCGATGACTGCGCTGACCGGAAGTTTTCCTTCCGAACTGATGCCGAATATTTCCTGGACGTGGCGGGAATTCACATGCGTGAAAATGGGTTCATCGGCATACATAAAGAAGTAACCCTTCTTCCCGCGCTTCTCGAAACAGTCAAGCACGGTCATCTGCGCGGCAGCCAGCAGGATCAGGTCGTAGGATTCGCCGTCGTTCCCGCCGCCATTGTTTGTCAGGATGATGTTGCGGATGTGCTCGTCAATGCGATTGTCGCTCTCATAGTCCGAGATTTGAATGGAACGCCTGCCCTCGACGGTGATGTCATCGTTTGCGGCGATGAGCACTTGAGGATCGGCCAGGTAGTTATGGAGCAGGTCCATCAGGTTCGGAAGTTTTTTCTGCGCGTCAATCGCGCGCACATAGTTTGAGCCGGTTACGTCGAAAGAAACGAATACCGCATTTGATTCTGGATGTTCCGCGCTATCGCGGCTTTCCAGTTTTTTGAATGGCTTGTCCTTGATTCGCCGGGGGTCAAGGTTCGGATGAATCGGCGTTGATTTGTCCGAAGTGTCCGAGTAATGGAAATCAGAGATTCCCTTGCTCGTCCTGGTCGCCCGTGCGCTCGTATATGATGCATGGTCCCATCTTCCTCCACCCATTTTGTTTCTCCTTTCGATTCAAAAAAATTCCGCCGAAATTTTCTACCCGTTAAATCTCGCTTGCTAACGCCACTAAAGCTTGCCTATCATTCCTCAAAACACGACTTACAGAACTTTGGGCTGCGCCCCGCAGATTCCGATTCCCGCCAACTCTACACCTTCTTTCGCTTCGCTCTTCTTCAACCCTTGGGAGCGAGGCTGAGCAGAGGAAACCCTGCCTGTCGGTTTCCTGAGCAACCCCCGGTCGGTCGGCGTCGCTTTTGGGCACTCTTCTTGAGGGTCCGGCGTAGGACTTTTGTCCCGGCCCGGTGATTACAGCCAATGCGCCCTCAAACGCTCGCGGATTGCTCCGTGTCGCTCCATCGAAAGTCTTTACGTAAGTAAACAGGGAAGCACTGTCGCATAGCCGCAGACGGAATTCTTTGGCCTGCCGTGGTTGTCCGTGTTTCGATGGAGCGCGTGTGCAGCGTCCTACCCGCATCGGAGAGCCTGTTCAAATGGCGATGAATTGTCACAGACCGTGTGCTCTCTCTGAAAGCTAGTGGACTGACTTGCAACGGGCACACGGTCTAGGTGGGAGCGCCGCAAGCCAGCCCGGAAAGCTTTCGCCAACATTTTTACCTCATGTCTGCCGTTAAATCAAGAATTTCTTTTTCCGCCTCACAACAAGGACACGCGGGTCCGTCGTACCAGCAAGGGCGCGGGTGGAGATTGCATCTCTTTGGCAGCTTCTCCTGGCTGATGGCCTCCGCTAATCTCTCGCGGCTGTCGGGCTGCGGTTTGCCGGATGCGTAGCTCATTTTCTGCTCCAGTCCAGATCCAAAATGCTTCTCCATCGCGCGTGCGAGTAAATTCCCACAAGCCAATGCGCCAGACTTCAAATTCCTTGTCAGAGAAAATGCATTCAAACTTCAGCTGCATCACGCATCCAGCATGATATGCACAAAATCCGAGCGCCCTGAGCAGGTGACGCGCTCGGGCTTGCCAAGCAATGCAGGGTCGCCAGTTCTGCGAATCGCCCAGCCGTTCTGCGTTCCGCAAGGATTTTCCCTGTCAGCGAATTCTTTTACCTGCTCATCGCTCCAGCTGCAAGGCACGCAGACCTGCATGTCCAGCGCTCCCATCTTCGTTGCTTCTGGCTTGCTGTGCTCGATCGGCTGGCTCACGGTTTCGCCTCACGGTGCAGGGGGCGCTGCTCGGCTCGCTGCTCCAGCAAACGCTCGGCGTAGGCGGCGACACAAGAAGCAAGCTCGGGAGGGATCGTGGCGACTTGCGCGGTCCACTTTTTACGCTGCGGGCTTTTGGAATTCGCATTCTGCCAGGGAGATTTATTCCTGTAGGCTCGCTTCTCTTCCGCCGAAAGCCTGTTGAACGCAGCCCCAGAAAGACTTCCGCCGGCCATTTGGAGAGCATGCACCGATTTCGTAATCCCGCTGTGTATGAGCGGCGGGACTCCCGGGCCCCACAGGTAAAATGGCCCGCAGTGATGCACCGCATTGCCCACGAATTGCTGTGCCGCTCGCACGTTTTCCATGACATACGGGACACCGCTGGCCTCGCAAAGCGAGCGCGTGTGATTGAACAGCTTGATGCCCATCTCTGGATACCTCGGATTCGGGTGGAAGTGCTTCATGCCGTGGACCGAGAATTCTTCGCACGGAGAAGAGGCTACGATGAAGTCAAAAGTGGGGAACCAATCGCCGGTAAGTTCGAGGACATTCCCTTGCAGGAATTCGCATCTCGCCGGCGTGTCGGGAGGCTCAACCAAGTCTATGCCGACACACTCCCATCCTCGCGCGGCAAAAGCCCTGCTCCATCCCCAGCGGCCACAAAACAAATCAAGAAGTCTCATCTATTTTATTTTTCTTGACAGATTGATCTTCACATAGCCCATCCGTGTGCATATCCAAAGCACTCCGCCATAAATCTGAAAGCGCTGGCAGCCCTTCGAGCTTGATGGCGGCTTTTGCTCCACAAGCTTTGCAGATTCCTTCATCGTCTATCTCCTTGTGCCAGCATTTTGGTTTGCCCGCGTGATCGTAGTATCCCAGGGCTTTGCGTTCATACGGTCTACTGGCAAGTTTGTAAATCTCAATGATTTCTTCTGCTGTTATTTCGTCCTTCGTGGCGAGCACTGGCCCATCAGCGGCCATACATCGGCGGTCCACAAGTTCGATTATCTCGGCTATCCGTTTCAGGCGGTAGCGCAGCCTATCTACCAAAGAACAAATATCGTCCACTGCGACTTCCAAGCCTTCGAATTTAACGGTTTCGCTCATTTCTCGCCTCCTCATTTTGCGGCGCCAGCCTCGGGCTTGCTGGCGGCTGGCGTCGCAAACTCAATGTCCGCCGCGACGGCTTGGAGCAAAGAGACGCACAACTCCGTCTCTTCTTTCGTAAAATCCCGGCCAAGCCCTTTCACGTGGCCGGTGGTCAGCAATTGGATGTATTCGTTTATGACTTGATTAGGAGTTTTGCTCATTCGTTTTTCCTTCCGAGGCGGGCTTGCTGGCGGCTGGGGCGGCGGCGCGCATCAATCTTAAAATCACATGCTTAGCTTCGTTGCGGTCACCACGAAGTGGCAATCCCTCAGGCAGTCGCAAGGCTATATATGTCGCTGTCTCCTCCAATACCTGCTCCGCACTCAGCGCCCCAGCACTTGCGGCTCTCCGTTCTACTTCCCGTTTCTGCAACTCTAAGACTGCTTGGCCGCATTCTCGGAAGTGTCGCCACAGATTAGGGTGAGTCTTTTGTAGGCCGTCGAGAGCCAGCAAATCTTCTTTGCTCAAGGGACCGGCTTCTGTCAGCGCCCCATCACTTACGGCTTGGGGCTGGGCGGTTTCTGCTTCTGCGAGGTCACGCTGCACGCGCATTGGTAACGGCTTGGCGGGCTTCAATCCTGAAATATCACCGTGGACTTTGCCGTCCTCGTCGATCTCGATGATCTGCTCGCCAGCCTGCTCGGGCGGGGCGGGCTCAGGATGAACCGCGCATGGCCAGTCATTCGGGCAGTCAGGATTATTGCAGGCTCGCCGCGTGTCACCATCAAGAGCTACACTAGCAGCCGCTTCGCGTTCGAGACTAGACGCTCCGGCCACTAAAACGGGGGCCTGCTCGGGCGGGGCGGTGGCTAGGGCTCCTTGCAAGTGCATCATCCAGAAGTACCAGCGAATGTCTGAGCCCGGCTTAGATTGCTCAAACTTCTTGAGGTCCGAATCGCTGTAAGACGGCAGCACGAATTTCCCGCAACTACATCCGCCATAACGGTATTCGTGAGCTTCGAGCGTTTTTGTCAGAGGCGTTGTGGGCGAGGCAGTAGCTAGGAAAATGTTCAGGCGGTCAGCCTTTTCTTGCCAATTCACAGCAGATGGATATTCAGCCAAGTCAATGAATACCTCTTGCACCTGCTCCGCACTCACTCCAGCTTGTTGGGGAGTCATGGTTTCTTCTTACCCGCCTTAATGAGAATTTTGCATAGCCAACAGCGACATGAACGACAATGCTTCCTAGCTAACCAACTTTCACTCATCCCACGCTTCCTTCCCCTTCTTGCTGCCTGCTAGCGGCTCACGCTTTGTGATCTGATAGGCAGCCAGCACACATCGGCATGAACGGCAACTCATCCATGAATTTCTCTTTTGGAGGTCGCGTGCCCCACACACAATGCTTGCCCGCTTTCGCCGCTTCCTGTTCAAGTAAATGAATCTTGATTGCTGTCTCAGGCCACCACTTTTCGATGATCCTAATTTCTTTAGGCTTTGCAAATGCGCCGCACAGACATTCTCCGCTGTAACCTAGAAGGTCGCTCACTGGATTGCGCGGCAGATTGTAGTAGGTCATGTATTGCTGGCAGTCGGCTTTAGACCAGGAGAATAGAGGCGCGACCCAGACTCTTGCATCTATGCGGATGATTGGAATCGTATAGCCCATTCTGCGCGTGCTTTCCCGGTTGCGAACTCCCGTAATCAGCGCGATACGGTCAAAACGCTTCTTCTTTGTTTCCCTTACAAGTTGCGCGATCGCGCGTTCTTTCAACCAGACATAGGCATACTTGTGCGCGGCAGGACCAGGAAAGCCGCGACGGAGCACCATATCCCGATAGCTCCAGTCAGGAGGTTTGATGGTGCGATGCGGCCAGCCACGATTGCTCATTACAAATTCAGCGTGTCGATGCGTCTCAGGTATGCCGATTCCCGTGTCAATGTGGATGACTTCATCGGCCCAACCATTCTCCATCGCTAGGTGCGTCGAGCACATCGAATCGTTTCCGCCGCTATAGAGAGCAAAGCGCCGCAAGATACCTTTTGGCTTGAGCAGAGGATATTTCGCTTCAGCGGAAGAGAAAATGTCTAACCCTTGATTGAGCATTACATGAACGTCAGATTGAACTTGTCGCCAATCGGTCATTTCTGGCTCCCGGCGGCGCTCCCGCCTGCTGCTTGCTCCCGCCTATGCTCAACGATTTTCCGTGCTCTCACAACTGCATCGTATGGCGGTACTCCAGCTTTGATAAGCCGGATTGTTTCGCGGTCTACTTCAGCATCCCATTCGCGGATTGCTTGCTGTAGAGCATGATTCATTTCCCACCGCCTGCTGCTTACTGCAAGACTGCGATACGTTCGCAAAACATACAGTTGCAATTGTCAGGTTCGAATGTGTTGTGATAATGACAATCATTCAACCTAAACTCTCGCGCCTCAGACAGCCGCACGCGAGCGAGAAGGGCTGCCAGCCTGTTATAGTGAAGGTCACGATTCAATTTTGTCGGGGATAGCCCTTCAAGCATATCTAGGTACGTGCATAGCCACTCCCGCGCTAGCTCTAGATCGGTCATCTCAGCCATTGCCCCCACCCCCCTTCGCCCTCACCTCCGGGCTTTTGTGCCATTCGTCAGAACATTTCCACCAGGGAATCCACTTCCCGCCAAAGGCTTTGCTCCAAGTGCGGAACTTCCTGGGATCGTCACTTCCGCAGGTAGGGCACCGCGGCTTAACTTTCATCCTTGCCTGCCTCATGGCCTCCCCGCGCGGCTCCAGCGGACCTGCAATTCCGGGTGCTTGTTAGCCATGATGCCCCGCTCGATTTGCGTGTAAAGGTAGCTGAGGATTTGATTCGAATAAGGCTAAAGCTGCCTCAACCGCATCCATTGGCCAGCCATTTGTACGCAGTCCCTGCAAGAATCCCAATTTATCTCCGGCCAAAATCTTTGGCTCAATCCCAGACGTCTTAATCGCATGACAGGGAGCCCGACAAATCGAGAGCAGATTACGCAAATCATTGCACTGGAACATTCGATAGGGAATTATGTGATCCACGCTTAACGCTTCACCTTTTTGCTTGGGAGTCCCGCAGACACGGCAGACGTTCATGTCCCGTTTTCGGGCTTTCCGTGCTTGCAAAGACCAATCTGTGCCCCTGAAGTGCGCTGTCCCGCCGCGGAATAAAGGATGCTTTGCTCCACGGTAGAATTTCCGCCAGCATTCTCTTCCACAAAATATTTGCTTGGACCTTTTCACTAGAGCCCTGCCCCTTGTGAATGTTTTCCCACAGCGGGTACATCGGACAGGGATTTGTTCCCGGCTATATTCCACCGCGCATTTCCATCCGCAAAATTTTCTGGTTCGAGCGCTTTGATATTTGAAGAATTCTTTTCCGCATTGAAAACACTTGAACGGCTTTTTAGTTCTTCGAAGCAGACCGCCGCATTTAACGCTGCACGCTCTAAGTTTTGAATGGCGAACTAAAAGCATTTCTTTTCCGCATCCTTCGCAGTGTCTTTTTATTTTTTCCTCATCCCGCGAGGCGTACCAGCATTTAGGAGAGCAAAACCTAACTTGTCTATATCGATTGACAAACGAACTGCCGCAACGTTTGCAGTTCCGAGTTAGCGGTATTTCGTTAGCCTTCATGGTCCTCGGAAAGTGCCTTGATGCTTTCTGTCGGTAGTTGCCGCAATAGCCGAATGATAATGCTGTGGGCTATGGGCACGTGTCCACCACATGCCTCAATGTACCGCCCCAATTCTCCGTGGAAGTCGGCGTAGGTCTGCGGGTCGCAGTTGAATTGCACGCGCGTTAACTTTTCCCGGTTGGCCTTACGCCGCTGATTTTCTAGCCGCGGGAGCACAAGTTTTGCGGCTTCCGCCCCTCGTCCTTTGGACACGAGAAATTGAGCATGGACTAGTACGTCTGCAACCGTGGGCATCCTAGCGGGCCTCTAGCTTTTTCACTGCAATTCCTGCATCGCCGGCTAGCTTCTCAAGCAACTCGGGGAGCTTCGAAGTGGATACCAACAGAGTCTTGTCCTTCGTAATTCTGGCGGTGTAGGGCTTCAAAAGCTGCCGCAGTCCCTCGGCGGCGACCTCATTCAGACCAGCAGCAAATTCTTTCAAGTTTATGAACTCCGCGAAGTGGCCGTTGAAGCCTGCTGGTTCCGTGTAGAACACCGTTGCCTGAGCGGCTTCGCGTTCTTCCCGTTTCTTTTTGTACTCTTCGGCCTTGGCTTTGCCGACAGCTTGCGCTGCTTCGTGAGAGCCTATTCCGCTGGCTGCGTTGCCGTCATCGTCGGTGGTAGCGAGATTCAAAATAGCTTGCAGGGAGTATCTGCGTCCGTAAGTTATTGCACTGCCCACGCTCTGGCTATCGAACCGTTCGCGCTGCACGGCCGGCAGGGTCAAGTCGGATTCATACCACTGGCCGGACTTGTGCTGCAGTCTGGTTGTGATTGTGACCATTTGGCCATCCAGTTGCGGCGCCTGCATGACGGCGATGCCATGTTTGTTCAGGGCTTTTTGCGTGGCTTCGATGCAGGCAGAGAGGTCCGCATATTTCGAGCGGTAGGCAGGGTTCGCGCTGTCCTTGATGGCTGCTCCGAATTCAGCTTGCGCGGAAACCATCGCTTCGGCAATGGCGGTAATCTCGGGACTGGTACGGAAGCCAAACTTCGGCATCCCGTTTCCGTTCGTCACTGTCGGCAAATCTAATATGGCGCTCATGGCTGTCCTTGTACTTCCGCTCGTCTCGTTTCGATCCACGCTTCGCAAGCTAGGCAGTAATCGCCGTTATTTTCGCAGCGGCAGTCTTGATATGGCCAGCCATCCAGGCAAGTCTTGCACGTGTGGCTCTCGCCTGATGGGGCGCCGCAAAACTGGCAGGTCATGGCAGGTTCCTCGCTACCCGCAAGCTGTCCGATAAAAGCGGATTCAAGTCCATCAAATCTTCCCCGCAGTCGAGGCACGTCACCATCGCTGTGGACAGGTTGATGCGGCGGTTCAGGTGCTCGCAGGCGGGCTTGTAATTCTTGGAGCACATCTCGAGCGTGGCCTGAAAAATATCTTGGCCGATGGCATCTTCGAGCGGCTCGTCTTCGCTGCCTATCTCTTCGTGATCGCGGCCAGCAGAATCGTTTATTTCGTGCCATTCCATAGTCATATCGCCTCCAGTTTAATTACCGTGTGGCGTTCTTTGTGTTTGCATTTCTTTTGCTCGACGTGGGCATCCAGCCATTCCGGCGAATCATCCACAATCAATCCTTGGGCTTTGAGCGCATCGAAAATAACTTTGCACGCTCCGTAAGAATTGTCCTGGTCGAACAGCCGCGAGTGATGAAGCGTAATCGTCACGCGGCGTTTGCCGTTGCAGGCGGTCAGGGGATGACCCAAGGCGATGCGCACCATCCACATCCATGCGTGCAATAGCCCCTGCCTTTTTCTCCAGTGCATGCGCAGCACTTTGTTGAGGCTCGGCGGGACGTCTGAAACTTGCATCTCCATCCGTCACCGCACCACCGCTATCAGCACAACCAGAAACAAAATGACGCCCACAAAAGCCAGCAGACGCCATAGCAACCTAATTCGCCAGCTTCGGTCGAACAGCACGGTAAACTCCGCTCTTGGCACCACACGAAATTTCCAGCCACGCTTTTTAAGTAGCACGGTCGGCCTCCCGTTCCAGGCTCCTTCCATGATATCGGCTAGTTCGTGCAGGGCGAGAGCGTTCATGGCTGGCTCTCTGCGAGTTGATCCAGTAAATCCTCGATCGCTTCGGCTTCCGTGGCTCCGTGCCCGGACGGGCTGCAACGCCAGATGCTTCCGCTTTCGTCTTCGCCTTCGTAGCTGGCGTCATAAGTGGCGTCATCAATCGCGCTCCAATCGAGGCAGCGAATTGGGATCGGCGGGCAATCACAGCTGGTATGCAGGTCGATGACTTGGCGGGTGGCGAGAATGGATAGCTGTCTGGTCATGTTGGCGTCCCTCACTGACACTAGATTTATGCGGCTGAACAAACGCAGCCAGATACCGAGCAAAGTCCGTTGTGCATGCTGGCTCCGCAGAGGCAGACAGGCTCACGGGCGATGAATTCATACCAGAGATTGGCGTGGACGTGGATTGTGTAGCGGTCGCCGAGTAGGGATATTCTGCTTTGCGGCATGGCCAACTCGCTAGCCAAGAATTCCGCCTGGCTGACTGGTCCGCGCAACAGAACATAGGGCTTGTCAGCGAGCGGCTTGGCGAAGAAGTTATTCGACAGGGAGAAGCAAACTATTTCCTGAGCGTTGGCGATGGCTTGCTTGGCTCGGTTGCTGTTCTTTTTGATTGTCATGGTCGGCCTCACTGACACCATTAGGCCATAAAGAAAACGGATTGTCAAGCACTATTTTAATAAATCTTGACTTTAGCCAAAAACCATGCTCTAATCTTGCATGATGGCAGGTTCCCGCCAAAGCGAATGGCAGAAGAAGATGCGCCAAGAGGGCAACTGTGCGATGTGCGGCAAGCCCCGGAATCTCTACGCCTGGCGATGCGACGCCTGCCAGAAGAAACTCCGCGAGAGCGTCAGGAAGGCTGTAGGGGGGCGCAAATGGGAGCCTGGGAG
>Ga0137376_10000619_pt1 | contig 17171 bp, 13 predicted proteins | sample SagtaG_23_FD_104814 | JGI IMG/M metagenome (GOLD analysis project Ga0137376, IMG submission 104814) | Vadose zone soil microbial communities from Sagehorn Ranch, Mendocino, California, USA - Sage2_L_20_16 metaG | ecosystem: Environmental > Terrestrial > Soil > Vadose zone | place: USA...
ATACGATATGTGATTAGCTTTCGTCGTTTGGAGGTTCCTGGTTTCGAGTTGCTTCGTGAAACACCTGAACATTTCTCTTGGCTCTACGAAATTCCTGCGTCTGTCCCGCGCGTCTATGTGGTGACAGATGGATTGTATGAGCCGGAACCGCTGCGCGTGTTAAATCGTTTAATCCGAGACGATTTCGATCCGTTACGGCAGGTAGTACTAGACACACCGAGACAACTTCAACCTGCAACCAACTTGTTGAGCGAGGCATTTATTTCGAAGTATCAAAATAGCCATGTACAAATCCACGCACGCCTTAGCGCGCCCGGCATCCTCGTGCTTACCGATTCTTACTACCCGGGATGGAAAGTTTTCGTTGATGGCACGCCGGGAAAGTTGCTACGAGCGAACAATTTTTTTCGTGCTGTGGAGTTGCCGGCGGGAAACCATGGTGTTGATTTCGTCTATGATCCCCTCTCATTCAAAATCGGCTTGATAATCTCATCGCTCACCGCGGTGTTACTCATCGGGGTATCCCTCATCCGCTGGATACGCTGCCGGACCGCTCTTAGACGATGCCGAAACGCGCTCTCACAATCACTAAATCGTCGTCTTCCACGCTTTTCGTAACTGTTCGGTTGATCGTCATCCAGTTCCCTATCTGGGCGGATTCGTGAGCGTTTTGAACTCAAAAACTGAAACCAAAGGGACGCCTGCAAGATCGATCGCTAGAAATGGTTTGATGGGCGCGTTAATGAGCATCCTTTCCCTCGGCCCAAGTGCGCTTCGGCGATGGAGTATAACGTAATAATTAAAGTTTTGGCCGTCGGTAAGCTTGATATCGGGCCGCAAACGCCCTTCTTTTTGATAGATGTTGAACATGAAATTGGCTAGGGATGCATTGACGATCGCGTTTCTGGGCAGCTTCTCGTTGAGTGCCCGCACGAAATTGGGCGTGAACGCTTCCATAAAGTAAGTCGTTTCCAGCCCGCGCTCGTAGGCTCCGCGGACGCCGCCGACGAAGCGATTGTAAAAACTAAGTTCGAAGGGATGGCAAAGATAGACATCCAGTAGTGGACTGAAGCAGACTAGCAGAACCAAAATTCCAGCGACTTTTGTCTCTAGTCGGCTGATATGCGTCACGGCGCACCGGTCACGAACAAATTTGACGGACCAGAATAACAAAGTATGGAAACCCACCCCAGCCAAAGCAGCTATGAAAGGTAGTGCGGATAGCATTTGTCGGACTCCATCGTGGAGTACGGCGCCGGGCATAAGACCCAAGGCCAAGATAAAAGTCACGTTGAAAAAAAACAGGAGAGCGACCGACCAGTGCTCTTTTCTCATGGCGATTGACAAAATTCCTAACAGACCGAGTGCAACGAAGGGTTCGGGTGTCGTGACGCCGATCATGAAAAACGAGTAGTACCAAGGCAGCTGATGTGTGAAATAAAGTTGGTTAAAAAAATAGATCATGAAGTTTGCGTCTGGCCGATACGCGCGGCTGATACCCTCATACAAAAACTCCAAAATTCGCAGACCGGTTTGATGCCAAAGGTAGGGTTGAGTGGCAACCATAAAAATCGGTGCTATAAAGATCAGCGCAAACAAATTGTTCACATATTTGTCCCGCTGAAAAAAATGTGCCCACAGAATCAACGGAATCGGAATGAGCAACGCGGGAAATTTGGTAGCGAGCGCCAAGCCCCACACACCACCGAGTACAACACTCCATTTCCAGTTGCTGAGGCCTTTCCAAAAGGTAAAGACTGTCAGGAACCACATTGAAGCCAGGGGTAGATCAGTAACGGCAAAATGCGCGTAGCCAAATAGGTTGGGCGTCAGGATGACGATCAAGGCCGAAAGCAACCCCGTTGCCGTGCCGAAAAGCTCCTTCATCCAAAGAAACATCACCGTAACAAGCAGGGCGAAAAAAAGCGCCGGCCCAATGCGATACGCTGAAAACTTGTCGATCGATTGTGGCGAGACCTCCTTCGCAAATCCCGAAATGATCCGCGAAAACGGCGGATGTGGCACGTTGTACGGATTCCAATGCCAAGCGGCCTGGATGGTTTGATCGTCGAGGCTCTTTCGTAACTCGCCGTGGGTCAGATTATCCACGAAACCGCGGATCCACCGCACATGGAGATCGGATGCGTGAAAATAGGGGGGCTCGTCCCATGTTACTCCGTAGTCTTTTGCTGTCGCACCAATAAGCAGTAGAGTTCCGAAAAACAAAACAAATGGTATCAGCCGACGTGTTGTTGGAGATTCGAGGGGTATCGTTTCATTCATGGAAGAGATTCTAAAGTTTTTAGCAGGTTGGATTACTCCATGGTGCTGTTCTGACGGGCTATCAGCACCGTACCACAACCGCCTCGCAAGCGTCTCGTCGAAAAGGCGCTACCAACTTTCCGTTATCGCTTACGCCAAACGGCCAGTACTGACTTACCGATTGTGCCGCGAAACAATCGATCGACGAGGCGCGATACCGGTACGCAGACCCTATCCCATAGAATAATTTGCCATTGGGTTGGCATAGATTGACGAAGTCCTAGAACATTGCCGAGGGACAGAAATACGCCGACTGAATCAAGATATGCGAGTTTTGTTTCAACCCATCCAGAGGGCTTCATCGATTTGAGAAGGGCCTTGTTGTAGCGGCGCAAGTGGCCGATGCTTTTGTCAAATTCACTGAAAAGCCAATGATGAGCGGGAGAGACGATGACGATATGACCACCACTTCGGACCAATCTCGCAGCGGCTTCGATCTGCCCGCGATCGTCTTCGATATGCTCCAGGACATCGATATACAAGATACAATCGAAACAAGGACTATCGAAAAATGTTCGAAGAGATCCGACAATCACGGTTGTTGTCGGTCCGTCCTCGCACGAGATTAGGCGAGTCTTTAGGCGCAATGCTAGGCTGCTATCCGACTCGAGGCATACCCAGCGCCGTGCGGTACCATCGTGAAGCGCGACTGTGGTCGCGCCGATACCGGCGCCAACTTCCAACACATCGCCGGTAGCGTAACGAGAAATTTGGCTCTTAATATAGCTCTTCCAATTCTTGGCTAAAGCGAATAGGTCGAGTTCGCCGCCGACATAGGAGTTTTCGCAGATGTCAGCCATAAATCCGATGGTGCGACCCCATAATGTGAACATAATCGCGGGTTGGGAGTACGTTGACGGCATTGCGTGAAGCCAGGATCACAAAGACAAATACTAGTACCACCAAGAGCATCTGGATCAACACGACGAGTAGGAGCCCCGTTGTATAAGTGGCCCATCCGGGTATGGCGAGATCCGTTGCCAAACGAATGGCGACGATAGTGAACAACGCGGTTACTGTCAGAACCATTCCACCGGAGACAACGATGAGAAGTCGTACTCCAATCCGGTCGCCAAAAACCGCCATGGCACTCAAGCCATGTACGACCAGAGAGACCAAGTCCATACGCGGTGTTCCTTCTAATCTCGCACTCCGCTCGGTCGGAATGAGTTCCATCGGAAGTTTCGCTTTATGCACGGCGGCAGCATAATGGTTCCAGAGCTCGGATACGGCCACCAATCGCTTCAACGCTTGCGGCGGTACGATACTGAAATTACCCACGCGAACGTGAACGCCGGTCAATAGAAAGTGAATGAGCCGGTAGAAGTGATAAAGGAATGTAAAGAGACATCCTTCAGATCGCCGGGTTCTAGCGGCGAACACGATTCTTTCGCCGTTATGGGCCGCGCACTCACGAACCAACCGTGGCACGTCTTTGGGGTCGTCCTCGCCATCCGAGTCCATTACAATTACTGAGCATTGTGGTTGATTTACCTCTATGTACGATAGCCCAACCGCGATCGCCCGTTGGTGACCAAGATTGCGTCGAAGCGAGAGAACATCAATCGTTTCAATGGATTCAAAGAATGTCCCAAAATTTTTCGGCTCCGACGTCGTCGAACCGTCATCTACTAGGAGAACTCTCGCTTTGAGCTCGGCCGGTTTGAGCGCGCGGTCTAAGATTGGCAGTAACAACGAAAGCGCTCCCCAATCGTTGTACACCGGCATCAAAATGACCAAGTTGTCGTCTTGAGTCTCTGGACGGTCCATGAGGTTCGCAATGTTCAAATAGGAAGTGAGGAGAACTGGCTTGGCAATTTAGCAAATATACGAATGCCAGAGCTGCACGTATGAAAACGATAGTGTGTGATGATCGCCCCTTCGCTTGGGAGTTTTTTTAAAGATTACCACAATTCCCGTGCGCTGGAAAAGAATCCATTCGATTAACGTCACTACGGCGATTAGATATTCGCAGCTGCCAATAAAACGTCCGTGTCGTACTTTTACCATGTTACTATACGGAGATCGTTAAGCTTACTTGTTGGGTCCGCTGGGACATTGTATCATCGTTTAAACGAATAATCGCCAAAATCTTCGAGGGAGAAATTCAATGAATAAGACTGCGATGCTTTATCTGATCTGGGTAAGCCTGCTGGTTGTTCCGGCGATAGTTTTTGCCCAGGCCTTTGGTGAATATGGGAGAGCTGTCGGAAGCGTTCCACATGGGCAGGGAATTACCGGAGTGAAAACGCCGGGCGGAGGCACGCAAGGAGGAGCGACTGGCGGCGGTGTTGGCGACGTAGGCGGTCGCGCTTTGGCCACTCGCTTGGTCGTTGCAGCGAAGAGTGCCGGTCTTTATCCGCGCCAGGATGGCGAGGCGGAAAAGATCGATCAGTTGTCCGAAGGCGAATCGTTGGTCCCGATGGTTCAGGCTGCTGGTGGCAGCGACTGGTATATGGTTAAGACACAAAAAGGGCTCGTGGGCTGGGTGAAGGGGGCCGATGTTCGCGAAGAGAAAACAAAAAAATAAACTTTGGTTAAAAGGACTGATTAGCGGAGGCGTTCCATTAAAATGATTTCCACAATATACCAGGCAAAGGTGTCTTGCCAATCGTTCTAGCACAGAAGCAGGCGGATTCGCCCCGCTAGTTCGTCACGATTTCATTCTCGTTTATCCTCCAAAATCTTTTAGGGGATCAAATCCTTCCACACCGTGCGGTTTCCCTGGCATGGCATCCAAGATGCTCCAGGGATTCCCGCATGACGCTTCGAACAAAATCCAAGAAGATATTGATTCCCGACGTTCCCCCGCCATCGACACGAACCGCGAAGCAAGGTCTCGTTATAGCCGGCATCGGGGTTTTCTGCGCGTCCGTCGTTGTCGCAGCGGTTTTGATTGTTTTCTTAGGCGTGTAATCGGCAATCACTGTCTAGAAGTAATGCAGGTTTAGGTCCCAAGAGATGAAACGATTCCGCAGAGCTTTTTCGCTCGCTGTCGCATTACTTTTAATCGTCTGAATACGGACCGCAAATCCGGAACGCGCTTCAGGTCATCGCTCTATTAGACTACTATTCCAAGGAGTAAAGTATTCGAATCAAAGCGTATTCGGGTACTCGTGACTGCAACAGCATAAGCAATAATAGTTCGAGCGACGAAAGGAACCTGGAAACAAGCGCCGCATTGGCGAGTGTTCCATCAATCGAAGAACAGGATTGTGAGAACCGGTTACGCGACTTTTAGGCGCTTGAGTACGGAATCGTTGCCGATTACGTGGAACTCCATGTAATCGATCAAGCGCCGCGCGACAAAAAAATATCTCTGCAGCTTTTGTGCAGAAGATTCCTCAGAGGAAACGTCAAAAGAAGCTTCGAGAATAGTCGCTTTTGTCGATCGATAGGACTCGATTTCTTGAACTAGACCTCTCAGCGCAGGCGGTAAAATGTCCCAGACGCCCGTGGACTGACAGATAGAAACCAACTGACTATGATCATGCTGCTCGGGCAAGCTGCCGTGGTTTTCAATCAGTGCTGCTTTGATGGCTTTCTCTACTGCATCTGCCAGCTTGTCAAAGTCTGCGGGCGCTGAGCTTTGGCCAGCCACGTCATCCGGCATAGCCTTAATCCGATCTCGCGCTTCACGCAGCCATGGTTCCGCGTAGAAACCCATCCCTGCCTCCTGGACCGATTCCCTCTTGTTAATGACATGATAGAGTCACAGCGACTTTTTGGCAAGTAAAGACCTCTTCTGACAAGCGTGGTCCGGTGCATCGCGATGGCCAGCAAGTTTCTCCAATGCAGCAGTTAGGTTGTAATTGAATAAGTCTCAACAATCTTGTTCACGCAGTGGCTCTAAACATTATGAAAAAAAAGACCCCGGCATTGCCGGGGTCTTTTGAATGTAAGAGGTTTGTGCGGCTTTTTTAATTAGGCCGCGGTACGGGAACGCGCGGCCTCGACCAAGGGGCGGTATTTCTCGTTGAGCGTCTTCCAATGTGCGGCACGCGCCTTCGCCTCGGCAAGCTTGGCCTCTGGGAACGTAACAAAGGGCGCGCGAGTGGGCCCGACTTTACAATAATCCGCGAATTCCTGCGGCCGTTTGTTGCCCGAGCCTGGAACGGGCTTGCCAGCTCCTACGCCACCAAGGTCATCGATCACTTCCATCGCTTTTTGATTGTCGCCCTTGCGGACTTGCTCCAGTAAATAAAGGATCGGCCACGGTCCCATCCAAACTTCCGTTGACCAGCAGCCTGCGGCTCCCATCGAATAATAAGGATACAACTGAGACTGATTCACAAACACGCTGATTTTTCCCCGGACGATTTTTTGCAAATTCATGAAGGCCTGAGTGGTGCGATGACTGTCCTTCATGCCGATGATGTTGGGTTTCTTGACCAGTTCTTTGAAAGCCGCAACAGGGATGGTGAACTTATGATTGTCCGGGTTGTGGTAAATGACGATGTTCATGCTCGGAAACAGGTCCGCGATGTCATGATAGAACTTGATCGCGTCCTGCACATGCAGAGTTTCGTAATAGGGCACACCGAGGAGAACACCATCCGCGCCGAGGTCTTTGACAAAATTCATCTTCTGAATAACTTCGCGCGGATTGGAACTGGTAACGCCAATAAAAAGAGGGACACGCTTTCTCACTGTTTCGACGGTAGCGACAGCTAATGTTTTGAATTCATCGAACAGCAAGTTGTAGCATTCGCCATAGGTTCCTGTGGTAGCGATATTGTTGACACCATCCTTAATTATTTTATCGACGCCTTCTTTGAGGTTGTCGACAGCGATGGTTTGCGTCGCCTTGATGTCCACGGCATCAGGCGTGGCGAAGGCGGGCATCATCCCTAAAACCCCCTGTAGGTCGCTTGCACTAATCATTGGCTTCCTCCCTTTCAGAATCGAAACTTTATACAGCTAGCGCCTTGTTAACAGCTCTTCGAACTGATTGTCAAATTGATCAGAAAAGAGATTTTGCCGAGTCCATAACGTGAACGATCTAAAAAGACTGGAGCCACCCGCCGGAGTCGAACCGGCGACCTACTGATTACGAATCAGTTGCTCTACCAACTGAGCTAGGGTGGCTTATCCTGTAAATCAGCTATCTAGACCCGAACGTCGGAGCGAGGTTAGTCAGATGTCCTGAAAAGCGTCGGAAACTGAGCTAGAATATGGCGTAAGACCTGACAACTGACGCGAGATAATATAGCACGCATGTACGTGATGTTAAACGCCGACTCGATGCCTTTTGTACTATCCATCCGGTTTTGAAAAAAACACACTCGCCACCCGCCTTTTCCATCAAACTGTTTCGATGTCACGCCCTAAGAGTTGAGTAAAGATTGATGGCACCATTCGCCCGACTTGGCATTAGTTGCTCGCACGGAGGCCCGCGCTTTGTAATCGAGGTCCTCCCATCGAAGCGTCAAAGCGTGGGCCTGAAATCGCGGACCTGTATAAACGCCCACCAGAATAATTGTTCACGAGTGTCCATTAAAAAGTTCAATTCGTCCTCTGGATCGAGGTACCCCAGCCTCCCTTCGACTCTTTCAGGAGCTTTACCTATTTGACGGGCGAGAAATGGGAGAATTGAAATGGGTGTAATCGGCTCAACGAACGGCCAGGATAGACTTGGGTCGATCGATGGGAAAACAACGAAGGGAAGTTGGGGCTAGATTACCCAATTTAGTTCAAAGGGTCCTTAAGGTTTTGGTCAACGTCTCTAATGTAAGGAATCACCTAGTCCCAGCAGTATGCTCTGGCACAAAGGATGTTGCCCGAAGTCACCAAGTAATTATGCTTAACGGGCGATTTTGCCATAAAAGCTTAAATCCTTATTTTCAGCCTACATAGGTCGTCTAAGATAAAACGCGGGTCTAGGCTTTTTACGATTATACTGACGTAACATGTCCAACGTAATGCTAATAGGGAATTCTTGTGCCAAAATCTTTTGTCAAATATGTCTCGGGGCTTGCTGTTTGTCACAAGGACGATTGCGGTAAATTCATGAGTTTCAAGGAGTTTTTGCTTGGTGCGCACTTTGCATTGCAACAAGTGATAACCTAGACCGACGGGTCCCCTCAAAATCGACTGGTATGGAGCGTATCGTGGAGCGGAGTCAGCAACATGGGAGAAAATGGTATGTGGTTTTAACGAAGCCGCGGAGCGAGAGAACAGCTCAATTTCATTTAAACAATAAGGGCATAGAGGTTTTCTACCCCAAATTATTCATACCAGTTTCAAACAAGTCGGGTCCACTTGTTGTTTCGCTGTTTCCCAACTATCTTTTTGTTCGGATTGATTTGGCGTCGCAAGAATACTCACAAGTTGTTTGGTGCCGCGGTATAAAAAAATTAGTGAGTTTTGGTGGTACGCCGGCCGATGTTGAAGAACATATCATAGGTTTTATACGCGAGCAGGCCAACCAGGACGGCTTGATCGTGGCAAAGTCAATTTTAAAGGTGGGGGATAACGTCCAAATAGTTAAGGGTCCATTCAAGGGACTCGGCGGTATTATTCAGGAGCCGCCCGATCAGAAAAGCAGAATAAAAGTACTTATGGCAATCTTGAGCCGGAATGTTCAAGTCGAGGTGCCGGCAAGTTATGTTGATATCAGCTGGGTTACTCCCCTGGCGCATTGCACGAGCCACTAGTAGTTGTATCATCGTGAAGGGTAGCCTGAAAAGTTTGTATTTTCAGGAGTTGTTTTTGTGTTTTAACTACGGGCATCGACCTTGATGGGCGGAGCTATGCAAATTCTCTTCAGGAGTCGTCAATTTTATACTTTAAAATCGGCGTTTACTCTTAACTGGGTGAGCCCCTTGAAAATGATATGCTTTTAACGCGAAGCGAAGGGCGATGTGTATGAAGATCAGAAATACGATCATCGGTATTTTAATGCTAACAGCCTGCAGCAATCCGGTCAGTCATCTTCCCGAATTCCGACAAACTGCGATGACAACGCCTCAACCGATTCCGGCGGTCAGAGGCGGGGCATACTATCGATTGGTCCCCTATGATCAAATCAATGTACGGTTCCCTTATCATCCTGAACAAGACTCAAAGCCAACGGGACTATCCGTACTTGCAACAGGAACAGGCGCAACAGGAACAGGCTTACAGATACAGCCGGACGGTAATATCACTCTCGATGCAGTCGGGACCATTCGAGCAGCAGGATTGACACCCGACGAGTTGGGTAAATTGATTGCCGACAAAGCCTCCGATCGGCTTCGCGACCCACAAGTAATCGTCACGATTGTCCAGTATGCTCCCAGAAGAGTCTTTGTAGGGGGCGAGGTTAACCAACCGGGACCGGTCCTAATCCAGGAAGGGATGACTCCTGTGCAGGCGATTTTTGAGCGTGGGGGTTTTAAGGATACCGCAGAGAGAGATGGCGTCGTTCTGATTCGCGATGCCGGCTCCGAAAACCCGCAAATTGGGCGCATCGATGTATTCACGTCCCTAGAGAATGGAAAACCCGAAGCTGTTACGCTTCTTACCAACGACGTCATTTATGTGCCGATGTCGGGTATAGGCCGCGTCAGTACCTGGATAAGGCAGCACTTGAGGGAAATCATTCCCATGGAATTGATCGGTGCGGCAGGGATGGCGGCCGGAACATAATAGCCGCGGATCATTAAGGATATAATCGCCTCGCAACTGATTGGCACGCCACGCTATGGATTCAGGTAAGAGTCACCTAAACAGTGGAGTTTTCCCGGGGGGAGCCGCCTATGGCATGGATCGAAATTGACGGTAAGGAAATTCCACTACTGGAACCGCCCGAAACGCAAAAAGAGACGCCGCGTCGGGTTCTCCAGATGCTTTTCAAATATGAGCGCATCATTCGGATAACGTTCTTATCGATCTTTCTGCCGGCCTTGGCGTGTGTCTTGCTGATGCCACAAAAATACGTTGGCGTGGCGAAGGTTTTCATTAAACCCAGCCGAGCGTTCCTAAATATTACGCCCACAGGGGACCACGCATTGAGCGTCGAGCCCTCAACGGATGTATTGAACTCAGAGATTCAGATTATCAAGAGCCGAGACCTGAGACGGCAACTGTGGAAAGAAGTTCCGTTTCCAGACCAAAGCATTCTGTCCTACGCAGGAGGTCTCGACGCAACTCCCGTCAAAGGTTCCAGCATCATTGAAATAAGCTTGATCAGCACCAATCCACAATGGACTGCGAAGGCGGTAAACAGGGCGGCCGAACTCTATCAGGAGGAGAGCGTTAAAGTTCGCAGAACTCAGGGAATCGAGCAATTTTATGACGAACAAGATCGGCGGCTGCGCGCGGACTTGCTGAAAGCGGAACAGGACCTGAAAGGGTTCCAAGAGCGAGAGGGCATCGTTGACGCAAACAAGGAAGTCGACACCAGTTTGTCCGGGTTGGCAATAGCGGAAAAAAGCTTGAAGGAAACCGAGTCCCAATTGCGGGAAACCGAAAAAAAAATAACCGTTCTTGAAGAGCAGCTGAAAACGCAACAACCGACGATTTCGACCAACAAGCAAGTGAACGTTGATCCTGCCTACAGCAGCATTCGCGCGCGCTTGACTCAACTCGAGCTGGAACGGGAATCCCTCTTACAAAGATACTTGCCCAAGGATCGGTTGGTGGTCGATAAGGAGCGCGAGATCGCGGACCTGAAAAAGCGCCTGGCGGAGGTAGAAAAGACCAGTGTCGGCTCGGAGAACATCAGTCTTAACGATGTCTATCGGAGAATTTTAAACGAGCTGTTGTCGGCGCGCGTGCAGCTTCAGGCGTTACGGGAGAAGAGAACAGCTGACACGAACCAGGTTGCCTCCTACTCGGGAACGGCGGCGGCCAAGAAAAAAATGAGCTTTGAATTCGATCGACTTCAACAGGTGGTCACTGCTAAGCGGGACGCCCTGGCCCTTTACAAAAGGAAAGCCGAGGAAGCGAGAATCTCCGACGCTATGGACGAGCAAAAGTTCGGCAATTCGTACATCCTGGAACGCGCGAGCATGCCGCTCCCGTCTGCTAGTCGAAGCACTTTTAAGTGGTTTATCATGATAACTTTTCTGTCCGCGGGTACGGCAATTGGTGTCGCCTTCGTAATTAACTATCTCGATCCGACCGTCCAAGATGAAGCTTACGTCGAAGAAGAATTCGGACTGCCGGTTTTGGCGACGATCCAGCATTACGACACCCGGCAACCCGATTACTTCATCGCTAAAACCTAACGGCAGCAATCATGTATCTGAAATATTTTGGTTTTCGGGACGCGCCGTTCAATCTTACTCCCGACCCTAAATTTTTTTATAACAGCCTTCTCCACCGGGAAGCATTGGCGTCGCTTTTTTACGGCATCAAAGCGAAAAAAGGTTTCGTGGTGGTGACCGGAGAAGTCGGAACCGGCAAAACGACACTGGTCCGCAAATTACTGCGGAGTCTCGAAGCGACTCATCACTCAGTCTTTATCTTCAATACTCTCGTTACTTTCGACGGACTCCTTGAAAACATAGCGCAGGATCTGGGACTCGATTATGAGGGGTTGAGCCGGGTGGCCATCGTTCATCGGCTCAATGAGTTTTTACTCGATAAAGCGAACAAAGGCCACACGGTCTCGCTCTTGATCGACGAAGCGCAAAATCTTAGCGAAGACGCGCTGGAAGCGGTTCGCCTTCTCTCCAACCTGGAGACCGACCGGGAAAAGCTGCTGCAGATCATACTCGTCGGTCAGCCCGAGCTGGACGTAAAATTGAACGCGCGTTCCATCAGGCAATTGAAACAACGCGTTGCACTCTGGTGTCGGCTCGACCGTTTAAATCAGACGGAGATCGCAGATTACATTCAACACCGGCTAAATATTGCTGGATATGAGGGGCCGGCAATCTTTGCCAAACTTTCCATTGAATCTATTGCCGAGTATACATTAGGAACACCCCGGCTGGTCAACGCGCTTTGCGATAGCGCTTTACTCACAGCCTTTGTGTCATCGAAGAAGACAGTGTCCGTGGATATGATTCGGGAAGCGGCTCGTGATCTTCACTTGATCCAAGCCGAATACCCGGAATTTGTCGCACCTGATATCAAAGAACTGGAACGACCTCGACAGAGGAACGTCGGGGATGTCGCTGAAGCCGTCGATGGCAAAAATAGCAGAAGGGGTCCTGCAGCCGAAGAACAAACCCGTTCGCGGTTTCTCAGACCTATGCCTAGTCCGGCAACCCACCACGCGGTTCATAACCTAAGTTTAAGACCCCAAGCAGTGGGCGCGAATTGGGGGCCCCAAGATCGAGAGGCGGACTATCGCGAAGCAGCGAAGGTTTTGGAATTTGGCGAGGTGAAAGCGCCAAAAAATCAAGACAAGGCGCGCGTGAAAGAAGACGATCTTTCGAGTCGTGAGGAAACGTCGTACAGCAATGTTGAAGTTGATGTAGCGAAGCGAAAATTTAGGAGCGATCATAAAGAAGTTGCGGTCCTATCACCGGACTTTTTCAACAGCATGACCCGCGCTCTCACCGAGGCCATGGGACCGATGGCGCCTCTAGTCGTAAAGGATCAAATCGCCAAGCTCGGTGAGTCTAAGGCTCGGTTTCCGATGACGCGCCTGCCAGATCTCATGCAATTACTCAAACGAGAGATTCTTAGCGAAGGCCTGCGCCGGCGGTTTGAAGAACAAATTGCACGGCAAATGCAGGGAAATGACAACCGCAAATGGTAAAGAGCCGCTACGAAATAGCTTGTCCACGTTTTCTTTCAAACTTGTCCGCAAAATCGTCTTTCGGCTGGACAGGGCCTTTTATATTCGCATTTACTTATGGGCGTGCAAGCCTCAAGAGTACAGTAGTTGCACACTGTCGGCGAGCGCGCCACGCGAGGCACAACGAGAGCAATCACCGGGGGCGAAATGAGTAAAATCTTCGAGGCCTTAGTTAAAGCGGGAGAAAAAGCGAGCGCCGATGAGCGCACCGTCAAGTTTAGCACGCTCAGCCTGTTTAAAAACCAGAAGCGTCCGATCAAGATCGACTTTGATCTGGATCCTTTCATGGAGGAACAATATCAAAAACTGAGACGACGGCTCGCCCCCTCTCTCAAGCAACCGAATGTCAAGGTCGTTATGGTTGCCGCCACCACTCACGGCGAAGGAGCAACGACGACTTCGGCGATTCTCGCCGCGACGCTGGCTAGGTCAGGGCATTCTCGGATTCTCTTGATCGATGCTAATTTGAGAACTCCCGCCCTGGATGGTGTATTCACCGACGCTGAACATGCGGACGGGCTCTCCGACGTGGTCGCGGCCGATGTGCCGTTAGAATCCGCCATTTATCAGACCAATTTTCCCAATTTGTTTCTTTTGCCGGTCGGCAGGCCGCACCCGTCGCCTTCATACCTATTCGACGGCGACCCAATAACGAGTCTGTTGGCCACGCTGAGGGAAAAGTTCGACTTTATCATTTTGGACGGCGCGCCCCTCGACGGCTATTCCGAGTCGTTTTTTTTGGCGTCCAAGGTCGACGGCGTCGTTTTGGTAGTAGAATGCGAACGGACGCAGAAACGAACGATTCGAAAAATCAAAAAAGAGTTGGAATGGGGACCCATCAATCTCTTGGGCGTCGTGCTCAACAAGAAGAGAAACTACATTCCGCGTATCTTGGAGCCTTTCTTTTAACTTTCAAACTGTCCGGTTCGTCGTTACGCGTTGAAAACCACACCCGTGCGATCTTTAGCGCTCTTCGGCATTCGTTAAACTCATGATTTGTCCGAGATTAGCTGAGCTACCTTCCGCCCCGGCAGGTAAGACCGGCTGGCCCTGGACCGAAGAGAGCAGCCGGCTAACGGATACTGCAGCCAAAGGACAGCCGCGGCTGCGCATAAGTGTCATAACTCCGTCCTTCAACCAGGGAGATTTTCTCGAGGAAACGATCCGTTCGATCTTGTTGCAGGGATATCCGGATCTCGAATACCTCGTTTTAGACGGAGGAAGCACGGATGGCTCCGTCGAAATCATCAAGAAATATTCTCCCTGGATAAATTACTGGGTCAGCCAACCGGATTCAGGCCAAAGCGCGGCAATCAACCAAGGATTGCGGCGTGCTTCAGGCGAGTTCGCAACCTGGATCAACAGCGACGACTTACTCTGTAAAAATGCTCTAGTTGACCACGTCTCACGGTACGGCTGCAGCCTCAATACCGTTTACGTTGGTATTTGTGTGTATATCGATGCAAGGAGTAACTTCCTTTCCGAACATCAGGGGAATGTTCATTCTCTGGAAGATTTGCTCCGCATCAGAGAGGTTTGGCGTTCCGATCCGCAACGCGGTCACATTGTACAACCGGAAGTTCTGTTTCCGCGCGAGCTGGCACTTTCCGTCGGCGGTCTCAACGCTGACAACCATCGTACTATGGATTACGAATTGTGGGGAAATTTGCTTCTCTCGGGTGCGAAGTTTCGTTACACGGGTATACCCTTCGGAATGTTCCGGGAGCACGAGAATCAAAAGACCCACGAAATATTTAGACAGACAAGCTCGTTGATTGAGACGGCCCGGAAACTCGCGTTACGCGCCGATCGTTTGTCAGAGGTAACCAGGAAACAGATTATTGAAGATCTTAATCGGTACGCTATAGAATATGAAGAGAACTACTGGAAAACCTCGGGACGACTTGCCGAGATCGGATTGCCGCGTCCTCTGGTTTTATGGTTGCGTCACCTGCGAAAATTTGTGAGGAAACCATGCCGTTTTCCCGCGGGAGGCGATCCCCTGTGAGGATTTTCAAAACCGGCGTCATGGTTTTTGAATACAGAGGATTACCGTGAAAGTCTTGATCGTGACGTCGGATGACGAAACCATAGGGGGGGTTGCCTATGTAGTTGGCCATCTTGCGCGACAGCTGCGCGATCGTGGCCACGAGATACTTTTTTTTAACTTGGGCAAGACGTTGCGCCTAGAAAGAAAGACGACGAAACTGGGATTCAATGGATACGTTCTTGGTCTGCAACTGCCTTTTGGCGATCGCCATCCGGCTATCAGCCTGCTGTTGTTTTTTCTGCGCTTCCCCATTGGGCTGTTGCAACTGATGTGGTTGATCAAGAGACAGCACATTCAAATCGTAAATATCCATTATCCATCGGAGAGCTTTTTTTACTTTGCGATCTGTCGATGGATGCTTCCGATTATGCTGGTCACCTCAGTTCACGGGGCAGAGCTGTTCCCAGACGGAAAACGCAGAGAGTCGTACCCGTGGTCGCTTAAGTTTCTCCTCCATTCATCCGATCACATCGTGGCCCCCTCGGAGGCCTACCGGGAAGACGTCGCCACCCTGTTTCCAAAGTTGCGACGGAAAATCGTCAGCATCCATAATGGGCTCGATCCGGCGGAATTCGATCGTCCCTGTGAAATTTCCGGCAATGGAAGTCGGTCTCGTTATATCCTGTGCGTTGCCATGCATAATGAAAAGAAGGGCATTGACGTGCTGCTTCGCGCCTTCGCACAGATACAAAGTCGAGAACCGCAACTCAGGATGGTGCTCGCTGGAGACGGCCCGCTCCGTTCTCAATTGGAGAGTCTCGCAGAATCTTTAGGGATCGCGGCTAAAGTTGATTTCCGTGGGCGTCAAGAGCGACACGAGATCACGAGCCTGTTGGCTGGTTGCGAGGTTTTCGTCTTGCCCTCTCGCTCCGAACCTTTCGGTATCGTTCTTCTTGAGGCAATGGCATGCGGGAAGCCGGTAATTTCGACCACCGCCGGCGGTATTCCGGAAATTATTCACGATCGAAAGAATGGCATTCTCGTCGAACCCAATAATCCTACCGCCCTTGCTGCCGCTCTGACCGTCGTTCTATCAGACCAGAACCTCAGGTTGGCGATTGCAAATGGGGGATACGCTACCGTCCGCCGCCGTTTTTGCGTCGAACACACTGCGGTCAAATACGAAACCCTCTTCACCCGTGATTTCGGCCCTCTACATAAGGAGTCCAGCGCCGCAGCCGTTTACCCATCATGAATTCGTGAAAACGAAACAGAGCTATGAAATCCGTTGTCATGATTGCTTATGCTTTTCCCCCGGAGGGGAACGCCGGTGTTTATCGCCCGCTTCGCTTTGCCCGTCACCTTCCGTCCTTCGGCTGGCAACCTACGGTCATTACGGTCGAAACCGAAAGTTATGAAAGATACGATCCGTCACTGGTAAATCAGATTCCGAATGGCATCGAAGTTATCCGCGTGCGCAACCGCGACCCATGGCAAGCACTCCAAGCAAGAAGGAGCCGGCGAATACAAGAACACGTTTCCTCCGAGCAGACTACGCACATCCTGGGATTGCAGCAGAACCCTACCCGTTCGCGAGCCCGCGAATTGGCGCGCTCGATCGAGGCTTGGGTCTATCACCCGGATATCGCCATGGGGTGGATCGCTCCTGCTGCGAGAGCAGTAGAGCAGGCGTGCAAACGCGTTCGCGCTGATGTTATCTGGGCCACGGCCGGCCCGGTTTCCTCATTTCATGTCGCAGAAAAGGCCTCGTGCCGTACGGGAATTCCATACGTGCTCGATTTCCGGGACGCCTGGACCATCACCTATAATGAATTCGATGAGCGTCGTCCTGAATGGGCGCGCCGATTGGATCGACGCAACATGTTTCGCTTCCTCAAAGGAGCTCAAAGCGTGATTTTTCGCTATGACAGCGAGGCCGAATGTTATTGGCGCGCCTATCACGGTGCGTTGGATGTTTCGAAAATACGGATCATTCCCAACGGCTTTGAGGGCGATGTCGAATTGTTCACTGCTGTGCCGGGGGAAAGATGTGAAGTTCTGTATACCGGGACGTTATCGGATTATCGTTATGACACGCTTCTTCAAGCCATAGGCCTGTTGAAG
>Ga0137376_10000621_pt1 | contig 17163 bp, 9 predicted proteins | sample SagtaG_23_FD_104814 | JGI IMG/M metagenome (GOLD analysis project Ga0137376, IMG submission 104814) | Vadose zone soil microbial communities from Sagehorn Ranch, Mendocino, California, USA - Sage2_L_20_16 metaG | ecosystem: Environmental > Terrestrial > Soil > Vadose zone | place: USA...
CCCAACACAATGCTTGTGCGGAAATGGATCGCACGATCCGCTAGCCAGACCGCGCGAAACGAGCGAATAGACCTAGCCCAGGTCGCGTTTGGGCTCCGTATAGCAATCGCTTATCGATAGCAACAATTGCCTTTGCCGCCGCGATTTGAGAACCGATGCGGGGACGGTCTGAGAGCCAAAGGGGCAGCTTTAGGATTGCTGCTGCGACGCGGATCTGATGTTGCCCCGACTCAAGACCGTGAGGAAAGCGACTGTCGTGGCCAGCACGGCTATGACGCCTTTGAACCATAGAAAGTCGGTATTTACGTCCTTGCTCGAGGTGGGTATGAACCCAACAATCGCCGTCAGTAGGATGAAGGTAGCGGTTGCTAGCGCAGCTCCCAGCCTGTTTTTGGGAATGATCCGTAGCCGCAGACTCATTGATGGGCCCTGCACCAGCGCATCAGGGCGGATGGCTAACACTGATTCTTCAACCTGACCAGGATCCGCGATGTGAATCGGAATTCGCACAATGTCGTAATTCGAGGCGATGTCAAATCCTGGTCTTCCGATAACACGAACGAGGTCATCGTCTGCGCTCACCAAGAACGGCGAGACGTCCTCTACCGAGCCGGGCTGGCTATGCATGATGACGACTTCGTAACTAGAGCCCGCGCCTAGCTCGAAGACGCCCTCCGTCGCGGTGACATGACTCGCATCGTGCCCAGCGCTCATTAGACGCTGGCAGGCAAAGAAGCGGGCGCGCTTAAACGATTGGGTCTGCGCCAGATACCTCGCAACGGATCCAAATGCCACTACGTCGGGTCCTTTCGCAAATCGTTCGCGGTGATCCACAAGAGGATCATTCACAAGAGCGGCGGAGTATGCGTATGGACATTGGCCCCCCGCCTTCAGAACTCCCGTGAACCACTTGACCGCGCTCTCTAAGTCCGCCGGCCACCTCTCGCTATCCGCCACGGGCACGCTGAGACTGGTGTAGTCCCCAAGTTCAAACCGCACAAACCTTAGGTCTCCGCTACCACTCGAGTCCACAACGCTGGCCTCACGAACTGGGATGAATGCTGGGTCGTGATATCTCGCTGCCGACTGAATTGAGAACACGACCAGAACCTTGACGCCCACTAGATCGCGCGTCTGCCAAGACGTGTCGGCGGCGGGATTCAGGTGCCTTCGCGCGTAGCGAAAGTCATATCGAGTTCCTGACGGTCCTGCGAGCACGTCCAGTATGTCTTGCTCGTACAGAGGTCGAATATTGGACGAGAACAGAAGCAGAAGCTGGTTAGGCATGATCCATAGCAGTAGTAGGGACCCATCTTCGAAGCATTCGCCGAACGGACCTCGAAAGGCGTTGGTACCTCGTAACTGTGTCAGCGAAACCGAGTACGTAACCTCGCGAACGAAGCTCTGATCGACCAGGTCGGAACTGGGGGCCGAATTGATGACTTGTCAGATCAAGCTCATCTCCCGACGAGAGCTTGTTCCAGTAGTGCGATGTCGAATTGACCTCGCACCGAAGCAGTTCGCCGCCAAGGAAGTCCTGGACGATCAAAGCGGTTACCGCACATTGTCCCCAGGCCGGATTTGCCTCAGTCCATCCGGATGGGTCGGCAGAGGTCTCTCGAACCCATGCTTGTCGAATGGCATCGCGCAAAACTATTGGCGACACCAGAGTGCTAGGTGATGGATATGTCATACGCTCACGCGGACCCAGTGCCGGCTTCGTTCGAGACATGGAGCGATCTTAAGCCGATCCAACGGCCTAGGCAGGTTGGATTGGAGCGAGTTAACCTCGGCGTGCCTCCATAGCGGCTCTTGTTGGAGTTGATGGAGCGAGACTAGGGGCCAGGGTTTAGGCGGTGCCTTGGAAGACTTCCGAGTTCGAGGTCTGGGCGATTGCGACTCGTGTAGGCTCCCCACCCCCGATGGCTGCATTGAGCATGCGAATGCGTTGGCCTTCCCTAAAGGACACTATTTCGGCCACCGTTCGAAGTAGAACGTTCGAATTGTCCGCCAACTTATCTGATCGGATCACCTTGGCCAGCCAGCTCCGGGCTCCGCTTCGCTGCTCAATCCGCAGCTCTACATCACCAAAGAGGGCGCCGTCGGGATCCAAGGGTTGTTTCTGGCGTCCCGCCAAGTGGCTCCAGTACTCGGCACATAGTTGCCTGACTGGACATCCGCTGCAGTTTTCCTCCGAAGGCTTAGCTGAAGGCGGGCGCTTTGCAAGCTCGGCTCGTGCTGACTGGGTTCGTGCTGCCAACTCCATCTCAAGGTCCAGCAGTTGCGCTTTGGTAGGAAAATCTACCTCGGCGTCTTCATCCGGATATCGGAGGACGAGGCGGGTTGCTAACCTTTCGGACGGGTTTAGCTCGGGGTCGCGAAACCAAAGGAGTGCGTACGTCCGCAACTGATCTGCGTGGCTGTGATGGCGGTAGCCCGTCTTGTAGTCAACGATTTCGATCACGCTCGGTCCGATATTGATTAGATCAGCTCTGCCTGTCCAGGCTATGAGCGGCGACAACAAATCGACCTCGGCGTGAGATCCCGGGCCGAGGGGTACCCGCTGTCTAGCTACAGCGTGAAGGTTCGCGGCAGTCTGTGGCCGCGGAACCAATTCCGAACGAGCAACTAGTGACTGTACACGCTGGCGTATGTCCGGAAGCTCCGCGAATAGGGCTTCACGCAACTTTTCCGAGTAGACATCGCCGTTAGGTTGCTCGCGAAGGCGATCGTGAATCGCGGCGGCTATTTGGCTGATAACTGCCGTATAGCCGCCGAGTGTCCTCAACGCCAGCGTCGCGCACTCAGTGTTAGGGCCGATGCAGCCCCGAGTGGCGAATGAGTCGATTATCAGTTCCAATGACTTGTGAATCACCTGGCCCACGAGAGCGGGTACCGACGGCGTCGCCGGGTAACCCGGATGATTCCAAAGATCAGGGTAGGTCGCTCGAGATAGCATCCACCGACGAGGGCATTCTTCAATTTCCATCAGACTCGAGTAGCTCATTAAGGTGGGTGCTACAGGCCACACGCCGTCGCTCGCTACGACTCCCGTCAGAAACCTGTCCGATGGCTCCATTAGTTGAGCCTGTCTATGACCTTCTTGCTTGCATGCGGCAAACTTCGCGCCGTGACTATCTCGTCAAGAAGGAGAACCGGTATCTCGCCTCCATACTCTTTCGCCTCTCTGAGGAGTAGATCCGATGCGTGATCGGGCGTCAACGGACCATGAATACCTACGATGAGACGTTTCGAGGGCGACTGAACCAGTATTGGCGCATCAACCGTCCCGATTCCCGGCAAACGTACTGGTACGTGTCGGGTTAACTGCACACCAGCGATCCCCAATCTCGAGATGTCCGCAAAGACGCGATCGGCTGCAAGATCCAGCCTTTTGCGATCCAGCACCGGATCGGTCTCGTACATCAAATAGCGCAAAAGGCTAGCGCCGAGGTGGCGATCCAATAGGTCGTGTTCAAAGCGGTTACCAAAACGCCTCAGGCACCTATAGCAAGATCGATCGCAGTTCTCGGGGCACTCTTCGAGAATGTGTAGTGCGCCCTCAAAGACCGAAGTTCCCAGCTCTGCCAACTCACGAGTGAAGCCAGCTCCACCTGCAAGAGTGTCGTATACGTAGATCTCCGCTTCCAAACCAGACCGCCCAGCCGATGTCAATGCGGGACGGTGCTCGGCCTGCAGTTCATCCGTGTCTATGTCAAGAGCGCGTGCTCCAGCAAGCGTGAGTGCCTCGCAAAGGGTCCGAAGCGCAACGTCATTCGCAAGGTCCGTCGGCCGCAGAGTCAGCGGAGGCGAGACACTCAGTGAAATGAGGAGCACGTCTGTAATGAAGTCCGTTCCCAATACGAGGCCGCGAGTGCTGGCGGCGCCGGGGCATTGTTGGGCGCGCGGATCTGGAAATGGCTTCAGATGTGGAGCACTAGTTTTATCGGACGCCAACGCTGTCGGCTCAATAAGCCCACATCTGGTGCAGTACGAATAGCCTTCGCTTCGCGGACCAGTATTCGTGACCAGCAAGGTTCGCCTTGCGTAGTGCTGTCTGATGCGTCCTGTGACTGGTCTCCATTGATCTCTATCAACCGGGCCGGAAACTACTAGCTTGGCTCGGGTGGCGTAGCTTCGACCGGGCGCATCTTCCGGCGACGTACCCTCGTCAATCCATTGAGGATGTGCGAAACCTGGCGGTCGAATCCAATTCTTAGCCCTACCAAACTTCTCAACAGCTCCGCAGGCCGGACAGTTCTGTGTATCGCCCGGTTCAGCTTGGCCGTGTTCCACGGTGAGGGCATAGTGGCAAACCGAGCACTCGAAGTAGACCTTCCGTGACTGCCACGCGGTGTAGAGGTCACTGCGCATCGGTGAGAAGAGCGCTCCTGAGGTCCACAACTTGCCGTGGATCCAAACCTCCTTTCCAGGCGCGTATTGGCTCAGAGCAACCGGAAGACCTTGCGATGGCGAGTACTGGTAAACGGTTCGGAAGCTAGTCGACTTCTCTCGGTCGAAGACATAGAACGAGACAACGTCGGTTGGAAAGGCATACCTCGGTAGTACTCCCTTGTAAAGAAGGCGATCCAGTAGGTTCTCGAGTGCGCGTTTTGGATTCTGCCTCTCTTCGCCGGTTTCGGCGGCCGCCTCCACTACATCCGGTTCATCCTCCGATCCGTCATCGCCAGACTCGGCAGTCGCGTCCTCGACGTAGCCGGGATCCGAAATCGCGTCGTCAACGGCCTTGAGGGTCGAATCGACAAGGCCACCGAGGATCGCGATGCGATCAACTCCCGTGAGCTGACTCGGAAGCCACCCATCCACTTCCGAGGCAAGACTCGCGCGGTTCTCGATGAGCCATCTGCCGAAGTCCGCGCGGTTCAAAGGAGACTGCGAGCTTCTAAAGGCCCGCACTTTGCCTAGCACTTCAAACAACTGACGTTGATCATCCGGCTTGATGTTCGGCAATCGCTCTTGGTGATATCGCTGGAGCAAGAACGCAATGACGTGACGGCGTGCGATCTCAGCGTTATCAAGCGTCAGGCGAGGATCGTCGACGGCGCCGCGGACCATTGCGCTCGGGTCGCTGAAGTACTGTTCATCGTGACTGTCCGCACTCCCAAACGCAACGACCGAGGCTACTGCGTTACCGCGCCGACCAGCGCGACCGGAGCGTTGTTGGTAGTTTGCGCGTGAAGGCGGCATGTTCCGCAATGCAACCCCCGACAGGACTCCGATATCTATTCCCACTTCCATCGTTGTCGTGCACGACAGCACGTCTATCGCCAGGCTCTTTTGTCCGGCCTGGTCTTCACCTAAATCAACGTCCTGAAAAAGGAGCTCATGTTTCTCAGCGGTTGAAAACACCTCGTCGGACTGCGCGGCATTGAGTTGAGCGGTGTGTTCAGCGGCGATCAGAGACAACGGACTCTCGGGCTGATTCGCTAAAGCTCTCCGTGAGCTGGCACGGTAGTAGCCCTTGCGTGCGACAAACACTGGATCTAGGTCGGGATCTATAGACTGCACCCGATCGCGACCGCAATTGACACAAGTGACCGATTCGGGAAATCTCCGCTGTGTTGTGCGGCAGGTTAGGCAATATGCCCACTCGTGACCGCCGTCCAGGCTAAGGTGGCTCGCCCGAATTCGAAACTTGTTCTGCTGCTGCTCCTCACAGAACGTTCTGAGCAGAATCGGAAGCCAGCTCTTCTCGAAATCTCTGCGGATCCCGTGCTTGTCGAGCCACCGGCTCAGGCCGGCAAATTTTCCTGAATGGGGTCGCACTCCGTGCGGGGCCATCCACCACTCGCCGGGCGGCATTCCTTGAAACCAGATGCCAGGCGTTGTCCATTCGTTCAGCCAAAGCCGTGCGAGGGCAAGTTTCGGAGCGTCGTCTGAGACAGCTTCTCCAAGATTCGGCAACGCAGATACCATCTGAGGCCGGAGATCCTTGCGCTCGGCCAACGACGCCAAGGCAAGGGACTGGAGCCCGTAGTACTGTTCGGTGACCGTGGCGACCATCGCGCGACGTAGAGCTTCTGGAGGACCGGCAATGCCGACGGCCATAAAGAGGTTGAGCATCACGCCAGGTTCACGTAGATCGCCGCGTTTAACTGCGATCTCGACGTCTTGCTGGGCCTGAAGCGACTCTCCCGTGCGGAGTTCTGTTCGCAGGCGGACGCCTAAGTGTGCTGCGCCGAGCAGAATCGCAAGGTACAGATGCTCAAGGCTTAGAACCTGAGATATGAGCTCGACCGCCTCCAGCTTTCGCCACCCGACCAACATCAATGGTCGCAATACATCTCGTGTCGAGTACTTCTGGAGATTGGGCGCCAAACGTGCAGCTGTCTGACGCGAATCGGAGAAGGCCAATACTTTGCGCCCCCGGAGTGGAGCAAAGTCGGAAGCCGGTTGATGCCCAGGCGGTTGCACCTGCAATTGCCGACTGATAAGAGCCTGGAATGGCTCATCGCCCTTTGTCTGATGGTCCTGTACTGATGACTGCGCGAACGCAGCCGTTTGCCCGCAGACTGCGCAGGGTCTGAAATCGCCAGAGATGTCGGACCTGGATTGGTCAGCCCCAGGACCGGCGGGAACATTTCGGTCACGCTTCAAGAACACAACCCGATACCGGGAGCCAAGCACTTGCGGATTTATTCGACCGGTCTCAAGATCCAGCGTAGCTGGCTCAACTTGATCACGAATGGGATCCTCCAAGCACAGATCGATCGGCTGCAACTCGGCGACCTGTCCACTAACCGATTGAAATGCGCGGCCAGGTTCGGCCCATAGGTAACCGGGTTCGAGCACGTTATCTGTATATGCACGGGCATAAGCTGATCCACAATGGCGGCAGGTGAACAATTCGAATACGCGAGCGCCGCAGTCGTCACATGTATCTCTCGGCTGTGGATACAGCCGTCCAATTGGTCCGTTACCACCACCCTGATTGCTTGAGCAGGCTGGATCCGTGCAGGCCCAAAGACCAGCAAGTCCACGGAAGAATGAGTGGATTCGGCAGGGAAGCAAAGGCGGCTCGTTGGGATCACGCTTAGCCGCGCTGCACAACGCGATGAGCGTCGTCAGTGCGCCCTCACTATCTGCCGCGTTTCCGCCCTTGAAGATCGATTGTGCCAATTCATCAAGACGCGTAGCGGCGCTCATCGTTTGGTTGACAAGTAGGTTCGCCGGGGGATAGTCCTGAAGAGCTTCGAAAAGTGTGGCCGCCACCGATCCCTTGAAGGGGCAGCGTCGGAACTCGAGGAACGACTCGACCGCAGCCAGCATTTGTCGCTCATCTTTGGCGGGATAGAACTCATCCAAGTTGACCCGCACGAGAGCGTCGATGTCCTGGCCGGTCCCAGCCCGGGCTGGCTGTCGAATTACCAACCGACCCGCAAGTGAATCGAAGTCAGTGGCTGACTTGCCGGTCAACTGCGCCGCGAACTCACGAGCATATTCGCGATCGTTAAAGCTGGCGCTCGTACAAATAACCTGCAACCTGTCAGGCGGGATTCCAAGACGAGCCCGTAGCCGTCGGATCAGAAGACCGACCTCAGCTCCGGCCGCCCCGCGGTATAAGTGAGCTTCATCCACGACCAGTAGGAATCGTGATTCCGGATACGCACTGAGCCACGCCCGCGTCGCGTCAAAGACTGGTCGCTCCAGCGGCCGCATAAGCATGTACTCCAACATCGAGTAGTTGGTGATCAAAATGTCGGGGGGTTGGTCAAGGACCTCGTGGCGTGTGAGGAGCTCCGGGTCGCCGGGCAGCGTCACCGCGCGAACGAAGTCGCCTTGCTGGTTCTGCCACCGGCTGCCGCTATGACCGAACCAGTTCCGCAGATCTGGCTTCGCCGGCCATTTGCCCCGCTTTCGAAGATTTTCAACCAGACGTTGCGCCTTCTCCTGTTCATCTCCGGTGCCTGAGACTGCGCGCTCTAGCAAGCGAACGTAGAAGTCTCCAATTGCCTTTAGCCTCTGTTGATCCCTCTTAGTAGTTCTCACGCCCGGGTACAGGGTTCGGCTCGTGTACCGAGCGAAGCGCGCCGGGCGCCGAGCCCATTCGATGAACTTCTGGGCGACGCGATCGTTGCCTAGCATCAGCCGCAAGCGACCCAACTGATCGTTCACTAGCGCGTTCATTGGATAAAGCAGGATCGCCCGCACCGCTGGCGATGCGAATGACTCAGGGTAATCACGAGCCTCGATCGCCAATTTGCCAAGCAGAGGTAGCAGAAACGCTTCAGTCTTTCCGGATCCGGTTCCTGTCGTGATGACGAGACTTCGGCTGCGACTGAGCACCTGCTGCAGTGCACGCGCCTGATGCTCAAACGGTGGGTCGTAGATCAAGGCGGAGCCAGTCGGATTACCCCTTGCCATGAAATCGAAGAGTTCCGTTGCCGCCTGAGGAAGGCCAAGCTCCGAGAACTTTTCAGTGACCTCATACCTAGGTGTGCTCTCGATGTACGGAGCCTGGTGGATTACTCCTTCCTCAGCTAGAAGCGCAGCTCGCTGCTGAACGAGCCGAGGATTTCCAATGTGATACGTCGCCTCGATGTACTCCCGGAGTGATTCACGTATCTCCCGGATTGTTTGCGCGATGGTTGGCGAGTTCGTCGCCGCCGACTTGTCGCTCAATTTGCACCCTCTTCCATCCACAACATCCGTCGCGCGAACTCAACCTCTTCGCGTGCCTCGAGAGCGGGCATACCGTACGCAACAAGGGCCCCCGGGGATGTGACTGGGACACCAATCGAATCCATCCGCCTTTGCAGCCACCTCGGCGGTGGTGCGAAGAGCTGAACCACACCGCGGTTCCTATCGCCCGACCACGTCATGCTTATCCGCTGGGGGCGTCCTGATAAGGCGTCGATTGCCGCTTGCAATCGCCAGGCTTCATCACACCCGCGACCAAGCTCAGGAGCAATAGGGAGATCGATGAGCCGGATTGGCATCCCGTCAATCAGCTCGACGTAGCACCAGATGTCTGATCCGAAACCTTGCGGCCGCTGGGCGACGAAGCGACCGTTGTCCGCGCTGCGCGGTTGGCGCCATCGTCCTTTGTAGTAGGTGACGCGAGTCGACGGATCAAGAATCATGAGTCCTTCTACGCGTCCAGAGGTGGGCGCAGCGGAAAGACGAGAGGTGTAAGGTGTCATCGCATCGATCGGCGATGCTTCTCGAGGGCATCGAAGCCACCGATCTGCCGGGAGATCGGTTAGCCCATCGTCGATCAAAGTCTGAGCTAGATCAGTACCCGGTCCAGGTTTGATCGTCCTGATGTGACGCTCATATTCGATGAGATCCAGAAGGTCGGCACCCACGAGGGGCATCCCCTCTGGCCTGACCCCAAGCAAGAGCAGTACTCCACTCTCGCGCCTGACAAAAGCTGGTGGCGCGACATAGAGCGCCATGCTGCTAGCGACCGCATCACCTAAGAGGGGGCACTCAACTAGATCTCCATAATTCGTTAGCGTCAGAATCATCGCCTCCAACTGGTCTCTCAGCCCATTTTCACCAATGAGCGGCATCAGAGAATGAGCGACGGATCGGGCCAGGCGACCTGGGGTTATGGGGCACAAAAAGGACGCTGCTCGCCGGATTACCGCCGCGATGGCCTCAGGTGAGGCGAGGTCGACTGCCTGATCGCCAAGGTCGAGAGCTTCGAGACATCTTGCGGCAGCAGTTGCGCGATCCAGGTCCTCTATTGCCAAGACCAGCCCTCGTATACACGTTTCCCCCCCGAGTCGGGTGATGCAGCGTGAAGGCTGAGTACAAAGTACCGGGCAGCACAGAACATGATTGGCCACCGAATTGCAGCCTCGACCGCAGATCTAGGCCGAACGCCGGACCATGCCAGCGCCTGGTCAGGGCTACTGGCCAGGCGTAACAGAAAATGAGCCATCCAGTTAAAGCCCCCGGGAAGCGGCACGTTTGGGGCCACCATCCGAATCACGCGCTCCAGCGTGCCAACACGCTCGAGTTCATTTGCGGCCACAAGCGCGGTGGCATTACGCCTAACCTCTGCGCCAACGAGGCTCTTTTGATACTCGTTCTGCCCAAGGGATCGTCCCAATGCGCCAAGCGCCGCCTGATCGCCTCGTTCGAGCCGATCTTCAACATCTGCCCACGCTGATCCAGCAATCGTCTTGGCGATCGCGATAGTCAACGCGCGCATTACTCTGTTGCGCGGAATTCTGGCAAATGGTGTGCCAGGGAATTGTGCAGAGGCCCAGAGTTCGGCATTTGCCATGAGTCCGAGAACGCTGTCTACCGAACGGTACCGGGTCATGATCTGTGGTTGGACGTCCAGCCGCCTCAGATCGGCTAAATCCCTAACCGCTGGCGGAAGTATTACAGCGGTTTGGAAGTTCGGGATACGGGCGACGAACATGCCACCCGATGGCGATCGATACTTGCCCGACGAGGTCACGTCCATGGATCTCCCTTGACCCGGTTGGTTGAACAAGAAGTGCTGAATCGCAAAGGCCACCGATCCCGAATTGTCATGCAGCCGAACGTAAGGCCCCTCGTGATCCTCGGCAACTCCCCATCTAAGGGGCGCGAGCTCCCTCTCGCAGCGCATGAATTTGTAGCCAAGTTCCGGATTGCTTACCGCAATTAGGCACGACATCGCGTAGTCGTACTGGCGGTAGACCTCCTTGGCCCGCCGAACCTTCGCATCGAACTCAGAGAGAAACTGAGGCGACTCAACCGGCAGTCGGAGACCGGGGAACGACCGAGACACAAGATTGGCTCCGCGTTCACGTTCAAGCGTCACTCGCACATCGACGGGGAGTCCAGTCGGACCGAGAATGCTTATCGCTGCATCGCCCTCCCATAGTTCGGTCAGGGTAGGCAAGGCAGGACTGGAGGCGATTACCAACGGCTCGCGATAAGTGCCGACCGAGCTCCTGATGCGTGGTTCCCTGACCACCACGTTCAGCGTGCCTTCTATTGCTTTGGACTGGGCACCACGTGGCACAAGGTAGACCTGAAGCACGTGTGTACCGATGTCTAGACCGCCGAGGCTGATGAACATCCTGTCACCCAGCGGCGGCATCGGCCACCGCACTCGCCACATAGGCTCCTCATCCAGCAAAAGCGCACAGCTTTCAATCTCTCTCGTCGAGGAAATGGTGAGCAATGGAACGTCGCCCATTACCCATTCCACATGGCCCTCGCCGTCCCAACCCGCCGGCACCAGACCCGTAGGTTGAATCTCTATATCCGATAAGACTGTCAGTTGGAGCGTCCTGAGTACGGCTTCTTCGTTAGCACCGATTTTGGCGGGAGTTTGCAGTTCGAAGGCGAATACACCCGGACAACCTATCGGTACTGGCTTGATCCACTCAGCGAATGGCGCACCAAACTCCCTTGTAGCCAGAATGTATCGCCGGTCAGCGTGAACAGCCTTACTCAGTACTTCGTCTGCGGATTGCTCGTCGTTCTGTAGGAAGAGCCAAACCGGTCCGCTTGAGATTGCACACTCATCTGCCAGGATCGCATCCACTCGGCTGTCTGGAGTTTCAAGCTGTAGCAATTGGCTGTCTGGATCTGGCCACTCGTCCAGTCGAACAACCTGGCCCGGATAGAGAATTCGTCCGGGCGCCAGCGGAGGTCCATTCACTCCAGCGACGCGGCAGCGAGACGAGGCTAACTTGCGATACAAGTCGGGCGACGCTTCTGTCAAGGACGAAAGGTCTGGTACTTCCAGAAACGCCGACCAGGGAGCGCCATCCTTACGACGCAGCGAGAAAGTTGCGATCTGTGGCCCATGGAGACGGTCCTCAACGCTGCGTGGCCCCATTCCGATCCGGTGACGAACTCCCGCCGCACCCTTGATCTTCGCTCGGATCGCGCTTCTTCTTGCATCCTGCAACCATCGACGGGCTTGGCGTTCAACGGATAAATCGGCCACGATTCGCCTGAGCGCTGAATCGAGTAATAGCGGTGTCGAGCTGTCTGGTCCTTGTACCAGCGCCGCTGCCACCTGACCGAGGAGATCGTGGTTCTGAGCAAAGTTCTCAAAACGGGTGGAACTTCCAATCGCACGGGCCGCGAGTTTTGCACCCAGAACGTCTGGTTGAGCTAGGAGCTCCGGGAGTATCTGACGAGTCTCATATAGTAGGCGAGCGAGTTGGAACTGCAAGTCCGTCGGCAGAATGGCGTGGGTGATCGGCCAACAAATGATTGAAAACTGTCTGGCCCACGGGCCGGAAGGCTGCGCTCCATTGAATTGCTTGGCAAACTGCTGGAATTGATCCCGTACATCTTGACGGTCACCGCGTTCAATCCATTCAGGGGTCTCGGCCTCGAACGTCTGCCAATATTCATGGCCCGTGTAGCGGTAGCCAACCTCTGACGCATAAACCACTAATGGGAGCCACCACTTACTGGAGAGCTGTCCGCTTCTAGTCGCAGAGTGTACGGCAGCCTTGAGCTCACCTACCTCTTGATCCATGAGTCCATGTTCCAAGGCGAAGACAGGACGGCCGCCCGTTTGGACATCCCGAGTCTGTCGCAAGAGTTGGAAGTGTCGTGCGAGTCGCTCGTGGAGAGCTTCGAGGGTTGTCATGATGCGGTCAGTTGATTAGGGATCGGTTGCCGCTATGTCGCATTTTTGCTACTCCGGGGACGCATGCATGGCTGGACTATGCTTCGATTGGTTGCTCGGACGCATAGCTTCGCTCGACGCCGCGCCAATCAAGCGGCCCGAGGATCTCATCTCTGGACCACTCGGCATAGGACGCATCCCGGGCCGCTCTCGGAACAATCCACCGTTCTCGCGCCAGCCGGCTGATATCGCTGGCCGCGAGCAATGAATGGTATTTGGGTCGCCGCGAAACCCCTCGAAGAATGTCCCGACTGTTGTCCGCCATCCAACAAATGAAAACTTCGCGATTCACTCCGTGGCGCAGCAAATCAGCGCGGAACCCGAGCATGTCCAGCGCAGCTCTGATCGTCCGGAGTCGCCAATTCGGGCCGTCGCCAAACTCGTAGCCGCGAGGGTAAGTGTGGCCGTGCAGTGCTAAATAGCGGCGCATGTCTTCAAACAGGTCTCGGGGAACGTGAAAATGACCCCATCCCCCAGTAAAACCTATCGGTTCGAAATACTTTGTCCCTGCGAGAGTGAGCCGGTTGTAGACAGACGACCGACCGAGTGCCGAACTCGTAGTCACAGCGACGAGCGATGGGTGCTTAGTCTTCTTCGAAATCAGTCCCACCGAGTTTCTGTATCGGGCGCGGAAGGCGTTTACGATCTCTTGAGATCGAACCAGCGAAGCGACTAGCTTGCCGCCAAGAAGTTTGTTGTAGGGAGGAATCGCTCCAAGGATGAAGGCATCCATAAGGTGGATAAGCCTGTCCTCCCTATCAGAGCTTGACCATTGGATATGGCCGTCCCGCGCGCCTTGGTTGAAGGGGGGATCACCGAGAGCTATTAGTCCCATCAGCTTCTCGTTTTGCTTGTCCCAGACAAGGAACCGCAGGCGGCGGCCATAGCCCCTCGAGACAGGAACGCTCCAAAGGAGACTTGCCATACGAAAAAGGTCTGATTGCATCGTGTCGGGTTTGACGAGTTCGATGTATGCCTCCATCGCCGTCGGACTAATGTCAGTACCGTCGGCGAAACTTGGCAATAGGCCAGAAGCGCACCTTCGGAGAAATAACTCGTTTTCACGGAGACGCTCGAGGCGCTGCAACCGATGCAAGGACCGGACGGACGCCTTGCTGTCCGCAGGCCTCTGCAGGTTCCCATCTGCGTCCGTCTGAAATCCGAGGCGCAACAGATGTCGGCGTAGCCGAGCGCGAATTCGACGCGCCAAAGTTTCGTTGGGGCTAAGGACTCGGGCTCGGTTTCTGACCGCAACATTGCCCAACTGCCGCAGGTCCGCGATCAGCCCGCCTCCGTGCCTGGACGAACCGTCACCGACCAAGTCGTCGCTGAGGATAGCCGTTGGCCAATGCAAATACATAGCCTGTTGGGTCTTCGTGTTCGATGAGTCGTTGTAATAACCTTCGATCCGGTCAACGTTTCGCGACGAGCCGCCGGCTCGCCCGCGGCGAGCCTTATCTTGTTACGCCGAAGGCGTCGTCTGTACCCCTCCTGAGGCATCGTTTGTACTCCCTGTTCGACTCGACCAATGAACGTCGACTGAGCGTCGTCTGAAGAATGGAGGATGCCTTTCGGCACCCTCCATTTGCTTCCCCTACGACGATCCGTCGATTGTGACCAGTTGCAGGGTCTGGCCATCCCAGAACAGCTGCGCGTCGTAAGTCGGATTGAGGCTATTGCCGCTTCTGGCGCTGCCAAACCAGGTGTAGGAGACCGACATCGCCAACGATCCCCGGACGGCGATCAGCCCGGACTTTCCGTCATATGTCACGACCGCGCCAGCCGTCGGATCGCCCTTCAACCTCCAGCGGACGTTTTTGATGATCACGTCGGGCGCCTGTTGGGGGCAGTTGGCGACGTTCTCCGCCGGGATGGACGCGCAGGCCACCAAGGCCTTGGCCACGATGCTCTCAGCCAGCTCATCGGTGGCGCCGGCAGGGCGCTCCAGGGCGGCGACGGTCGTAAACGATTTGATACTCGAGACAGTGAAATCATTTCCGCCAACCACGAGCGTGGCCTGGTAGCCACCGCCCGAGGGAAGGCGGTTGGTTCCGCTGATCCCGCTTTCGGGATACGCGAACTGCATCTGGAAGTGGCCGACGGCATAGAGGGACTGGCCATCGGAATCGACCGCAAGGTCGGCAGTCGGGTCACCGATCAAGCTCCACAGTCCGGAGTAGGGCACATAGGTCCCTGTGGTCTGTGGGCACAGCGAGTGATCGGGATTGGAGGATGACTGCCGGACGCAAGTACTCCTGAAGAACTCGGTGACCGCTGCCTTAGCTTTAGCCATGCCGGCATCAGTCAGGACCGGCTTGTAGCCGACCGATTGGTCGCCCGACGTCATGCCACCGACGGCCACGGTTTGACTCGCCAGCAACGCCGTCGAGCTGAAGACAACGGTGTGCGACATGGGCAGCACGGCGACAGTCGACTTGCCGGCGGGCAGGGCTACTGCCTGGCCGTCGATTTCCACTCCCGCGACGCCTTTCGGCAAGTGGAAGCTCAAAACCAACGGCTTGAGCACAACCTTCCAGATTGGGTAAAGCCCATATCGGCGATCACCCGAGCGCTCGACGAGCAGTTGAATCTGGTTGGTGCCTTTCGAAGTGCCCAGCATCGCCGTTACCTGGGCATGGGTCGAATCGATGCTCATGGCCCCGCTGACGTCGAAGCTTTTGATATCTGGTCTAGCCGTGATCAGAGCGCGGCTCATCGCGGTTTGATTGGTCAGGCTCGCGGTTACCGAGTCGCCCGGCGCCGTGACTTGGGAATTGATCCAAGCCGTGGCCCAATCGCCAGATTCGAGAGCTCCCAGGTACTGACGAACCGCACCCTCTGGGCTGTACTGGCGACTGACGATGTTGTTTGCGACGAAGGCCGCGATCACGATCACTATGACCAAGCCACTCATGAATTGGTAGCGGCGATTTTGCCAAGGCCGGGGCGCCCGAGCGATGACGGCGGTTTCGGTCAGCGATTCGACTTTCGAATCAGGAGCAACCACCTGCGAGCCATTCTTAGCCGCGACTTTCTGACGCTCGAGTTTTGTGCTCATCTCTACTCCTGCTTGAGGGCGAATTGGCGGCGCACTTCGCCGGCGCGCGCTGTTTGTCCTGTCTTGAGGTAGGCGACGACGAGCAGACGTGCCAGGTCCTGGCGCTCAGGCATGGCATCAAGGCCAGCACGCAGGTGCCCGATCGCCGCCTCCGGCCGGCCGATGGCGTCCTGGTATTCGGCCAAAGCGCTGATCAGCTCGACCCGCTGATCCGCGATGAGGTTGCGAGCGCGGGCGACCACGTCGGACGCGGTCCCGCGGCCTTGGTTGACCTTCTGTTCGAGCTCCTCGAAACCGGATACGAACTCTTGATCGGAGTCTTCGAGTGTGTGGCGAATCTCGTCCGCCTCCTCGGCGCTGATCAGCGAAGCGCGCTTACGGACCGCGGCGCTGAGGGCAGCCAGCCGACCCGCGTCGGAATCCGCTTTGTCGAGCGCAAACCACACATGGCTGCGATTGGCCAGGACCAGTGATCCGACGTCAGGGTTGGTATCTCGCTGCATGTCATAGAGCTGCTTGCGCAACCGTTCGCGCTGGTTGGAATCGGGCAGTCCCGGCGAGAGCTCTTCGGCGACTGCGCTCCGCAGAGCCTGTGGTTCACCGGCCACTGATCGGGCCAGGAGGTATTTGAAGAGGAAGGCGAGGACCGGCTTGTCCTCCAGACTGCTGGCGAGGTCCAGCTCGCCGCAAAGCAGTTGCAGCCGCCCCATGGACCGAATCTCCAGCCGAGCGGACGACTCAGCCGGATCAATCGGCTTCTCGTTGATCGGGGCATGACCGTGATTTGTCGAAACCTCAAGAAAACTTGAGGAATTGCCATTCAATGCCGTCGCTCCTGCCGGCGTCGCCCGTGTCGTAGGGGGCGGGACCGCCCCGACCGCGGCCACAGCTAACCCGAGAGCGAACTCAACCCAGCCTGAATTAGTGCCGGCCAGCGCAACAGCCAATCCGGCGCCGGCCACCAGGACCCAGAGAAAGATGGTGATGCCGCGAGCCTGGATGAAGAAATAGCCGACGCCCGCCAGCAGAAGGTACGCCCAGCCAATCGGGTCGCCCGGCGGAGTGAGGACCGCGGTGACCCCAAAGGCAGTAGCCGCGAGGTAGCCGCACAGGAGCACAATCCCGCGCGGATCGCGTGGCAGGCCGACTTTCTCGAGCACCTGAAATGACCCTTCCTGAAGCGCGAGCCCTGCCTCCCGGGGGCTCAAGACGCTCCTGGCCATACGTTTAGCTGCTTCTCCGCTTCTTGTAAATCCTGAAAGTCCATGGTTGCGGGTACTGGTTTTCCTCGCCAGCACGGCTCCAGCCGTCACCACCGATCGAGCTCCGAGCCAACGATTAATGGCTCCTGGTGCGCCTGGCGAGCCCGTTCACGCGCCAGCCATCGACGGACTCCCTGGTTGGCTCGGGAGATGAGGCGACGCCGGAGCAATGCTGGCTGCCCAGGGAGCGGCACCGTAGTGGCCGCGGCAAGGAGCTCGAG
>Ga0137376_10000628_pt1 | contig 17102 bp, 20 predicted proteins | sample SagtaG_23_FD_104814 | JGI IMG/M metagenome (GOLD analysis project Ga0137376, IMG submission 104814) | Vadose zone soil microbial communities from Sagehorn Ranch, Mendocino, California, USA - Sage2_L_20_16 metaG | ecosystem: Environmental > Terrestrial > Soil > Vadose zone | place: USA...
GTCTTTGACGCGATTCTCCACTAAAACACGATATATTCTCGTCTCAGCAAAGCAGATCAGGATCCATACACACCTGGCCATCGGATTTTCTCCAAAAAATGACTGTGCCTTTATCGTCTGCGCTTACGAGCAGTTGTTCTGAGGCGAATCGAACACAGGTTATTAGACCTTCATGACCCGGTAGTGTTTCTTGGGCGTTGGTATCCGCTTCTTTCTACCCACCGAGTGCTTCAAGTTGATCAGGGAGTAAAGAATCAGGTAAAGAAAGACATACTTCGATATGCCATAAGACGACAAGTTTCGACGAGCCGAACGCGACGACCGAGTGCGGAGACACATCGGCCGTCTGTGAGAACCTGTTGGCAGCGGCAGCGACGTATAGGGTCGATATAGTCATGAGTGTTGGTAGATAAGATAAAGGATCAAGGTTGGTCACAACGTTCATGTCAATCCTCGGCATTGGCGTCGACGTCGTCCACGTACCCCGCGTCCTCGCCCTCATGAACCGCAGAGGGTCGCAAAAATTCGCGTTGCGGATCCTCAGCTCGCAGGAGATCACTGATTGGAATGGTTTACCACCTAGCATGACTCCGTTTGCACGCGCCCGGTTCCTCGCTGTGCGGTATGTTCCCTCAAAGTGGTTCTACCGGCTCGTATTCACATCTTAAAAGGTGGTCTATCAAGGAGGCTGCCTATAAGGCCGTATTCCCTACATTACGGCCCACCTGGAAGGAGCTAACGTATCGCAGCAGTTCAAAATGTTCCAAACCACAGCTCTTATACTACGCTCGAGATGTTCACCCAGTTGGAAAATTTCATGTCTCCGCCAGCCATGATGGGGACTACGTTTTTACGTCAGTCTTGGTTGAGACAGCCTAACCGACATCTAATAATGTCTACTCCGACCCAACTGGTTGTCGGGGCCACCAACTAGGCCACCGTGGAGACACCGCCATTGTCTTTCCATTATCATCAATTTGTAATTGCAAGCTCCCTTGCAAAACGGCCTCGACTTGTTCCAACCTTAGTAACGCCAGACCAACTCCTTGTACCGATGTCAAAAGCTTCCCCGAGCCACGGGGTCGTGGACTGCTCCTACTCTCCTCCCTTTGCAGTACTACGGGACGAATGTCTAGGCCAGAGGGATACAGAGGAGAGGATGCATTTGGTACCACATTTTCAGGGGATCTGCAGGACATCATCAGGAATATGTTGCCTTCAATACAAAGTGACTACCAACGTTATTTGGGTGTCATGAATGACAACGGGGAAGATTCTCTTCCTAACCATACCAGTGTGATATGTCCGTACCGTCAGCTCTTGGCCGACGTAACATCCCTTCCTGAAATCCACTGCTACGGATCAATACAAACTTCTGCATGATACGCCCACTTACAGCCACCCATGATGTCTAAATTAGATTCCATTGGAAAGGCATGCATTGGTGGTATGTCGATCGGACCTTCGGGGACCCCAAGCAAGACACGATGGAGAGTATAGTCATCCGGCGCTTTTATATCATGTGTAGAGGCTCTTTGTGCTGATATATCGCGTCAGTACGACGTTGATCATGCCAAAACGAAACACGAACGTCTGTCCCCGTTTTTCACCAGAAACCTACTTCCCAAGCCTATAGCTCTTCTATCGAAAAGTGTACGATCTTCCGACCCCCAAGACCACTGTCCGTCGGCATTATTCCATATTGGTTCAACCGTGCCGCTTGGGGCCCACTGCCATTCTCGTGCCAAACTATCCAGAGGGCAATCCAGAGGGGATCCCCAGCTTGCCCATACATCATACTGTTCCGTAACTTCACGAATCTTGACCTTGGAGCGTAAGACGTATTTCTTCAGCATTGGAAGTAGAGCTGGTGCATCTGAAGGCCGGGAATCATACTCAACGAGAAAGCCTTGTTGACCAGCCTCGTCTGTGTTTGTGTATAAGAAGATATCGTATAGAACTCTGCCCTATAGATGGCGCTCAGTCTCGGCGAGCGGAGACAAATGGAGTACGTGCTTGAGCGTGGAGAATGGCAGAGAATGCGGGTCGCTTTGGGCTGTTTCTTACAGCGGATGCTAAAATTCCATTGAGAAATTCGGCTGCCTGTGAGCCCGAGACGGAGAGCAGCGCTCTGTTCGCGAGGCGTGCGATGGACGGCGAGCGGAGCATCGGAACACGACGTCACGTGACTCTTCGCACATGTCTTCATCCTGCCAGAACCTGCTCGCGGCACTCAAGGACTGTATCCTCCGCTCAGATTGTGTCCTCAAGGACAATCGCCTTCCATCGGACTGCCTCAAAAACCACATCTCGGACCTCCCAGAAGAGTGTCAGTCCCTGAGAAAGGCGACGTTTGAGTGCAAGCGAGGCATGGTGCGTACTGCGTAATTTGAAACGTTTCATAACCTTAACGTCTTTACAGTTGGATATGAGAAAGCGTTTTCGAGGGAATATCGTCGGGGTTAATTTTCAGCACCCAACTTCCGAAACTGGGAATTGATTAGAGAAAACTGACAAATGGCGATCGTCGGTATTAATCGATAATCACAGCTTAGATGCTGCTAATTTCGACCCTGTAGACACTTTGTTTATATATTACCTTCCCACCCATTTCTGAGCAGAACCATTCTCTCACATGTCCGACAATAAGAAAACGTTCACGCTTTACACTGCTTCAACTCCCAATGGTTACGGCCCTTCGATCTTACTGGAGGAGTTGAAACTTCTATACCCTTCCATCACCTACGAGTGAGATTGGCAAAGAATATCTATGACGATGTGCTGATTCTTGATGATTAGACCAATCAATATTGATCTGTCCAAGAAGATACAAAAGGTGCGTTGATTCATGGTTTTTTCAACGTCCTTGCGAATCTTGCCACAGGAGCCATGGTTCCTCGAGCTCAATCCCAACGGACGCATTCCCGTTGTTGTCGACCATCAGCGCGACGATCATGTCGTCTTTGAGACCTCGGCCATCATGTTGTACATTGCGCAACACTACGACACGGATTTCCACTTTTGGTTTGATCCCGCAAAAGACGCCAATTCCTATAGCGACATGTTGCAATGGATCTTTTTCACAGTATGTGCTTCATCGGTTGGTCACCATTGATGTCAACATTCTCTCCCTCGCAGCACGGAGCCGTTGGCCCTGTGACTGTACAGCGTGAGTGACGATTTTTTTGCTATCATCCTCTTGATGTTAATCGAACGAGAATCTAGTTGCACACTTCATTCTTTATGCTCCTGAAGATATTCCCTACGCCAAGAAGAGTAAGTGATGCCGTGAGATCTTGAACATGCTTTCATCAGTAAGCTTAGGATATTCGAATGAGACAAAGAGGTTGTACGGTGTGCTTAATGGGTATCTGAAGGACCGGGAATACCTTGCAGGTCCAGGCAAGGGCAAGTATTCCCTTGCGGATATCAAAACTGTCCCATGGATTGAGGTGCACTACAAAGTTGAGATTGAGAACCTGGAGGATTTTCCGCACCTTGAAGCATACTTGGAACGGTGCAAGGCTAGGGAGGGCACACAAGCTGGCTTCAAGGTACCTGAGGTACTCAGACTCCCATAACGACGTAGTTATGTTGCGTGAAACTTACTAAAATTGCCTCCATCCGACATGCATTATTACTCGTTGTCCACGCATGATTGAACTGAGCACGCATTGTTCACGCACTGCCAGCTTCTTTGCTATCATCATATGTGGATGATGTCGTTGTATTACATATATTTATAATAATATCATATATGCTGCATTCTTGGCTACTAGTACACTGCATTTCATACAATTCTCTACATGATGGTTGAGGCTCAACTACATATACAAAAGCTTGGCATTCAGAATTCCTCACAATTGATTAAAATGACTGGATATCATCCCTTCCGGTCTGTATCCTGCCATCAACTTAAGTGGACTCCAATATTTCCCTGAAGAAAACTGTAGTTGGATGCTGGGATCCCATCCTAACCTCCATTAACTGGACAGCTTGATAAAGTAAATCATTACCCTCATTCAACCTCCCCTGGCCACTGTATCTACATACATCCTAGATTAGCCATGCTGGTAAGAGTGTCTGGATGCTGTGATCCAAGCCTTTCTTTTCTTGCCTTCATGACTTCTACCTCCAACTTCTCTGCTTCATCCCACCTCCCCTGGTTCCAGTATGTGGATGCTAGACTAGCCATGCTGGTAAGAGTGTCTGGGTGCTGTGATCCAAGCCTTTCTTTGCTTGCCTCCATGGCTTCTACCTGGAGCTTCTCTGCCTCATCCCACCTCCCCTGGTTCCAATATGTGGATGCTAGATTAGCCATGCTATGTAGTAAGAGTGTCTGGGTGCTGTGATCCAAGCTTTTCTTTGCTTGCCTCCATGACTTCTACCTCCAACTGCTCTGCTTCATCCCATCTCCCCTGGTTCCAGTATGTGGATGCTAGATTAGCCATGCCAGTGAGAGTGTCTGGGTGCTGTGATCCAAGCTTTTCTTTCCTTGCCTCCATGACTTCTACATCCAACTTCTCTGCTTCATCCCACCTCCCCTGGTTCCAGTATGTAGATGCTAGACTAGCCATGCTGGTAAGAGTGCCTGGGTGCTGTGATCCAAGCCTTTCTTTGCTTGTGTCCATGACTTCTACCTCCAGCTTCTCTGCCTCATCCCACCTCCCCTGGTCCCTGTATGTGGATGCCAGATTAGCCATGCTAGTAAGAGTATCTGGGTGCTGTGATCCAAGCCCTTCTTTGCTTGCTTCCATGACTTCTAGCTGCAGCTTCTCTGCCTCATCCAATCTTCCCTGGTTCCAGTATGTGGATGCTCAACTAGCTATGCTGGTAAGAGTGTCTGGGTGCTGTGATCCCAGCTTTTCTTTCCTTGCCTTCATGACTTCTACATCCAACTTCTCTGCCTCATCCCACCTCCCCTGTTTCCTGAATGTGGATGCTAGATTAGCCATGCTGGTAAGAGTGTCTGGGTGCTGTGATCCAAGCTTTTCTTTCCTTGCCTCCATGACTTCTAAATCCAACTTCTCTGCTTCATCCCACCTCCCCTGGTCCCTGTATGTGGATGCTAGATCAGCCATGCTGGTAAGAGTGCCTGGGTGCTGTGATCCAAGCCTTTCTTTCCTTGCCTCTGTGACTTCTACCTGAAGCTTCTCTGCCTCATCCCACCTCCCCTGGTTCCAGTATGTGGATGCTAGACTAGCCATGCTGGCAAGAGTGTCTGGGTGCTGTGATCCAAGCTTTTCTTTGCTTGCTTCCATGACTTCTACATCCAAACTTTCCAGCATCCACATCCTTAGCTTTTCTACTTCATTCCAGCTCCCAATGTGATGGAATACAAGTGAAAATTGATTACATTCATCATCACAGTAGAAGTTATGTAGATTTAGCTGTGCTGCCTGATTATTGATTGTTCTTATGTGTGGTCCAAGTAACCCACAATATTCATAATTGTCAATCTTATTGTCCAACTGCACAGAACAAGCTAGAAATGCCTTTGTCATAAGAACCTGCCCATCAATTTCCATCTTTGGAACTCTATTCCTGCTCCATGCATGCACTAGAGGGTGGACTGAATACAGTTTTCCACTGCTCTTAATGAGGGAAAATGACAGCAGCACTTGAGTTCCTAATTGAAATTGCATTTTATTCCATTCCCCATTTTCTTCCAAGAACAAGACCTTAGTAGGATTTAACATTGTTATTGAAAGTGGGAGACCAGCTTCCTTTTCTTCATCAATGTTTCTCTCCTTGTAGTTCTCTGCAGCATTTTTGAACAACTCTTCTGGTATATTCTCATGATGCAAAAAAGCAATTATTTGATATAGAGTAATAGCACTCTCAGCTGCAATAGCTTCGGGATCTCTCTTTTGTGCAGCTCTTGCTTCAATTTCTTTCATTGAGATTTCCCAAGTTCCATAGGTGCAGGATCCATAATCAGATGCTCCTTTGAACAAAGGATTAGACATTAATTCATCATGATTCTTGGCATATAATTCCAGGTAATCATCAAGGGGGCATTTACATGTTAGCATGTATGCCCCAGCTTGGTCAATTGCAAGTGGAATCCCTCCCAGCTTTGAAATAAGTTGTTTGCCCATAATTTGGATATTCTCTGATGTATGATTTAGCCTGGCTGATTTTGATAGCAGAGATAGTGCCTCTTCTTCTTTCATTTCAAGAACCTCCATTGAATCCTCTGTGATTCTCATCAGTTCCAAATTCCTGCTTGTTATCAAGATATTTCCTCCATTTCCAGGAGGGAGGAACTTTTCTATCATTTGGTATCCACTATCTGCATTATCATATATCATCAACCAATTGAACTCTTTTGAAATCCACTTGAGAGCAGATCCAGCTGAAGAGGCAGCTTCAGCAGTGCCACTATTTGCCTGAGCAATCTGCTTGAGTCTGAGATCAATAGTACTCTCTGAAGAAGAATCAATCCAAAATATGTCAGAAAATCTATGTAAGATACTCAATCATTTTATGTAGCTACAGCAAAGTGTCTAGTAGCACTCACAGTGTTTCATGTTCTTCAATGAATTTGAGGCAAATTTGAGTCTTGCCAATGCCTCCCAAGCCATGCAAAAGAAATGACTTCCTTTGTCCTGTGGCACTGAAGCCAAAATAATCCTTTAGCCTCTCCAAGTATGTACCACAACCTGTAAACATGGTACTAGAATGCCTCAGAGGAGGCAAGGGTGGTAGCACATCAGGAGAAACAGCTGAGTGATGGATTGTTTGCTGATCATGATCATTGATATGGTCACACTAGCCCAAAGTTACATACATACAGCATAGTAATTCCCATGGACTCCAAAGAACTGGCCACCTGTGACAACAACATTCTGAGCTCCGGTGAAGAAATTGCCACCTGAGCTGGCCACAATCGGAAAGGTGGATTGGTCGCCCCCTATAATGTGGTTTTGGTTACTCATGGTTCTGTGGGAACGTGATTGTCAAAGACAAAGGGTGATCGTAACGCACGTCACGCAAAAACCGGCCACTTCCACTGATGGCTACTTCCTTCACTCGAGTCCACATCCACATTTCCTTTCCGTAGGAAACCGACAGACCTAACAGCGGAGAGTTCAATGCCAAGATTTGGCATCCTCGACAGACATTATTTACACAAACGTCTATATCATGTAGCACAAATAGAATCAAACACAGCTTCTTCATGATACGCTCCGTTCCACGGATCCGTGGCCCACATTCTACTCTCCATGTCAGGCGTCGAGCGGCGCATAACCAGCAGCCAATTTCAGATCCATCTAGTCCTACTACGGCCATATCTCTGGCACGTTCAGCGAATGGCAACCCGCAGACCTTGTCCGAAAGACCTCCGACGCACAACGACGCGACGCTCGCAGATGAGCAGAACGAATCTCTCGTCAGATCAAGCGTGCCTTCTACTATAAATAGCGATCCGCGGGCGTCTACAAGGCCACCATTTCACACTCATGCCTTCTTTGCCGCGCTCGAAAAGACGTTCCCAACTCCAACAGCAAGAAGCCTCATGCGGGCCACGAGGGCTTTGCTCATAGACCGTATTGGTAAAGTGCGTAGAGAGGGTTTGACCACCAAGGATCTCGAGAATGTTGGTTTGGACGCCTGTTGGTCATATCTGCAACCTTCTGATAATGTTAATAGCAAGCCTATTTATTCCGTGCCGCGTTATCCGAGCTGCGAGGCGAAATAACGACGAGTATAAAGAACAATTCTTCTAATCTATCTACCGCAACAAATACAATACGGAGAGACGTGGAGAGGCTGAATGTCAAAATGAAAGAGGACATAGACACAATGAAACACGAGTCCGTATTCTCGTCAGATAGCTCGGATTTGTGTTTAATGGAATCTTCAGGGTGCAGATGGAGCTCGATAGTAGAAAGAGCGAAGCAAAGTCCGAGCTGAAGAGCAAAGACATCACAGTAGAGGTTGGTGTCAGTATTCCAGACATGATTTTGCCTTGAACTATCTTCGTAGGAGTTGCTTAACAAATCCGTTGTTACCATCAGCGACTTGCGAACGGATGTCGAGGAGGTTAAATGGGAGAATATGCGAAGAACTGTCGGTGAGTTTCATATATCTATCCAGGTTTAACGTTCCATCGACCAGATCGCAGTAACCTTATTCGCCTTCATAATGTTGATCGTGGTCAGCTTGGAAATCCGTCCCAAGTCAGCGCCAGCTCCACCAGCTCGTCCACCGCCACCACCGCCAGAAGCCGAACAAACGATGCAGGAAACGTACAGATAGGGACTTTTGGGTATCGATAACTGTATATCAGAAACTAACATACATGTAGCCATTATTGTATACCATGCAAGCGCATCCGATGACAGTTGATATTCGTACATACATGCTCAATAATACCACCCTCTAGACAAAACAAAAAAAAGGTCATGATCCTTCGACTTTTAGGTTTTCCATCTTCCCTGCAAGTCCGTCCTGGTCATCAGATTTCTTCTGTTCATCTGATGTGGTCGCAGGCTGCTCGCTCTTCTTGGCGTCTTGGGTATCCTCCTCATCACCATCATCCCAATTATCTGGTACTGCCTCTTCAGTTAGCTGTTTCTTCTCGGCTTTCTTCTTTTTCCGCTGAGCGTTCTTCTTCGCACTCTTTGTCGTGGGTTTCGCGGATTCATCAGCTTGAGCGGCGGACGGCGTGGGTGGTGCCCAGCCAATGATGTGACCCTTGGGTAGGGCACTGGCATCCAACTGCTGCTGCCTCGAGCCCCTGAACCGGCGTACGTCCTCCTGGGGAGTGAACCCTTTACGGATTTTGAGTTCTTTGCGAACACTGAAGCAAAGTCAGCCGTAATTCGACCCTGATGATCATCTAGGACGCACCTGCCATCTGGACGGCGGCTTTCTGGCACGATGCGCTCTAGAGTTAGGGGGTCGACAGCGATGCCTGCAAGAGATTTATCTGGATTGATAGGAGGGCGCGACATGGCGTTGTTTGTCCAAGTTGGGTCTCGCTCTTAGTCCGTTCACCGGTTCAGCTCACCGCAAATGCGTTATGCAGTCCTCGTAACTGGCCCAGCAGGCGCTGGCAAATCCACTTTTTCCGCTTCATTTCTCACTCATCTTCGTATGAGCAAACGTACTGGTCATCTCGTTAACCTCGACCCTGCAGCCGCACCGGACAGCTTCGAACACGACCCTGCAATTGATATTAAAGATCTCGTCAGTCTCGACGATGTAATGGGAGAACTCGGATACGGCCCCAACGGGGGACTCGTATACTGCTTTGAGTGAGTAAGTAAATAAGCGGGGATAGGCTGCGCTCGTTTGTCGCCAACGCTTCGACCAGATATTTGTTGGAAAACATCGATTGGCTCAACGAACAGTTGGGAGAATACGACAATGACTATCTCGTTTTTGATTGCCCTGGTACGTGAGCGATCTTGGATATGAAAAATCGCAATAACACGTCTTTTAGGACAAATCGAGCTTTACACGCATCATCCTTTCCTGCCCACCCTAGTGAAGCATCTGCAGATGCTAGGCGTACGCGTCTGTGCAGTGTACCTGGTAGAATCGCAATTTATGGAAGACAAGTACAAATTTTTTAGGTATGTATTTTGTGACCTGTTCCACCTCCGCGGTCTAAATTTATGAGATCAGCGGAGTCTTATCGGCCATGTCAGCCATGGTGAATCTTGAAATTCCGTGGATCAACGTCATGTCCAAGATGGACCTTGTTTCGTCCAAACCAGACGAGGTGTTCAGTAGTGCAAAGAATGTTCTGAGAACCCAGAGAGATATTGCTCGGTATGTGGTTCGATAAGATATGCGTCGTGTTTTTTTTTTTAAAAATAGGTGCAGATATCTGGATCCCGATCCTCTCCTTTTATCACGGCATGGCAGAGAAAGGCACCCGACCAATCCCCGCTTTCATGCTCTGAACCAGGCCATCGTGCAGCTTGTAGGCTCTCCTGCTGCCGCTATACAAGTAGGTTGATGACGAGCTTAGATTGAAGACCATCCGCTAGTGTCCTTCCTTCCGCTTGATTTAACGTCGACGGAATCGTTGGAGATGGTGGTAAGTCACATCGACTACACAATGCAGTATGGAGAAGACGAGGAACCAAAAGAGGTAAGCAACCATCATCAATCAGAAGGCAATCTCAGGGGCTGGAACTGACGCGTGTTATGGACGCCAGCCGCATGACCTTGACGAAGGGGATTTTCAGGATATGGAGTAAGCACAGCCTTTGCATAGTCGTGCACAGCTGGCCCCAGGTACTATAAAAAGTGTGACGGATGGGGATACTTGTCAATGATTGATTGATTGAATGGCACTGCCGGCGCCTGCCTATCCCTTATAAGTCATTGATCAACTGTCCTATCGTGAAGGCTTTCCCACCCACCCACCAGAGCCCACCAGAGCCCGCCATGGCCTACTATCCACCCCCAGGCACACACCAGTCTATCGTATATCCTGGCACCCCCGGGATGGTTGGTTCAACCATTCACTATCCCGGTACTCCGATCGCGCCCGGAACCCTTGCACCTCAGCATCTATCGCCCAATGTTGTCTATGTGCCCTCGCGTTCCAACAGTCGGAACAGCCACAGACATGATGATTACGACCGTAGCCACCATCGTAGCCATAGTGATAGCCACGGCCATAGCCGCAGCAGTGGCAGCCGCAGGCATAGACGTCACGAGAGCGATGGACACCACCACCATCGTCGAAGCCGTTCTCACCGTCATCGCGATCGAGAACCACAGGTCCTCATGGTGCCACCTCAAGCGGGAATTGTACCAACACATCATGTATGTCCATCTTTAATACTTTGGCACGTTATATGATCTTCAACTTTTTCGAACAGAACGCTTATGGTTATTACCGCCCAACATGGTCCGAGCGCCTTCGCCAATTCTTTGGCTTTGCCCCTACTTCTCACCAATATAAGTACAAGTCAAACACGCACTCGTGGGGATTCTTTGGGCGCTCGCGGAGGCCGCAATATGTTGATCCCTACTCTGGCACCGAGGTGGATAGGTATGGCCGACCTGTCGTGCGCATGTGATACATGCCATCTTTGGACGATATCCCTCAAAGCTCGTGTGTCGTATAAAAGTTGCAGACTTCGATTGATTATATGTACACCATGTATGGGTTGTCATTGTATGTTCGCGCTTTTTGAACTCGTAGTGAAAATTCTGCCTGTAAATTATAGGTCTCTATGCTATGCCCATATCTTATAGTTTTTGCGGAAGCCAATGATCTCGAAGGCGCTTTACTACGTCCACTTCTGCCGATGTCAGGTGGCTGGATGTTCCCCTTTGTTTCCCTTGCTCGGACCGTCCCAAAAGCAGCGCTCGGCCCTGAGAAAAACGATCGGTCTGGAGGACCTCTAGTTCTTCATTCGAGTCGTCGTCAGTTCCATTTACAGATTCAAAAGCCTGGTCGTGGTCTAGAACAACAGATTCTTCACCATCGAATTTGCAGTCGTTTCCTGGCATATTTCCATTCTGGGAGTAATCGCAAAATTCCTCCATTTCCAAGTTCCCTTGGCCTGCATCGTCATTAAAATAATCACAGAGCGCGTCACCTTGCTGGAGGCATCCATCGAGTTCAAATTCATCCGGAAAAGAGGCATATTCATCCAAGACCTGCATCCTCACTTCCTCACTGTCCCGGTCAATAGGCAGTGCTTCGTCGTATCCAGGCTCGAGGAAAAAATCATCGTCGATTTGCAGGTCTTGATACCCATCAAAGATAGCAAGATCTCCTTGGTTGTCGTCCTCGGCATAGGGTAGAGATTTATCTCCAAAGTGGACATCTTGATCTCTGACCTCCAAGGACAGGTCAGCTGGTATATATTCATTGAACTCGAACTCCTTCTGCATAAATTTTGGCGCTCTGTCGCAGTCTCCGTTGTGCTCGAGGACGTTATCAACGCACATCTTATCTTCGGCGTGGTCTTCTATCATAGGCACCTGAACAATATCAATGCTGGATTCATTGAACGAGCAAAGAGAGGCTAATGGTTCCGCGGTTGCCTTGTCCCGTATTTTCGGAGTCGGCGAATCACGAGCTTGAAAATACTTTGAACGCGTCTCTTTTTCTGGCATTGGTTTGGCAGGAGACACTTTAACTTTACGTTGCGAGACCGACTGCGACGGACCGATTGATGACGGCGCTTCGCTGCCGTCTTGCGACCGGACGGTAGCACCTTTCTTTTCTGCGTCGCCTTCGCGAACTATTTCCGCCCAAGCATGGCGACTGGTGTTAAGGACGATACTGCCTTGCTTCTTCTGTGTATCCGGTACAGAACAATCGTCCTTGCAGAGAGATTTTCCAAGTTCAATATCCCAGACGACTGATGATATTTTTGCTGGGCTGGACGTGGCTTCGACGACCTCTTTATTGGGGACACGTTTAGTTTTCGTTACGTCTTCAACCCTCTTGGGAGATTCCTTTTCTCCCAAGCCGCGAGAAGAAGCCGATGCCTTTGAATCGCTAGTCGATGACCTGTCCGGTGGTACAACCTCGCGCTTAGATTTATTCAAAAACTTGGACTCGGAAAAATAACCATCCATATGAAGATCTGCAAGGAGCGTGGCGTCAGTCAGATAGGCGAGACCTCTGACATGCATTTATACCCTTTTTCCCAGAAATTTTGATTTTAACTGCCTTGGTTTTTGCTGACGCTTTACCTTTGCTAAATACTCCAATGTTGACGGAAGGCTTAATCTGCCATTAACCATTAGCGCTAACATCACCTCCAAAGGAGTCTTTTTAGTACCGTCAAACGCTCCTTCCCTACGTTCGTAGCTACGAATCCATGCATCAGGGCAAATCCCGCGGGCATCTTCTTATTCCTTGTCCGCGTCTGGCGGCGACTTTCGTCCTTGTCATTCTCTTTGTCTGACGTTTGAGGCTCTACTATCGCCCTTTTCTTGCGTTTCCTTTCACGGCGTTCCTTCAGACCTACGCCAAGGAGTATAAGACTGTGAACGTATATGAAGTCGAGCAGCGGAAATCTTACGCTCTGCTCTACTGCTCTCTGAAGGGCTCTCCTCAACCACTCGTTTCTTTCTTGGAGGAACTGTTTTTTGTTTGCTCTCCTCGACTTTTGCGTCTGCGGTTTTCTTACTTTTCATTGTCGTTCGCTTTTTCTGATCTTTCTCGTTGTGGTTCGAAGACTCTACGGTTATCACGGTTTTGGTGGTAGCCTTGAGTTTTTTCGCCTTAGAGGGATCTGCAGACTTGGCGGGTTTCTCTACGCGAGGTTTTAGAACTGGAGTGCCTATATCAATGTTCGCCGGCTTGTTTACAGGGCATTTGATCTCATCCCCGCTGTGCGTACCATCGCCCTGGCGCCATGACGACATATAAGTGCGACCTTCTGACGCATAGAGTTTAGCATAAGATTTCTGCCCTTGGACGTGTGCCGCCGTTCGCCGTTCAGGGTCGAATTGGGGAAGTAAGGCTAGGCGTTCTATGAACGACAAGTCGTCCATGGTGGAAGTGTAAACAAGGTCATTTACAAGATTTGGGCAATTTACACTTTGGTCCGACTCGCTTCCCTTTTCAGCAATTGCAATTGCATACAAGCTCAAGCTCAACTTTGTATTATCGATTATCAATATTTACATTCAGGATTCCATGTTATTCCGCTGCCTAGACTGAATTTTCATGAATGCTATTTACAGGTAGGTCGTCTCCATCACTCAAAGCCTCTGGATGACAAGTGCCGAGGCACCACCACCCTGTTAAAAGACGGATCAACGAGCGTCAATTTGATCAGACAACTTCAACTTACTCCGTTGCAGATACCGGCGGCTCCGTATTGACCGGATTTGAGTGCATGGACCAACGAGACTACAATGCGTGAACCCGAATTGCCGAGGGCATGACCCAAAGAAACGGCACCGCTATCGCATATTCAGCATGCTTTCGGGTCCTGTACATTAATTGTTACGCACCCGTTGACATTGACCTTAGCAGGGTCAATTCCCAGAACCTTTTCCGTAATACGGACGACGACGGAGAAAGCCTCATTAATCTCGAATAGCGAGATGTCATTAATTGTGAGGTTAGCCTTTTCCAGCGCTTTCGGCAAGGCCAATGTCGGAGCCTCAGGGAAATGAATAGGGTCCACACCAGCATCGGCCCATGCTACAATCGAAATTAATTTCTAGAATCGCGGATCCGAGTTCGGAAGACAACGTACAGATGATCTTTGCTAGCGGTGTGAGACCAAGTTGCTGGGCCTTCTCAGCCGACATGAGGATGAGAGCAGAGGCTCCATCGCTCAGCGGGGAAGAATTAGCAGGAGTAATGGTACCATCCTTCTTGAATGCCGAACGAAGGGAAGGAACCTTCTCGTAGATGACTCTCTTATACTCCTCATCTTCCCTAACGATAGTATCACCCTTCTTGCCTGGTACGGTGACAGGGGCTATCTCGGCGTCAAAGGCACCGGATTTCCATGCCTTATCCGAGCGTTTGTAGGATTCAATAGCGTGGGCGTCCTGGTCCTGCCTCGAGATTCCGTGCCTCTCAGCGGCATGCTCGCCACAGTTGCCCATAGCAAACTGGTTGTACACATCCCAAAGCCCATCGAGTTCAAGGGCATCCTTGGTGGTGAATTGACCAAAGACGGGGTTCTGCCGAGGTAAAAGGAATCTAGGAGGGATCAGATAAGGATCCGAGGGGGGGGGGGGTAGCAGAAACTTACGGCGCATTGCTCATGCTTTCCGTGCCCCCGGCAGCGACGACGGTGCGATCACCTGATCTGATGGCTTGGGCGGCAAGCATGATGGACTTCATACCGCTGGCGCATACTTTGTTGATGGTCGTGGCATCGGAGGAGGACTTGAGACCGGCAGCAAGAGCGACTTGACGAGCCGGGGCTTGGCCGACGCCAGCTTGTACGACATTGCCAAAGTAAAGTTCCTCTACGATAGCAGGATCGATCTTCTTTGATTCGAGAGCATGTTTGAGGGCAACGACGCCGAGCTGGGGAGCGGTGAGAGACTTGAGAGCACCACTGAATGAACCTGTGGGAGTGCGAGATGCAGCGACGATGACTGCTTCGTGGGCCTGTTGAGACATTGGTGAGAGAGAAAAGGAGAGCAGAAAACAATAACGCACGATGGAGCGAATAAAAGGACGCGTGGTTGATGCAAAACGGGAAATTATCATGGCCTGCGATATCGTACGAGTCCCGCCCGCCGCTGCTTATAACATCGCGGTCACTTTACGTATTACCAAGCTCAACTACGTTCCCAACAATCAGCAGCCATGCCTCAATCATGTTCCACCCGGGCTCCTTCTCACTCAGCAGCTCTTCAACTGCCTTTGCCGTCTCGCAGGGGTGCAGATACCAGCACGGCGTCTCTAGCGTTGGATGTCCACCCTGTGAAAGCAAGGGGAACGACATCGTCGGCTGTGTTAGCGCAAACCCAGTGTTCTCCACTCCCCGGAAATGAGGTACCCGGAGAAGGGTCGTGCGAAGAATGTCATCCAACGATAATGGATCTCCTTCTGTTCTCTCGCGTTAAAATATGTATACCTGTCAATAATAAGAGTACACGGACGGGAACTATGCATTGTAAAATAGAACGTGGGAACTTGAAATGTAGCAGAGTAGACCACATATTGTTGGCATATCACTGGTTCAGTGCCCGTAGGCGCCGTCGCTTCATCAAGGTCATCCTCCACTGTCTCCTCGTCCTCCAATGCCTGTGTGGCACGCTTTGTCTGTACCGTCGTGCGTGACATATACCCGAAACTAGGGTATGTCTAAGTGTCCTTAGCATCCAAATCATCAGCGCGACGACTCGCATACGGGATGTTCATTCCATGACCATGCTTGCTGGTGTTCCGCAATGTATGCCTTGCACGCTGCGTCGAACTGAGGGCGAGAGAGCATACCGGAAGCGTGGGAAATGCTATGTAGTTGAAGAATTAAGGTTTCAGCCACACAGCGTTGCGCGACCTCAACTCAAGCATTCCACAAACAAAGCCCGTCCAAGTGCCGGCTCTCTAAAATGGCTGTAGGCAAGGTATGTCGCCGCTATGCGCTAGATGTATCCAAATCTGACCCACTTTCCCAGAACAAACGTCTCTCTAAGGGTAAAAAGGGTATCAAGAAGAAGGTTGTTGACCCCTTCACACGCAAAGGTCTGTTGCACTCGTCATACTAGTCATCCAGTTTCTTAAATCTACCCAGACTGGTACGATGTTAAGGCTCCATCTATTTTCGAAATTCGCAATGTCGGCAAAACCCTCGTCAACCGATCTACGGGCATGAGTATGTTCTTTCCTTTAATTTCCACGTCGCGTTTGCTCAATCAGGCAATCAGAGAATGCGAACGATTCACTCAAGGGTCGAATTATCGAGATCTCACTTGCAGACCTAAACAAGGACGAGGACCAGGCTTTCCGTAAAATCAAACTGCGCATCGACGAAGTTCAAGGCAAGAACTGCCTAACAAACTTCCATGGTATGGACTTTACGTCCGACAAACTCCGTTCGCTCGTACGCAAATGGTATACCCTCATCGAAGCACACGTCGACGTAAAAACAACGGACGGCTACCTCCTCCGTCTATTTGCCATTGGCTTCACAAAGCGACGCCCATCACAGGTGAAGAAGACGACGTATGCCCAGTCAAGTCAGGTGCGGGAAATTAGGAAGAAAATGTTCGAGATCATCAACCGTGAGGCAACGAGCTGTGATTTGAAGGAGTTGGTGCAGAAGTTTGTGCCGGAGGCTATCGGTCGGGAGATTGAGAAGGCTTGCAGAGGAATTTACCCTCTACAAAATGTCTACATTCGCAAAGTCAAGATCCTGAAGGCACCCAAATTTGACGTGTCCAAGCTCCTTGAGTTGCACGGAGAGTCAACAGACGTGCGTATTTATACCTTCTTTTGTAAACGTGAGTTTAACCTGCTGTGCAGGAGACAGGCACAAAAGTTGCAAAGGACTACAAGGAGCCAGAGGTCCTGGAATCTGTGTAGACACCATGTCATAGCATCTTTCTTCCATATTGTGTTTTTATACTCTGCACAAAATATTAGTTGCGAATGCATCGCGCAATACGGAGGATTATTTAATCGATTA